>JACCDX011326024.1_pt1 | contig 28570 bp, 36 predicted proteins | sample 7449681 | NCBI WGS metagenome assembly JACCDX01 (sample SAMN15323450, study PRJNA562643) | freshwater metagenome | isolation source: river surface water | place: USA:Blue River Watershed | collected 2017-08-18
ATAACGTAATATTCACCACATTGAGTGTCAGGTTCATCATATTTGTATTATTTGTTCTCATTGTTGTTATATATTAAAAGTTATTACTCTCTTTCGATGTTTTTGTCATTATTTTATACAAATTTAGGTAAAAGTTTTAATTCCACCAAATTTATTTTGATTTATTTTAATTTATTTTGATGGAGTGGGAGATTTTGTTACCTCAGGCTCATCACCTGGTTTTGCAGGTTGACCTGGTTTAACATCTTCTCCTTCTTTGTGTTCACCGTGACCTTTTAATTCATGCATAGTGTGATGAATGTGATAAATAGCAAAACCAATAGCAGCAACAGTTAGTAAAACCTTAATAGTTTTGCCTATTGGATCAGTTTCAGCATACAAATTAAAAGCTGCTAAGAACCATTTTTTTAAATCCATAGCTGCTTCCATACCAGGAAAAGGAGTAGCTCCGACTAAAAGACAAACATCTCCTACTATACCAACTAAAGCACCTACAATAGCACCCAAAGCAACAAATTTAAAAGGTCCAGGACCACCGGCCCAATGAGATATTTTAGAGACAAAAGTTAAGGATGCGTTAGTAACAACTTCACCGACCAACTCAGCAACTTTGACTATAAGTCCAAAAAATGAAGATAAAACTCTTAATATTAATCTTCCCCACCAGACAAGTTTTGCACCGGAAGAAACTTCTTGGTCTGGATTTTTCTCTATAAAACTTTTAAACCAATCAACTAATGAAGTGAAAGCAGAAGATTTAACATTTGCAACAGTTTCTGATTCTTTAATTAAACTATAATCATAAAAATGTTTTATCAAATCATCATCTTTACTATAATTGACATATGAATTATTTTCCGCAACTTGTTCTTCTGTTTCTTGTAACTCTTTCAATGTAGTAGACTCAATATTAGCCTCACCCGATTCTAAAGTAGCAGATATTTTTTTTTCTAAATTTGGATTAATTTCGTTTGATTGTAATGCGTCTTTATTCTCATCACCTGTTCTTAAAAAGTTAAAAACTTTTTTTAGATTAGGAATTTCGTCTTTTAAAGTATTTTGGTCTGTAGATTTTAATTTTTTTTCTATTTCTGTTTTTTTAGTACCAGATAACTTTTTCCCTAAATTCAAAGCACCATTTAACATTCCTATAAAAACTTTTTTACAAAAAGACATTATACCTTTTACAAACCAGGAAATTCCATCAATTACTTTCTTAACTCTTTCCTTAAAAGAATTAACAAATTTTTCACCTTTATCTTTGACATATTTAACAGCTTTGTCTAAGAATTCCCACTCCTCTTTAATAAGATTAACTTTAGATTGAAGTAGTTCGTTTTTTATAAAGTTTTTCTCATTATCATCAAAAACTTGTGACTCTAAACAAAGAGACCAAAAATTACTTGATAATTCCTTATAAATATTTGATTTTATTATAGTAGATTGTTTATCAGCATACTTACTTTGTTCTTTTAAAAAAGACTTATAATTTCTGATATAACTCATATTGAAAAATTAATTTTAGGTATATATTAATTACCTGTTTTATTTTTCTGGGACTTTTGTAATTTCCAGTTTTGTAAATCTCTTTCAATAAACTTTCTCAGTCTACTAGAGATATTGATTGAGTTTTCTTGACAAAACTCTCTATATTCATTTAATAGCTTTTCTGGTATTCTAATTGAAAACATTTTATCTTTAGCTGCCATAATGTTTAATTTTTGAAGTATATATTTGTATAGACAACGGCTATTAATATAATTTTAAAGAAACATCAATAGAAGCAGAAACATCACTTTCACAGTATCTTTTGATTTTATCAATTTCACCAGTCCAGAAAGACTTATGAACTTCAGAACCATTCATGTCTTGTTTTGGTGAATCAACGCCGAGTTCATAACACATTTCATCAAATGAAAATGCCCACGCAAATTTTTGTTTCCAATCATCTGACATATCTGTAATTCTCATATCCCACGGCTTTTTATCATAAACATAAATTATATTAGCTGGCTTAATACCATATTTATGACACTTGTGTAAAACCCAAGGTATATCGAAATGATTAATTCTAAAACCAGAAAGGTTAAAAGTCTTTTTTTCAATTTTTTTCAAAAGCTCATTAAAGGAATTTACAATATCAAATTCATCTTCACCATAAAATGATGATATTCTTTTTTGACCATCATTATCGATATATCCAAAAGAAATACAAACTATGCGACCATAAGTAGATATGATACCAGCGTTGTCTAAGTAAGCCTCATCAATAGATGAATACTTTTCAGACCATCTCATCTTTTCCCACTTAGACTTAAAAAGATCAGAACCTCTTTTATCCTTATCTACAAATTCATCAAAATCACGCCATTGTCCAGCGGTTTCAATATCAAAATGAAAAAGTTCCATTATTTCCTATTTTTACGTTTCTTAGTTGATTCAATCATCATAGAAATAATTGAAATTGAAATAATGACTGTAAATATAAAAGTCAAAGGATACTCTACTATTATTTCAATTAATCTATTCATAAATTATAGGATTAATTTTTATTTTGTTGTAAAAACTTGAAATCATCTAATGTTAGTTCTACACCATGATTAAATCTGTTCAAAAACTCAACAAACTTTTTCAAGCTCTCATCATCTAAAGCAAACAAAGTATTAGATGGGTCAAATTTTGAACCATAAGTTGTATCTTGAAATAATTTGACACCACTTACTTTATCAATTGTAAATTCACATGCCATTTCGTCTCCAAAAGTAATATCAACCGTCAATCTTAAGTTTGGAATTGTTTTTCCAGTATTTTTACTATAATCTAAAACACCTGATTTCACAACAGTTGTTGAATCATCTCTTTCACTCCAAGCATCATCCCTAACAAAATAGATATCTATTTCAAATGTATCAGGTGCCATCCACTCATCAATAGAATAGCATATCTGAATCATATCAGCATTTAACATAACATTTGACTTTTTATAATACCACTTATCTATACCATGTTCTTGACCTTTTAGAACAACTAAGGTTTCTGGGAGAAGATTTTCCCACTCTGGATTATAAATAGAAATATTTTCATTAAATCTTTTTAGATACTTCATATAAGTATATATTAATTTAATTTAATAAGTATAGGTAAGTGGTCTGATAATGTATTTCTATTTCCTTTATAAGGATAAATAAAAACTTTACTTTCTACTATTTTATATTTTTTATCAACTAAAAAATGGTCATAATTATTTTCACTAACAGCACCATCTCTTTTTAAAGATGTTCCTTTACCAGCAAGTGGTGAGTTAAAATATGTTAGTAGCGGAATAAAAATTAAATGTTTTGATGTTAGATTAAAATCACCACAAATAATACCGTCTTTATAACAATATAAATCTTCAACTTCTTCTTGTGGATTTTTACTAGTCGGAACAAGATGAACTTGTCTAATCACAATGTCTTTTTTATTATATTTAAAAGAAGCCATAAAAGGCTCTCTGTTAATTGAATCTTGTAAACTAACATCTAATTTTGACCAGTTCAATGTCACAACTTTACTGTTATATAAATAAGCATATCTTTCAGCACCATCACCAGTCGTTCTATCAGATATCACATATTTGTAACCTAAATTTTTTGATATTTTTATGATACAAGAATCGCCATAGTTACCTGTTATTACCTCTTGAATTGCAACAATATCAGCATTTGATGATTTTATTACCTGACATATACCAGTAATAACTGAATCCTTTTTATACTTTGTTTCTCCTAAATTTTGAATATTCCAAGAAAGAATTGTTTGTGAATAAGACAGGATAGAGATAAAGGTAAAGATAAATAATAATAAGTTTTTCATAAATTTTTTTCGTTTCTTTCTATTTATAAAAAAAGTCCAGTTAATTTCTGGACTTAATTCTTTTTTTTACATTTTTCATTAGCTTAGATACAAATTTAATTTTTGTATCAGTGGTCAAATTCCTAAAATTTTCTTTACTACCCTTAATTTCGCCTTCTATTACTATCTTCATAATTTCTTTTAATTTTTTATATAAAACCTTTAATTTTATTTTGTTCAATTTTGTAAACAAAAAAATCTTCGAGCTTACAATTTTTTAATATACTCATCTCATCTACAACCTTACCAGAAGGAAATGCAGTAAATGTTCCATCACTGTTCTTATAAATAGTGTAGAGCTTTCCGTCTAATTTGTTTTTAAAAATTGTCATATAGTATATAATTTTTGTGGAGAATACGAGGATCGAACTCGTCACCTTTTGAATGCCATTCAAACGCTCTAGCCAAATGAGCTAATTCCCCTGGAGCCGGCTCCTGTGATTCAACAGGAGGATCACCCGGCATTTATTGAGCGAAAGAGGAGAATCGAACTCCCGTCCTCGCCTTGGCAAGGCGATATAATAGCCACTATACGACTTTCGCTTATTTTTGTGGACCGGATGGGAATCGAACCCACCACTCTCTCCTTGCAAGGGAGAAACGCCGAAGCCTTGGAACATGCCAGCCCTTATGTTTTTGTGCGGGTAACCGGAATCGAACCGACATCACCGACTTGGAAGGCCGGTGTAATAACCATTATACGATACCCGCATTTTTGTTGGTGAGGTGGGTAACGATCCCACTATCTTGTGTGTATAAGACACATGCTTTTACCGTCTAAGCTACTCACCAGTATAAAATAAAAAAACCCAGTCTTTTCGAGACTGGGTTTTAAATATATGTAAAGTCAAAATTTACATAACATAACTCAGTCTCTCGATAAAACGCCCCGCGCCTATCGCTATAATTACTGCCCCTATGTTAGTTAAATTTTTCATTGTTTCTATTTTATGTTATTATATATAAAAAGTTTTGTTCTCTCTTTTAAATTTATTTTTTATTTTTACCACAATAAGTGTCAGTCTGTGAGTGACAATTTGGACAAATCATTCTTAGATTATCTAATAAATGATTATGTGAATCACCATCCTTATGGTCTAATTGCATTGATAATTCTTTACCATTCCAATCAGATAAACCACAGACCTCACATTTGTTAGTTTTTATTCCCTCTGATATCAAACGATTTCTTAATTTGAATGTCTGATATGAAGGATGTTTTCCTTCTAAAATTTCATTTAAGTCAATTTTATTAGGACTTGGTCTTTTAATATCAGACCATTGTATATTTAGTTTCTTTGCTCTTCTCCACAAACTAACAACTGACATAGAAAGTTCAGCGGATGTTTCGTGTAAAGTCTTATTACTATTAAAACAATCTAATATTAAACTATCTGGAACTTTATTCTTATGATTTTGTTTCATATATAATTTTTATTTTATATATTAAAATCTACAGACTTATTTTCCGCAAGTTTTAAGTTGGAAGGGAGGGATTCGAACCCCCGTACTCGTAAGAGAGCGCATTTACAGTGCGCCGCCATTAACCACTCGGCCACCTTCCAATATGAACTACCCATAGGACTCGAACCTATAACCCTCGGGCCTTACGACCCGTGTGCAAACCAATTTACACCATAAGCAGTTATTCAAGTAGACATATCAGAAATTACTGGTACCAAATCTCACTGTGATATATGATACATCTTCTTGTTAGTATCGGTTAATTACTCCGATATTTGTAGTCCCACGGAGGATCGAACTCCGATTTCTAGGATGAAAACCTAACGTCCTAACCATTAGACGATGGGACCATTTATTTGTTTGTTTTACAAATATAAGGAGGTTTTTTATTTCCACCAAATATTTTTATTAAATATTATAGTAATGTAGTTTTCTATGACAATTAGAACATAAAATAATACACTTATCTATTTCTTTTTTTATTTTTTGCATAGCAAATCCTTTATGTAAAGATTCTCCAATATTAAAGTCCTTATTATTACTAATGTGATGAAAATCTAAACAAGCGATATCATCTTCTTCACATCTTGAGCATTTACTTTCCATTTTAACCGAATCTATAAATTCTTTCAGTAACTTTACAAATTCTTTTTTCTTATCATAATAATAGTCTTTGTTTTCAGTATAGTGTTTTTTTTGATAAATCTTATTACATTCTTTACAATAAGAATTATATCCACTTTTCTTTTTAATATTTTTTGTAAATTCTGAAGTACTTTTATCTTCTCTACATTTACTACATTTTTTTATATCCATAAAATACTTTTTTATGTATATATAAAAGTTTTCAACCTAATTTTTTTAAAAACCCTTGTATTCCGTACGGGATTCGAACCCGTGACCTTCTCCTTGAAAGGGAGATGTCCTACCGCTAGACGAACGGAACATTTTGTGGGATGCGTGAGACTCGAACTCACCTGCTAGGGTTTTACAGACCCGGCTATCACCATAATCCATCCCAATAAAAAAACCCAGTCTGAATTGTCAGACTGGGTTTAAAGTTTGTATAATATATTTCAATTACGACATACTTACTCGTCTGACAGATCTTTTGCTCTCCCCTTCATAATAATATGTTGCAATTGTCGCCATAGTTTCTTTTTTTAGTTTTTAATTCTTTTACAAATATAAGTAGACTTTTTTAATCTACCAAATTTTATAAGTATAATTTTTATTAAGTGTAGTAAAAACCTCATAAACCAGAGAATATAAGGGTGCTTAATATAAATTATACTTTAGTAGCGGGGGCAGGACTCGAACCTACGACCTTCGGGTTATGAGCCCGACGAGCTACCAACTGCTCCACCCCACAATGTTCTTATTGTATGTGTATATATAAAAAAAGTTTTCTCTTTTCTTATAAATTAAAGGATTTTTTCAATTAATATATACTTTTAATGAAGTATTTAACAGATTTTTTTGAATTTTTAACAGAAGAAGTCAAATCTTACCAATTCAATTTAGAATCGGATGATCCTTTTATGTTTAAATATACATTCGAAGATGTTGTTGGAAATAGATATTTAGTTGAGTTTAAAAACATTCCAATTATAAAAACAGGTCAATTAAGTAATGTTTATGAATTACTTTATTATGTAGAGGATGACGGTTCTTATTCAGTTAGTAAAATAGTAAATGTAAATCCATATAGAATTCTACAGACAGTTTTTGGTGATATATTAAATGACTTTACAACAAGATGTCCTTTGGCTAAAGAGATTTTCTTTGTTGGATTGGGAAAAGATAGAGAAAAACAATTTGTTACATCTAGAACTAGAATATATAAAAGGTATTTAGATATGAATCCACCTAAAAGATTTTTAGTAAAACAAGCTGGAAACGCAATACAATTAAGAAGATTATGAAACATTTAAAATCATATAAAATTTTTGAATCACATTCTAATATTTTAGAATATATCTCTATTTTAACAGACAATGAGCCGGAAACAATTTATGAAAGCACATATGGTATATTAATTTTTGATTTAAATACAAAAGAAGAATGTGATAAAGATGATGTAGAAGCGGTTAAAAGTGCACTAGAAGATATAGGTTGGTCAGTTCTCAACATGACAAAAGAAGTTGAGAGAATGAGACATATGAATCAAATTACTTTAGACGATACTATTTACTTATCAATCATTAAAACTGATTTTTTAGAAGAATTGAAATCTAAAAATATCAAATTTTGGAAAGATTTAGAATGGGAAGATTGGCATCTTAATAAATCAACTGGTTCTGAATGTTTGCAATCCAAAGTAGATGCTAGATCAAAAACAATATCTATAATAGACGGTTTAGTTGGTGGAAATAATACAATTGCTTGGATAGAAATATGTGATTTAAACACCGGTGAAGATTATAGATATTCTACTTACATAGAAGCTGAAGTTAGACTGATTCTATTACAAAGAAAATATAAACAATGAGGTATATAAGATTATTTGAAGAATTTACTGGCAAGGTTTATAATAACATAGATACCTCTGATTATGATGTTTATTATCAAATACCATTCCAATGGTTTTATGAGGGTAAAGAATTCGGTGATGACTTTAAACTATTTCTTGGTGAAAGATTTATTTATGATTACATAAAAGATGAAGAAATATCAAAAGAATTAGAATCTGATTTAAGTGATGTTAATTTAAGTTCAAGGTGGGAATCCGATACATTTCACTCCGGTGATAATAAAGATAAAATACACACTAAAAGGATTGCTAAATTAGTTCAGTCATTACAAAATAATGAACCACTAAGACCTATATCTTTTTGGATATCAGAAAATAGTTATATGCATGATTGTTATAATTTTATAGAGGATGGAAATCATCGATTAAGAGCTTTACAATATTTAAAATATGATTACTTTCCTGCTTATGTTTATGGTTCTCATGAGAAGTTTGTTTTAGAAGAATTAAAAAAGTTATAATTTTAATATATATCATATATGAAACACTTAAAAAAAATATTTGAAAATCGATTTATATTAAGAAATGAAGAAACTAGGAGTTATATCGAAGAGTGTTTTTTAGATATTTCTGAAAATCCAAATTTTGAAGTTGATGATTTAATTGAAGTTGTGAATCCTGATCAAAATTCAAGTATAACAACTACAAAGTTGGTCCATATGTATATTTACAAACTTCATATTGAATTAGGTGAAGATTTATCTTTACCACAACCTGTTGGTAATCTTTATATTGGAATGGTTGAAACTAATTTAGAATTTTTAAAAATGAAAAATGAAAAGTTATCTGAATTATACAACGATATAGAAGTTGCTATAGAAAGAATAAAAGATAAATTTGATTATAAGTGTGCTATAGAAATAAGATCTAATAGAAGAGAAGAAATGGATATCACAATTTTAGTTGCAAAAAATTAAATAAAGTTATGGAAAGACCACAAGCTAGAATAATTGACCAACAACACGTTGAATCAGAAAGAGAAATTACTGGTTGGGAAGCTGAACAGCTTTTAAGAAAATATGGACATGAACCTCAACAATACTCTTCAATTCCAAATGAACCTGTAACTCAGAAAAAAGAACTAACATTTGAAGAAATGATAGCTCAAGAAGAATCTAAAAGAAATGATGAAATGATGAGAAGACAACAAAGAGTAAATGGACCAAATCCAATTACTTTTAATGGAAACAATGGCTATGATTCAGAAATTAAATATTCTACAGATGAAGATACCGGTTTTGGATTCAAAATTGAAATATCATCAGATATGAAAATACCAAAATATTAAATTTAAAACCACTCAAAAGAGTGGTTTTTTTGTTTCAATTCTAAAAAGATAATTTCAGAAATAATATATAGAATAAGAAATAAATTTATTTTAATGAGTTCAATTATTTTTGGTTACACCATGTCTCTTACTACAGCTGCTACTCCTTCAACAGGATTTTTAGTAGCGTATGATAGTGACGGTATTTTAAAGCAAAAAGACTCAGCAGGTGTTATCACACCAATTGGTGGTTCTGGTTCTGGTACAACATCAGGTACTGTATCTTCATTAGCACAAGTATTGTCAATTTCAAATGACTCAGAGACTTATTCTATTTTGATGGGAACTGCTACTTCGATTTTAGTGGGTAATTCAGGAACTATTGATATGGCTTCTTCAAGTACCATCTTTATGGGAACTTCAAGTTCAATATTATCAAATAATGGTTTATCTGCTCTTTATTTTGACCACAACTCAGCAACAAGTTCGATTTATCTAACATCTGGTTATAATTATTTATCTCTTACAAACGCAACTATGAGTTTTGTAAATTCACTAGGTAGCTTAATTGATATATCAAATGGTTCAAATTACGTTAAATTAGGTAGTAATACAGATATTTTCTCAAATTCTGAAATTAGACTCAGAATATTCAACACATCAGATGAAATATTATTAAAATCAAATATTGGAACATCTGTAACAAGTACAAATACTTCAAGTAATGCAATATTTATTGGCTCACAAGGTTCATCATTTGATGCAAATATTACCAATAGTGTTATAATTGGAGGTATAGGTCAATCAGCTATAGCCAGTGACTCAGTATACATACCAGATACTTATATTCAAGACACGAAAAAATTAAGAGGAAGTTTAGGTGACGCTAGTTTAAGTTTTACAGATACTAATAATCTGATATTAGAAAACAGCAATGGTTTAATAGCACTTATAACTTCATCAAGTTCTACAACTTTATCAACAAATGGCATCATAGTAACTGATACATTAACTTCATTTACATCACCAACTATTGATGCATCACCAGTGTTAATTTCAACAAAAAATAGTTCAGTAGATGCTGGAGTTCACAACTCTGTAATTATAGGTGGTGAGAACTTAGTCTCATCTTTAACTAATTCAGTTGTTTTAGGAGAATTTGTAAATATCAATAATAAATATACACTACCAAATGTAGATGGTTCATCAGGTGACTATATGATAACTGATGGAAATGGTAACTTGACTTGGACATCAAACCCAGCAGAGTTCCAAAATTTAGAAGATGTTTTAACACTCGGAAACTGGACAGGAACTTATTCTATTGAAATGGGAACCGGTTCATCAATTTACTCAGCAAGAGGTGGTGGTCAAATAAATTTAGACTATGCACCAGATTCTGTAGTCATTTCAACCGACAATGGAAACCTAGCAAAAGCTTACATTCAATTAGATAACGAAGATATTATTATAGATACTAATGTCAACTTAAACATAGGTGCTGGTACAGCAAGTGTTGTAGTTCAAAATGGTGAAGGTTTAGTTTATGGATTTGACTATTCTGCCACTTTTGTAACTTACTCATTAATTGATAAAAATTATTTAGACTTAGCCACAGCATCTATCTGGTCAACAATTAATTCTATCAATAATGACTTTGTTTCTGAGATTGTTGCAGGTAATGGTTTAACTGGTGGTGGAACTTCTGGCTCAGTATCTGTTTTATTAGGAGGAACTCTTTCACAAACAACAACTATTGATACATCAACATATGATTTTACAATAAATTCTAGCTCAAGTGAAATAGAATTAAACAGAGTTTCGACTACCTATCCAGGAGTAACAAACACATTCAAATTAGAAGACAAATATGTAATTGCTAGGTCAAAAAGTTCTTTATATTCATCTCAAATTGAGATGTCGAATGAAGATAATGGACAAGCATTCATTGACATAAAAGTAGATTTAGGAACTTACTCAAATGTTAGTAGAGTGTTTAATGACTATGTTTTTCAATCAGTGGGATCAAAAGATGGTAGTGGTTCAGCATCGTCTATATTTTTACACAATTCACAACAGACAATAGGTGATGGTTCAACTGATAACTATTTAATTATAACAGATGAATTGTCTTCTAAAGGTATTGTTTATGATTCTGATTATTCGGCTAATTTCACACTTAACTCTTTAGTTACTAAACAATATGTCGATTCTCAAATATTATCAACTACTTCAAAATTCTCCTCAGTATTGAGTTTTACCTCATCCGTAACACAAACAATTACACATTCACTCGGAACTAGTGAGATAATTGTTCAAACATATGACGCCTCTGGTGTAATGGTGTTTGGAGAAGTTGGTATAGTTGATAGTAACACAGTTGATATTAAATTTAGTCAAACTCTATCAAATATAAAAATTGTAATAATAGGATAAAATAAATAAGATAATATGCCAAAAATATACGGAAGTTCGGAAATATGGGGTGATTTGTTAGTAACAGGCTCTTTTTCAATATTAGGATCTGCTTCTTCAATATACACAACAAGTTTAGTTGTATCAGATACTTTAATAGCTTTAGGTCACAGCCAATCGGGTTCTCCTTTGTTAGATGAAGGTATTATGTTTACAAGAGGAACTGGTTTAACTCAGGCTTTCATCTGGGATGAAACAAATGATACATTTGCACTTATTGGAACAAATGATGACCATACAGTAATAGGCTCAGTAAATATTGATTCTTATTCTAATCTAAGAGTTGGTGGCATCACTACTTCAAACATAACAATAACTGATGGTGCTGCTAATGGATATCTTTTACAATCAGATGCCTCTGGTAATGCTACCTGGTTATCTGCTACATCAGCATCAGCAAACTTTGCAAATACTGATTTAACTCTAACAGGAAATAGAATTCACGACACAAATGGAAACGATTTATCAATATCATCAGACGGAAACACACTTAATGATTTTATAATTTCGTTTGAGGGAACATCGTCGCTTACAGTTGGACATGTCAACTATTTTCAGGAATTTACAAGTTCTGACTTATCTATTCAACAATTTGGTGGTACAAGAAGATTAGAAATTAACGCTACAGAAACTATTTTTGGAACTATAAATAATAATTTTGATTTTATAATCAAAGGAAATACAAATGAAAACTTATTTTTTGTAGATGCTTCTTCAGATAGAGTTGGTATAGGAACAGCATCACCAGCATATTTATTCCAAATTGATGGAGGAAATGGCTCAACTTTCTATTTTGATCCAACAAGTGGTGGTGGTAGATATAACCTTTTAGGAACTACAGGTCTTCCAAGATATGACGTGAGTATACCAGCTTATCTATCTAATTTAGCAGCTGGTGGATCAGTTGGTATGAGAACTTGGGACGACTCTACATACACAGGATATGGACAAGTTGGAGACATGCACGTCTATGCAGGTAATTCAACAAATGGTTTGAATATAATTAGTTCACCAGGAACAGCAACAGAAGACTACATAAGGTTCTATGCTGGACAAGTTGCAACAGGAACTGCTGATATACACATTCAAGGTGATGGTTCAACTAGAGGTTTTGTTGGTATCGGACTAACAGCACCATCATATAAACTTGAGGTATCAGGAACAGTGTCAACAATTGGTTTCAGAATGACCTCAGGTGCTTCAAATGGTTATGTACTAACATCAGATGCCTTTGGTAATGCAACTTGGCAAGCTTCTTCAGGTGGTGGCGGTGGACTCACTGGCTCTGGCACAAATAACTATTTAGCTAAATGGAATAGCACAGGTGGTCTTACAGGTTCAATTATTTATAACAATGGAAATAATGTTGGTATAAATTCTTGGGCAGCAAACTCTACAATGATGATTGACTCAAATAATGAGCTTGTTTCACTTTATGTTACAAACGCAACACTAACAAATGGTTCAGCGCCTACATCTAAATACGGTATCAATACATCTTTGACAGGCTTTGGTAGTTCTCTAACTAATATAGGTATTTACTCAGGAGTCTCAGATGGCGCAACCAATAACTTTGGCTTTTACTCTGCAGTATCCGGTGCTAGTGGTTCAAATAATTATGCTTATTATTCAGTAATTGATTCTTCAGGTACAAATAACTATGGTCTTTATATAGATTCTTATAATGCAAGTAATAATTATGGCATTGTTGTAAATAGAGGTACTACAATATTCAATGAAAGTGGTAACGCTAACTCCGACTTTAGAATAGAAGGTGATACAAATGCAAATTTATTCTTTTTAGACGCATCAGCTGATAAAATTGGAATAGGAACTAATGCACCAGTAGCAGAACTTGATGTGAGAGGTTCAACGGTAATTAATAACGCAAATAGTAGTAGTTATAATTTTACAGTAAAAGGTTCATCAGATTCAACACTTTTAGCAACACAAGCATCAAACAACGTAGCAGGGGTTGGTGGATATTCATCAAATACAAAATTTTCAATTTCAAGTACTTCTACAAGTCATATAGTTACACTTGGTGTACAGAACATAAGTGGAACATCATCTGGAACTAATTATGCAATCTCAGCATCTTCAACTGCGACAAACACAGGAACAAATTATGGTTTATATGTAAACTCAGCAAATGCTAATACTAATTATGGAGTTGTTGTTGAAAACGGTACTTCGGTTTTTAATAATTCAGGTGATGCAAATAGTGACTTTAGAATTGCCGGAGATACTAGTGCAAATTTGTTCTTTGTTGACGCATCTACTGATAGAATAGGAGTTAGAACACCATTTCCAACATATGATTTTACAGTTGTAGGAACAGCATCTGCGACTGCACTAAGAGGTAACTTTTTAAGAATACAAGGAACAGGTACTATAGCAGAATTTGGCTATACAACAGGTGCAACTAATTTAGAAATTGATGCACAAAGTAATGGAACCGGATTATATTTCAATAAGGTTGGAACAATTACAGGAACATCAAGTTTTACACAATATACTACATACTTTGAAATATTAGGTCATAGTAGAACTTATTTCAATGTTAACGATGATGGTGATACTTTATTGACTTTTGGTGATAATTCTGAAAATGACCAAGTAAGATTTTATATGAATAGCGGAGCAGGAACTGTTCCAACTGTGGGAGGTAAAGGAGTTTATACTGCTTACAACCTAAGAGTTAATGGAACACTATCGAAAGGAGCAGGTACTTTTCAAATAGACCACCCACTTCCTGAATTAGAAGAAACTCATACTTTATCACACTCTTTCATAGAAGGACCTTATGCAGATAATATCTATCGAGGCAAGACTACTTTGATAAATGGTCAGTCTGAAATAAATTTAGATACTGAGTTCAATATGACACAAGGCACTATAGTAGCACTAAACAAAAACTTCCAATGCTTCACAACTAATGAAACTAGTTGGGACGCTGTTAGAGGTCAATTAAATGGTAACATTCTTACAATACAATCACAGAATCCAAATTCAGTTGATGAAATTAGTTGGATGGTAGTTGGTGAAAGACAGGATAAAGTTATAAAAGCTTCAACTATCACTGATGAAAATGGTAGAGTAATAGTTGAAAAACTAAAAGTGTAGCGGAAGAAGTAATATTCGAAATCAATACCTTTCAGTACCCAACGCTTTCCAGGCGTGGCTAGTAACCTTACTAGTTCATCTTCCATTAGAGGAGAACAGAGGAGTTGAACCCCATACCCGAAAGTACGACTCGCTTAGCAGGCAGCCCTAATCACCAGATTAGTTTATTCTCCAATTGGCGGAAAAGGTGAGACTCGAACTCACACACCACTAGGGCCTACGGTTTTCAAGACCGCCGAGCTTAGACCAACTGCTCTTACTTTTCCAATTTGTAGTTCTAGAAGGATTCGAACCTTCACTCTCTCGGTTCGTAGCCGAGTGTTTTATCCAGTTAAACTATAGAACCATATTAAAACAAAAAACCCTTCAAACATTAAGTTCGAAGGGTTTCATAAATATCTTTTATTTGACTATTACGAATACAATCGAACCTCACTCATTTTTGACGAGCGACTAGAACTTGACGATGTGTTAATAATAGTTTTCATAATCTTATTTTTTATATATTAATTCTTATTTCCTTGTTTTGCAAAATTAGATATTTTTTCTGAGATTTACAAATCTTTTTTATATTTTTTCGGTAAGTTTTATCCCACCTTTTATTTTATCTTCTACTAATCTAATAAACCTATATAAGTATTTATTTAGTGTTTCTAAATCTACAACATTAACTTCTTCTCTTTTCAAGAGATTTTTTAAATCACTGTAGTTTTTTATTATGCCATTTTTAGTATATGAATATGGTTCATGTCCATCAATTAATGAAAATACCTGACCAAATTGAAATGCTAAAACTTTATAAATATCTTCTGATTTTTCTTTTTTACCCACAAACTCTGTCATTTTAACAAAGTCTATTTTTTTAAGAGCCTCTAATTTTCTTAGCAAATCTCCTCTAAGAGCAGCCTTAATTTCTGGTCTTAATTCTGTCCTAGAATAAAATGTTATAATAAATCTAGCAACCCTTAATATCTTTTCATCAATATCTCTATCAACAGGTGATGATATAGGATTTAGGAAAAATTGATTATGGTTATCATATGTATAAAAAAGAACATTATTTAATTCATCAACTGTTCCTTTAAATACCTTTACAAGTTTACCATTCTTAAAAATTCCTAAATTACAATTTAAATCCTTATCATTTAAAATTTTAGATAATAGAGTATTGTAATATTTACACATATTATGTGCTTTATCTATATCTTGTGGAATATAATCAACTGAAACTAAAACATCATAATCGGTTGAATCTTCTGAACCAAATAGGTAAAATTCAAAACCAATATCAAAATTACTATACTCTCTAATATATCTCATAATTTTATATATTATTTTGTGGGGATGGTTGGATTCGAACCAACGACCTTATAATTTCAAAATATACGAAGTAACTCTTTCAATGAACACTCTTGCGAGGTAAAATTTCAAAAGAGATAGTTTTCTCTACCACTGAGCTACATCCCCATTTGTGACCTCGGTGGGATTCGAACCCACATTACTCCCCGATTAAGAGTCGGGACCGGAACCAATTACGGATACGAAGTCATATTTTAGCACGCCATCTAGGAATTGAACCCAGCCATCGAGGTTTTGGAGACCTGACCGACACCTTGTCTGTATGACGTATTTTAGGGTGTTAGACGGGACTTGAACCCGCGACCTCTGGATTCACAATCCAGCACTCTCGACCAACTGAGCTACTAACACAGTGATCCCGGAGGGGTTCGAACCCTCGACCCCCGCATTAAAAGTGCGGTGCTCTACCAACTGAGCTACGAAATCATATTGTGGACCCGGTGGGTTACGATCCCACTCTCCCTCCGTTAAAAGCGGAGTGCTTTCCCGATTAAGCTACGAGTCCTTTTAGTGGAAAGAGAGGGATTTGAACCCCCGACGCTCGGCTCTTCAGGCCGACGCTCTACCAACTGAGCTATCTTTCCTTTTATTTGTGGAGACGGTGGGTATCGAACCCACTCCTCTGGATTTTCAGTCCAGCGCAATCACCTGATCTGCCACGTCTCCATTTTTTTTATATACAAAAAAACCCGAACTTTTTACGGTTCGGGTTTAAAATTATATTGTCTATTTGTATATTACATACTTAAATTTGAGCAATACTTTTTTAGTACCGAACCTTGGTGACTAAACCAAGAAAACGATTTACTAAAATGCTTATGTTTACGAATTGCTCTCATTGTTGTTATATATTGAATTATTAAACTCTCTTTTTAATTATTTGTCATTATTTTATACAAATTTAGGTAAAAGTTTCAATTTCACCAAATTTTTTTTAATTTTTTTTTAATTTTTTTTATTATCCACCAAAAACATCAGTGACAAATTCTCTATTTACTCTGAAATTCAATCTATTTGCCTTTACAGACATATCCAACATTTTTGTATGACCATCAACTTCAACCACTCTAACAACAAAACCACCATCTTCTGCATATTTAGTTGCCTCTTGTAGCGTTTTACCTACATATTCTTCTTTGGAAATAATTCCACCGTTTCTTAATTTTGACATAATTTTATTATTTTTTTTATATATAGTAAAAATAATTTTTTTCTATGCCATCAACTTCAAAAAAACAACAAAGATTAATGGGAATGGCTTATGCTTGGGCAAAAGGCGAAATGGAAGATGCTTCAGACTCTGTTAAAAAGTTAGCAAAGTCATTTTTAAAAAAAGGTAAAAGAAAAGGCTTAAAAAAATTAAGAGACTTTGCTAAAACTAAACACAATAATCTTCCTGAGAAAATATCAGAAAATCATATTTCAAGATTTGATGAATTTACCTTTTAGTATATTTTCTTTTTTTCACAAAGAACAATTGTCCAATATTGTCAACTACTCTTTTATCAACTAATTTATAGTTTTTATCAATAAACCAGTTCTTAACATTTTTTATATCAGTACTTTCATCATCAATATTAGTAGTTACCTCGACAGTAATATATTTGAAGTTTTCAAGTTCATTATTAAATATATTCAATCCAATCCTAATATAAATTGGTAAAGATATATGTAAGTAATTATAATCTTCATATTTAATCTGTTCCTGATCAAATAAATCCGTAATTGTATTTTGTTTGGTCATTGAGAAGTCATATAACTTTTCATCTGTTCCAGAAAGTTGACTTTTACCATAATCATAAAAAAATTGTTGAGGTTCTATCCAAATAGTATTAAATAGACCATAAGCTAAATATAACTTTCTAATATGAAATAATTGAGCACCACAATGTACGACACCCTTAGGCACACCATATCTATTAAATATATCAACGTAGTTCAACATAAAAATTATTATTTTTTAGTTGACCCAAATCATTCCCCACTTATCTTTTTCTTCAGGTTTGACTATACTATGAAAATCAGAACTTTCCCAACTGGTGAATGTATCAGGTCGTTTTAAATATTCATCTCCTAATATATATCCGAAATTTTTATATCCTAATTGTTGTAATTTTTGACAAGTAAGATTTATTTTTTCATACTGTTCTTCTGCCCACTCAAAACATATTTCACCGACTCTTTGATTCAAACCATTTACCACTTCTAATTCATAACCTTCAACATCAATTTTGATTAAGTCCGGTTTACCAAAAATTTTAATTAAAGTATCTAAATTAACAGTAACAACACTTACTTTAGTATCAAAGTTGTGTTCATTAAATCTTGAATTCAGAATCCAATCTTCAGAAGCAGTTGATATTTGGTCATAATTACTTATGTGAAAAGTCTTTAAATCAGCGGTAACATCAGATACTAAATAATTAAGCACAACAACAGTTGGATCATATTCATATTTTAAATGTAGATTAGACCATAATGTTTCATTTGCCTCAACAGCGACAATTTTAGAATTAGGAAATGTATTTCTACAACGCTCGGTGAATAAACCATGATGAGCTCCTATATCAAAAATTAATTTTTCTTCAGAAATGACATCTTTTACGTAAATAGCATCTCCCCACTCGGCTTCTGTAATGACTGTTTCCACTCGTTTAAAATTATATTTTTTTAAATAATCATCTATTTCAGACATTAGAGCATTATCCTTATAAAGATAATTTGTATTGACTTCAGTATAGATATATTTGAAATTATTTATTAAATCACCAAAACTCTTCAAAGCAAGTAGTTCAGCTCCTTGTATATCTAAATTAAGAAAATCATAGTTTGATATATCAATAGAATATTGATTGATTAATGTATCCATTCTTTTAGACTGAACTTGAATATTATCAACAACAAAAATGTGTGGATGATATTCTTCGTGTTTTTGTAAGTCTAAAATAGATGAAGATTGACCATTGTTTGTGATATGAAAAGTATGAGTTTCATCATCTTTATCAGTGATACAATGATTGAAAACTCTTTCTTCTTTACCAATATTAAGATTAAGGATTTGTTGATAAGTAGTAGGATTTGCCTCTACCCATATAGTGTTTGTTAGATTGTGCTTTAAGTATTCATCTCTTTCTTCTAAGAGGTGGGCACCAATGTGAATTACACCTTTTGGTTTACCCCACCTTTCAACAATCTTTGTAAAATTAATGTACATATTTTAGTTTAAAATTTCTTTTACTACTTCTGATACCATTTTTTTATCAGCAGGTAGTTGAGCAAATTCCTTCATAATTAAACCAATATTAGTTACACCAGAATTTACAATTTCTGAAACTTTCTGAGTAACTTCTTCTTTAGACATTTGTTTTGGAAGATAAGATTCGATAATACTCAATTCTTCTCTTGCTGAAACTAAATCATTTGAAAAATACATTCCTGTTTGTGTTTTCTCTAAAGACGAAATAGTTTCTCGTAAAGACTTAGCAGACTTTTGAAGAATTTTAAGAACATCTTCATCAGACATATTTTCAACACCAGTGTTTTTTTCAATAGTTTGAATTTCTCCCTTCACAACAGAAAGTAAGTTTTTAGCAACAGTATTTTTGGCTTTAAAAGCCAACATGTAATCTTTGTTAATTTGTTCTTTTATCATTTTTTTTGTTTTTTAAATTAAAAAAAAGAGAGTAATGGAACTTCTGTCAAGTATGGTCGGAACCCTAGAACCTTAATGCCTTGACTTTTAGTGACCTCATCACTTAGGATTACCTTTTAATATGCTTATCGCCTCGGTTGAGCAGTGTTACCATTCTGCTCTAATAAATCTCTCTTTGGTGTTTTGTTTTTTCTAATAATTTCTAAGTATATCAATTTACACCAAAACTTCAATACTTACACTCTTAGTTATTTATCATATAGTATATAAATACAAGGTGGTTCACTGATTTTTAGTAAGAGTGTTAATTTATTTGTCAGCTACTTACCACCATAATGTCTACGATAAAACTCACACATAAGCGTTTGAAGTTTTGCAACTTGTTTCTTTCCGCATTTTCGAAACTATTGTTTTACCGTCTCTTTAATTTTATACAAAGATAGAAAAAAGTTTTTGAAAAACAAATTTTAATATATAACAATATGAAGTATTTAAAATTATATGAAGCTTTCAAGTCTAAAGGTATATCCAATACTATTAAATTCTTAAAAGAAAAGGTTTCAAAAGGCGCATCTGATAGTTTTATTGAATCATTAAAAGATTTCATGGACACTATTGATTTTCCAATAGACCAAATTTCAGATTCTGATATTAAATACCTAAGTGCTAAAAAAGCATTAAAGTTAAAAAGTGAAACAGAAGTTTCAAATTCAAGAGGTATCTGGGTTATTAAGTATTGGTTTTCAATACAAAAAGGATTTTTAGGATATACAGCTACTGGAAATCAAGTAGAAGCCAGAAAAGATTCTAATGAAGGTCATGGTTTTAGAGATACTCGAATGTTTAATGAAGCTGATATGAGCTATATAAAAGAAAATATTACTACAACCGGTGAAATTTGGCCGGTGACTAATTACTACGACTTAAAAACAGGTGATACAGTTATTGGTCAATTTGATTCATCATCTAGAAGATCTATAGCATTAGCTAAAATTTATATAGACCAAGAGGATAATAATAGAACATATGGTATTCAAAATGTATCACAAGGGTCAACACCTGATGGTTCTGATTGGAGAAATTATACACAATATGGTGATTTAAGTTGGTGGTTATTTGATAATAGTGAGATGGGTAGCGACCATTGTAAATTACACTTCTGGAGACCATCCGAGGAAGAAATACATTATATAGAACCACCGGTCAAAAATGAAGATGAGGTTCAACCAGAAGAGAAAGAAGAAGACGCATTTGAGTGGAATTTACCACTAAGTAATAGATATACATTTAGTAGTTGGGGAAGAGGTAGATCTTCTACATTAAAGAATATAGAAGAGTCTGATTTTGCACTAGTTCTTTACTTTGATGACTTAATTAAGGCGAGTTTTGAAAAACCTTCCGAGATTAAACAACAAAGAAGAGAAGAAAAATCAGGAGCGACTAAGTTAATGACAGATGCCGAGATTAAAAAAATGAATATAGAAAAATACATTCAAAAGTTAGTTGTATCTTTAAACATCACAGAAACTGAATTTTTTGATTTACAAAAAATAGTAAGTAAACACTTAGCTCAAGAATTTAGTTATATATCTATCTATATACAAAGACCGGATTGGACAGATTTGTCTGATTTCAGTGATTATTTATACAATATAGTAGATGAAAGTGACAAGACATATTATCTAAATAGAACTAAAGAGCTTTACTCACAAAGAACTAAAGTCTATTACAATCAATTAATAAGGTTTCAAGAAAGTAAAAAATTTCTAACTGGCGAAAGTAACCTTAAAAAAATCTATGATGAATTGTTTAAATTGGGTTCAGAAATCAATACAAAATTCACAAGTAAAAAAATTGATTCGATTGATGAGTTTTGGCTAGTAAGAACAAAACTTAGAGCACTTCATGATTTCATGAAAATGAGTAGAAATCAATTAAACTATAAAGTAAGAGAGTTAATTCAAGGATTTAGATATCCAGACGAGATGCAACACTATTTCAATCAGTATAAAGATGACTATTTTGAGGATGACTATAAAAATGATTTAGAAAGAATAAATAGGATAAGAGTTTTCATGAAAACACTATAAATTGATTAAATCATTTAATCTATCATCTAATTCTTTTATCAATATTAAACAATCTTTTTTAAGTTGACGAAGCTTTGAAATATCTGGATTATTTATAGAAGTAATACCTTTACTATTTAGATTCATTATCTCCTTGTCAATTGCTGATATTTCTTCTTTTAATGTTGATTTTATTTTAAGTAATTCATCAGATATAATTTGTTTTATTTCAGGAATGAAAGATTTGAAATAAGGATTTTCATACAAGTCATTTTTGTAATAATCAGAAGTAAATCCTTTAATAATTTTAGTGATGTTAACAATCACCTCTTCTTCATTTTGAGATAATTTTAAATCTGATAAAATCAAATCGTAATCTTCACGTTTATTCATTTTATAAACCTCTTTGTAGTTCTCTTTTGATGTCTCTCTCTTTAATAGATTGTCTTTTATCATAAAGTTTTTTACCCTTTACAACACCTATTTTAACTTTTAACTTATTGTTCTTTGTAAAAACAGAAAGTGGAACACAAGTTACACCTTTATCTTCCATTATTCGAGATATTTTAAAAATTTGTGTTTTTGTTAGTAACAATTTTTTCTCTCTATTATCTTCGTGTTTTTCAGAAATGTGTGTTTGTTTATATCTAGCAACTTTAAAATTTTTAATCCAAACTTCACCGGATTTTAAATAAACAAAAGAATCAGTTAAAGTAACATTACCCATTCTAATCGACTTTACTTCAGAACCTAAAAGCACAATTCCAGCTTCAAATTCCTCAAGAACATGATACTCATAAAATGCTTTTCTATTTGTTACTATACTCATAATAATTGTATATTAAGAAAATGCTGTTTGTTTAGTATTATATAGAATTTCATCACCATCATAACCAAATCTATTTTTAATAACTCTAATTTTATCATTAGATATTGTAAATGCTAAATCAGAAGCATATAGTGGACCACTTCCACCAGTAAAGTTTTTAATATCATTACCTAAAGAGTTTACACCACTTCTATATAAAGGTGTTGTTAAAATAAACTTAAACTGAGGAGTTGATGGAAATTCAGAAACATCCGTATAGAGTTGACTTCTTAAATACTCAACAAGAGTTCCTATTTGTCTTTGTCTATTCCATAAATCATCTGACTTAAATCTAATATTATTTAAATCTAAAACAAGATATTCTGGATTTTTTACAGAAGTATTTTCTAAAATAGATTTAAGTTTCAAATCTCTTAAAAATGATTTAAAAGAAAAAGATGAATCAATTTTCTCAATCTCAACATAGTTAAAATTGGAAATTAATTCATCTTTTATTCTTTCATCCTCGAAGGTATAACCAACTAAGGTCATAGTGGATTGTTTGACTAAATCAAATAAATCGCTTACTGTTTTCATTAAGAAAGGTGTTCTTCAATTACTTCTTTAAGTGCTTCTTTTTTGACGTTACCAACCAACTTAACAGCGTTTCCTTCTGAATCAGTAATCAATTCTCCATTTTTGTAAAAAAGTAAAGTAGGAATGTTTCTGATTCCCAATTCTTTTACTAAATCTGTATTATCATCTGCGTTCAATTTACCAACTGATAACTGACCTACATATTCTGAAGAAATTTGATCAATCATTGGAGCGATTAATTTACAAGGACCACACCAAGGAGCCCATACATCAACAAGTGAAAACTCATTTTCGGTAAATGTTTTGAAATTCTCACTATTGAGTTGTGTTACATATGCTACCATAATTTAAATTTTATTTTTTATATTTTTTTATTTAACAAAAGTTTAATCCAACCACCAATCTGGATTGTTTATTGGACTATCATTCTTATCATTCTCCTCTACACCCAAAACTTTATTAGCTTTTCCACGAGTGTCATTGACAATCTGTTTTCTTACAGACAATTCTAAAAGAAACATATCATGTTCATCTAATTCATTCTGAGATAATTTGTGTTTTTCTAAAATAGAAATTGCAACAATTGGATCCTCTTCGTATTTTTCTAAAATCCATTTGACTAAACTAATTTGCTCTGAAAGTTTTTTTCCTTTTAAATTTTCAATTGAATTAGGAGCATACCGACTCAATCTACTAATTAATTCTAATTCTTCTTCAGTTGGTTGACAATCGATGTATGATTTATCATTGAAGAAAAAGTAAAGTTTTGACCATAAATTTGGAAGATTATCTTTACCATAGATGTTTCTCATATAAAAAAGAAATTCTTGTGTATTATAGATTATTTTGAGATTATCATCATTAAAAACTTGTCCAACAGCATAAGGCATAAAATCATTATCATCTATCTTAGTTGACTTCAACACAGGTTCTAAATAATAAATACAAGTTTCTTCATTGAAATTAGTTCGAATATAATCTTCGGTGTGTTTGTCTCTTTTTATTAAAAAATCCTTTTCTAGTATATCAATATATTGACTGTAAATGTCAAAATATCGACTTTTAAATTTGTAACGAATTGCATCACTAAATCTATGCTCAATTGCGTGTTTTAACAAATCAATTTCAAAGTGATCTAATTTACAATCTAATTCTTTTTGTTTTTTGACTATTCTTATTGCAGTGTGTGCAGGTGTCATAACATTACAAACTTTTAACTCACCTGTATTTAAAAAGTCTTCAAATTCTGGAGTCCAATAACATTTGTCCTCATCAATTGAATAACCAACTTTTGTTGAGTTGATATCAAAAGACCTAAGTATAATATCAGTATCTATTTTATTAGATTTGTACTTTACTCGGTTAAACATACCATCGTGTTCAGAACCTTCTATAGTATAGAAATCTTTAGTAATAGAAGAATATCTCATACCGCTGTAATCTTCCCAGAATTTAGTTTCTTTTTCTTGATATCTAAATAGTGATTTTCTATCAGAAGGATCAATTTCTGATATAATACCATCAAAAATAAAAACATCAATATCATTAACTACGGCTTTTTTACCGGAGACTAACTCCCAAACAATATTGGCAATCGATCCACCGGCAATAAAACCTTGATTTGGCAATCCCCAATTCAATTTTATTTTTTCTACCGATGTTCTTACAAGATTTTCAATATTCATATTTTTTTTACTTTAAAATTTCATCAACTACTCCAAGTTCTAAAGCTTCTGTAGAAGACATGTACCAGTCTTTTTTATTCTCTAAAATCTCTTTTAGTTTCTTCTTACCGATTTTTGTTCTTTCGGTAGTGTAATCTTCAATTTGTTTTTGAAGTCGTTTTGCTTCTTCTAATTTTTCTTCCATATCTTGAACTTTACCCCAGAAACCAGTGGAAACTTGATGATAAAGAGGTGTAGACATTTTGTGAGCAAATCGTTTATGTCCAGAAATAAGAAGTAGAAAGCCACAACTCATAGCACATCCTGTAACAATAGTATGTACTGGAGTTACACTTCGTTCAACGACCGAAAGTAATCCGAAACATTGATAAACAGCCCCACCATAAGAATCAATATAAATTTTAATTGGTTCTGGTTTGTATTCTAAATTGTAAATAGAATAGACTTTCTTTAAGTGTTCATCATCCTGGTTAATCTCAATTATTTTTTGAGTCAACTCACCAATTGATGATTGATCAACTTGTTTAGTAAAAAACAAGTCGCGTTTTTTAGGTAATGGTAAATTTTCTGCCATTTTATTTTGTTTTTAAGAGTTTATTATTACATATACATTTCATCAATATCATCAAACTCTTTCTTAGTTTGAGAAATTAAAATGTGTCTTCCGTTTCTAATTTGTGATTTGATTGTTGATAGATTTCTACCTAATTGGTCAGCGATATCTTTATAAGCCATCTTTTTGATTTCACGCATTTCAATTACTGTTCTATAAGGTTCTTTTAAAGTGTCCATATATTTTTTCATAATTTCAGCTTTTCTATCAGAGACATCTTGAACGTGTAAATCGGATTCTTCTTCTGTGATGAAATCTTTCATTGTTGTGCCTTCATCATCAAATTCGATATCTAATGAAATAGACCTTTTTTCAACCTTTAAGTCTTGAAGAGTTAGGTTTTTTGCTATTGTAAATAGCCAAGTAGAAAATTGAGATTTTTCTTTATCGTATTTTTCAATTTTATCGAGTGCTATCATAAAAGAGTCTGTCGATAAATCCTCTGCTTTTTGAGGGTCGTTACAAATACGATTTGTAAAATAGATTAGTTTGGGATAATACTTTGAATAAAGTTGTGTAAATTCTTTCCCTGTTTTTTCTCTGAACAATTTTTCTTGCTCAGCAAATGATTTCATTTTTGCTTCCATAGTTGCCGTTTATTTTTTTAGTTGACCGTATGCCGCCATCGCCGTTAATTTGCCGTTTATATTATAATTATATTGTATATATCCAAAAAGTTTATCTTCCATGTTATTAATTATCAAAGAAAAAACAACATCTTATACTAGATGCATCTTCATCAAACTCTTTCATTTTTTCTAATGTTTTCATAAAATCATCAATGTATTCTGATTCATATTCTGACCAATCTACGTTCAATAATTCTTCTAAAGTAAAGTAAGAATGTGAATGAGCATCACTATCCCATTGGTCACACTTATAAAGGTAACCAGAAGAAGCATCTTCTGGAATACCTTTTGGATAATCAATAGGTTCTACACCACCATCATTTCTTACATCAGCTAAGATACTAAAAAGATAGTAATTTCTATCTGAATAGAACTGTTCGTTCCAATCAACATTCCATTCACCATCTTCAATTTGCCAGTTATCAGCAGATACCCATCTAAATTTAGTTGGAATATCTTCTAAAACTTCATTTAATTTTTGATTTCTATCTTCTGACAAGTCTCTTGGTCCACCATAGTTATTTGATGAAGTCCACCTTTCTACATAAAAATGTATGTCACACCCCATATTTATATTTTATATTTTAATTCGTAAAAAGCAGAAATACCTTTTCTATTAATTAGAACTGAAATATGATCTTCAGGTAGAGGTATATTTTTGTTATCTATGAGATTGTCTATTTGAGTATCTCTTCTTTCTTCTATAGGGTATATGTTTATCATTACTTTATAGTTTTTGACCAAATGATTATTAAGTAGTCTAGTTTCTATTTGATTAGATATCCTTTGAATTAATTCAGCCTTTTTCATTTCACTATGTTTATTAAATTTTATATGAGTTGGCATTTCTCTGCAAAAGAACTCAATGATATTATTAACATAGTCAGTCTCTATTTCATCTAATGTTTTCATTAATTTAAAATTTCATCAATTTTTCTATTTCTAACATCAGCAGCAGTTGTAATCCAATGTACATCCTTTAATGGTACCCAAGATTTATCAACCATTTCAGTTAATCTTTTTCTTTCATAGTCTGTATTATATTGTGATTGATTTGGTTTAACATCAACGACCTCTACTTTTGATAGAGTATCAGTTGACTCCAACTCTCCCACTTCAAAGACACATTCAATTTTACTTGTTCTACCGGTAGAACCATCTGTAACAGAATATTCTTTTACTAAAAGACCTCGTCTTGAATATCTTTCAACAACTGGTTTCTTCTTCCACTTAATAAAACCGATTGGAAGACCTAAAATAAATCCTATTAAAATTCCTACAAATATCATAATCCTAAATTATTTAATTTTTTATCTCTTAATCTTTTTTGTATTTCGTTTCTCAATGTTTCTTGATTATTTAATTCAGTATAGAATCTGAATCTATAACCACCATTTAGAATACGATTTAATTGATGAGGATTAGCATTGTGAATTGAATCTAAAATACCATCTTCAATTTTTTTATTGACTTCGGTTTCCACATATGACCTCCCAGCAGATTTTGAACCTTTTAGAATATTATTTATATTCTCAAGAGTTTGAACACAGTTTTCCAAATCTTTTACTAAACTACCCATTATGCTAATAATTTTTCTAATTGTTCAACTGTAATCACTTCAACACCCAATTCAATAGCCTTCTTCTCTTTAGATGAACCACTACCAACTGATTTCATAACTAAGTGTGTTGTGTTTTTAGAAACACCGCTGCCGATTTTTCCACCACGAGATTCAATAACAGATTCTAAATCTGGTCTGCGAACACCAGTGAAGACAAATTGTTTACCATCTAAGTCACTTCCGGTTTTAACAACTTCTACTTTTTGAGAAATGGTGATAGGTAAATCTTTAATGAAGTCAAAGAATTCGTCATAAGAATCAATATAAGTTTTAGCAGAAATCTCAGCAAATCCTTCAATTACCATTACTTGGTCAATAGTTGGTTTAGTTGTAAAATCTTCTAAAAGAACTAATTTCTTAGAACCTAATCCTTTAAAGATACCTGTAGCGTGTTGTAGTTTAGACAACTGAACATTTGTAACAGATTTTTGAATTGAGTCATAAACAATTTTTGCTTTACGTTTACCAAAACGATCAATCTTCTCTAAATCAGAAGTTGTCAATTTTAGAATATCAGAAATTGTTTTATATCCAGCATCCCACAATTGAGTGATAACTCCTTCAGAAACATTATCAGCTTCTAAGATTTCAAAGAAAGAAATATTCTTTTTTAATTTCTGGTCGTCAGTTTCAGTTAAAGTAATCAATTCAATTCCGTTTTCATTCCAATCTAACTCAACACCATCAATAGTTGGTTGAATAAATTCGACCGGAGTGATAACGTCAGCAATGATTGGAATAACCATTCCTGAACGTTTTACAACAACTTTAGCACCAA
>JACCDX011294342.1_pt1 | contig 28569 bp, 29 predicted proteins | sample 7449681 | NCBI WGS metagenome assembly JACCDX01 (sample SAMN15323450, study PRJNA562643) | freshwater metagenome | isolation source: river surface water | place: USA:Blue River Watershed | collected 2017-08-18
TATTTAGTTATTTTTGCAGATGTATTTAAAGAATTTTTAATTTATGATGTTTTAATGTTAAATAAACCTTATCAAGAAGGATATATAATTATATTTATAATTAAAATTATATTTGAATATTTTTGGCATCAAAAATATAATAAAAAAAAATATTCAAATAATTTATATTAAAAAATAAAAATTAATTTTTTTTTTCAAATAAATATTTTATATATAATATATTATATATTATATAGAATAAATAAAAATGGTCACAAAAAAAAAATAAATAGAAAAAAAAGTTTAATGATTGGTGGAAATAGGGAATTTCATTTATATACTATTGGAATAGCTGATTGGGGAAATATAAATCCAGATGAAAGTGTGTTAAAAGTGTGGAATGATATTTTATTGCCAAAAATAATAGAATTATTATTAAGAGCAAATTTTACAAGAATAATAGTACATCATCATGATATTTTGGAAGATTTTGACAATAGAAGAAAAAATAATTTCCAAAGAAATATAAATCAAATATTATCTCAAAAAGATACAGAAATTAATTCTAGCAAATCTTTAATAGAAAGTACTTTTATAAAAGAACCAATTGATTTTCATCAAATATCTTATCCTCATTTGATCTTTGATTTTGCACATTTGTTCGATTATATGTATATACCAGGTCATAATAAATCAGTTCCAATTATAAGAGAAACAAAAGAAATTATGCCACGTCTAAATGTAATATATTTTGGATATTTAGGTGAAAGAGAGCAATTATTTTCTAGAGGTAATAATGGTAAAAAAGTTCCTTTAATTGAGTTAATCGAAAGTGATTTTGTTAGTATTGATGAAAGTGGGGTTGTTATTACTTATATTGATAAAATATCACAGAAACAGTCATTAACATCATCAATTATTAAAAGATCACCAGAGTATTTTATTATTAGTAATTCAAATAATATCAATATTTTTTATCCAGGTGATGTTATAAGTAAAATATATTTATTAGAAGTTCCTAATAGTCCAAATGGTGTAAAAACTAAAAGATTTAATGAATTTATGCAAAATTATTAATAATTTAAATTTATTAATTTATTAAATTATTTTTTTTGTTTTTTAATATAAGAATTTACCATAGATTTAGTAAATTCTTTTAATTCTTTTTTACATTTTTCTTGTTGACATTTCATAACTTTTTGACTAGAATTAGTTAATTCTTTCATATTTTTTTTAGGTATTTTCTTATAAACGCATAAACCAACGTTTTCAACTTTATTATGTTTTTTAATACATTCTTCTGATATTTTTTTCATTTTAGAAGAGCTTTTTAATTTTTTCATAGCTTCTATTTCTTTTTTACAATGTTTAGATTGGCATTCAACTATTTTTTTGCAAGTTTTAACTAATTTTTTATTTCCCATAATTTCAAATTTCTCACAAAACTTTTCTTTTGATGAATTATTCATTTTTTTTATATTGTTACTTTTAATTGATATAAATAATATAATTAATATAAATAATATAAAAATTATTTATGAAGTAAAAAATAAAAATCATAATTATTCATTTTCTTTTTTAACTTTATTATACATTTTAACTTGATTTTGCATATATTTTTTAAATTCATTTTGATTTTTAGTTGCATATTGTTTATAATTTTTTAATACATTTTGAAAGGTATATCCATTCTTTATTTTTCCTATTCTTTCATCAAATCCACCTTTAATACCATAGTATTCATAGAATTTTTTATTTTCATTCTGATCTTCTTCATTATCATTTAAATCTAATTTTTTCATTAATTTTTTTAATAAATTTTCATTTTTTGATTCTACTTCAGCACTATCGGGCATACCAGGATAATAATCAATAATAACTTCACTGGTACCAACATTATAAATACTTCTTACTTTTTCATAATAATGATCTAAATCAAAATCCATAAGTTTTAACATATGAAGCATTTCTTCAGGGTCTTCAATTTTAACTTCAAATTCAGTATCAAATTTTTCTTTTCCTCCTCTTTTTTTAATAGTAAAAGTACGTTTTCTACCTTCATCACGAACTCTTAAAGTATGTATAGATTGATCCATATTAGATGGTACTTTCATTTTCCAAACTTTAAAGATATAAGTACCTTTATATTTAGCATTTAATTCATTTAAGAGAACATCTTTTAATTTTTTTTCATTGAACTTAAAAAAACGTTTTTCAATTTCTTTTCCCATTTAAAATAATATATCTAATATTTAAAGATATTTAAAATAAAATTTCGTTTATTAAATAATCAAAATAAAGATTCTTAAAATAGAACTTTAAAAGAAAATAAAAATGAGTCAGAATAAAAAAAAAGATTATTATTCTATTCTTGAAATAGAAAAAAATGCAACTGAAGACGAAATCAAAAAAGCTTATCGTAAATTAGCCTTACAATATCATCCAGACAAAAATCCTAATAATCCCGAAGCTGTTGAAAAATTTAAAGAAATAGCTGAAGCTTATGCTGTTTTAAATGATAAAGATAAAAGAAAAATGTATGATTTAACAGGTAGTGATGAAGATGGTTTTGATTTTGATATGGGTGATGGTGTTAATGTTGATCCATTTGTTGTATTTAATAGTATTTTTCAACAACATATGAATACTTTTATGAATATGAGATATGAAAAAAGTTTTGACATGAATGATATTTTACATAAATTTGCGGATCCTCAAACTGCTTCTGCTTTTTCTGGTTTAAGTGGTCTTAGTGGTTTTGGAGGTCTACCTGGTATTCAAATCAAAGTACATACTTTCCCTATGCATTCTACTTTAAATGAAGATGATATTGAAATGTTAAAAGATAATTTTATCTTTATGGATGCTAATAATAATAGTGATAGAGAGTATGATAATGATGATGATGATGAAAATGAAGGTTTTGATATGTTTTCTACTTTATTTAAAGGTTTAAATAAAAAAGGTAAAAAAGGTAAAAAAAAGATAGAACAAAAAATTATTTATGACAAACCAGAAGATATAATAATTAATGTTAAAGTATCTTTAAAAGATATACTTAATAAAGATACTAAATCTATATCATTTGAAAGAGAAAGAATTAAAAATGGTAAAAGTGAAAAAAAGAAAAAAAAGATTGATATCCCTATATATGGAAGAGAAATTGTATTAGAAGGTGGAGGTCACGAAATGAAAAATTATAAAAATAAAGGTGATGTTATTATTAATATTGAAACTAAGTCACATAAAGATTTTAAAAGAATACATGAATATGATTTATTATCAAGTATTAATATTGATAAAGATTTATTAGAAAAAGATTTTAATTTTATTGTGTCTTTACCAAATAATGAAAAAATAGAAATATATATAGAAAAAGATATGTTGAAAAATAATAAAATAATTAAAATAGAAAATTATGGTATACCATATGAAGATAATGATGAAGATAATGATGAAGATAGTGAAGAAGAAAAATTAAAAGAAAAAAGAGGTGATTTATATATATATTTTGAGTTAAGTTCAAAATCAAACATAGAATTAATAGAAAAAAAAATAGAAAATAAAATTAATATAAAGTTATGTTCAATATTTGATTTATTTGAAGAATAATAAAACAAATAAAATAAATTAAATATATTTTTTTATCGAATTATTATTTAGGATTAAAATAATAATGAATTATAATAATGATACAAAAAAATTATTAAACATAATAGATAAATATAATTATTCATCTTTTATAAATAAAATAAAGATAACTAAAACATCTTTTTTATTTAAAGTTTTTCAGAAAATGAATTTAATATATCAAGATTTAACAAAAAAAGTAAAGTTTGAAAATTTTGATATTAAAATTGAAAATATTGAAAAAAATAAATTAAAAAATAAATTATCAAATTTAAGTTTTACATCAAATATGATTCAAAATGATATATTAAATTCTTTTGAGTATGAATATAAAATAAATTATCAGGAAGTTGAATTAAATTATTATTCTAAAAACAAAAATTTAAATAAAAAAGAAAAAGAAGATATATATAATTGTATTATTTGTATATTATTATTTAAAAATTTATATAATCGTTCTTATTTTCAACAAAAAATAACTTATTTTCCATCCTCTTTATTAAAACTTTTACCAAATTCTCCTAATAAATTATGTTTAGGTCCACATGAATGCAATTCAGGTCTAACTTTTGTTGCAACTCATGCAGATCCTGATAAAGAAGATAATGGTGATATAATATTATTTAGAAAAGAAGAACATATAAAAGTTTTAATCCATGAGATGATTCATGCAAATTTTAGAGATTTATTATTAATTCATAATAACTCAAAAGAATTTACAAATAGATTTTGTACAGATTATGATATATTATTAAATGAATCATATACAGAATTTTTAGCAACAATATTAAATATATTTTATATATCACTACTTAAAAAAAACGAATTAGATAAAATAAATGAAATGTTAAATAAAGAGATAAAATATGGTATATATGTATGCAATAAAATATTAAGATTTTATAAAATTGATAAAATACAAGATATATTAAAAATAAATGACTTTTGCAAAAAACATTTATCACAAAAAACAAATGTCATATCATATTATTTATTTAAACCACTTCAATTTATACATTTAAAACAAATGGAAGATTTTTTGAAAAAACATACTAAGTTTTTACAAATAAAGGATAAAGAAAGTGCATTAATATATAAAGAAATGTTATTTAATTTTGTAAAAGAACATCCAAATGAATTATTAGAAATTCATTCAAAAAATAACAATAATTTATTAACAAATAAAACATTGAGAATGACATTATACGAATTAAATATTTAAATTTATTTTTAAATTCATTTGTAAAAATTGAATTAAATTAATTTTTTAAATTCATTTGTAAAATTTTCATGAATAAAACAACAAGGTATACATAAAATAAATTCTTCTTTTTGATTATTATTTTTTTTTTTATTTTTAACTTTAACATCCATATCTTTGTATTGAATATATGTTAAATTCATTTTATAATTATTATTATGATTTACATCAAAAGTATCGTCACCTCTGGTAGATTCTTGTAAAAATGTTTTTTTATTATTAATATGTACTTTGTATTTAATTGAAAATAATATATGAACATGTTCATGATGAATATTTTTAGTTGATAATATTTTAGAATATATATTAGCACCTCCTTTTTTAGGTATTCTGATAATACCTAAATCAATTTCTTCTCCTTCTTCAACAATAGCTTGAAAATCAATATCACGAAGATGGTTTAAAGAATAATTTTCACTAGCATTAATGATTAAAAGAGGTTTATTACTTAAAATAAAATTGTTTTGATTATTTTTTATATAAAATAAAAATGTAAATTCACTATTAACAAAAGTCATTTTATGATGAATTAGATATATATTTATTTAAATTAATTTATTTTAAATACAAAAAATACGAAAAAAAAGAATTATTTAATTATTTAATTTGATTAAATTATATTTTTATTTTAATCTTTTTTATCTTTAATCTTTTTTATTTTTTTATCTTTTTTCTTTTTTTTTAATTTATCAGATGTTTTATTAACACTAATATTTTTACTCATTTCAATAGCTGATTGAATAATATCATCATCAAATCCATTTTGTTTTAATAATTGAAGTGCTATATATTGTCTTGAAGTACCTCGTTTAAGTAAATAATTAAAGTGTATATTTTGTTGATTATCGATATCAACTTCAAATTTATAGTTTACAAATCTATTATTTGTATCTTTTTCTAAACATTCTAAATCTGAATAATGTGTTGTAGTGATAGAAAGAGTATTTGTAAAAGATGATATTTTTTTAAGTATTGCATAAGCACCAGAAAAACCTTCAACATAATTTGTTGATGAAAAAATCTCATCTAAAACAATAAATGAAAATTGGTTAGGTTCTAAAGATTTAAGTTTTTCTAAATAATCTCTACTACGATACATTTCAGCTTCAAATAATGATTCACTACCTTTAGAATCGGGTATTTGTAAATAAGTTTCTAACATATAAAAAGGTGTAAACTCAAAACTAGTACCAGTTGATATACACATTGTTTGTGAAAAAATAATATTTAAAATTAAATTTTTAATCATAGTTGATTTTCCAGCAGCATTTGGTCCAGTTATTAATATATTTTTATCCATTAATAAATCATTTTTGACTACATTTTTATTAACTGATTGATTTAAATAAGGATGCCATATATTTTTCATATTAATTGATGGTGTTAAAGAATTAGATATATATTTAGAATAACAATAAGGATGAGATTGACTTGAATTATTTAATAAAGAAGATATAGATAAAATGGCATCAATATAAGCGATATATTGAAAACAAGAATGTAAAGCATTTTTAGAAAGTCTAAACTCTTGAAAAACTTTCAAAATGATACCTTTATGAGTAAAAATACCTGGTTCTTTATCAAATGTAGAAGAGTTAAATTGAACAATTGATTTTTCAATATCATTCTCTACATTATTATCTTTAAGGAAAGTGTCTAAATGATTAATTTGATTTTGTTTACAAATTTGTTGAATTTCTTTAGATAACTTAATATATTTACTCATTTTATTTAATTTTTCATGAATAATATTGATAATATTATGAGAACTTCTTGCACTTTGAATAGAATAATAAACATTTTGAAAATACATAAAAATATAAAAAGCTTTAGTTAAAAATCCAGCTAATGCAGTAGTTCTAGATTTACCAAAAAACATATCTAAAGGATTTAAATTATGAATAGTTTTAAGATATAATTGAAAAATTTGTCCAAAACTAATATTTGGATTCATTTTTTTAGTGGCAATTATAAAAAATACTAAAGGTACTAATAAAGATATTAGAGGTGTTATAATAGTAAGAAGTGGTGCTACAACAATTTTATAAATATTAGTCACTAAAAGTGCTCTTTCGTTAGTATTTAGAACTTGATTAAGATTAAAAAAAGGTATAAAATCATAATTAAAATAAATATAATCGTTCATAGTATTAATATGATTCATATTTTGAGTATTCCAGAACCATACTAAATCATTTTCAATAGATTTAATTTCTTTAAGTTTAGGTAAAATATCTTTTTGATGTAAAGATAATTTTTGAATAATTTGTTGACGTTGATTAAGAGTATTTATGTCATAAATAGGTTTGTTTAATATTTTTTTAAGAGCATTTTCACCCATAACAGTTTGAGTGTGATTAATTTTTGAAAAAACACTTAAAGATTCATTTTGATAATGATCCGAAAAAAGTTCTATATCTTCAAAAACATAGGTATTCATAGATACAGAAGGAAAATCAAGAAGGATAGAATCAATTTTAATAATTTCTAAGAAAGCTGATATTAAGAAAGAATCATCAATTTTTTTAGATATTAAATACATACGGTCGGAACTTGTTAAGTCTTTTTCATCTTTTTCTTCAGGTTTTTTTTCTACTTCTTTTTTATTTAAATTATTGAAAATAGATGTTAAACTAGCTCCGGTTAAAATTGATTGAAGAGGATTAATTTGATTAGATGTTTGAATTGGTATTTCCATTATTGAAAATAATATCTAAAATAATTAAATATCTTAAATTTATTATTTTTTCGCATTTTTTATATTCTTTAAATAAAAAAAAATAAATGAATTAAATTTTATAAAAAAATTTCTAAATAAATTTTAGGTTATTAAGAATAAAATAAAATGGCTCTTTTTGATATATATTTAGATGTCACCGATGATTATTTAAAAACAATTCAAGATATTTATAAATATTTTGTTATTTTGCTTGTTTTCCAAGTATTAGTTCATTATTCATTCCCCAATAAAAATATTTTACAAACTGCTATATCAGGAGCACCTGCAAATGATGAGTTTATGTGTTTAGTCATTTTTGTTTTAGTTGGTGTTGCTGCTTATTATTTAGTAGCTGAAAAAATAATTAAGTTTTATTAAATAATGTATTTTTAAAAATAATTTAAAAAATAATATTTTTTATATTAAAATAAAAAGATAATATAGATAATAAAAAATGAGTTTTAATAATAATCAATATGCATCTTTTACTCCTGATCCCGAATTAAATAAAAGAGAATGGTTTAATGAAAGAGGAGGATATATAATTAGATCAAGATATTATCCTGGTATAGAAAATATAAATATTCAGAATAATCAAATGAATAAAGAATGTGAAAATAATATTAAAACAAGTAGGAAAAATAAAGAATATAGTTCAGAGAGAATGGATGGAGGATATATACAAGAAGATAGGATAAGATATAATCAACCATCTAACTTTTTGGATTTTTTGAATTATTATTTTAAAAATTTACTTAGATAAATTGAAAATACAAAAACATTATAATTTTTTTTTTTATAAAAATAATATATTATAATAGGGATTTATAATAAATAAAATGAAAGAATCAGATATACATTTAAATAAAAAAGAAAAGAAAGATGTTTTAACTATAAGAAGTAAAATAAAAAAAACAAATAATAAATTTGTTAAATTAATGAAAAAACCTCCTATTGATAAAATAAATAAATTAATTAAATTGGAAAATCAACTTAAAGAAAATAAAAAAAAATCAAAAAAAAAAGTAAAAGCAAAAAAAGAATTAAAAAAGAAAGAAAACAAAATTATACCTGAATTATTTGTAAAATTAGAGACTGAAAATATTGAAAGTTATAAAATAAGAAAAGAATTTATTGAAAATAATTTACCTAAAACTCCAGAAGAATATAAAATAATAATATCTTTATCAATTGTTTTAGTAAATAAAATATTTTATAAAGTTAAATATTCTGAACAAATTGAAAAGGTACTTAAAGAAAAATTAAATAATTTGCAATTAAAAAATAGATTGAAAAGGAACTATTTTTTAGAATTATAAAAAAATAATATTAAGATTATGAATAAGTTTTCTTTAACCACTTCTGCTTATAAAAACCTATTATTACTCAGCTTTTTAATTTTTTTTATTTATAAATTATTTTTTGATAAATAATTTATTTAAAACTTTTCATTAAATCACTAACATCACGTCCGTTACATTTTTTATTAAGTAAAATATAAATAATAAAATAATAAACTAAATAAATACCACTAAAGAAGAAAGCAAATAAAGTGACAACAAAACGAGTTGCAGGAGTTTCTTTATCGTTACAAGTAAAAGCTAAATAAGCAGTACCAAAAGCAATAATTAAAGCAACAATAATCCATGAGATAGGATAAGTTTTAAAGAAAGACGATGATTTAAAATTTTCAGTTAAATCACCTTCATTTGAATAAGTAGGAGTTGGTGGATTAGTAAATTTTTCAACAGCAGTCATTAAACCGAATAATTCGAACATAATAAATTCTTCTATATATAATAATTAGAAAAAAATATATATAGAAAATAGAAAATGGATAAATATATTTTACTTTTAGTTTTAATAATAATATTTTTTCTTTTGATTTTTTATATTCAAAAAAATATTATAAAAGAAGAATTTGCAAACTCAGAAATATATGTAGATGATTATGAAAAAGAGATTCCTAAAATAGTAGATCAACAAAATCAAGTTCAAATTAAATGTAATAATTTATTTAAATCAAATTCATTTTGTCAATGGGATGAAAATTTAAATAAATGTACATGTAAATATCAAAAAGATGAAATAAAATATGGTTTTTATTCTGAACCTGAATGTTGTGATCGTCAATGTTCTAATTTACCTAAAGAAAAATGTTTATTATTATCACCTGATTTAAAACAACCAAAATATTATTGTAATATAGGTGGTAAATGTTATGAAAGAATCGCGACAATTAAAAATAATCAAATATCTGCTAATAATTGTGGTTTAGATTCTTTAAATAATCAATTATTATTACCTTATACTTCTTTAGCTGAATGTGAAGGTAGAATTAGTGTTTGTGATAAATATAATAATCCAAGTTATACTTTAGCTCAAAAGAAATCATTTTGTTTAAGTGATAATAGATGTGGTTTTTGTACAAATAATACAAATGATGGTAAATGTATTGAAGGAACTGCAAGTGGTCCATTAGATTTACAAAAATATTATTATTGTGATCCTTCTAGAACAGAAGGTTCATATGAATATTCTTATGGAAATCAGGCACAAGCATTAAATGTTTCAGAGATAAATGCTATACCTTATGAACCAAATCCTAATTTTTTAATTTAAGAAGAGCAATTATGAGAAAAATCATGACGATGAGACATACAATATAATTTTACACATTTTTCACATTTAAATCTATTACATAAATCCATTTTAATATTACATGAACTTAAAGAACATTTAGGATGAATAATCAATTCAGGTATTTCTTTATTATTAATATTTTCTAAAAGAGATAAACAATTATGATTAAATAAAATAATATGTTCAGAACAATATAAATTTTTACATTTTAAACAATTAAATTGATTAGATAAAATTAAATGAAGATTACAGTCTTTGAATGAACAACAAGGAAGTTTATCAAGATTAAAAGATTTATTTTCGGGACGGTCCCAAAATTCGATTGATTTATGTTTTTCTCTATTCATTTATAATTCTATAAATTATAATAATTAAAAAAAAATAAATAAAAACTTAAAAATAAAAAATAATTAAAAAAAATAGAAAAAATATAAAGATGAATTTTTATGATTATATTGATTTATATGATTCTTTAAAAAATGAAAATAATTTAGAAAATAATTCTGAAATTGAACTTAAAGAAAATAATGAAAATGAAGAAGAAAAATTAGATAAAAAAAAGAAAAAATCAATGAGTTGGAAATCTATTTTCTTTTTTGTTATTTTATTTGCAATTCTTGTTTTTGGATATTATTTTTATGATACTTTTTTGTATTTTTTTCCTATAAATTGGGTATTTAAATTCTTTTTTGCTATAGCAGGTTTATTAGCAATTCTTTTTCCAGTAGTTATAAATAAAATAAAAGCTGGATATAATATGGATGATGTAAAGAATTTTATGATAAAAAAATATTCAAGAAGACCACATTATTATCAAAATTTGAATTCTCCAATTCTTTAAATATTGGCATAATTATAACATAACTTATTATTTTTTTAATAATTCGTGTTTTATTTTTAAATAAAAAAAATCATAAATTTAAAAATAAAAAATAAAAAATAAAATAAAATGTTGAAAAATAGTAAGGATGAATTCAAATAATTCAATTAAAAGTTTACTAAAAGATAAAACAAAAGAAGTATATGATAAAACAGAACAAATTGTAAATAATGCACCAACACCTATTAAAATGTTGACTGCTATTTTAGCATTTATTTTAACAATATTTTTTACAAATTATAAATTTAATTTTTTTATGTCAGTATCAATGGCTTTAATAACATTATTAAGTTTAGCAACAATAAATAGAATTATAGCAATTTCATTTGGTTTTATTTATGGTTATTATATGTATCAATTATTAACAAAAAAGGAAAAAACATATGGAAAAGTTTTTGAGGATACGGATATTCAAAAAAATAATATACCATTAGTAGCAAGTAAAACATCTAAAATTATTTTTAGTAAAGATATTGAAGTACCAACATTATCAAATAATTTTTCATATCAATTTTGGATGTATATTAATGGTATGCAATTAATTAAGAATAATGATAATTATACAAATACATGGGAAAATTATAGATTAGGTCAATGGAAATCAGTATTTTACAGAGGAGATCCATTAGAAACGAGTGAACAAATTGATACAATACAACAATATCCTGGAGTATGGTTAGCACCTAAATTAAATAATTTAAGTTTTGTATTTAATAGTGGTACAGGTTCCACATTAGAAAGAATTGAAATAGCTGATGTTCCAATGAATGAATGGTTTTGTGTATCTATTTTAATTGAAGGATATAGTGTGGCAATTTATTTGAATGGTGAGTTAGTTAATAGTATGTTATTAAATCAAGTTTTTCCAAATGATTTGAAAGATAAAAATATATATATAGGAATGGATAATGTATTAAATGAATGTCAAAATAATTGTCCAACGGGTACAATGGGTGGATGGCCTGGATTTTTAGGAGAAATGATATATTATCCCTATTTATTAAGTAATGATGAAATAATGGAATCATATAATTATTATAAGAAAATAATAGATGGATATCAGGAAGCAGTTCTTAGAAAAGTGACATATAATTATCCTGCATTATTAAGTAAAAAAGATATAATACAAGATTCAACATATGATTTAAGTTCATCGACACAGAAAACAATGGATAACTTGAATACAACATATTTTCAATATTAAAAAATAAAATGAATAAATAATTTTTATATAAAATATTTTTAAAGAAAAAAAATATTAAATATTAAAATATTAAATAAAATTCTTATTTAATAATATAGATAGATAAAATGAATTCAAATAAAAATTCCTCATCTGGTTCATCATTTATGTCAAAATTAATATTTTTTATATTATTAATTCTTTTTATTTTCATAGTTATTTATATTATTTATTATGCTTATCAACGTTCTCAAATAATTAATCAAAATGAACCTATTATTATAGCAGATGTAACTGATGCAACAAAATCCTATAGTGCTACATTAAGTACTACACCTAAAGATGGTATGGCTCAATCAATGAGTACATGGATATATGTTAAAAGTTGGGAATATAATGTAGGTAAATATAAAAATATTTTATGGAAAACTGATTCATCAAACCCAAGTAATGCTGGTACTCCTATGCATACACCCTCATTATGGTTATATCCTTTAACAAACAATCTTAAAGTAATCACTTCTGTTGAAACACAAGAAGGTGTTGAAAGTTGTGATATTAATAATATTCCCTTAATGAAATGGGTACATATTGTATATGTATTAAATAATAGAACAGTTGATGTATATATTAATGGAAAATTAGAACGCAGTTGTGCATTAAAAGGTATTCCTAAAGGTTTAGATAAAAGTACAAATCTTTTTGTAACATATGGCAAACCACCAGGATTTGATGGTAAGATTGGTAAAACTCAATATTTCACTAGAGCTTTACAACCAAATGAAGTTTCATCAATGTATACACAAGGTCCAATTGGTTCTTCTCAATACAATATTCAATTCTTCCAAGATGGTAAGTTTGTAACAATTCAAGATAAATCATCAATAGATGAAACTTCTTAAATAAAAAATAAAATAAATAATAATAAATAAAAATTTTTAAAATAATTATTTTTGATAAAAAAAATAATAAGAAATAATAGAGATAAATATTAAAAATGTCTTCAAATGTGACAGCTTCAGCAAATTCATTAACAAAAAATATGACTAAAAATATGACAAATGTTAGATCTCCTAAATTTATTATTTTAATTATTATTTTAATAATTTTAGCTGTATTTATTTATATGGGTTGGTCTTCTTATCGTTCATACAAAATAACTTCACCTTATTTTATTTATGGTACTTTAGATGGTAATCAATTAAAAACAATTCCTGCTGTAAGAATTCCTGACCCATCTGATGGTCAATATGGTCAAGAATTTACATATTGTATGTGGTTATTTATCAAAGATACAAATTTTGTTCAAACATCAACTTCTGGTAATTCAGCATGTACTAAAGGTACAGGACCTTTAATGAAAATAATTATGAATAAAGGTTCAAATGATTTATATCAAACAACTACTGGAGGAGTTCAAACATGGCATTATCCTTTATTAAGTAGTCCAGGTATATTCTTATATCCTGATACAAATAAACTTCATATTCGTTTTAATTCATATGATTCAGTATATGTAAGTGCTGATGTTGGTAACATTCCTCTTAATAAATGGTTTATGTTAACTGTAAATTGTATTGGAAATTCAGTAGATGTCTACATTAATAATATGTTAAAGAAACGTCAATATGTTGGTGTATTAAAGATGAATTATGGTGATTTAACTATTAATCCTTTCGGAGGTTTTGATGGTTATGTATCTAATTTAAGATATTATAATAGAGCAATACAATCATGGGAAATAGATGAAATGTATCAATTAGGAACTAATACTAATATGGTATCACAATTAACAAATACACAACAAATGGCTGATTTATCACCTAAATACTTCTTTACTACTGGTTTCCCTAATTCAGATTTTGAAGGTAAAAATTAAATGAAAATAATTAATTTTTTTAAGTTCAATTTAATTTAATAAAGAAAAACAAAATAATATAAGTTTAATTTTAATTTTTTGATAATATATTTTTTTCTAAATAAAAAGTATAGAATAAATATGAGTACTAACAAAAGAAATTATTTATCAGGAAAAACACCAGATGAAAAAAGAATTGAATATTATACATATGCTCAATTTTTAAAACAATATAAAAACCAAATTCCTGGTCTTGAAGATTATATAAAAAAATTAATTGTTCTTTCAAAAAGAGGACCAGAATCTAATGTTTCTAAAACTATTAAAATGAATATTGAAGCAAGTAATTATAATAAAATAGTTCCTAATAGAACAAATATATTTGAAAGTACAATTTTATTTGATATTGATAAATCAACTGGAAAAAGTATGTATTCAGAATTTAAAAAACAATTAGGAACACCAAAGAGTAATATGCAATTATTAAAAAGAAAATACACTAAAATTATTAAAAATGCTGAAGCCAAGAAATTAGCTAATGCTAAGGCTATAGCTAATGCTAAAGCTGCTGCTAATGCTCAAGCTGCTGCCGAAGCTGCAAAAAAAGCAGCAAACGAAGCTGCAAGATTAGCTAAAGAAGCTGAAAATGCTCAAAAATTAGCATTAGCTCAAGCAAAAAAAAATACTCAAGAAGCTCAACAAATAAGAAATAATAGAGAAACTGCTAAGAAGATGATAAATCAACAATCTAATAATATATTATCAAATGTAGGTAAATTTTTAGGAATTGCAACAGGAGAAACAAATTTAAATAAAGCTGTTATGAATGTTGAAAGAGAATTAGGAAATGTGTCAAGAAGTGTTGAAAAATTAAAAGCTTTAGTAGAACAACAAAAATCATCTAATCCAACAGCTGCTGCTGCAGGTGGTGCTAAAAAAAGAAAATCAAAGTCTAAGTCTAAATCTAAAAAGAGTAAATCAAAATCAAGAAAATAAATAATAATAATTAAAATAAATAATAGTTTTTATAATGTTTTTTCTAATCAATATTTAGAAAATGAGTTTATCTTTTGAAGAATTTAGTGAATTAACACCAAAACAAAAAGCACTATTTTATAGTGAAGTTGCAGAAAATCAACAATTTCAAGAAAACCTACCAGTTCAAATTTCAAAACAAAGACAAATTAAGGTAAAAACAGGTTTTCCCTATGCTAGTATATCAAGAAAATATTTTGATTTAATGGAAAACTCAAATAAAAATGAAAATAACAAAAAAAAAGAGACAATTGTTACAAATAAAATAAGACCAAGTGCATTTGCTATTGGAAATAAACATGGAAAGAAAAAATTATTCAATGTTCAACGTATTTATAAAAACTCAGAAAAAGAATATTTTAAATACATACCAACAAATATTAAAGAAAAAATTTTTAAAAAAATGGGAATTGAAAAAAAACAACTTTCTGAAGAAACTTTAATACCATCATCAACATTAGTTCTAAAAAAATCTTCAAATTTAAATCCATCTTCAGCTTTAATTTCAACTTCAGCCTCAACTTCAGCTTTAGCTTCTAGTTCAACTCCAATTTCAAATTTAGGTTTATCTCTAGGTTCAAATTTAAGTTTAACTTCAGGTCAAAATTTAGATTTAAAATTAGATTCAAATTTAGATTCAAATAATCTAGTATTTAGACAGAAAAAAATGTCACCTTATAGTATAAATAATAGAATGTCAAGCCCAGTTGAAGTCACAAGTGTAGTACAATCAGCAAAATCAGAAACAGGAGAAACAACACAAAATACTGCTAATGCAGCAGTTGTAGCAGTTGAAGCTACAAAAGTTGCAAATACTGAACTTAAAAACTTAGAAGGAAGATTAAACAAATTTTTAATAAATAGTGTAAAAAATGAAAATTTTAGTGGTAACAACACACAAAATAATGCATTAATAAAAAAATTAAAAACAAAACTATCTGAATTTATGACAGCTAGAAAATTAGCAGTAAAAGCTGCTAAAGATGCAATAAGAACACAAGAAGCTGCAACAGAAGCGGCTAGAACAGCTGAGAAAGCATATGCACAAATAAGTCAAATAGCTGAACAAGTTGCTGTATTAACAAAAAAAGTTGAACGAATTAATAAAATAACACGACCAAAACAAGAAGAATTTTTACCATCTAATTTTGTAGGTTTACAAAAAACTGCAGAAGGTGGTTCAAAAAAGAAACGTTCAAGTTCAAAATCAAAATCTAAAAAATCAACAAAATCAAAGAAAACTAAAACTAAGAAATCAAGTTCTAGAAAATAAATAAAGAAAATTTATAATTTAATTTTTTAATTCAATAATTTAATTTAAATTGTAATTAAATTGTTATTTAAATAAGCATTTAAACTGTAATCAAATTGTAGTTTAAATATACATTTAAACTGTAATCAAATTGTAGTTTAAATATACCTTTAAACTGTAATCAAATTGTATCTTTCATCCATAAGAGCTTTAAGCATAATGTCTTTAGGAGTTAAACCTTCACCATTAAGTACAGCTTTAAGGATATCAGGTGAATATCCTGATACAAGACCAGTATCAGCTGTATCATGTCTTACAGGAACTTCTTTTGTTGAACCATTAACATTCCAGAAGATAAGTTGAGGACGTTTGTATCCAGCCTTTTTATATAATTCATCAATAGCCTCAAAGTTTGTTTTAGTGTTACCTCCAGCACAATCAAATTGCATATCACTAATAACAATAAGTCTTTCAGGCATTTGGTCAGCAGGAATACTATTTTTAACAGCTCTATCTAAAATTGTTGTAAAAGCAAGATAGAAGTTTGTTGAACCATGCCATGCTGCTCTACTTAAATTATTAATTTTTTCAAGAAGATTTTTACCTTCAATCTTATGGAATTGAGGTGTTGTTGTAAAGGTTAAAATAAAATCTTTAAATGATTCAACTTCACAGCATCCACTAATTAAAATACCAAGTGAAATGGAAATTGACATGGGAATACCACTCATTGAACCAGAAACATCACATAAGCAAAGAGTTTTACCAAGTTTTCCAAGGGTCTTCATTTTTTCTTCCATGACTTTCCATTGACCTTCAGTTAAATCATCAACTTCATGATGACAAACATGACTTCCATTAAAATATTTATTCATAATTTCATGTGGATAAAGTGTTGAAGCATTCACTTTAACTTTACCTTCTTTTAATTGAGCTAAATATTCTTCATATCTTTCTTTATCATTACGATGGAAAGCATTTGGTTCACTCTTTTTCTTACCCATTGATTGACCATGAATATGCATACAACGAGAGGGTACTTTTGAATAATCAATTTCAGCATAATTCTTTTGCATCATTTTTGTTTCAATTAAATTAAGATGTTTACGAAGAGGTCCAATATATTTCTTACGAAGATCAGCTTGATTAATTCCCATAAGTTTAGAAAGTTTAGTTGTAAATTTATATTTTTTATCATCTGATTTACCTTCAGTAGGAACCCATTTAGCACAAAGTGAAATATTAGCCTTTTCACCTTTTTCATTAAGTTCAATTAAATCTTTTTCAAGTTGTTCTTTAATAATATTCAAATATAACATTTTTACTGAATCAATTTCAAGAAGTGGAAGACCATCATCCCAACGTCCATATTCATGTACATAATGTTTTAAATTCTTTTCAATAATATCAGGTCTCATTAAAGCCATATTAACCAAAAATGTTTTAGCTAACTCACGTTCACCTTTACCTCCACGGATGTCGCGGATATAAGCAACCATTTTAGCAGTTAATAAGTCTGATTCATTTAATGATTTTACAAAAACATTTTCAATATGATTTTTATCAACCTTACGAGTTGATTGATAAAATAAATCAACTAAATTATTTAAAGATGATTTAAGAGTTAAAGCACCTTTTTCAGTTAAAGTATAATTATTTTCATTTTCTTGTTCATTCATCATAACTTGTTGGAAAAGTCCAACGTTATTCTGATTCTGAGTATTTTCGGCAACAAATTGCATTTTTCAATTTATTAATTTTATGTGATATTTCTTTAAGTACAATTAAACGCACTTTATCTTTTTTTTAAAAAAAAAACAGTTCATATGAAAAAAAAAAATAATAAATTAATTATTTAATTGAACTTAAAAAAAAATATTTTCTTTAATAAACATTTTTAATAATTAAATAAAAATATAATTAATAAGTTTTTTCTTTTTTGCGATCTTTTGCATGTCCGCTTTGCTAAATTAAAGCGGCGGCCAAGGCAACGAAGTTGCGGTCTTTTTTTTAAAAAAGAAAAAAGATCAGAAGAATATAAATTGTTTTTTGAGTATAAAATCTTTCATATTTAAATCTTCTATTAAAAATTTATTGTTTTGTATAATTTCTTCAATATTGAAAAATTCGCGATTATGTTCAAATATTCTAAGATAATCTGATTTATGGTCAATATCAGCATTTTTAATAATACTTCTATAAATAGCTTCAGATATGACTGAAAAAATATCGGAATCAATTAAGGGGTGAAAATTCTTAATTTCTAAATAATTTTTCAAAAAATATTTTTTTAATTTTAAGGTTGTTTCTAATGTTAAAAAATCATTATTAACTCTTACAAATCCATTTTTCTTATATACAATTGATGTTTCTTTATTTTCAGGTACTACATTAATATTATGTTGATTTTTTAATAATTCGTATAATAAAGAAGGATAATGAACAGATGTAAATAATCTAATTTTAGTATCAAAACTAATATGATTATCTCTAAATTCATCTTCAAAAGGCATTTGAATTAAACAAACACCTTTATAATATGAAAAATCATTATATTCAATATTAGGTTGATATGGAATTAAAGAAGAAGAATAAAGTTCCCATTGATATTTTTTGCGTTTATTATAATCAACAACTTGTAAATTTTTGGAGGGAGGTAAAGAATTTTTATTATGAACAAAATCATTTAATTTGTCTTGTTCAATTTTCTTTTTAATTTGATTTTCTTTAAAATATTTAACTAAACACGATTCTAAATGTCGAGTTAAACTATCTTTACGACTATATATTTTAGTACAATAATTACATTTATATTCTTTATTATCTTTATTTGAATCTTTATTATATTTATTTTTTAAGTCTTCTTCTAAATTTGTATTATCATTTGAATTATTAATATTTAAATCTTCATTTAATTTTTCATTTGATGATGTGTTTAAATTAGTAAATATATTTTCAACTTCATTATTAACAATATTATTTTCTAAAATAGTAATATCTAATGGGTTAATAATTTTTTCTAATGAATCTTTTTTCCAATTAACAGCATCAAAAATATTTTTTAAATCATTTGATATATCACATAATTTTTTTCTATTAACATGTCTTTTCATATCAAAATGATTATTAGTTTTATATTTGCATCTTTTGCACTGATAATAAAATAATATTTTGCTCATTGATTTATATTAATCATCTATTTTTAATTAAATATAATTTTTTAAGTTATTTATTCTATTCTTAATAATTTTAATTAAAAAATAATAATTTAAAAAAAAATGAATATATATTTATATATAACACATTCAATTATTAACAAGATAAAAATAGAAATGATAAAAAAAAATATATCATTTGAAATATTAAAATTAAATAATGATAATTTAGAAAATATTGAAAAAGAATTTTTAAATTTTGATTATAATTTAAATGATTATTTTAAAAAATATGAAGAAAATGAAAAAGATGAAGTAGAAAGTTTAAGTCCTAATACTGATGATAACTGTGATTCAGATATAGATTTAGAAAATTTAGATGATTTTTTATCAAAACAAAAAAATATACCTGATAATATGCAAACAAAAATTAATAATGATAATAGTAAAAATAGATATTTAAGTTTTGTTTTAGCTACTAATGAAAATGATAAAATAAATAATACTGAAAAAAATAATTATTATGATAATGATAATAATAATGATAATGATAAAGATAATACTTTTTCAAGAATAATACAATTAGAAATAGAAAATCAAATATTAAAAAATGAGATAAATGAACTTAAAGAAAAAATGCAATCATTTGAAATATTTATGTTAAATTTTCAAACTTCATCAATATCAACATGTTCATCAAATGGTGATATAAATAGTAGTTTACAAATTGATAAATTAAAAACAATGGTAAAAGAAACTCAATATGAGATGAAAAAGATGAAAGATCAATTTGAATATATTGAAGCATTAGAAAGTGAAAATAGAGATAAAATAGAAGTATTGGAAACATTAATAGAAAATTTTAAATAATAAAATTTAAACAATTATAGACCGATGATCATCTGCAAATTTACAATATAAATATAGAAAATCTATTTTAAAAATAGTTATATTATTTAAAGAATTAACATGATTAGCAAATTCTACTTCTGGAGATAAATTAATATTTTTATATTCAAAATTTTTTAGATATTTAGATTTTATAGCAAACATACCTAAAACAGAATTAAAATCCTCATATTTAAATGTACAAACATTATAAAATTTTACAAAAGCATCAATATTATTTTGATTATCATAAACAAATTGAAAAAATAAATTATTAATAGGTGAATATCTTCCGGTTAGTTTAATAATAATATCATCATCTTGAATATTATAATGATTAATAACATCTTTAATATCATCTAATTCATTAAAACCTTTATGATAATAATTTTTAAAATTATTATTAGTATATAAAATATCTATATTAAAATCATCTAAAAAAGTTTTTCTGAAACCATTATTTTCCACAATTATAGGTTTAATATTTGGAATTAAATTTTGTAAAGTATTAGTTATAGTATCAATATAATCTTTTTTTCTTTGTTCTTCATCAATAATACCAACTTTATTATAAATTGATGTAGTTATTATTAAATAAATCATTTTATTTAATAAATATAAAATAAAAAAAATAAATAAATTTATTTATTAAAAATTATAATTTATTTGCGTTTGCAATAATCTTTAGCATAATAGAAATATAACCAATAGAAAGGACCAAGAATAATAGCTACAAGAAGAGCTAATACTTTTTGATCTAATCCGCTTGATCTAAATCCAAAGCAAATAAGTGATGTGATAAAAGCAGCAAGACCTAATAAAGACCAAACAGTTGTAAAGGCCATTAAAGCAGTGTTGTTTTTGAAGTTTTCAACAATATTTTCCATTTTATTTTCTTCTTCCTATTCTTTCTTAGCATTTTTTTTTCAATTTTTTTTGAAAAAAAAGAATTAAATGATTTTTTATTTATTTTTTATTTTTTTATTTATTCTTATTTTTTATTTTTTTTTTATAAATTAAAACACACTACATTATATATAGAAGGATACGCGTAAAAGTCGAGGATTTCTTATAAAGAGTATTGCTGTAAGTAGTGTTATTGAACAGTCTTCAAACTGAAAAATGCATATTTTTTTTAGTAAATTGCTGTACGAAGACTTATTTTTAAAATACTATTTAATAAGGAATACTTCTTAAATAATATTTTACCACGAAGACAAACAACATCGGCGGCTGAGGAATATTTAATTTTAAAATTGCTGTAGAAAGCTTATTCAATTAAACATCATCTATATAAAAAATAAAACTCGAAAGTCTTTTTTTCAATATATCAGTAAAATCAAATGCAACATAATTGCGACAAACTTTCTAATTATTTACTTATCCAAGAAGGACTTGTAAATAATATTTTTTTCTTTTTTCTTTATACATACTACAAATAGTTGGAAAGCGCGTTCGAACCAGTATAGAAAGTTTTTTTGAAACTTTCTTAACATTCTCGAGTCATCTTTATTATAACTTTTAAAATTGCTGGAAATAGTATTAACAAAAGAAAAAAAAATACCTTTTTTCAAAACAACCTTTTATAGAAAAAAAATTATATTTTTTAATTTAAATTGCTGTTAAAAGATTTTAATGAGAAAAGGGTTTGAACAAAAATTTATTTGACACACCTAAAACATGATATATTACTATCATGATAATAAATATTTCTAAATAAATAATCATTCGGAAGAGGAGATAGGCAGTTATATTTTTTTTTTTGAATTGCTGTTAGAAGCTTAATTATTCAATATCATCTATAAACCAAAATGAACTATTTTTTATCTTTCCTTTCAGAAAGATATGTTATATTTAAATTTTACTTTAAAAATAACATTCAAAATATTCCCGATGAGGGATTATCATTTTAAATTTATATCCATTTTATAATTTCTACAAACTTCTATATTTATAAATTTATTTTTCTTTAAGTCCATTTAGGATAAAAAATATTAGAGTTTATTTTTTTTTATAAACTATTTTTTAAAAATATTTTTTTCTTAAAAATTAAACGAATAAATTTAATTTAAATAATTTAAAAAAATGAACTTAAAGAAATTTTATTTTTGTTAAAATTAAAGAATTTTAATAAGATTTAAATATAAAAAAAATATACCATAATAAATAAGAAAAAAATGAGTAATATCAAAAATATATTTTACGAATGTATAGATTGTAAATTTTTGTGTAAAACAAAAAAAGAGATGATAAAACATGTTAAAGAAGTAAAATGCGATGAAAATGATAATAAACTTAAAAAAAAAAATAAAAATGAAGAAAATAAAAAATTTAATGAAAATAAAATATCATTTATAACAAAAAATAATCAAAAATATCTATTATATAAAAATGATGATAATAATGATAATGATAATGATAATTATTTAAATAATTTATATTTTTTACATATATTAAATAAAGAGATACCTGAATTAAACTTAAAAGTAAAAAAAGAAGCTTATGATTCAATGGATAATTTTTTAAATAATGAATATGTTGATCAAAGAACATTATGTTTTTTAAAAGATGCATTAGTTGTTGCATATTGTACATACTTATATGATAAACAATTTAATCCAAAAGAAATATCAGATTTTATAAAGTACAATGTATTAAGAAGTATTAAAAATAGACATGATTTTTTTATGAATTGTGATATTAATATATTAAATGATTTTAAAAATTATAAATTTGATTATTTTGAACAAAAAATGCTTGATGAATTTAAAAAAGAAGTTTTTAAAGATATTAAAAATTAGTATAACAAATATAGGTTTCTTAAAAACGGAACCGTTTTTAATAAAAATTATAGCATATATTGTTTTTTTATTTATTTTTAATATTTTAATAATTAAAATGTTATCATTCTTGATATATAAAATATAAGTTCCATAATTATGGAATAAAAGTAAAAATAAATCAAAAATTATGTTTGATATAATATAAATAAAATTTATATTATAATTTTATTTCTTTTTTCTTTTTTTTTTATTAATATAAATTATCTATATATTTTACTTTTATTCCATAATTATGGAACCTATTATTTTTAATATTTTTATATATCATTTATGCTACAAATAATTTTTAAACTATTAATTTTATTTATTACTAAACATTTTTTCCTATAAAATAACTCAAAAATGGTTCCAATATAATGGACTTAAAGAAAAAACTGAATATATAAAACTAAAATTAAAATGTATAAATGTATTCGTTGTGATAAAGAATATACCAATAAATCTGATATTGAAAGACATATAAATAATGTATCATTAAGATGTGAATCTAAACTTAAATATCAAATATTTAATTTTGATGAAGAAAGAATATTATCTTTAATTAAAATAAGTGATAGATTAGCTTTATTAGCACCAAATAATAATAATAAAAATGGAGAGGAATATAATTGTGATTATTGTTTAACAAAATATTCATGTAAAAAATATTTAACAAGACATTTAAAAACATGTTCATTAAAAAATAATTATGCTTATCATAAAAAATTATGTCAAACATATAATGATATTAAAAATGGGAATATTAATTTAATTCAAATATATGATATTGTAAGTTTAGATAATCATTATATTGATAATAATTTTACACTAGATGAAAAAATAGGTTTAGTAATGAGATTAGATCCAAACTATGTTATTGAAAAATTATTTTCAAATAAAAGAAATATAAATATTTTACCAATTAACGATTTTATGTCTTGTATAATTATTAATGACGAAAAAACAAATCAGAAAATTATAAAAAAAATAAATAATAATTTATTAAAAGATATTTTATCTTTCAAAGTAAAAAATTATATGGAAAATTTAATTAAATATTTTTTAGAATTTAAAATTATACCATTGAGTAGTTATACTTTTCATAATGAACAAATAAAAAATATTTTTTTATTATCAAATATGAAAAGTATTATTTTTGAAAAAGTTAAATATTTATTAAAAAGAAAAAATATAGATGAATTAAATTATTTTGTTAATGATATAAATTTGAAATTTGAAAGTTTTGAAAAATTAAAAGAATATTATGAAAACATAAAAATTGATTTTCTAGACGAATTATTTGGTTTTCTTGATGAAGAATTATTTGATAATTTTGGTAATAAAATCATGTATTCTACAAATGGTAAATTAGCTATTTTTGATGGTTTATGGGAAAAATAAATAATTTTTCTTTAAATTATAATTATCTTTTAAATAATTATAGTTAATAAATCAATTTAAAGAATTTTTACTATAATAAAAATATACTAATTATTTTTATATAAATTATTTTGAAATGTCATCTTTAACAGACCAGAAAGATATGAGGTTTTTCGAAGAAAAAACGATATCATCACTCTTAGTTAACAAGAGTAATAATCATTTTACAGAGAAAAATGTTAATGATTCGTCAGAAGTAAAAAAGAAAGCAGATTTATTAAAAAATGCTAATACCTATATTGGAAAAAGAGGATATATTATTCGTAAAGGTTTTTTAACTCCTCAACAAATTAATGAAGTTAAAATGGAATTAACAGTTAAACCTTTTGTTGCAGCAGATTATGGTGGAGGTGAAACAAATGAACCTTTCCCAATTTATTTAGAAAATGAAAACAAATTATATGTACCTAAATTTTATGGTATTGAAAAATTCGGAAAAGCTCAGATTAATACAGTTCCTCCAGGTAAAGATATTGATATTAATTTTTCATTAAAATTAAAACCTGAACAACAAGCACCTGCAGATGCAACTGTTAAAGCTTATCATGAACAAGGAGGCGGTATATTATCTTTACCTTGTGGTTTTGGTAAAACTATTTTAGCACTTTATTTTATAAGTCAAATTAAAAAGAAAACACTTGTAGTTGTTCACAAAGAATTCTTAATGAATCAATGGGTAGAACGAATTAAATTCGCACTTCCTAATGCAAAAATAGGTATTATTCAAGCAGATAAATGTCAAATTGAAGATAATGACATTGTTATAGGTATGTTACAAACTTTATCAATGAAAGATTTTGCACCAGATGCATTTGATGATATAGGTCATGTTATTATAGATGAATGTCATAGAATCCCATCAAGAGTATTTTCAAGAGCATTATTAAAATTTAATTGTAATTATATGTTAGGTTTATCAGCAACACCTAATAGAAAAGATGGATTGATGAAAGTATTAAAATATTATATTGGAGATATTGTTTACATGGTAAAATCAGCAGAGAAAAATGAAATCAAAGTTGAAAGAATGATATTTGAAAGTGACAATGAAGTTTATCAAAAAGAAGTTAATAATTTTAGAGGACAAGTTCAATGTGCAACTATGATAAATAATATATGTGAATTTTTACCAAGAACGCGTTGTATGATGAATAGAGTTGTAGAATTATTAAACCAACATCCAGAAAGACAAATTTTAATTTTAAGTGATAGAAAAGGACATTTAGAAGATTGTTTTAAACTTGCTCATGAATTAAATGTTGAGTCAGTAGGTTATTATGTAGGAGGTATGAAAAAAGAAAAATTAAAAGAATCAGAAGGATGTAGACTTTTACTGGGTACTTACCCTATGGCTAAAGAAGGACTTGATATTCCAACATTAAATGGATTAGTACTAGGTTCTCCTATTAGTGATATTATACAATCTATCGGAAGAATTGATAGAAAGAAACATGAAAATATAGAACCAATTATTATAGACTGTGTTGATAACTTTTCAATTTATGAGTCTCAAGGTAAAAAAAGATTAGCAGTTTATAAAAAAAAATGTTATTTAGTTGAAGATTTAACAATTGATTTAGATAAAAAAGATTTTCCAATTATTCGTAGAAAAACATATGAATATCATAAAAAGAAAAAAGCTGATTCAGATGATGAAGATGATTTAACAAATGCATTTGATAGTGAAGACGAAGATGGTTGTAAAATTGAAAAAACAAAAGGAGGAAAAGTTATGAAAAATACAACATTAAATTTATTTGTTCAAGAAAATGTTATAGAAAAGAAAGAAGAAACAACCACAAATAATACAGAATCAGTTATAGGTAAAAGAGTTGTACCATCAAAACAACCAAAAACAGTTTTTAGTAAAATTAAAAAAGAAGAAATACAAAAAGAACAAACAACTGAAGAGACTAAATTAATAAAAACAAGTTTATTTTCATCATAAAATAAAACAATTTAAACATTTATATTTTTTATTTTTTTTATTATAATTTTGATTATTATTTGTATAATCAATACTTAAATTATTATTATTTAAATGAACATAATTAATAATTTTTTTTAATTCAAAACAATTTTGACATTTAATATGTTTGCAAAAATCACATTTGTTTTGTAAATTATCTATATTTTGATTTAATTGATTATAATTATATGAACTCTTACATTGACAACATATCATTTCAATATTGATATATATATCCTAATTTTATAGAATATAAATTATAAAAAAAATAGAACTTTGATAATTTTTTATTATCTAATCTTTTTTAGGTTTGTTAAAACAATTTAATCTTTGAATATTTTCAATTATTTTATTTTCAAAATCAATTTTAAAATTAAACTTTTTTTCAACAAATGATTTTGTAAGTTGATAAAATTGAATCATTCCTAAACAAAAAATAAAAAAATAAACAATCTGTAAATTAAAAACATTTGAAAACATAAAATATGAAATCATTGTAATTAATTTAAATATACCTTTAATTAAATATAAAATATTAAATAATGTACTATAAAGAACTTTAATATGATAATTTATACCATACCGATTAATTGTAAAATTTAAAAGGTTTGATACAAAAATAATACCTCCTAATTCCATTAACATTTTATTTTTTTTAATATGATAATATTTTTTAACAACATATAATCTGTCTTCTAAGAATAAAATTCTAGCATTATCTTTTTCAATAATTTTATCTTTCTCATCTAATTCTTTAATATTATCTTCAAGTTCCTCTTCTCTATCATCTAAATCTTGTTGAATTTCTTCAATTTTTTCATTTGATTCTTCAAGTTTCTTATTTAAAATAGAATATGCAATTAAGAATTTAATAAATTCATTTTTCATTTTAGGATTTTTAATACCTATTTTATCAAAAGTCTCTTTGTTTTCTTCTTCAAGATTTTCAATATAATCTTCCAAATTAAATTCATTTTCAAATAATTCTTGCAATGAATCACTATCTAAAACAATTTCATTATAGAATTTAGTAAGTTCATTTTCTCTTTTCTCTTTAAGGTTTTCCTTAAATTTAATTTCAGCAATTTGAGTTCCTAATTCAATCATAGCAATTTGAGTACTAATCTTTGTTTGAGCTTCAAATTCCTCATTGGTTAACATTTTTTTCTCAATTAACTTGGGTTCTTCATCTTTAAATTCATCTTTTTTAGATTCTTCTTGTTTAGACTCATTATTTAATTCATCTTTTGAATTATTATTTTTATCATCATTAACAATTTCTATTACATTTTTATTAATAGGTGAATTTCGCGGATTATTAAAAAAATTTGAAGTTTCATTTATTTTTTGTTCTTCAGTATCTTTATCTAATCTAATATTCTTAAAAGCTGTATTAGTTTTAACTGTTTGAAAATTATTATCATTTTGCAAATCCTTAGGAGTTGTTAATAGTGATGAATTCATTTCAATAGATTCTTTAGACGTAAAAATACTATCTTTATTTTCATTTTCAATATTATTTATATTCGATTCAAGATCATTCATTTTTTTTATTAATTCATCTTCTTTATTTACATTTGTCTTTTCTTTATTTTTTTCATCTGAATCATTCCTTTTAGAGTTCATATTTAACATTGAAGATATTGTTTTAATAAGAGGTATATTAAAATTATTAGTATATTCTTCTTTTACGTTATTATTTTCTTCAATTTCATTATTTTCAATAATATTCGGTGATTCTACATCAATCATATCGTCATCTACAATATTATATTCAACAGTATTATTACTATTTTCTATAGATGCAGAGCGAACTTGACGAGGGGATTTAGAATTATTATTTTGATTGTAAGAA
>JACCDX010274481.1_pt1 | contig 28566 bp, 23 predicted proteins | sample 7449681 | NCBI WGS metagenome assembly JACCDX01 (sample SAMN15323450, study PRJNA562643) | freshwater metagenome | isolation source: river surface water | place: USA:Blue River Watershed | collected 2017-08-18
CCCGCAGCATCACCCGGTCCAGGGGGAGCAGGGCGTCCACCTTCACCGGGAAGTAGCTCAGGACCGTCGGGCCCGCCGGGTGGCCCCGCACCCCCATGACGTGCATGGCCTCGTGGTGGGCGCAGCGCCAGACGTCCTTGCCTCGCATCCGCACCACCGCCGAATCGATGTGCGCCTCCTGGCGAAACTCCAGGGTCGTGGCGCAGGGCTGGTTGTCTTCCATCGCCGTGTCGGGCGTGATCTCCACGCGCAGGTTGGCGGCCTGCCCGGGCTGGCCGCTCACGTCCACCAGCCGCACGCCGCTCTCCTGGGTCACCGCGCGCAGGGCCCGCATCACGGTCTCCCGGTGCGCTGCGGCGTTCACGCCGGACAGGCGCATGCGGATCTCTCCCTCCCAGCGCACCACCCGGGTCGGCACGCCGCTCTGGTGCCACAGCGATTCCCACAGGGTGTCGAGGCCATCGCCCGCGGGGGCGTCCGCCCGGGACAGGCCCGGCGCGAGGGCCGCCGCCATCAGCAGCCCGGTCAGCAGTCGTTGAAAAATCCGCAAAGCCATCACCTCAGCAAACACTGAGGCACAGCTTAGGGGTAGGAGGGGGCCTACAGCCTCATGGCCAGGCCGCCTACGCCAACCTTAGCGGGAATCTGCCAAGAAATTCGCAATTTCCCGGGCCACGGCTGCAGGCTGGTCGTGGTGCAGCATGTGGCCCGCGTCGTCGATGCGCGCCTTGCGCACCTGGGGCACATGCGCCAGGCGCTCGTGGAACTGGGCCAGCGTGAACTGCTCCTTCCACCACAGGGCCAGGCTGTCGTCGCTGGCCTCCACCCAGAGGACGGGCGCGGTGATGCGCCTGTAGATTTCCAGGGCCTCCTCCACCCGCCAGAGCGTGGCGCTGGTGATCTTGTGCGCCGGGTCGCCCAGGATGCGCCAGCGGCCGTCCTCCCCCGGGCGGGCCCAGTGCTGCGCCAGCCACTGCGCCTTGCCCGGATCCAGGCGCGGGTTGGTCTTCATCAGGCGCGCGGCCACCCCGTCGGCGCTGTCGTAGGTCTTGAGGTCCTTCTCCCCGCGGTGGAAGGCCTTGAGTTCGTCCATCCAGCGGGCGTAGCGCCCGGGCGCCTGCGAAGGGCGGCTCTCGGGCAGGCCGAAGCCCTCCAGGTTCACCAGGCGGCGCAGGCGCTCGGGGCGCGCGCCGGCGTACATCATCACCACGTTGCCGCCCATGCTGTGGCCCACCAGGTCCACCGCCTGGCCAGGGGCGTAGTGATCGAGCAGGGCGTCCAGGTCGGCCAGGTAATCGGGGAACCAGTAGCTGTCGCTGCCCGGAACTTCGGTCAGCCCGTAGCCGCGCCAGTCGGGCGCGATGATGAAGGCCTCGTCCCCCAGGGCATCGATCACGAACTGCCAGGACGCGCCCACGTCCATCCAGCCATGCAGCATCACCAGGGGCACCCGGCCCGGGGCGGGCTCGCCCCAGAGGCGCACGTGGTAGGACAGATGGCGGATCGGGACAAACTCGCTGCGGGAAGGACGTCGGGGTTGATACATTCGGGCCATCATAAGGAGACACGCGATGGGCCACAGTCATGCCAGGGACAACCATGCCGCCTTGCATGCGGGCTTTGGCTGGCAGGTGCCGGCCTCGTTCAACATCGCGCAGGTCTGCTGCACGCGCTGGGCGCAGGGGCCGGACGCCCGCACCCGCATCGCCGTGCGGGCCCATGGCCAGGGCGCGGGCTCCGACACCCTGAGCTACGCGCAGCTGCAGCAACGCGCCAACCGCCTGTCCAACCTGCTGGCCGCCCTAGGCGTGCGCCGGGGAGACCGCGTGGCCATCGTGCTGCCCCAGCGGCTGGAGACGGCGGTGGCCTACATGGCGGTGTTCCAGATGGGGGCAGTGGCGATGCCCCTGTCCATGCTGTTCGGACCCGAGGCCTTGCAGTACCGGCTGCATGACAGCGAGGCCGCCGTGGCGATCTGCGACGAGAGTTCGGTGGCCTCTTTGCTTTCGGTACGCCAGGACTGCCCCGCGCTGCGCACCCTGGTTGGACTGGGCGCCGCGGCCCTGAGAGCCGACCTGGATTTCGAAGTGGGGCTGGCGGCGCAGGAGGCGGCCTTCACGCCCGTGCGCACGCGGGCCGAGGACCCGGCGGTCCTGATCTACACCAGTGGCACCACCGGCGCACCCAAGGGCGCCCTGGTGCCGCACCGGGCCCTCATCGGCAACCTCCCCGGCTTCGTCTGCAGCCAGAACTGGTTCGGCTTCGACCCTGAGGGGGAGGCAGGTGCGGGCGAGAGCGAGGCGGTGTTCTGGTCGCCCGCGGACTGGGCCTGGACCGGTGGCCTGATGGACGCCCTGCTGCCGACCCTTTACTTCGGCCGGCCCATCATCGCGTGCAGCGCCCGCTTCAGCCCGGAGCTTGCGTTCACGCTGATGCAGCAGCACGGGGTGACGCACACCTTCCTGTTTCCCACCGCACTGAAGGCCATGATGAAGGCCTTCCCCCGCCCGCGCGCGCAGTTCCGCCTGCGCCTGGCGGCGATCATGAGCGCAGGGGAGGCCGTGGGTGACGCGGTCTACGCGTACTGCCGTGACGAGCTGGGCGTCATCGTCAACGAGATGTTCGGCCAGACCGAGATCAACTACATCGTGGGCAACTGCGCGATGAACCATGGTCCCTCCCGCGTGGGCTGGCCGGCACGCCCCGGCAGCATGGGCCGTCCCTACCCGGGCCACCGGGTGGCGGTGATCGATGACGATGGCAATGAATGCCCGCCCGGCGTGCCCGGCGACGTGGCGCTGCACCGTCTGGACGTGCATGGCAACCCGGACCCGATCTTCTTTCTGGGGTACTGGAAGCGAGACGACGCCACCGCCGCCAAGTTCACCGGCGACTGGTGCCGCACCGGCGACCTGGCGGTGCGCGATGCCGACGGCTACCTCTGGTACCAGGGCCGCGCGGACGACGTGTTCAAGGCCGCGGGCTACCGTATCGGCCCGGGCGAGATCGAGAACTGCCTGGTCAAGCATCCGGCCGTGGCCAATGCCGCCGTGGTGCCCAAGCCTGATCCCGAGCGCGGCGCGCTGGTCAAGGCCTATGTGGTGCTGGCCCCGCAGGCGCAGACCGAGCGCGAAGGGGCGCCGGACAGGGCTGCCTGGGACGAGCGCCTGATCGCGCAGTTACAGTCGCACGTGAGAGGGCAGCTCGCGCCGTATGAATACCCGAAGGACATCGAGTTCATCGACCAGTTGCCCATGACCACCACCGGCAAGGTGCAGCGCCGCGTGCTGCGCCTGCAAGAAGAAGAACGCGCACGCGCGCGCCAGTCCGCATGACCCGTTTCGATCCCGCCGTCCTGACCCCCGCCGCTGGCCGCCAGTTGCTGCGAGGCCTGTTCGAGGCCGCCCTCCAGGCGGTCGATCCGCTCGAGAGCGTGCCGCGCCACCTGCCGCCCCGCCCGCGCGGGCGCACCGTGGTGGTGGGCGCAGGCAAGGCCGCCGCCCGCATGGCCCTGGCCCTGGAGCGTTCGTGGGACGGCCCGCTGTCGGGCCTCGTGGTCACGCGCTATGGCCATGGCGAGCCCTGCCGCCAGATCGAGGTGGTGGAGGCCGGCCATCCCATGCCCGATGACGCGGGCCTGCAGGCGGCGCAGCGCATACGCGCGATGGTCGAAGGCCTGGGGGCCGACGACCTGGTGATCGCGCTCGTCTCGGGCGGGGGGTCTGCCCTGCTGACCGCGCCTGCACTGGGCATCACCCTGGAGGACAAGCGTGCCGTGACCAGCGCGCTGCTGCGGTCCGGCGCGCCGATCGGCGAGATGAACTGCGTGCGCCGCCACCTCTCGTCCATCAAGGGCGGCAAGCTGGGGCAGGCCTGCGGGGCGGCGTCCGTGTGGACGCTGGTGCTGTCGGATGTCCCGGGTGACGATCCCCGCACCGTGGCCTCCGGCCCCACGCTGGCCGATGACTCCACTCCGGCCGACGCGCTGGCTGTCCTGAAGCGGCATGGCATCCAGCCGCCACCCGCGGTCCTGCGCCTGCTGCAGGCGGCGCCCGTGACCGGTGCCCAGGGCGCGATGGGGCCGCGCGAATGCCGCGTGATCGCCACCGCCCAGGGCGCGCTGGATGCCGCCGCCGCCGCGGCCCGGGCACAGGGCCTGAACGCCCTGGTCCTGGGCAACGCGCTGGAAGGCGAAGCCCGCCATGTCGGCCTGGTGCATGCGGGCCTGGCGCGCCAGGTCGCCCTGCATGGCCAGCCTGCCCCGTCTCCGCTGGTGCTGCTGTCAGGGGGCGAGACCACCGTGACCGTCACCGGCCAGGGCCGCGGAGGCCGCAATGCCGAATTCCTGCTAGGGGCGCAGATTGGCCTGTCCGACCTGGACCGCGTCTGGGGGCTGGCGGCCGACACCGATGGCATCGACGGCTCGGAGTCGAATGCCGGGGCGGTGTTCGGCCCCGACAGCTGGCGCCGTGGCGAGGCGCTGGGCCTGTCGGCCCGGGAGATGCTCGGGCGCAACGACGCCTTCAGCTGGTTCGAGGCCCTGGGTGACCTGGTGGTGACCGGGCCGACCCGCACCAACGTCAATGATTTCCGCGCGCTGCTGATTGCCTGAGCGGGCCGCATCCCCCCCGCAGCACTGCGATATCCCGGGCCTCTTACACTGGCAGCCTCCCCTGTTTGCCTGATTTCCGTCTCTCACACACATGGCCATGAACCTCGTACGCCTCGGTCGCAGCGACCTGCATGTCACCCCCATCTGCCTGGGCACCATGACCTTCGGTGAGCAGGTCGGCGAGCCGCTGGCCCACTCCCTCCTGGACCGCTCGCTGGAGCGGGGCATCAACTTCGTGGACACCGCCGAGATGTACTCGGTGCCGGCGCGCGCCGAGACCTGCGGATCGACCGAGACCATCATCGGCAACTGGCTGGCCAAGCATCCCTCGGCCCGCAGCAAGCTGGTGCTGGCCACCAAGGTGGCGGGACCGTCCCGTGGCATGCCCTGGGTGCGTGAAGGCAAGGGCATGACGGCGGCGGACATCATCGCCTCGTGCGAAGGCTCGCTGCGCCGGCTCAAGACCGACGTGATCGACCTGTACCAGATCCACTGGCCCGAGCGGCATGTGCCGGCCTTCGGCGCCATCTACTACAACCCCGCGAACGAACGCTCGCAGACCTCGATCCACGAGCAGCTGGAGGCCCTGGGACGGCTGGTCCGTGAGGGTAAGGTGCGCTACATCGGCCTGTCCAACGAGACCTCCTATGGCGTGCATGAATTCGTGCGCCTGGCCGAACAGCACGGCCTGCCCCGCATCGCCAGCGTGCAGAACGTGTACTGCCTGATCAGCCGCACCCTGGAGAACGGGCTGGACGAGACGATGCATCGCCTGGATGTCTCCCTGCTGGCGTATTCGCCACTGGGCTTCGGACTGCTCTCGGGCAAGTACGACGCCAGCGGCACCACGGGTCCGGGCGCGCCTGCGGATGCGCGCATTGCCCGCTATGAATCCGTGCGCCAGCAACGCTGGGGCCGTGACGACGCGCTGGCCGCCGCCCGCCGCTACAACCAGCTGGCGCGCGACCACGGCATGACGCCTACTCAGATGGCGCTGGCCTTCTGCTACACCAAGTGGCAGGTGGCCAGCACCATCATCGGCGTGACCTCGATGGCGCAGCTCGACGAGGACCTGGACGCCTGGGGCACCACGCTGTCGCCTGAACTGTTGGAGAAGATCGACAAGATCCGCTGGGAGATGCGGGACCCGGCGGCCTGAGACGGTATTGGCAAGGCGCGTCAGCCTCCTGTCGGGAGGCGGGTGAACCTAGCTCTTCAGGTTGCCACTGACCGGGCATGAACCTGATCAATTTCTTCTCTGTAGTCAAACCTGGCGCCATTCAGTCACTACGCGACTGGAACGCTAGCCGTAACAACCCCTCGGGCCGCACAGTCCGGCTGGCACAGCCGCAGCCCTTGATCCAGCCAGAACGCCCGCAGCCCTTGGTGAAGCCGGACCCCGAATTGGCTAACGCCCGTGAGAAGCTCAAGGACGGGTTCAATGCGCTCTTGCGTTTCGTCGGGACCAAGGGTAAGGATCTTGGCGTCCGTTCGCTTTTTGATGCGGGCTCCATCGCGATGGGTAAAAGCCTCCGGGTTGCCCACCGCCCCGAAGAGGCCTTTGACCTGGTCAGCGAAGTGATGACCCAGCTACCCGCGATCAAGGAAAAAATCAAATCAACGACGCCTGGATCAGGTCGCCCGCAGGATCTGCTCGATACCGTCAAGGCATTGGAGGTCCTCCTGACCGCTCAAAGGCGGTACGCGGAGCAACTGGTCGACAGCTCCCCCTTCAACATGCAGCAGATCGCGAAAACACGTTCGCTGTACTGGCGCGCGGCTGAAAATATGGTGAAAGACAAGAATCCGGACGCAGCCAAACAGTTCGCCGCACGAGCTGCTTTCCTGGCCCGAGCATCAGGTGACGCCAAGTCCCAGGAGGTTTCGAGTGATCCGTCTCTTGACCGAAGTGATCGCAAGGAACGTGAGCTGGAATTCGAAAGCGCCGTTCCCCCAACCGATGCATCCAAGAAGCCCAAGAAAATTGATTCCGATCCGGCATCCGTGGCTCGCCGTGGGGTCAAGAAGAAGGCGGTCAAGATCGCTGGCCGGAAGGTAAAGCTTGCCGATATGACTTTCTTTAAGTCCGGCCAATTGCGCCAATGCAAGGAGCTCCAAGAAAATGTTGAAGCGGTAGTCAAGAGAGAGAGACTTGATGAACGAGCTCTTGCCCAATCCAACGTCGCCGCCGCCTTGGAGGCGCAGGACCAGGCGATGCCGAACAAGCAGCTGAAGGATCGTTTTCGAATCGAATTCAACGAGGTGCTGAAAAGCCAGGACAACCCAAAGATCGAAAACCGCTTTCCGATCCCGATCCAGGTGCCAGCGGTTCACGACGGCAAGCTGGGCGAGGGTTTTGAGAATTCCCTCGCCACCGTGGTCTGCGAGCAGACGCCAGCGAAGGACTTGACGTCGTCCATGAGGGAAAGCTACGGGAGAGACGGTATCCAGGGCGTCAACTGCCACGACGACATGCAGCATCTGCATGCCCTGAACATGTATCGCTCCTCGTTCAAGGACGGCCAGGGTAACGAACTGCTGACGGTGATACGGCACGGAGTCCATTCGGCCCACTCGCTGACGCCAGACAACATCAACTCCTTGACCGACCGTGAGTTGGGGAAGATCGCCCTGGATCTGGCCGAAGAGAGTGGCGACGAGACCTTGAAATCGATCCGGACGAAATGGGATGAATTGGAGCCGCAGAAAAAATCTGGAATCGAGACGAAGGGCTCCGATACGGGTGACGAGGCATCCGAAACTCCTCAGGATGCGTACGAGGTGCTTTACGAAAAAGCGGGCGCCTACGTCCGCAATGAGACCTTGCGCTACGCTGGGGTTTCGCGCCGTTTAGATGAGCTGACGGGCGAGTCCCTGATTGATCGCCTGCGCGCGAGCGCCAACCGGAATCGGGCCCTAGAGTCCGCCGAGGCCGCCTTTACCTGCCTACCCGACGCCGAGTTGGTCAGGATGCTCGATTCGAAGAGCGGCGCCGTACCCGTTCTGCGACTCAGCTCCGTGTCCATGCTCACGCCCGATGCGTTCCGTGGCCTGTACAAGGGGGCGACGCATGACGAGCGCCTGATGTGGCGCGACCAGCAGGCGGCGTGGAAGGCGGTGAGTGAAGGCACGGTCATTATCCAGGTGCCCAAGATTGAAAATGGAAAAGTGGTCCTTGACTTGGAGAGGAGACCCCAGACGGAGGCGCGCGAAGTCCAGCTGGATGTTGCGATTTTCAACATTCCGGTGAACGCGGGTGGGGCCGATTCAGTCGCCGGCGATTTCTCCTTCATGGTCGACAACAGCCATGAGGCCAACCAGGCCGCCACGGAGAAGTTGCTCGGTAGGTTGCCAGCCAATCCAGCGCATCTGAAGGAATGGGTCCCGAACGGATGGGTGGGGGAGGCGCTCAGCCGGATCGAGTCCGCAATTGCCCAGTCTGGGGCCGGCGCCGCTGTCGACGCCCTGAAAGACCTGAGAGAGAAGCAGCACATCCTGCGCGAACTCTCTCACCAGATTGCCAGCATGCACGTGGCCGACCCGATGGTGGAAGGCCGCCTGCGGGAGGCCGATCCTTACCGGTTGGTCAAGCGACTGCTCGTCCTGACCCATGAGACGGGCACGGTGGCTTCACTGCTCAATTGCCGTAGCGGCAAGGACCGCACCACTGAGGGTGAAACCCAGACCCGCCAGTTCACCCTGGAGATCCATACGACCGGTGAGGTGCCGCCGACCGATAAACCTCCGGGCGTTGACAATGAGCTTCAGAGGCTCCAACTGTGGGGCCTTCTCCAAGGCGGGGGTAGCCGCGAGATACAGCGTCAGAACACCGGCAGTGCTGGCAACAAGATCAAGGACGAAGCGATGACGACCTCCTATGGATCCGACCCGGAATCGATCTTGCAGTACCGCGGCATGTCGGCCCATGTGGGCACCTGATCGGGCTAGGTGGATGGGCTGGCAGAATCCGGGGCGATGAACCCCTTCGCCCCGCTCCTGGCCACGCTCGCCGCCTACCTTCTCGGCTCCCTGGCCTTCGCCGTGATTGTCAGCCGCCTCATGGGGCTGGCAGACCCCCGCACCTTCGGCAGCGGCAACCCGGGTGCTACCAATGTGCTGCGCTCGGGCAGCAAGGCGGCGGCCATCGTGACCCTGCTGCTCGATGCCGCCAAGGGGCTGGTGCCGGTGCTGCTGGTGAAGTCCTGGGGTGCGCCGCTGGGCATGTCCGCGGGCACGATCGCACTGGTGGCGGTGGCGGCTTTCCTCGGGCACCTGTACCCGGTGTTCTTCCGCTTCCAGGGTGGCAAGGGGGTCGCCACTTTCCTGGGCGCCGTGTTCGGCATCGACCTGCTGCTCGGCGTGGCCACCGGCGCGACCTGGCTGATCATCGCCTACTTCTTCCGCTACTCGTCACTCGCGTCGCTGGTGTCGGCGGTCTTCGCGCCGGCGTATTTCCTTCTGGGCGATGGCATCGCCTGGACCGCTGACCGCGCGGTGGTCGGCGCCTTGTGCGTGATGGCGCTGCTGCTGGTGTGGCGGCACCGCGAGAACATCAACCGTCTGGTGGCGGGGACCGAGTCCCGCCTGGGGGCCAGGAAGCCGGGTTGAGTGCCGCCTGACTTTCAGGGGCTTGATGCGTGCTAGATGTGTTCGACCAGGAAACGTGTCACCCGGGGCGGCTCCTCGCCGATGTGGAATGCCATGCGCCGCTCTCTCAGGTTGGCATCTGCCGCGGTGATGCGGTCGAAGCGCCGCAAGTGCTCGGTCCATGACTCGTCGATGATCTGCTCCACGTAGCGCCCCGGCTCGGAGAGGTCATGCAGCAGTTCCCAGGACAGCGCGCCCTGTCGCAGCCGGCTGCTCCGGCTGGCCTCCATCAGCGCCAGGAATTCCGGCGCGCGCGCCGGGTCGATCAGGTACTCGATCCGTGTCTGCACCCGCCCGTCGTTCTCGGGCGGGCGGACATCCGGCAAGGTCAGCACCTGGGCGGGTGAAAGATCTTCCGCCTCCCGGCCCGGGGTGAACCGCTGCACCAGGCCCATCACCACCACCATCGCGATCGAGGCGATGATCACCGCCTGGTGGATGTCCCCCAGCGTGGCCACCTGTCCCCACAGGGCGGCCCCCAGCGCGCTCGCGCCCATGATCGCCATCTGGTAGATCGACATCCCCCGCGCCCGCACCCAATCGGGCAGCGCCATCTGGGCGGCCACCGTATTGGCGTTGGCCACGGTGATCCAGGCAATGCCGCAGACGAACATCGCCGGCACCGCCACCCACAGGCTGGTCGCGAAGGCCACGGCCATGGCGCCTGCGGAATGCAGCAGGGTGCCGCAGGTGATCAACTGTTCGAACTGCATCAGCCGGCGGATCCGGGGCATCACCAGCACCGACAGGATGGCGCCCACCCCCATCGAGGCCAGGAGCAGGGTGAAGCTGCCCGCGTCCCCGCCCGGCAAGGCCCGCGCGATCAGGGGCAGCAGGGCCAGCAGGGCGGTCGAGTGCAGGAAGAACACGCCGATGCGCAGCACCAGCGCACGCATGCGATAGGACTGGCTCACGAACTGCACGCCCACGCGCATCGCGCTGCCCAGGCGCTCGCGGCCCAGGGGGCTTTCCTTGTGCTCGCGGCGCCAGCGCAGGATCGCAAAGGCGGCGGTCAGCGACAGGCAGGCATTGAGCACGAACACCCACACACTGCCCGCGCTCGCGATCAGCGCGCCCGCCACCAGCGGCCCCAGGATGCGCGAGCCGTTCATGGCGATGCCATTGAGCGCCAGGCCCTGCGCGAGGTGGGTCCGTGGCAGCACCTCGGGCATCACCGCCGCGAACACCGGCCAGCGCATCGCCAGGCCGATGCCGTTGGCGAAGGTGAGCACCAGCAGCAGCGCCGGGTTCATCCAACCGAGGAACACCACCACGCACAGCACCGACGCCGTGCCCGCCAGCCACAGCTGCGTCACCAGCAGGTAGCGGCGCCGGTCCACGATGTCGGCCAGCGCGCCACTGGGCAGTCCCAGGAGGAAGACGGGGAGGGTGGAGGCCGCCTGCACCAGCGCCACCCACAGCGGTGAAGGCGCCAGCGAGGTCATGAGCCACGCCGCGGCCACGTCGTTCATCCACATCGTGGTGTTGGCCACGAACCAGGTGAACCACAGCAGGCGGAAGACGGGCAGCGCCAGCGGCCCGAAGGGAGAGGAGGTTTCCTGCGTCGCCTGCACGGTCAGGCGCGTGGGTCAGTCACGGAAGTTGTTGAAGGACAGCGGCAGGTCCGCCATCTCCTTGCGGATCAGGGCCATCGCCGACTGCAGGTCGTCGCGCTTGGCGCCGGTGACGCGCACCGCATCGCCCTGGATGGCGGCCTGCACCTTGAGCTTGCTGTCCTTGATCAGGCGCTGCAGCTTCTTGGCGGCCTCGGATTCGATGCCGCTGCGCACCTTGATCACCTGCTTGACCTTGTCGCCACCGGCCTTCTGGATGTCGCCGCGGTCTAGGAAGCGCACGTCGACGTTGCGCTTGGCCAGCTTGGCGGTGAGGATGTCCTCCACCTGCTGCAGCTGGAAGTCGGCGTCGCCCCAGAGGGTGATCTCCTTGTCCTTGACCTCGAGGGCAGCGGACGTGCCCTTGAAGTCAAAGCGCGTGCCGATCTCCTTGGCGGCGTTGTCGACGGCGTTTTTCACTTCGACCATGTTGGGTTCGCAGACGGTGTCAAACGAAGGCATGCAAAGGCTCCCGGGGCTCGGTGTTCGGATGCGACAATTCTCCCATGATCGTCGAGCACAACGTCCCGCTGCAGGCGTACAACAGCTTTGGCATCGTCGCCAAGGCGCGCGAGCTGCTGCGGGTGCGCTCCCCCGAAGACCTGTCCGCCCTCCTGGCCGACCCGGCCCGGGCCGCCGCGCCCAAGTTTGTCCTGGGCGGGGGCAGCAACATCGTCCTCACGGGCGACGTGAAGCCCCTGGTGCTGAAGGTCGAGATCCTGGGCCGGCGGGTGGTCGATGACGGCCCCCGCGCCACGATCGTCGAGGCAGGCGCCGGCGAGAACTGGCACGACTTCGTCACCTGGACGCTGGACCAGGGCCTGCCGGGGCTGGAGAACCTGGCCCTCATCCCGGGCAGCGTGGGCGCTTCGCCGGTGCAGAACGTGGGCGCCTACGGCGTCGAGGTGCAGGACCGCTTCGAGTCGCTGGATGCGATGGATCTCGCGAGCGGCCGCGTCTTCACCCTGGACGCCGCCCAGTGCGCCTTCGGCTACCGCGATTCCGTCTTCAAGCACGCGGCGCCCCAGGCCGACGAGGGCGCCGCCGCCGGCTTCGGGCTGGCGGGCCGGGCCCTGATCCTGCGGGTGCGTTTCCGGCTGCCCAAGCCCTGGAGGCCCGAACTGTCCTACCTGGACCTGCAACGCAAGATGGCCGAGACCGGGGTGGCGCAGCCCACGCCGCGGCAGGTGTACGACTGGGTGTGCGCCATTCGCGCCGCCAAGCTGCCGGACCCGCGCGTGATCGGCAACGCCGGCAGTTTCTTCAAGAACCCCACCGTCACCCCCGAGCAATGCAGCGACATCATCGCCCGTGAACCGAACATCGTGCACTACCCCATGCCCGATGGCACCGTGAAGCTGGCCGCGGGCTGGCTGATCGACGCCTGCGGCTGGAAAGGCAAGACGGTGGGCCAGGCGGGGGTGTACGAGAAGCAGGCGCTGGTGCTGGTCAATCGCGGGGGCGCCACGGGCGGTGAGGTGGTCACGCTGGCGCGGGCCATCCAGACCAGCGTGTACGAGCGCTTCGGCATCCGGCTGGAGCCGGAGCCGGTGGTGGTTTAGGGCCGCACGCCTCGCGCCGGCCTCACGCCGATCGCGGCGGCCGGATCGCCGTCTTCGGCCGGAAGGCCTTGCACACCACGTCGTCGGTTTCCAGGTAAGGCCCGCCGATCAGGTCGATGCAATAGGGCACGGCCGCAAAGATACCGGGGACGACCGAGAGTCCTTGCGCATCCCGCAGACCCTCCAGCGTTTCCTGGATGGACTTGGGTTGCCCCGGCAGGTTGATGATCAGGCTGCTGCCGCGGATCACGGCCACCTGCCGTGACAGGATGGCGGTGGGCACGAACTTCAGGCTGATCTGGCGCATCTGCTCGCCAAAACCGGGCATCTCCCGGTCGGCGATGGCCAGCGTGGCTTCCGGCGTGACATCGCGCAGGGCGGGTCCCGTGCCACCCGTGGTCAGCACCAGGGCGCAGCCCGCCTGCACCAGTTCTACCAGCGTGGCACTGATGCGGTCCTTTTCGTCGGGGATGAGCCGGGCGTCGAAGGTGATCGGATTGCGCAGGGCGCGTGTGAGCCATTCCTGGAGGGCGGGCAGGCCCTTGTCCTCGTAGACACCGGACGAGGCCCGGTCGCTGATGGAGACGATGCCGATACGCACCGGGTCATGGACAAAGGCAGGTTCACCCATGGTCATCCTCCTGGGGGGTGGCGTTGGCATCGCGTGACGCGGCATCTGCCACCAGCAGTTGCTCGCGTACCAGCTGGAAGATCTCGCGGTAGGCGCGTCCTTGGCGCGGGGCCAGGCCGCGTGACACGGCATCCGCGTCGGGTGCCGGCCGGTCCTTGCGGGCCTGGCGCACCAGGGACCGCAGCTGCTGCCCGTCGGTGTCCGGGTGGCGCGTGAGCCACTCGCCCACGGCTTCGTCCCGTGCGATCAGGTCTTCGCGCCAGCGTTCGGCTTCGTGCAGGGCCAGCGTCTCGCGGGCCGAGCCCGCATGCTGGGCGGCCAGGGCCTCGCGCACCGACTCCAGGGTGGCCTCATCCAGGCCGCGCATCAGCTTGCCCACGAACTGCATCTGCCGCCGCTTGCCCTCGAAGTTCGTGATGCGCCCGGCCTCGGCCAGGGCGTCCACCAGTTTCTCGGGCAGGGCCAGGCCCGCCAGCAGGTCGCTGCGCAGGGTGACCAGCGCCTCGCCAAGCTTTTGCAGCTCGGCGCTTTCCTTCTTGAGGTCGGTCCGGCTGATATCCGTGCCTTTGAGTTCGGCCTTGAGCTGCAGGTCCAGCTCGCTGCCTTCGGCCACGAACTGGCCGCGCACGAAATAGCCTTTTTTGGGTTTACGGGACATGGTGGGAATTGGGGAGGGCGGACGGTGCCGCGCGGGGGTCGCAAGTATCATAGCCCCGCCATGAATACACCTGCCTCCAGCCCCGCCTCCCGCAGCGACAGCGGTTTCGCCTACACCCGCGCCTATTTCGAGCAGCTGGTCGACATGGCCCTGGACCATGCGAAGAAACTGGGCGCCACCGACGCCGGTGCCGAGGCCCCCGAGGGCTGCGGCCTGAGCGTGTCCGTGCGCAAGGGCGAGCTGGAGAACGTGGAGCGCAATCGCGACAAGTCCCTGGGCATCACCGTCTACGTCGGCCAGCGCCGGGGCAATGCCAGCACCTCCGACTTTTCCGAGGCCGCGATCCGCCAGACCGTGCAGGCCGCCTACGACATCGCCCGCTTCACCGCCGAAGACCCGGCAGCGGGCCTGCCCGACGCCGCCGACACCGCGCAGCCCCACGAGCAACCCGACCTGGACCTGTTCCATCCCTGGTCCATCGACAGCGAGCAGGCCGCCCAGATGGCCCTGGCCTGCGAGGCCGCTGCCCTCAAGACCAGCCGCAAGATCACCAACAGCGAAGGCGCGGGCGTGTCCGCGCAGCAAAGCCATTTCTTCAGCGCGCACACCCGGGGCTTTCGCGGCGGCTATGCCACCTCGCGCCACTCCATGTCGGTCGCGCCCATCGCAGGCCGCGGCGACAACATGCAGCGGGATGCCTGGTACACCTCCATGCGCCGCGCCCAGGACCTGGCCTCGCCCGAGGCGGTGGGCCGTTATGCGGCCGAACGCGCGCTCTCGCGCCTGAACTCGCGCAAGATCTCCACCCGCGAATGCCCGGTGCTGTTCGAGTCGCCGCTGGCGGCGGGCCTGCTGGGGGCTTTTGTCCAGGCGACCAGCGGCGGGCCGATGTACCGCCGCAGCACCTTCCTGCTCGATTCCCTGGGCAAGCAGGTCTTTCCCAAGCACATCGACCTGTTCGAGGATCCTCACGTGGTTCGAGGCAAGGGCAGCGCCCCCTTCGACGACGAAGGCGTTCGCACCGCGGCCCGCAAGGTGGTCGACGCGGGCCAGGTGGGCGGCTATTTCCTGTCCACCTACTCCGCCCGCAAGCTGGGCATGAAGACCACCGGCAACGCCGGCGGCTCCCACAACCTCACGCTCACCTCGCGCCTGACGCAGCCCGGCGACGACCTGGACGCCATGCTGCGCAAGCTGGGCACCGGCCTCTTCGTGATCGAGCTGATGGGGCAGGGCGTGAACTACGTGACGGGCGACTACTCGCGCGGCGCCAGCGGCTTCTGGGTGGAGAACGGGCAGATCGCCTACCCGGTCGAGGAGATCACCATCGCCGGCAACCTCAAGGACATGTTCCTGGGGCTGCAGGCGCTGGGGGCCGACACCTACAACTACGGCGCCAAGACCGTGGGCTCCATCCTGATCAACCGGATGAAGGTGGCGGGGAGTTAAGACTCCCCCCCGAAGCGCCTTCGGCGCCCTGTGCTCGCCGCCAGAGGCGTCGGCTCTTCGGGCTGTCCAGACCTGCGCAGGCAGGTCTGGAGCCGCAGCCCTCAGCCCCCAAGGGGGCGGCACCTGCGGCCCGGCAAAGCCGGTTCCGCGGTGGCCCCGCATGGAACCCCTTAACCGGCGAGCGCGGCTTTGACCGCCGCCGACACCTGCCCCATGTCGGCCTTGCCCGCCAGACGCGTCTTGACCGCGCCCATGACCTTGCCCATGTCGCCGGGGCCCTTGGCGCCGAGTTCGGCCACGATGGCCTTCACTTCGGCAGCGACCTCGTCGGCCGACAGGCGCGCGGGCAGGTAGACCTGCAGCACCGCCATCTCGGCGGCTTCCTTGTCGGCCAGGTCCTGACGCTGGGCCTTCTGGAAGGCCTCGATGCTGTCCTTGCGCTGCTTGATCAGCTTGTCGACGATGGCGATGACCCCGGCGTCATCCAGCTCCACCCGCTCGTCCACCTCCTTTTGCTTGATGGCGGCGGTGAGCATGCGGATGGCGCCCAGGCGCTCGCTGTCCTTGGCGCGCATGGCGGCCTTCATGTCGTCGGTGATGCGTTCTTTCAGGGACATGGCATGGCTCCTTATCGGGGGGCGGGAGGGTCGGTTCTGAAAATCAAAAGCCCGCTCGGGCGTCCCCAGGCGGGCTTTCTGTGATGCGGCCTGGCGGCGCGCAGCAGCAGGGAAGCTCAGTACAGCTTCTTGGGCAGCTGCATGCTGCGAACGCGCTTGTAGTGGCGCTTCACGGCGGCAGCCTTCTTGCGCTTGCGCTCGGCGGTGGGCTTCTCGTAGAACTCGCGGGCGCGCAGTTCGGTCAGCAGGCCGAGTTTTTCGATGGTGCGCTTGAAGCGGCGCAGAGCCACGTCGAAGGGCTCGTTTTCTTTGACACGGATGGTCGTCATGCGTTGATTGGATCCAATTGGGTGCCGCAAGAAGATCGGGCTTGCAGCGGGGGTTCCCCGGCTTGTACGTTGATCAGGCCGCCGGAGGATTGCCAGCAAAGCCCGAGATTATAGCCCTCCCGGGCGGGTGGGCAAGCCGGGGGTCTTGCGCCCCGGCTGGGGGTCGGCGTAGCCCCCTCAGGCAGCCAGGGGAGCCCGGCTGGCAGCCCGCTGGGCCAGCCCCTGGGCGCAGGCCCAGCCGCTGGACCAGGCCCACTGGAAGTTGTAGCCCCCCAGCCAGCCGGTGATGTCCACCACCTCGCCGATGAAGTACAGCCCTGGCTGGGTCGATTCCAGGGTCTGCTGCGACAGGGCCCGGGTGTCCACCCCGCCGGCGGTCACTTCCGCCTTCCTGTAGCCCTCGGTGCCGGTGGGGACCAGTTCCCAGGCCGCCAGGCGGTCTGCCAGGGCTGCCAGGGCCTTGTCCGGGGCTTCATTGACGGGCCGCTGCCACGCCGGGTCCTGGCCCGTCCAGGCGTCGGCCAGGCGGGCAGGGACATGGGAGGCCAGTTCGTTGGCGATGCGCTTGCGGGAGGTGGCCTTGGCCTGCAGCAGGGTCTCCTTGAGCCCGGCGCCCGGCGCCAGATCCAGGCGGACCGGAGTGCCGGGCTGCCAGTAGCTGGAAATCTGCAGGACGGCGGGTCCGGACAGCCCCCGGTGGGTGAACAGCAGGTCCTCGTCGAAAGCCGTCTGCGCTTTCTTCGCCCCGGTCTCGATCCGTACGGGCAGGGACAGCCCCGCCAGCTGCGCGTAGGGCGCCCAGGCTTGGCCGTCGAAGGTCAGGGGGACCAGGGCCGGGCGAGGCTCCACCACCCGCAGGCCGAACTGGCGGGCGATGCGGTAGCCGAAATCGCTCGCGCCGATCTGCGGGATGGACAGCCCGCCGGTGGCGATCACCAGCTGTCCCGCCCGCACGGTGCCCCGGTCGGTGTCGATCTCGTAGCCGCCATCGCCTGAGGTGCGCACGGCCTGCACCGCGCAGGGTTGCCAGCGCTGAACCCCACCCGCCTCGCATTCGGCCAGGAGCATGCGGATGAAATCCTCCGAGGAGCGGTCGCCAAAGAGCTGGCCCTTGTGCTTCTCGTGGAAGGGGATCTGGTGGCGGCGCACCAGGTCGATGAAGTCCTGCGCGGTGTAGCGGGAGAGGGCCGAGCGGCAGAACTGCGGGTTCTCGCCCAGGAAGTGCCGGTGCGGGGCGCGCGGATCCAGGTCGCGGTTGGTGAAGTTGCAGCGGCCTCCGCCGGCGATGCGTACCTTCTCGGCGACCTTGGCCGAGTGGTCGATCACCAGCACCTTCAGCCCCAGCTGCCCCGCGACGCCCGCGCAGAACAGGCCGGCAGCGCCAGCGCCGATGACGACGGCGTCGAAGGCTGGCATCAGAGCGCGTGCCGCCGCTGCGGCAGATCCCGGGCGGCGGCGGTGACGCCGGTCATCACGTCGCCCACCACGATCACCGAGGGACTGGCCAGGCCTTCGCGTGCGAGGGTCGCGGCCAGATCACCCAGTGTCGTCCCCACATGCCGTTGCTGCGGCAGGCTGGCGTGCTGGATCACCGCGGCAGGCGTCCCGGCGGGCAACCCCTGCAGCAGGCCCTGCGTGATCGCCTGGATGCCGCTGACGCCCATGTAGATGACGAGCGTGAGCCGTGCGTCGCGGGCGGTGGCCGCCAGTTGCGGCCAGTGGGGGCCCGCATCGCCCGGGCGGGCGTGACCGGTGACGAAGACGACGCCATGGGCGTGGTCCCGGTGCGTGAGCGGCACACCCAGTGAAGTGACGGCGGCCAGCCCGGACGTGATCCCGTTGACCACGTGCACCGCAATGCCGGCCTGCTGCAAATGCTCGACCTCCTCGCCGCCGCGGCCGAAGATGAAGGGGTCGCCGCCCTTGAGCCGCACCACGGTCTCGCCTTCGCGGGCCGCGGTGACCATCAGCTTCTCGATGAAGGCCTGCGGGGTGCTCTTACAGCCGCCTCGCTTGCCCACATGGACGATACGCGCACCCGCTGGCGCCAGGGCCACGATCTCGTCGCTGACCAGATCGTCCACGAACAGCACGGTGGCTGCGCCGATCGCGCGGGCGGCCTTGAGCGTGAGCAGTTCCGGATCACCCGGCCCGGCACCCACCAGGGTGACGGTGCCAGGGGTGGGGAACGTGGACGGACGGTTCATGGCGTGTCGATTCAGGCAGAGGGCAGACGACGGGCCAGTTGCACGATGTGTGCCACCTGGGTGTCGATCGGCGCCGGGCAGGGCAGGCGATCTGCCATCACGTCGCGGATGTAGCTCGCGGTGGTGCGGGCATCGATTTGGGTAGGCAGGGAGGGCAGCGTGGTCAGGGTGCCTTTCTGTCCCTCCTCGAGCGCGATGCGCTGCCCGCGCAGGAACCCCTCCATCGAGGGCAGGCGGCGGGGATCGGCGACCGCTTCGCCTTCGGTGCCGCGAATCAGCATGGCCGTGGCGCCCACGCGTTCGAAGACCTCGGCCATCGACACGGCGTATTCCGGGTGGGTGTAGCTGCTCACGATGAGGGCGTGGCCCGCGCCCGGGTTCATCAGCTTGACCAGGCTGTGGGCGCTGTTACGCAGGCCCACCGTGCGTCGTACCTCGAGCAGGCGCTTGAGGCCCGGGCAGAGCACCTCGGTGGGCAGGTAGGCCACTTCGCCGGCTGCGACCGGCCCGACAGCCTGCCGGGAAGGCAGGTCCAGCGCCTGCATCACGTCGGCGACGGTGACCCGTGCGTCCTCGGTCGAGGTGCCGTGGATCACCACGGGCAGGCCCTGACGCGCCACCCGCAGGGCCAGCAAGGGCGTGAGCACCGGCAACTTGCGCGCGCCGTTGTAGCTCGGAATCACCACCAGGGGCTGGGCCCCCGCGGGCACCAGCGCCATGCGCTGCGCCGTGGCCTCGAGAAAGCCCGCCATCTCGTCGGCGGTCTCGCCCTTGATCCGCATGGCCAGGCAGAAGGCGCCCACCTCCAGGTCAGTGACCGTGCCATCGAGCACTTGACCGAACAGGTCGGCGGCCTGCGCACGCGTGAGGGCGCGCGCGCCTTCCTTGCCGCGGCCGATGTCCTTGAGGTAGTGGCGGATGCTGCCCATGGTGCGATTGTCCGGGAAGCTTCATGACTTTCAGCCATAAGCTGATTCAGGTCGCCGAATCAGGTGATGACAGCCGGCTGCGGGGTGCTGCGCACCAGGCGTTTGAGCTCGGGGATGCAGGAGCCGCAGCGTGTGCCGCACTGCAAGGCGGCCTGCGCCGCGGCCAGACGGACCTCGGGCGCGCCGGCCGTGGCGGACAGGCAGTTGCGGATCGCCTCCTCGCTCACATCCAGGCAGGCGCAGACCTGGCGACTGCGGGCGGGCACTGCGGCTGGCGCCCGGGCGCCGGGCGCGAGCAGCTGGCGGCCATAGGCCTGTGCGGGCAGCCCGTCCTCCAGCAGGGACCTGATCCAGGACTGGGAACGGGTGTCGCCCGCCAGCAGGAAGGCTTCCAGGCGGGCGTCGTCACCGTCTCGCGCCAGGCGCATGGCGCGCCGCTGGCCCCGCCTCGGGTCGGCGTAGTGCAGGGCGCCCGGGCCGTCCAGGCCCAGGAGGGCTTCCAGGTGGGCCAGACGCGCAGGTTCGGGTGCCTCATGCCCCGCCGCCCGAAACAGCACGCCGCTGCGTTCGCGCCCGAAGGGCACGCAGGTCGCGAAGGGAAAGTGCGTCATGAACGCCGCGAGCTGCGTGCGCGTGGCCAGCGCCGACGCATCGGGCAGCCAGGCCATGGCCAGCAGGGACCAGGGCAGTTCCGCCTTCAGGATCTTCACCGCGGCGTGCTTCAGCTCGGGCTGCCTGGAGCTCGGGCAGAAGGCCGAGGTGGTCAGGGCATTCACGCCCGCCAGGCGCTCCCCGGTGCTGGAGACGCCGCCCAGGAATTCGCCGCCCCAGTGCATGCCCATGAAGGCCTGCGACAGGCCCAGCTCGGTGCTGGCCTGCACCGGCACCACGATCGAGCCGCGCTTGGAGGTGACGTGCACCAGATCGCCTTCGGCCAGGCCGCGCCGCGCCATGTCCTGCGGGTGCATCTGGATCACGGGCTCGGGCACATGGCCGAAGAGGCGCCCGAGCAGGCCGGTGCGGCTCATGCCATGCCACTGGTCACGCAACCGCCCGGTGGTGAGCGAGAACGGGTAGCGTGACTCTCGGGGCTCGGCCACCGGCTGGTAGGCGACGTCGGCGAAGCGGGCACGCCCGTCGGGCGTGGGGAACACGCCGTCTTCGTACAGGCGGGCCTGGCCCTGGACCTGGCCTTCGCGCAGCGGCCACTGGCGGGGTGCTGCATCGAGTATCGGATAGCTCAGGCCGGTGATGTCCAGGTCGCGCCCGCGGGTGCTGGCGCGGTGCTCCAGCCAGATCGCCTCAGGGCACTCATAGGGAAAAAGGGACGTCTGCCCGGGGCGCAGCGCAGGCTCCAGGCGGCGGGCGAAGTCGACCCCGATGCGCCAGTCATGGCGCGCCTCGCCCGGGGCGCCGACTGCGGGCCGCACCCGGGTGATGCAGCGCTCGCTGTTGGTGACGGTGCCGTCCTTTTCCCCCCAGGTGGTGGCCGGCAGCAGCAGGTCGGCCCATTCGCAGGTGGCGGTGGTGGCGAAGGCCTCCTGCACGACGACGAACTCGGCGCGCTGCAGCGCCCGGCGCACGGTGGCCTGGTCCGGCATGGACTGGGCCGGGTTGGTGCAGGCGATCCACAGCGCCCGGATCTCCCCGTCGGCGGCGGCCTGGAACATTTCCACCGCGGTCTTGCCTGGCGTGGCGGGCACGTCGGGGACACCCCACAGGGCCGCCACTTCGGCGCGGTGCTGCGGGTTGGCCAGGTCCCGGTGTGCAGACAGCAGGTTGGCCAGGCCGCCGACCTCGCGCCCGCCCATGGCGTTGGGCTGACCGGTCAGGGAGAAGGGGCCGGCGCCGGGCTTGCCGATCTGCGCGGTGGCCAGGTGCAGGTTGATCAGGGCCGCATTCTTGGCGGTGCCGCTGGTGGATTGGTTCAGGCCCTGGCAATACAGGCTCAGGGTGGCGGGCGCGGTGGCGAACCAGCGGGCGGCGGTGAAGAGATCCTCCTTGGCGATGCCGCAGGTGCGCGCCACGAGGTCGGGCGTGCAATCGCGCACGCGTGCCTTCAGGGCCTCGAAACCGGTGGTGTGGCGGGCGATCCATTGCGCTTGCGTCCAGCCTTCCCACAGCATGATGTGCAGCAGGCCGTGAAACAGCATCACGTCGGTGCCCGGTTGAACCGGCAGGTACAGGTCGCAGATCTCGGCGGTGTCGGTGCGGCGCGGGTCGCAGAAGATCACCTTCATCTCCGGCCGCCGGGCCTTGGCCTCCTCGATGCGCCGGAACAGGATGGGGTGGGCCCAGGCGGTGTTGCTGCCGACGATGAACAGGCAGTGGGCGTGGTCGATGTCCTCGTAGCAGGCGGGCGGCGCGTCGGCGCCCAGCGTCAGCTTGTAGCCCGCCACGGCGCTGGACATGCACAGGCGCGAGTTGGTGTCGATGTTGTTGGTGCCGATCAGGCCCTTGGCCAACTTGTTGAAGACGTAGTAATCCTCGGTAAGCAACTGGCCCGAGACATAGAAGCCGACCGCGTCAGGACCGTGGTCGGCGATGACCCGGGCGAACCGGCGTGTGGCGGTGTCCAGGGCATCGTCCCAGGGGATGCGCTGCGGCGTGTCGCCCCGCGCCGACCGCCGCATCGGATGCAGCAGGCGGGCCTGGCGCGCCAGCGGCGCCGACGCCGTCAGGGCCAGCGTGGAGCCCTTGGTGCACAGGCGCCCGAAGTTGGCCGGGTGGTCCGGGTCGCCTCGCACCCCCGTGATCTCGTCGCCTCGGGACTCGATGATGACGCCGCAGCCCACCCCGCAATACGGGCAGGTGGAGCGCGTCTCACGTGTGCCGGTTGCCTGCGATCCGGCGGCAGCCAGGGTCATGGCGCGCTCACGCCTTGACGCTTCGGCCCGGCCACCGGGCGTGTCTCGTCCAAGGCCAGGGTGGCCAATTCCGTCGACCGCAGGTGGACGGTGCCATCCACCACCTGGACTGCAAATCGCGGTGTGCAGCCCTCGTCGGGCGCCTGGGCGCAGCCGTCGTCCAGGCCGATCGTCCAGTTGTGAAGCGGGCAGGCTACCCGCGTGCCGAACACGATGCCCTGGGACAGCGGGCCGCCCTTGTGCGGGCAGCGATCGAGCAGGGCGAAGACCTCGCCCGCGTCAGTGCGGAACACCGCGACGTCCATGCCGCGCGCACGCGCCACACGGCGCGAGCCCAGCACCGGGATGTCCTCGAACCGGCAGATGGGAATCCAGTCGTTCATCGTCATGCCTTGGCCGCCTCGATGCGCTGGAACTGGCGCGCGTCCACCCGGGCCTTGTCGAACTCGAACCAGGGATCGGGCTCGCCATCGAGCGAGAACTGCAGGCGCTCCCACAGGTCGCGCCGGCCCTCGTGGTCGTCCAGGATCTTGCGCTTCACATAGTCCAGTCCCACCCGGTTCACGTAGTGCACCGTGCGCTCCAGGTACCAGCCTTCTTCGCGATACAGCTGCAGGAAGGCACCGCTGTACTCCAGAACTTCGTCGGCAGTCTTGAGCTTGCACAGGAACTGCGCCACCTCGGTCTTGATGCCGCCGTTGCCGGCGACATAGATCTCCCAGCCCGAGTCGACGCCGATGACGCCCACGTCCTTGATGCCGGCCTCGGCGCAGTTGCGCGGGCAGCCCGAGACGGCGAGCTTGACCTTGTGCGGCGCATACATGCGCCACAGGGCCCGCTCCAGGTCCTTGCCCATTTGCGTGGAGTCCTGGGTGCCGAAGCGGCACCACTCGCTGCCCACGCAGGTCTTGACCGTGCGCAGGCCCTTGGCATAGGCGTGGCCCGAGGGCATGCCGATGTCTTTCCAGACCGCGGGCAGGTCCTCCTTCTTCACTCCGAGCAGGTCGATGCGCTGGCCGCCCGTGACCTTGACGGTGGGGATCTTGTACTTGTCCACGGCGTCGGCAATACGACGCAGTTCGTCGGCGGTGGTCTCGCCACCCCACATGCGCGGGATCACCGAATAGGTGCCGTCCTTCTGGATGTTGGCGTGGGCCCGCTCGTTGATGGCGCGGCTTTGCGGGTCGTCCACCGCCTCCTTGGGCCAGGTGGAGATCAGGTAGTAGTTCAGCGCCGGACGGCAGGTGGGGCAGCCGTTGGGGGTGCGCCACTCGAGGAATTTCTGGGTGTCGGCGATGGTGAGCAGCTTGTTCGCGCGGATCGCTTCGCGCACGTGCTGGTGGCTGTGGTCGGTGCAGCCGCAGATCGCCTTCTTCTTCGGGGTGGCCGAGTAGTCGCCGCCGGCGGTGAACATCAGGATCTGTTCCACCAGCCCCGTGCAGGAGCCGCAGCTGGCGCTGGCCTTGGTGTGCTTGCGCACCTCGTCGAGCGTGAACAGGCCCTTGTCCTGGATCGCCTTGCAGATCGCGCCCTTGGTGACGCCGTTGCAGCCGCAGACCTCGGCGTCGTCGGGCATGGTGGCGGCCTTGCTGTGGCCTTCGTGGCCGACGTCGCCGAGGTTGGATTCACCGAACATCAGCTTGTCGCGGATATCGGCCACGCTGCGGCCCTCGCGCAGGAGCTTGAAGTACCAGCTGCCGTCCACCGTGTCGCCGTACAGGCAGGCGCCCACCAGCTTGTCGTCCTTGACCACCAGCTTCTTGTAGACCCCGCCGAAGGGGTCGGACATCACGATCTCCTCGCAGCCTTCGCCGCCCATGAAGTCGCCCGCGGAGAAGAGATCGATGCCAGTGACTTTCAGCTTGGTCGAGGTCAGCGATCCGGTGTAGCGGCCGATACCGAACTGCGCCAGGTGGTTGGCGGCCACCTTGGCCTGCTCGAACAGGGGAGCCACCAGGCCGTAGGCGATGCCCCGGTGCGCGGCGCACTCGCCCACGGCGTAGATGCGGGCGTCGGTCGTGGTCTGCATCGTGTCGGTGACGACGATGCCGCGGTGGCAGTGCAGGCGCATGGATTCGGCCAGCGCGGTGTTGGGGCGGATGCCCACGGCCATGACCACCAGGTCGGCCGGGACCTCGGTGCCGTCCTTGAACTGCACGGCCCGGACGCGGCCAGTGTCGCCTGCGAGCAGCGCCTGGGTCTGCGCGCCCATGAGGAACTTCAGGCCACGGTCTTCCAGGGACTTGCGCAGGAGGCCGCCGGCCACGTCGTCCAGCTGGCGCTCCATGAGCCAGGGCATCACATGAACCACGGTCACGTCCATGCCACGCAGCATCAGCCCGTTGGCGGCCTCCAGCCCGAGCAGGCCGCCGCCGATCACGACGGCATGCCGGTGGGTCTTGGCGGCTTCGATCATGGCCTCGGTGTCGGCAATGTCGCGGTAGGCGATCACGCCCGGCAGGTCCTTGCCCGGCACCGGCAGCATGAAGGGGTTGGATCCGGTGGCCAGGAGGAGGCGGTCATAGGCCGCCTCGGTGCCGTCTTCGGCGCGCACGATCCGGCGCACGCGGTCCACTTCGACCACCTTCTTGCCCGCGTGCAGGGTGATGCCGTTCTCCTCGTACCAGGACCAGGGGTTGAGGACGATCTCGTCCACCGTCTGCTCGCCGGCCAGCACCGGCGAGAGCAGGATGCGGTTGTAGTTCGGATGCGGCTCGGCGCCGAAGACGGTGATGTCGTACAGGTCGGGCGCGAGCTTGAGGAGTTCCTCGATCGTGCGCACGCCGGCCATGCCGTTGCCGACCATGACGAGTTTCATTTTCTTCATGTGATGCGTCCGTGGGCAGGCGGTGACCGATCGCGGCGTTCATCGACCTGCTTGTTGAAAAACAGCACACGGCGTTGTGCGCACGAACCGCGCAGCGGTGCGCGGTCCGGTTGCAGGACAAGCTCCTGCGCTCTCCGGGTCAGCATTAAGCGTGCCAGTCGCGAATTCACTGCCTACCCAGACGCAACGCCGTCCGATCGACAGGATGGTGCGTCGGCACCCGTTGGCGTCATCCACCCCGGGCCGCTTCTTGCACATGCTTGGTGCGGGATGCACCACACCTGCTCCGCTTGAACGGGCAGGCTTCACGTCGCGAGGAACCGGTCCATGACTCCCTGCGCGGTGTGCAAAAGCAACGCGGCTGTTGCTCTCTGCGTATTGATTGAAAACAATACTAAATAACTAAATCAATCGGCCTGACGTGTGAATCAAGGGAGTGAGAAAAATGAACCCAATTTGCGGAAATTCTTACGCAACGCTCCAGGAGCGTTCCGCGCAACTGAAGGCCCACGCATTGTTTGCGTCGGTGCGCTCCCGAGACGACCTTCGCCGCTTCATGTCGTGGCACGTGTTTGCTGTTTGGGACTTCATGAGCCTTGTCAAACGACTCCAGCACGAATTCACATCAGTCAACCTCCCCTGGACGCCGCCAGCGAGATCCAGCGCTGCGCGCCTGATGAACGAAATCGTCTTGGGCGAGGAAAGCGACACTACACCGGAAGGTGGCTACGCGAGCCATTTCGATCTGTACCTCGCAGCCATGCGTGAGGTGGGGGCGGACACCTCGCAGATCGAGTACTTCATCGACCTGGTGAGGTCCAGCATCGCAGTCGACGTTGCCTTGGGCATGGTGAATGCACCGAAACCCGTGCAGCGGTTCGTGCAGGAGACGATCACATGCGCGAAGGGCGGTTCGATCTTCGAGGTGATGGGCGCATTTCTCTACGGGCGCGAGGACGCAATACCTCAGATGTTCAAGACGCTGCTCGGAGCCTGGGGCCTCAACCGGGAAGAGGCCCCGACCTTTGTCTACTACCTCGAGCGGCACATCGAGCTCGATGGAGCAAGCCACGGTCCGGCTGCCGAACGCATCGTTCAACACATCACGCACGAAAATCCGCCGCGTCTGGCCGAAATCCACCGCGCTGGGGTGGCGGCGATCGAAAGCCGTCTCGCTCTATGGAACGCGCTGCAGACGGAACTGGTCCAAGGGCTGGAGACTGTCGATGTGCGGTGAAGGCGGGTCGCAGCGGCGCAGCCTGCCTGCCGACATCATCGCCGACACTTACCTGAGCCAGCCCGCCGAATTGCGCCGATTCAGAGCTGCCTTCGCGCAGACCGGATACCTCAAGTTGCCAGGCTTCCTCGTGCCTGAGGCGTTTCGCAGGGTGTCGTCGGAAATTGAGCGGCTTCACAGTGTCCGAGTCCGTCGCGACTTCGTCATGCCCGACTTCAACACTGATCGACGAATGTCGGTGCTGAGTGGCAAAGAGGTCGTTCGCCGCAGCGAAATCATTGCCGACCTCTACGCGAACCGGGAGCTGCGCGCCTGGATATCGTCTATCGTGGGGGAAGATATCCATGCCGTAAACCACGAGGATGAATTCCTTGTCGTCAACTTTCTTGATGGAAAGAGCGACACGCACGGCTGGCACCTCGACGATCCGCGGTATGCCTTCATCGTTGTCGTGGACAGTCCTGCGCAGCATCAGGGCGGGTGTCTGGAATATGTTCCTGGCTGGAAAACGATGGCGCGCGAAGAGGGATTCCAGCCATGCCTGGACGTGGAGGCCGCCGTCGAGATCTGCAGGATAAGAGGGCGTTTCTACGCGGATGCTTTCAAGCCCGGCGACTGCTACCTGCTGGACGCCGCCGAGGTGTTGCACCGGGTCTCGCCCCTCTCGCACGATGCCAGCAGGAAGGCGCTGAACCTCGCATTCGACGATCGCCGCTACCGCGTCTACGGTCATACCGCAAAGAAGCTCTATGGCTGATCATTCATCCGGGGGCTCCCGGCCCGCGGTACTGGTGACGGGTGCTGCGTCCGGCATCGGCCGCGCTACGGCCGAAATATTTCTTGATCGCGGGGCGCAGGTTGTCGCCGTTGATTGTCAGTGGGACGGGCTGGCGCGCGAGGTCCTGTCAGGTGCGCTCGTCTTGGAGGCGGACGTGTCGGTCGAGGACGACTGCATTGCCATCTTTTCCAAGGTGGACGAGGCGTTCGGGCCCATCGATACCCTGGTCAATTGCGCAGGAATCACGCGAAGGTCCTCGATCATCGATACCAGTGCGCAGGATTGGGATCGCGTCATCAATGTCAACCTCCGGTCGGTCTACCTGATGTCACGCCAGGCGCTGAAGATGATGATTCCCAGGAAAAGAGGGAGCATTGTCAACGTCGCATCCGGCTGGGGACTCGCAGGCGGCGCTCGCGCCGCCGCTTATTGCGCATCCAAAGGGGGTGTGGTGCTCCTGACGAAGGCAATGGCCCTCGACCACGGGCCGGATGGCATCCGCATCAACTGCGTCTGCCCGGGCGACACAGACACACCGATGCTGCAGCGCGAGGCCCAGGAGATGGGCTTGCCACTGGATTCGCTGCTTGCAGCCGCTCGCTCGCGTCCCCTCGGGCGTGCTGGCAAGCCGCAGGAGATTGCAGAGGCGATCGCATTTCTCGCAGGTCCTGGCGCGGCCTACATCACGGGCTCGGCGATGGTGATCGATGGCGGTAGCCTGGCTGGATCGGCGTGAAAGGACCGCCATGATCCTCACTTCCAACGCCGAATCCGCCGCACAGCGACTTCACAGGCGAGCGCGCCAGGTTCATCCTGGCATCACGCTACCGGCGCATGGCAGCCTCGTCGATCTGCTGGCTTCCCTGCCCGTGCTATCAAAAGCCGATCTGGTGAGCCATCTCGAGTTGGATGAACACTGGCTGGAGACCGCCGTCCTCTTTAGCGAGACCTCGGGAACTACCGGACGGGCGCTTCAGACGCCGCGCGGAGCGTGCGATCTGGCCTGGAATGCGGCAAACCAGGCCAACGCCTACCGGCGTTTCGTGTACGCGGGCGTCGACCGGGTTGCCATCCTGCACCCGTCAGTTCTCAGTCCTTTCATCGAGGCTTCTTCGATCGCCCTGCGCCACCTCGGTGTCGGGCAGATCCGCATCTTCCCCATCCCGCGCGTTTGCGACTACCGGCGAATCTTCGAGGTTCTCGAGCGTTATCGGATCACTGCGATCATGACGACGCCCAGCCTTGCCTACAAGGTCCTCCACGAGTTCGCCTGCGCCGGGCAAGAGTTGCCGCCGTGCTTGCAAAAGCTGCTACTGACCGGGGAGGAACTGAGCCGTTCAAGCATTCTTCACTTCAAGCGGCTCATGGGGCGCGATGCGCTGGTAGCGCCGTTCGTCTACGGGTCCAGCGAAGCGGCGACGCTGATGCTTGGAAGACATGACGGGTTGTTCGACCCGGTCCTCGATGATTTCATTTTTGAATTGCATGACACCAGTGCGCCCGAGGGCAAGCGGCTGGTTGTCACCTGGTTACGGGATGGCCTGATGCCCATGGTGCGTTACGACACGTGCGACCTGTTCGACGTGGAGATGGCGCTTGCGCC
>JACCDX011437361.1_pt1 | contig 28552 bp, 29 predicted proteins | sample 7449681 | NCBI WGS metagenome assembly JACCDX01 (sample SAMN15323450, study PRJNA562643) | freshwater metagenome | isolation source: river surface water | place: USA:Blue River Watershed | collected 2017-08-18
AGGCGCTGCGAGCCCGCCCGATAGACTGCACTCATGCCCGCAAGCCTTCCAAACCCTGCAGCCCCAAAACAGGATGAGACCCGCGGCGTTCTCGCAATCCCAGCTTTCCGCAAACTCTGGAACTCGATGCTCTTCTCCTCTCTCGGAGATTGGCTCGGCCTTCTTGCAACAACTGCGCTCGCGGCACAACTTTCCGGCGGCTCATATGCAACTGCAAACTTTGCAATCGCCGGTGTCTTCATTGCGCGTTTACTGCCCGCAGTATTTCTCGGCCCTATCGCCGGAGTAATCGCCGATCGCTTTGATCGCCGCCGCTTAATGGTCTCGGTCGACCTCATGCGTGGCGCTCTCTATATCTCTATCCCAATCGTTAATACATATTTCTGGCTCTACGCCGCGATGATCTTGGTCGAGTGTTTAACACTCTTCTGGTCGCCAGCAAAAGAAGCTTCCGTTCCTAACCTTGTTCCTCGCGAAAAACTCGAGAATGCAAATCAAGTCTCGCTACTTGCCGCATACGGCACAGCACCAGTCGCTGCAATCCTCTTCTCACTCCTTACATTGTTATCAGGTGCAATCGCAGCAATCAGCCCGCTGCTTCCAAGTAACTCAGTTGATATCGCTCTCTACTTCAACGCACTTTCATTCTTCTTCGCCGCATGGACAATTCGCGGCCTTAAAGAAATTTCAAAGCACGGCTCTGATAAAAAGACGGCTGATGAGAACATTGCGCAATCACTTGCGCTCGGTTGGAAATCAGTTTCGCAATCAAAAATTATTCGCGGGCTAATCATCGGAATGATCGGCGCATTCTCTGCAGCTGGCGCTGTTATCGGCCTTGCACGCACATTCGTTGGCGATCTCGGCGGCGGAGATGCTGCATACGGTGTTCTCTTCGGCGCAGTCTTTACCGGCCTCGCACTTGGCATCGCACTCGGACCGAAAGTATTCGCACAGTTCTCACGCCGCCGCCTTTTCGGTGCATCTCTTTCTGCAGCTGGTGTATTCCTTGTACTGCTCGCAGCAATCTCAAACCTCACACTTTCAATCTTTATCGTCATCATCCTCGGTGCATTTAGCGGAATCACATGGGTTACCGGCTTCACCATGCTCGGCATGGAGGTCCACGACGAGGTCCGCGGCCGCACCTTCGCCTTCGTGCAATCCCTTATTCGCATTACCCTGGTTGCAGTTTTAGCGATCGCCCCAGCCATCGCCGCAACAATCGGCGAGCATCGCTACGAATTCCAGAACGTGAAGCTCGATTACAACGGCGCACAAATCACAATGTTGATCGCAGGACTGATTGCAGCGCTTATCGGAGTCATCTCATACCGTCAGATGCGCGATCGCCCAACAGTCTCTCTCTGGTCTGATGTTGTTGCAGCTCTGCAAGGAGAACTCGGTGCAATCACTGGCGCACCTGCAAAGGGAACATTCATCGCATTTGAAGGCGGCGAAGGCACCGGCAAATCAACACAGTCACAACTTCTTGCAAAGTGGTTAGAACAAGAAGGTGAAACAGTCGTTCTCTCTCGCGAACCCGGCGGAACTGAACTCGGAAAAGATTTACGCAAGATTCTTTTGGGCCACGAAACCGGCGTAATCAGTCCACGTGCAGAAGCACTCTTGTACGCCGCAGATCGCGCACACCACGTCTTCTCAGTAATCCGCCCAGGTCTTGATCGCGGAGATGTTGTGATTACCGACCGTTACTTCGATTCATCGGCTGCCTATCAAGGTGCAGGTCGAGTTCTTAATCCATCAGAGGTCGCACGCATCTCTCGCTGGGCCACAGAGAGCCTGTATCCAACACTCACAATTCTTATCGATGTGCCTGCAACCATTGGCCTTGCTCGCCTTAAATCACTCGACCGCTTAGAAGCAGAACCAACAGAATTCCACGAACGCGTTCGCCAAGAGTTCCTGCAGATTGCGATGATGGATCCAGAGAGATATCTAGTCGTCGATGGCACACAGACTGTTGAAGAGATCCACACCGAGATCATCGTTCGCGTTGCAGAACTTCCTGCACTCAAGCGCAATGCAGATGGAATAAAGACAAAGAAGATGCTCCGCCCAATTCGCATCGCAACAACTGCGGTATCTCGCGCAACACACTCTGTTGGATCGAAAAAGAAGAAGTAAATGTCATCCGTCTTTGATGACCTCGTCGGTCAAGAACACATCATCGAAATTCTTAAAGGCGCAGTCGCTGCCAGCCGTACCGGCGTTGAATCGCAAGAGATGACCCATGCCTGGGTCTTCACCGGCCCACCAGGATCAGGTCGCTCATCTGCAGCAGTCGCCTTCGCCCAAGCTCTTATCTGCCCCAACAATGGCTGTGGCACCTGCAGCGATTGCAACGCCGCCAAGACCAGCGGCCACCCCGATGTCGAGATCATCCGCACCGAAGGCTTATCGATCAAGGTAGAAGAGGTCCGCGAACTTCTCACCCGCGTTGCATGGGCGCCATCTATGGGCGGCTGGCGCGTAGTCGTCATGGAAGATGCCGATCGCCTTACAGAATCGGCAGCCAATGCACTGCTGAAGGCAATCGAAGAGCCCGGTACTCGCACAGTCTGGTTGCTCTGTGCACCAACTCTGCACGATGTCTTGCCCACTATCCGTTCACGTTGTCGCCACCTGCAACTGCGCACACCATCACTGACAGCAGTCACAGATGTATTGATCAACCGCGACAAGATTGCACCTGCAATGGCCAACTTCGCAGCCCGCATATCACAAGGCCACATAGGTCGCGCAAAGTATTTAGCCCTCAACGAAAGCGTTCGCAGCAACCGCACACGCATCATGCAACTACCGCTACAACTTGGTTCACTTGCAGCAGCATTCCAGGCAGCACAAACTCTCGTTGACCTTGCAACTACAGAGGCAAACTCAGCATCTGAAGAACGCGATGAAAAAGAAATCGAGAAGCTACAAGAAGCTTACGGAAAAGGTGCCACGGGGCGCGGAATGGCAACTGGTGGATCAAAAGCCGTTAAAGAGTTAGAGAAAGAACAGAAATCGCGTTCTACCCGAATGGTCCGTGACTCCATCGACGGAGCACTCCTTGATATCGCAACCTTCTACCGCGATGTGATGATGGTCCAATCTGCTAATACCGAATCCATGATCAACACCGATATGCGCGAGCAAATCGAAAGCTACGCGATAAAACATCCAGCAAGCTCCACCATCTCCAAGATCAGCGCAATCATTGAGGCTCGCACCAACCTTGCTCACAACGCAGCACCTCTTGTTACTTGCGAAGCGTTGATGTGCCGACTGGCAAAGCAGTAGATGCAAACTTTTTCTACATCACCATTTAAATATCTCTTCACTCGCCCCGGAAAAATCGCAGCACTCGCAACTGCGCTCACACTCATTGCACTCTCACTTATCACATACACACAATCAAAACCCGATTACCCAAAGACTTTATCTGGCTACTACGCACAAGAAATCAACTGGAAGAACTGCCGCCAAGATTTCCAATGCGCGACCCTTGTTGTTCCTATCGATTACAAGAACCTTTCTACCGGCACCTTTGAAATAGCCCTGCTCAAATATGAAGCCAGAACAACCAAGAAACTAGGAAGCCTCATCGTTAACCCCGGAGGCCCTGGCGGGTCAGGCGTTGATTACGCCTCCGCAGCCGAATACATATTCAGCCCCGCCATCCTCGATCGCTATGACATCGTCGGATTCGACCCCCGTGGAGTCTCTCGCAGTGCACCCATTCGCTGCCTCTCCGATAAAGAACTCGATGCCAATAACAATTCCGATAGCAAACCTGATAACGAAGCAGAGTTTCAGCAGATTCTCACCGACACTAAGAAATATGTCGAAATCTGTAAAGATAAAAACAAGTATTTAACTTCATACAGCACCGCAAACGTCGCTCGCGATCTCGACATCTTGCGCCAGGTACTGGGTGATAAGCAACTTAACTACATGGGTAAGTCATATGGAACTTATCTGGGAACTCTATATGCACAATTCTTCCCAGAGAAAGTTGGACGAGTGGTTCTTGATGGGGCTGTAGACCCATCAATATCAAACTTCCAACAAACCCTGACACAGGCGATTGGATTTGATCAGGCGTTCACATCCTTCGCAGCGGATTGCAGAATGAAAAAGAACTGCACACTTCCGAAAAATAAAGATGCTGCAGTCGCAGGTATGCAGAAGCTCTTTAGCCAAGCAGCTAATAAACCCTTTCCAACTAAGAAGAAATCAGGCAGAACACTGAGTGAATCGATGATGGTCCTTGGCACTGCATCTGCGATGTATGACAGTCAGTCTGGTTGGCCACAGTTACGCAAAGCAATCTCAGAGGCACAAAAAGGTTTTGGAGATACTTTTCTGAAACTTGCAGACGAATACACCGGTCGCCAAAATGATGGTAGCTATCCAAGCAACGAATTCGATTCCGGTGCTGTCATTGATTGTCTAGACTTCAATGAGCCTCGGACTGTCCAGCAAATTAGAAGCGATGCAAAAGCCTTCGCTGCTAAGGCCCCACTGTTTGGCCCTTATCTTGCCTACGGTGGGGTCACCTGTAAATTCTTCAATCAAGATACCGAAGTAACTATTGAGCCTATGACGACTTCAAACCCAGTCATAGTTATTGGAACCACTGGTGATCCAGCCACCCCTTACGAGTGGTCACGGGGACTGAGCAAGCTACTAAAAAATTCACGTCTGATTTCGCTGACCGGCGAAGGCCACACTGGCCAAGGCCAAGGCAACGCCTGTATCGATGACCAAATTGATGATTTCTACCTCACGGGAAAAGCGCCAACAACCACAACTTGTGATTGATTATTATTTGGACGCAAGAACCAAATCAACTGCTCGACGAAGCAATTCCGATTCTGAAATATTTTGCGACTTAGCCTTTTTTGCAATCGCTCTTTTTTTGGTCTTTGCGATCCTAAATTGGATTATTGGTGACTCTTCATTTCTTTTTGAAAGCGACGGCCTTCCCCTAAGTCTTTTTGAAGTTTCGACAGCAACCTTTTCCGCTTGCGCCTCGGTGATGCGCTTTCCTTTGTGTAAAACTTTCGTCTTATCCAAATCAATATAACCGCCAGATACGTAAAGAGGTTTTTTAGTTTTCTTTGCCATAACCCTTAACCCTTCTTGTAGGCATCACATGGATAACCAGTAAATATTCTTCAAGTTCAATACCAATTATTTCTAACTCCCTGCCCCTACTGTCGGCACCGACCCACATTTTCCTATCCGGGTCATCGGCATCAATCAGGGGCTCATATAAATTGATCACAAAAACTGCATGTAATCGACCAATACGATGCTTTCTGGCTGATTGAGAAAAGCGAACTACTTTTACCAATTCAACCTCCTGCAATTGTATTTCTGTACTACAGAAATGTCAACGTTCTGCAATGGTTGGCTCTTCTATTCTCAATGATGGCTCTAGCGCAGCGATAGCCTCTTTAATCGCCACGCGAGTGTCCCCAGAAACCAATGGGTGGAGGGCAACAGCTTCCAGGTATTTCCCATCCATGAATTCCGAATGATGATCAGGATATTGCGAGAGTTGTTCAGGGCGCCGAGGTTCATTTACTAAAGAGATAAAGAGCCGGACTTCAGCCTCATAACTATAAGCATCAAATTTTTCAAAGCATTTATCTTGGTAATGCAAATTTGCACGATTGATTCCGCCTGCATTCTTGTATTTAATACGCCCTATGAATGATTGCCCTGGAACATCAATTAGGCCGTTCATTAGATTGCCAACGGAACTTCGCATCGCAACGCTGGATAACGCTGGTGCATAGCTTCTCCACATGACCATATCCGTTGGAGGGTTCGTCGTCCAGCAGGAGGCGTACCCACCGTACTTGTTCAGTGCATTTGTGAACTGTGAAGGAGGAGGGAAGTAGGGCTCGTTGAATTGCCTTGAGAACAACCTGGCATCTTCCTCGAGCGCATTCAAAGATGCGGAATCCTCAATGCCTTCAAATTCATCATCAAATGCCCCAATTCGCGTAAAGCGAAGTTTTGAAGAGTGCAAAGTAGTCAAGAAGGCATCTAGAGAGACATACCGCCAGATTGTTGTGTTGAGGTCTAAGCCTATTGAGTAGTCATGAATCTGGACTGCTAATGAATTTTTATCGCTCATGTAGATCAGTCTCCTACTGGTCTCTGACAAGCCGCGGATAGCAACCCGGAACCTGTGGAAGATTCTTCTTTAAGGCTCCAAACAGTGGGGATTGGGCTGATTTGGAGAGGGGCTCCACGCACAAACTCAAGTTCTCGTGCGTCGAACATGGTCATCGGCACCCCTGCCAATGGTGCAGAATTCCACCATGCGTCTAGACCATGTTTCTTATGTGACTTCCCATGACCAACTAGCTGACACTGTACAGAGACTTGGCGCTCGCCTTGGCAGCACATTCGTTGATGGTGGAATCCACCCGCGCTTCGGTACACGAAACTTCACCGCCTCACTTAAGAATGGTCAATACATCGAAGTTGTTTGTCCACTTGATCACCCAGCTACAGAACAAACACCTTGGGGTAAAGCTGTTTCAAAGAAGGCTAACGAAGGTGGCGGGTGGTTTACCTGGGTATTTAGTACCAAAGACATTGCACCAATTGCTTTAAAGTTCGGCCGCGACGCAGTTGAAGCACATCGCACACGGCCAAATGGGACTGATCTAAAGTGGAAGCAAATCGGCGTGAAAGAGATTGCAGATACACGTGAATTCCCATTCTTTATTCAGTGGCTTTCAGCAGATCATCCATCACAAGATGGAACCCCACTTGCTGAAATTGAAAAGATTGTAATTGCAGATACCGATCAGTTAGCGGATTCTTGGTTTAAAGATGACATTCTCGCGTCGCTGGGCGACATAGACATTGAGTGGGTAGATCCATCAGTTAACGATAATCAGTCAGGCATAGTTGCGGTCCAGCTTTCCACTCCAACCGGAATCGTTTTTCTTGATTAAAGCACCTGTCTCAGGACACCAATCCTCACATAAGCCGCAACTTTAAAACTATAATTGAACATATCCACGACCAGGATTATTGAGAGAATAACTGAGAGAACCGGTATGAACGTATACATGGACATACAGTTCAAAGACTGGATACTCGGTGGAGTGCTTAGGGAAGCCAGTCAGGCTACAAACCTCGAAGTGAAAATCAAATATGTTTCTACCAGTCGACGAAAGTATCCTCTCAAATATTTATCAAACCGTTACCTTAGAAGAATTAGAATTCGAAAGGGAGACTTGATTGTAAATCAAAGGACACTTTTCTATCTTGTACAGAGGGGTTTAATCCCGAAATCTCAACTGACAAATCTAAGATGTCACTTTACGCACGACAATCCAGAGCATTTGGTTGAATCTGGAAGCATTGAAATCTTAAAGCAATTAAATCAAGTACTGGTTCTTAATAAAGCGGATCATTCGATGCTCACAAATCTTGGGGTTGAGGAGTCAAAAATTCGGGTAATTTACGGGGCTGTCGACCGTAAGATTTTCTACCCTGCTAAGGATTCCGAATACGATAATTTTGTGCTAATTACAGGGGACTGCAAAGGTCGCAAGAACCCCCAAAAAGTATTTGATGTTGTTTCATCTAACCCGAATTTGAATTTTGTTATTTGCGGAAGAAATTGGGAGAACTTTGATAGAAATATTGAAGCAGAATATCCCAACTTAAGAATCTTAGAATTTTCTATGAAGTTGAATGCAAAATTAATGCGTGGTGCGAGCACGTTTATGACTTTATCGCTTCAGGAGGGCGGTCCATTTCCAGTTTTGGAAGCCTTAGCGTCAGGGACCCCTGTACTGGCCACTCCGGTGGGATGGATTCCCGAAGTAGTCAATCCGCAGAATGGGAGAATTGTTGAGAATTCTTCTTCTATAGAGGAGATTAGCACTCAACTCCATGAGTGCATAAACTTGAAAAGAATAGTTGGGTCAGAAGACTTACTATACGGTAAATTCACCTGGGTAGAACTCTCTAAGCAATTTTTCGAAAACACGACAAATTAAGTTTGGAGACTAAATGAAATTTGGACAAAATAAATTAGGTTTCATGCAAGGAAGGCTGTCTCCCCTCCAGTTCAATAAAGTGCAAGCATTTCCATGGGGACATTGGGAAGAAGAGTTTGAACTAGCAAAATCAATCAATTTACGATTGATCGAGTGGACCATTGACAACTATAGATTTGAAGAAAACCCGCTATTTACAAAACACGAAGAAATTAGAGAACTTCAAGCTAAGTATCGGGTACAGACGCCATCGATAACGGACGATGAGTTTATGGAAAATCCTCCTTGGGTTATTGGAAAAGACCTTTGCATTAGCCGGCTACGGAGAATAATAGAATCCATGCCCAATATCGGGATAGGGATTTTAGTCGTCCCGCTAGTAGACAATTCTTCAATAAAATTCTCATCAGAATTCCAAAAAATTGTAATCACCCTATTTAAAGAGATAAATTCGCTTCTGAAAGAGAATAATTTAAGAGTGGCATTCGAGTTAGATCTTGCTCCGAAAGAAATGGTAGATTTCTTGGATCAGTTAGATGAAAGCACTTTCGGCGTTAATTATGATATTGGAAATAGTGCTTCCTTAGGTTTCTCTCCAGACCAAGAAATTCAATCATATGGAGCTAGAATTCTGAATGTTCATCTTAAGGACAGAAAATTTGGAGGTCCAACTGTCCCTTTAGGCGAAGGATCTGCAGATTTCAAAAAAGTTTTTGAATTGCTAGCGAACTGCAACTATGAAGGAAACTTAATTTTTCAAACTGCAAGAGCCGTAGACGAAAATCATCTGGGATTGATGTCGAAATTTATAGAGTTTACCGAGCAAATACTTGAGGGTAGTTCCTAAATGCGAAAAAGAATTGCGGTAATTTCCGGAGCAAGCAAAGGCCTTGGGCAGCAACTCGTCCCATATCTCGAAGAGTTTGATTATCAGGTGATAAAACTAGGATTGAATTCTGAAGGAATAGTAGATTACAGAACGGATTTAACGTCCAGAGCCTTGTCGGATGAATTAGTTTCAAAAATTAATCAAGAGTATGGCGACATATCGCTGTTAATTGCAAATGCGGGTGGTGGCAAGAGACCCAGCATATCTAATTCTAAAGATCAAGAGTTTGAATTTTTTATGCAAAGGAATTTTTTAACTGCGCGAAATTTAATTGAAGCATCAATGAATTCTTTAATTCGCGCAAAGGGATCGATAATTGCCATCTCCTCAATTGTGGCAATCAAACATGTTTCGAATGCTCCATTCGGGTATGTACAGTCAAAGAAAGCCTTGAACGCATTCATCAAGGAGACGGCCCTTAATCAGGCCAAGAACGGAGTAAGAGCCAACATAATTTCCCCCGGAAACATATATTTCTCAGGCTCAAGATGGGAAGAGCTTCAAAACTTGAATCCCCAGATGGTCTCGAATACATTAGAGAAAGACGTACCACTAGGGCGCTTCATCGCCCCCGTAGAGATAGCAGCCGCAATAAGATTCCTCTCATCCAAAGAGGCGTACAACATCACAGGTGCAAATTTAGTGATAGATGGTGGGCAGAGTTTATGAGGAAGAGTAACGAATTAGCAGGAACTACTTGTGTAATTACCGGTGGTGGAGGATTTCTTGCGAGAGAGCATGCTGTGGCACTTCTGTCACTGGGAGCAGGTGTAGCTTTATGGGATATTGACGAAGTAAGTCTCCAGAATCAAGTCAGAAATCTGCAATTAGAATTTCCAGCTTCCAATCTTTATTCTCAAAAGGTCGATATCACGAGTGAAGACGAAGTTATACACAGCCTAAGTGTTCTGTTAAGTAAAGGATTTCAACTAAGCACTCTCATAAACAATGCTGCAATCAACCATATTCCTGAAAAATTGAAGAATTCGGATTCGAGACCCGAAAACTTTCCGGTAGAGGCTTGGAGACGTGAGATTGAAGTTGGCTTAACCGGAGCATTCATCTGCTCAAAAATACTTGGTCGCTATTTTATCGAGAAGAAGAAAGGGACGATTATAAATATTTCATCTGATTTGTCTGTAATCGCACCTGACCAGCGATTATATGAAAAACCAAACTTGAATGAAAATGAACAGCCAATGAAGCCCATAAGCTACTCTGTAAACAAGACTGCACTACTTGGGTTGACTAGATACTTGTCGACAAGTTGGGCACGTTTTGGGATTAGGGTAAATGCCATTTCACCAGGAGGAGTATTTGATGGCCAAGCCCGAGAATTTGTAGACAAAATTGAAGACAGAATTCCTCTGGGACGCATGGCATATAAGGAAGAATACCGAGCAGCAGTCCAATTTCTTGCGACAGAAGACAGTTCATACATGACGGGTCAGAATCTTGTTATCGATGGAGGGCGATCTGTATGGTGACTTTTTCGCGGGTAAAGAACTTCAAGGGGTGGATGAAAACGATCCAATTCATAATCAAGAACAGGGGTAGGAATACCTATGGCTATTACCATGTTAATGGTTTAATTGAGAGATACATCCACGAAAATTCACGAACTCTGGCGGACTACCAAGCAGCTGAGGCAGCAATCAACCAGAGCATTAAAATCATAAAGACCAAGAATGAGAAATATGTGAATCGAATCGGCCCTGAATTTGATGCAGGCTATGTAGGGAAAAGTAGACCGCTTCCAACTCTCCTGATTTCCGGAGGAGCTGGAAAAAATATTGATTTCGAATTAGAGCTTGCTCAGTCTGGTGTTGAGGTACATATTTTTGACCATACCCTTTCGAAATTGCCCAAACAGCACGAAAATATTGTGCATCACAGAAATGCTCTTTGTGGGGAAAAAAGACGGATAAGAAAGAGCATAAGTTTACCAACGACCCTTGAAGTATCGAATCAGAGGAACCATCAAAAGATCTGGTTGAAACTGGATATAGAAGGCGATGAGTGGGCACTACTGGCAGAAAATCTAGAAGTTCTGGGGAAATTTGAACAAGTTTTCATCGAATTTCACGACACCTATAAACTGAGTGACGCAACATTCAGGGATGACTTCATAAACATTTTCCAATACTTGAACTCTAAGTTTGACTTGATTTCTATTTCATCAAATAATTGGCAAGGAATCACGAACTTTGGAAAAAGTTTCATTCCAACCACTTTTGAAGTTACATTTGTCAAAAAAAATAAAGTTAAGCCTCGCCTGCCTGGAGACGGTTACAAAAAGTATTTGTCAGTAAATAATCAAAATAGATTAGCAATCCCAAGCCGTCCTTTTCGAGCTTCCTAGTATGGTCTTTATGATAATTAAAGGCGGGCTTGGCAATCAGATTTTCCAGTTATTCGCCGGCAAAGTCTTTTCAATTATGAACGAAAGTCAACTCGGGTTGTTATTAGATAACGGTGGTAAAGGCGCTTTCCAACACGGTGAATCAATTCTAGGTCTTGACATCAGTTTCGAATATGAATATGAAATCACTTCAGGAACAGGTGGGATGATTAAGAGAATGCAAGGCACTATATTGAGAAGATTCCCAGATTTTTACAATCACTACAATAAATACTTCACTTATTATTTATCCCAAGAAACAGGTTACGATAATCGAGCAGAGCAAATTACGGGAAGAAAAGTAGTTGAAGGTTATTTTCAGTCGCATAAGTATTTTGATTATCTCCGACAAGAAATTCCGAATTTGACGAATGTAAAACCAAAAAATGCTTCGCTGGCTTTCAATGAATTGGCGGATGAAATGACTGACCAAAATCCAATTGTCTTGCACATAAGACGCGGAGATTATGTCGGTAACAAAAGCGTGGGTCTGCTTTCTGAGAATTACTACATCGAGGCGATCCGAAACCTAGAGACAACTGGACGACCACTATGGATTTTTTCAGATGATTGCAAGCAAGCGAGAAATGAAATGCACGCACTTGATAGCTTTAGAAGCAAGTGGATATCTTCTGCAGAATTGAATCGACCGTCTGAAAACTTGTGCCTTATGTCAATGGCTCAAGATATCGTCATTGCGAACTCCACTTTCTCATACTGGGCTGCAATGCTAAATAATCAAAAGAATGTGATTGCGCCAAGCCAATGGTCATTAGGATCAGCGAATCCAAAAGATTTGTATCCACCGCAATGGAAATCAATAACATCAAAATTTACTAACTAGAACTGGCGTTTTTTTCCAAAATGGACAACCCACGGATCAGTCGATTTTCATAGTTCATGTCAAATTCGGGGATGAGTTCAGGCACTAAATTAATTTTCACATCGCCTGCCGCTAAGATTCCATTTAAAGAAACCCCAACAAGCTCAAGGCTGGGACATCCATACACAGAAGTATTCTTACTTAGGCGTTCCATGTGACGATAGATTTTCCATGAGTTTATTCCAGGGAATAATTCGTGCGTTGAACCAGTGAATGCAAGAACTCTTTTACCGAAATAAAGTGCCTCCACTATCACGGTTGAATGTCCAGCAATTAGGAATGTGCATCCGCGCACTAAGTCTTCCAGATGTCGCAGGCTGTCAAAGTTATAGAACGAATCTTCTCCTTTGGAGGCAATATCTGGGTCCAGTTCAATTCCTGAATGTGACTTAATCCTGGGATCCAGATCTTTTGCTGAGCCGCGCAACATCCATGGGTGAGGCCTATAAATTATTTTCAAATTTGAGTACCCAAGCTCATTCAGTGCTAGTCGGCAACTTAGCAAAGCTTCAACTTCGTCGATATGTTGGATTCCAGATCCTGCAAACAATACGTAAGGTGATTTCGAATTCACGTTTGTTGTACTCCGATTACTCTCAAGCAAATCAATCCTAGAACTTCCCAATTGATAAATTCGGTCAAGCGGAATCTTGTGTATTTCAGAAGCATCGAGCATCATTTCAGGACCCCAAACTCCTATGAGGCTAGGCGTTTCCCATAAAATGGACTTGGAGGACAAGTTATCCCAGTTATCAATTACTAGAAAAATTGGCACTTTTTGTACTCGGCCGTACCTGCAGAGAAAATTTTCCACCCCAGAGTACATGCCGCCAGAAAAACAAAGTATTAAATCTGGCGAAGAGAAGTTGCAAGCCTTCTTTAATCCCGGATGACTGGATCCCAATAATCTAAGAAATCGCCGAGTCACAATTCTCACGGCGTGAATGTTCGCAAACCAAAGGTAAAAACCGTACTTCGATTTAAACTTGAAAAAACTTCGCGCACCCAAACCATGTCCCACGGGTACCTTGGTTATCAACCTAATACGAGTGTCAAAACTAATATTTTCTGGACTCAAGTTGTAAGTTTCTAGATCAAGGACAAATTTATTGATTTTCTGAGTTATTAGACTCTCTTCATAAGTCATGAAATTAAAATTATCGGTTAAGGCTGCCTGGTCTACCTTAATGTCTTCCGGAACAATAACTGAAACGTTATATTCGCTTTGCAATCTTTCTAAAATTCTGCTACGGCTCAGCGACTTATAAAGCCTCAAACCTGGAAGTACGAGTGTAAGATTTTTCCTGTCTGCACCTTGACGGATTACTTTAGAAATTGTAATTCTCCCGAAGCTGATCTGAGCTTTCTAAAATTAATGTGTTCGGCATTAATTTTGCCAAGTGGCTCTTCTATAAGGTGCAACAGGGAAAAATCCCCATCGGGGAAACTTCTGTAATTCCAATTTCTCCTCAAATTAGATTTTAGGTATCTTGAATTTGCGGAACGACCGTCGATAAGAATTGAAGTTTCGGGATGAATGTATGGCTCATTTACAACGAGATCACCAGCAATTGGTAAATCGTGCACAGACGACATCGGTATTTGGAATTCAGTGGTTATTACTTGCTCTGGTTCTGGCGCGTCTAAGTAAATGAGGTCGAAGTCAAATCTGGGGACAGGATTCCATAGGGTAACCGGGTTGCTCCCAACGATTGTTAACACGGGCGATGCAATATGTACATCAACATGATTGAGGCTGTCAGAGTCAAGTCTGGACAAAGCTAGATTTACGAATTCAGGAGAATTATCGACAGTACAAATTCGAAAAGGATGTGGATTTCTAGCGTATCCCGGGTATTCCGAACCATATTTCTCTCTGATTTCCTGTAGTCCGATGGATAGAGCAAGAGTTGACCACCCCGACCCAAACTCGAGAATGGAAGTTACACAGTTACTAATTACGTAGGAGTAGAGTCTGTATAAGTCACCGATATCTGGCTCATAAACCAAGTTTGTTCTAATCCTCGAATCATTAATTGACTCAATGATTTCTCCAGCCTTAGTTCTTGACTGTATCAATTTTTCAAACTCTAGTTCATTTAACATTTCGAGACCATTTCTTCTACCTTTTGCACTCGAAATCCCGAGTTAGGCAATCATATAATCACTTCTCATTTTCCATCTTAATTCCATCAAGCCTGTCTTTAATTCTTTTAAATCGATTCCGATATGTGAAGTGAGTAGACTTTTGGAAAGCAAGAAGAGTTTTTAGAGCTGCTTCTTTTGGCGATGTGTATAACATTTGAGCTTTAGCATGTAAATCTCCCTTTTTTTCTGGGTCGTAAAACCAAACTTCACTGGAATTAAAAATATTGTTGTGGCTCTCTGTATTCGAGCAAAGAATTGGAACTTTGACAGAGGCATACTCCATGGCTTTTATAGGAAATCTGCTTGCAAAGTACGGACCTTCAGGGTAGGGGATGACCAACGCGCCGCATTCTTTCATTTTCCCAGGGACTTCCTGATGGTCTAGATACTTCACCACCAAGAGACGATCTTGAATGCCCAATCGCTGGGACAGCTCTGTCAAAACTGAATAGCCGTCTTCTCCAACACCCGCGATAAAAACATGGAAGCTAGCATCGCTTCGAAATAGAGGCTCTAAATCACAGATCATCTCCTCGAGGCCCTGCGAGTAACCACTGCTTTTGAAATTGCCAAAATAACCAAGGCTGAATTGAACGTTAGGTTTTTTGTCGGCCTCTTCAAAGAAATATGCTGGTACACCCATTGGCAGCAGCGTTAGCTCTACTCTTGGGATGACACCCTGAATCACATTAGAGATTTGCAAACTTATCGGCGCGATAATTGTTTCATTAGAGAGCTTCTTGAGTAATTGAAGCTCAAATCTATTTGGAACTTGATGAATTTCGAGAACTATTTGATTCTTTAAATATTTAGAAAAATAGTGTGCCAATCTAATGTCACGCAACCAAAGAATGTCGTTCTTCAGCGACGGGCTTTCTCCCAGCAAGTATAAGAAGAAGAGACACCGGTGTAGAAAAAACCCCACTCTACCTCGAATTACCCAACCTTCCCTGTAAGTATGGCGAAGTCCCTCCATAATTAAGTTCAAAATCTTCAATTTAAAATTTTGTGGATGAAGTTGATTTGGAGCTATTATCCGCGCTTCATAACCTGAATCTATAGCCGCATCAAAAGTGTTCTTAAGTGTAACCCCATAGGCCTTAGTTGTCGGAAAGGGGGCAAGACTAATAAAGGTAATCATTAGAAATTATGCTAATTGAGTTTCACAAAACTCCGAAAGCATGTGAATCCAAACCAAGTGAAGTTCTTGAATGCGAGGGGTATCTTCAAGTAATGCGCGAATACAAGTTATTTGATCTGAAATCTCTGGATTAATTGTGGGCCCGGTGAGCAGGTAAGTCGGATTTCTATTTGTAGCAGAGTATGAGAGAGCTTGAACTACATTCGGAGATTTTCCAGAGGTAGATAAGCCCACCACCACGTCACCAGGTTTGACATAGGCTTGAAGCTGTCGCTGGAATACGTTCTCGTACCCGTAGTCATTTGCGATCGCAGTGACTATAGGACTTGAGTCATTCAGGCACAGGGCTGGCCAAGGCTGATGATCCCGGGAGCATTTACTTACTAATTCAGCAGCAAAGTGCGATGCCTCTCCAGCACTTCCGCCATTTCCAAAGACAATAAGTTTATTTCCTGCACTAATACAGCGAACTAAATCAGCCCCGAGTTGGTCTAATTCAGCCTTCTGAGGGAAATTGTCCATTTTAATCAGGGCACGAGCGAGACGACCGTAATCTGCAAACTCAGAAAATGTAGACTGCATATGTGAATCCTATAGCCCAAAGCAGAAAAGTAAACTTATCTGATTTAGACATGCTCATTTTCGACTTCGATGGAGTCTTCACCAATGACCAAGTCAATGTGCATCAGGATGGCGAAGAGAGCGTTACATGCTCCCGAACGGATAGCCTTGGAATCTCACGACTTTTCAGATATTTAGAAAATCGCGGCATGAAGCTAAAGTTAATGGTTGTATCGACGGAGACCAATCCAGTCGTTGTTAAACGGTGTGAGAAATTGAAAATTGATTCCTATACCGGAGTAGGGGATAAATCTAGTTTTCTTAAGCAATATTCAAGAGAAAATAATCTTTCCTTGACCAAAGCCCTTTATGTGGGGAACGACCTAAATGATCTGCAAGCTATCAAACTTGTCCCTTATAGTTTTGCACCGGCGAATGCAGATGTCAGAATCAAACAAACCGTCACGAAAGTTTTTGATAGTTACGGGGGAAATGGTTTTGTGCGAGAAGTTATTGAATATCTGGTTCCAGACCTTTGGACTGACGACTCTATTTAAAGAATTTTCTTAAGCTGTAATTTTCAAATCTGTATATAACTCCTAGAATTAGATTGACAACCCTGAAAGTCAATCGGAGATTTAGGGATCTAGGGTTTGAAGATTTTTCCACACACGATGTCAAATATGAAGAAATCAAATTACGAATTGATTTATCAAGATTTCTAAAGTCAGCATGTTTGAGACTCCTGCCCTCATTGACAACTCGACGAGATTTCTCTATGGCATTATCTGAGAAGTAAACGCAAAACATAGATTCAAAGAATTGAACTGACAGAATTCGATCGTTTATTTTATTGCCTTTATTCTTCACATTGGGACCACGTTCATTGATTCCATCAATCATCTTTTTTGTGTATTCGACAAACGAATACTTAGAGGGATTTCCAAACTCGGACCAATAGCTAGTGTGGGTGTCCTCAGATAAATAGATTCCACCAGCTTTTATATGGTCTAACGAATGAATTAAAGTGGTAATTTGCTGTTTGTTTGTGTGGCCACCATCTTCAATTAAGACGTCGATAGGCCCTATCTTTTTGAAGAGCTCATTCCATTCGGATGGATTGGATTGGTTTAATGTGTAAATTTCGAATCCATACTTTTCAAAATATTTACATTCTGGATTTAAGTCGACTCCGATAATCCTTGCAGAATCTCCAAGCAATTTACGGAGCATGAAGAGCCCACCACCATTTAATACCCCAACCTCAACAACTGTAACTGCCTTTCCTGCGAACTTTTGAAGCAGGAGGTCATAGACCCAAAAGTAGGAAGTTCTTTTTGTTGATTTGTAGGGGGCGGAAGAAAATGCTTGGAAACTTAATGAGTCTTCAAGCGGCATTCTTAAGATTCCCAGTACCGAAGCTTGCGAGCGACCGCTACTTCTTCTGCGTCGAAGCGCTTTACGCCGTCACCAATAATTTCAGGGTACTTACGAAGTCCAGCAACAAGTCGTTGTAGTCCATCTGGCTCTAAGGATGCAGCTTGGTCAGAACCATACATAGTGCGATCCAAAGTGAAGTGTCGTTCGATTGCTTTTGCACCTAGGGCAGCAGCGCATAAAGTTGGGGATACATTAGATTCGTGCCCACTATATCCGACTGCTTTGTTATACCGATCTTGAAGAGTTCCAATCATCTTCATGTTGAGCGAAGATAATTTTGCTGGATATACAGAGACAGTGTGCATGAGCATGAATGGACACTTTAATCTTTCAAATATCTCAACGGCCTTGTCTATTTGTTCCAAGGTGCACATACCAGTTGAAATAAATGTTGGTAAGCCCAACTTTGCTACAGCTTCAAGAAATTCTACATTTGTAATGAAAGCCGACGCTACTTTATGAAATTCAGGCTTTAAATCATGCACAAATTCTAGAGATTCCATGTCCCATGCACTAGCCGAGAAATCAATTCCTAATTCATTCGCTAGGTTTCTCAGTTCTGAGTATTGGGCTGCGTTGAATTCAAGTCCCTCTTTTTGCGCACGTTGCGTTTTCCCCCAAGGACTCTCTCTGGGTTCAGCCAAGAGTTCCGGACTGTAGACAATATTTATAGTTCTTTTCTGAAACTTCACGGCATCACATCCAACACGTGCCGCTTCCCTAATCAATCTCTTAGCGATTTCTAAATCGCCATTGTGGTTGATCCCAACCTCAGCAATAACGTAAATTTCTGTAGGCTCATCAATCCCTGCAGCCATAAGTTTCACTAAATCCATTTATTGCCTCCGATTCACTTGAACGCAGAGTAACACTTCGAGTTTGACGTTTACTGTATTGAATTTGCACCCTGTAGCTTTTCCCAGTCTTCAGGGTAATTTATATCTACAGCTAGTTCAGACTTTAGAAGGAAACCCGTGCTGCCTGTAGTGGCGGTTATGGAATAGTTCTTTTTCCAAGTTGACGCCCGCGCAAAATAGAATTGACCCGCATCGACGACGGTATTTGGGTATTCGTGTGATTGCTTCTGCAACATATCCGGGAAGAGAGAATCGAGTGCGCCGGATTGTGGGTCAAATTGGAAACTGCGGAATGGAGTCTCTGAGGTTCTTACAACACCAAAAAGTACTGCATGATTCTTAAATTCTTTTTGTGCCTGAAGTAACACTTCGGCAGTGAGCAAGGGTGTCGTAGGAAGTAGACAACAGACTGTGTCTGTCGGACTTAATGAAAGTCGTTCAATCTCCCACCGGATAACATCGTCTGCTCTTACATCATCCTTTGAAAGTTCCGAGGGCCTTCGGCTAATTGAAATTTCTGAATTTGACTTCGCAACATCAATGATTTCAGAATCTTCTGACGAAAGAATAACTTGATCAAAGCAACCTGCCTGAAGTGCGGTCTGTAATGAAATTTGAACTAAAGGTACACCTCTAAAGTTGAGCAAATTTTTTCGAGGTAGTCGCTTAGACCCTCCACGTGCTGGGATGATGCATATATTCACACTTCAATCCTACTCTCAAGAATATTGAGAGCTTCTGGGTAAATGAGTGTTAATCCACGAATGTGAGAGAATTCTTCCATGAGAATCTTGGTCACAGGTGCTGCTGGATTCCTGGGCTCTCACCTAACAAGAGAGCTTGTTTCCAAAGGGCATGAGGTAATCGGGTTGGATGACTTGTCCACCGGTACACTTGAGAATCTTTCCGGTTTGGAAGGAAGTAGCTTTAAATTTATCCAAGACGATATTAGAACAGCCAATCTTCCGTCTACTGAAGGAATCATCAATCTCGCATGCCCTGCATCACCGATCCATTATCAGCTGGATCCCGTGAAGACTTTAGAAACCAATGTTCTTGGAACTTTAAATGTCTTGCGCACAGCCAAAGATTCGCGAGCGAGGGTATTACAAGCTTCAACAAGCGAAGTTTACGGAGACCCGTTAATTTCCCCGCAAATTGAAACATACTGGGGAAACGTTAACCCCATAGGCATAAGATCTTGTTACGATGAAGGAAAGCGCGCCAGCGAGACTCTTTGCTTTGATTATTTGCGTCAGTATCAGGTCGACTCCCGAGTAATTCGAATCTTCAATACTTACGGACCACATATGTCGGTGGGCGATGGGCGAGTTGTCAGCAATTTCATTGTTCAGGCACTAACAGGTCAGGAAATAACCGTATACGGAGATGGCTCACAGACAAGATCCTTCTGCTTTGTGGATGACCTTATCGAAGGAATTATGAGAGTTTTTTTCTCAGACATTAATCACAAAACACCAATAAATTTAGGCAATCCTTCAGAATTCTCAATGCTTGAGCTCGCAGATCAAATCGTTAGATTATGTAACAGCAAATCCCGAATCACTTTTGAACCATTGCCTTCGGATGACCCTCGACAGAGAAATCCGAACATTGGCCTGGCAAGAGAATTTTTTGGATGGCTCCCGGAAATTTCCCTCGAAAGCGGGCTTATTAGAACTATTGAATATTTTCGAGACCGTGTATAAATGAGAAAAATTACACATGTGATCACCACAATCGAACGTGGTGGTGCCGAGAAGCAATTGATGATTCTAGTGAGAGGGCAAGTTAATCAAGGATATACAGTCGGAATTGCCTATCTAAAAGGTGAGCCAGATTTAAAGCTCGAGTTAGAGGAAATAGGTGTGAGCTTCATATTGAATTTATCCGAAGACAGATTCCTGAGGCAAATCAAAGAATTAAGGAAAAAACTAAAGTCTGAGCCTCAATTAGTTCACAGCCACCTTCCTCGAGCTGAGATCGTGAGTGTCATCGCCAATACTTTTCTGAAGAACACTCTCGTTGTTACGAGGCACAATGCCGAACAATTCTATCCTGGAATGCCAAAATTCATTTCATCACTTCTTTCTAAAGTCATCACGAGCAAATCTAGATTCTGTATTTCAATATCCAAATCGGTGGAAGAATTCATTAAGGAAAAAAAAGAAGTCTCAAATAATTGCCCTACAAGAGTTGTTTACTACGGATTTCCATCGAGCGAATTTCAGCAAAACTTAGAAGTCCCCAAAGGAAAAGATTTCAAAATAGGTACTATTTCCAGACTTGTTCCCCAAAAAGATATCCCTACAATGCTTCGGGGTTTCGAAAAATTTTCAAAGATTCGGAGCGCCTCACTAACAATTGCTGGCGACGGTTTCTTGTCAGCTGAATTAAAGCAAATGGTCTCCCACATGGAATGTTCTGAACGTATTGAATGGCTAGGAAAGATTTCAAATATTGAAGAGGAATTGAGCTCTTGGGAACTATTTCTTTTAACCAGTAAATATGAAGGTTTTGGTATGGTCTTACTAGAAGCCATGAATTGTCAGGTGCCCATTGTTGCAAGTCGAAATTCCGCTATTGTTGAAGTTATGGGTCCCAGCTACCCTTTTCTTTTCGAAACAGGCAACGCAGACGACCTCCTAGAGGTAATGATTGAAGCGGTAAATGTTCAGCGCAGTTGGTTTATCAAGTACTATCAATCCAGATTAGAGATGTTCTCAATTGAAAAATTAATTCAAGAAACAGAAGATGTTTACGAATTGGCCAATAAATGAAAAAGATTCTAGTCACCGGAACCTCGGGCTTTATCGGCTTTCATACAGCTAGATATTATCTTGAAAAAGGTTACAACGTTCTTGCAGTCGATAACTTCAATGATTATTACAATCCTGAATTGAAAAATGAGCGAGCTAAAGTTCTCAAATCTGAGTTTGGACTGGATATAGTAAGACTTGATATTGCAGATTTTTCTAGTCTTCAAACCTACTTCCGTGAAAATGAATTTGAATCCGTTATCCATCTGGCAGCCCAGGCGGGAATAAGAATCAAAACCGAAGAGAATCATAAATACACACAATCTAACTTGTTGGGTTTCTCGAATATTGCAAGTTTGGCAGTCGTGCATAAAGTTAAGAATTTTACCTATGCTTCATCCTCGAGCGTTTATGGGAATGAGGTACCGGCGCCTTATAAAGAGAATTCACACCTGATTAAACCGGTGAGTTTTTACGGGGCAACTAAACTTAGTAATGAAATCATGGCGAGCACACTTGCAGAAACCGGCGAAACAATTTTCACTGGCCTCAGATTCTTCACTGCGTACGGGGAATGGGGCCGTCCTGATATGGCGTATTTTAGGATTGCTGAATCGCTGTTAAATGGCGGACGTTTTCCACTATTTGGTGATGGAATGGTCCGACGAGATTTCACCTACATCGCAGACATAGTTGAGGGAATCGTTCGAATCCACGAATACAGAGAAAATCATGGGAATAGCGCCTCTGAAATTTTCAATATTGGCGGCGGATCTCCTCACTCGATAACTGAGTTAATTCAGATGTTTGAGAAAATTACAGGGAAATCGCTAAAAGTAGATTCGTTACCCAGTGTTAAGGCGGATGTTAAGTTAACAATTGCCGACACTACCAAGTTGACAGATGCAACAAACTTTTTACCGCAGGTGTCTCTTGAGAAGGGATTGTCATTTTTTCTTGACTGGTGCACTTCAGTAAATATACGAAGTCAACTAGGTGCTTGGGTAAAATCATGAAAGCACTCCTTGTCTCAGGAATCTATCCTCCCGACATTGGAGGACCAGCGTCCTATATTCCAAAGTTGGCAAGTCAGCTTGCTCAACGTGGATTCAACGTACATGTGATCTCATTTACCGACGGTAAACGATTCGTTCAGACCAAAGATTTAACAAAAGTCCACTTGATACCTAGAAATATCCCTAAATTTATTAGAATCCCATTAACAGTCATCACAATTTTTTTTCACGGAATGAATGCGGATTTTCGTTTCGCTAATGGGCTATACGAAGAAGTAGGTATCGTAAGTTTTGTTTCACGTAAGAAATTTGTGTTTAAAATCGTGGGAGACCCAATATGGGAAAGATTTCAGAATTTAAATAGCACTAGGAATGACCATACAGACTCTTTTAAAAATTTTAACACCCCAAAAAAATTTGCGCTTCAGAGTGCATTTTTTAAGTGGAGTATTCAGCGCAGTGCCGGCGTTACTACGCCTGGAAAAGAACTCGCTGAGGTGATTAAAGAGAGATATCAGATCGATGAAGTGAGAGTCATTGCGAACGGTGTTGATTTTCCAACTATTACTGACCATGGACCCTACAAATTTGACCTAATTTCGGTTTCGAGACTGGTTCCATGGAAACATGTTGAAATTCTCGTTCAGGTGGCGTTAAGAATGAACTTGAACTTGCTTGTTGTGGGTGACGGTCCTGATAAATTGAAACTCACCGAACTTGCCTCAGCGGGTGCTGGCAAAATTGTGTTTACGGGGAACCTAGCGAACGAGCAGGTTCAAGAGTTACTCGGCCAGAGCCGAATCTTTGCCCTTCTATCGGAATACGAGGGGATGTCTTTTTCATTATTAGAGGCTATGGCATACGGAAAAAGAATTCTCGTATCAAACATTCCTGCGAACTTTGAAGTAATTGGAGACTCAGATTTTGCATGCATGGTGGATACCCAGAATTCACGAGACCTAGAAGCCTCAATTTTAGAGTTGTTGCCTGATTCAGATAAAAACTTTCATAGAGAGAAAGCTGCACAGGCATGGGCTCGGGAGAAATTCTCAAATATAACTCAAATAAATCAAATGATTGACTACACGGTCGGAATTTTAAATGACTAACTTCCGCAAGTTGGTGTTCCTAGATCCTCGGGGGATCATCAACCAAACTGTCGATTCACTTGCCAGGCATGCAAGTTATGCCGAAGCATTAAGTCTACGAATGCAGAGAATGGGCTATTCTGCGTCTAAAGCCCTTCTTCTCACAACGGGAACCCAAAGAGAAAGTGAATTGATTGAATCTGATTGCTTACCAGTGAAACTAGTCGGGAAGCCTCGGAGATTTTCTTTATCGTTTGTTATGCGCGCCATAGGCGTTTTGAGGAAGGAAGAAAACTCTCCCACTTTGCTAATTGTTGGTGATCCATGGGAATCTTTCTTGAGTGGCTATGCCGTAAAGAAATTTCTTAAAAATGAAACATTAATTCAAACCAACATACATGCAGATATTTTTGATGAGGCTTGGATTAAACAGAAATGGATGAACAGGGTACGCTCTCTAATCTCCTGGCCGGCAATCAAGCGCAGTGATTCGGTGAGAGTAGTTTCGGAAGAATTGGCAAAAACAATACTAGTCAAATACCCACGAAAACATGTTTTATATGCACCAATTGCGATGCACCAGAAAGCGCGAAAAGTGGGTGGGAGTGGTCCTTATAAATCAAAGCCAATCACCTTCGGATGGGTTGGAAGAATCGAGCCGGACAGGGGGGCAATCGAATTCGTTAATCTAGTTCGACGCCTTAATGGAGAGAACGACTCATTCCACATTGTGATTGCAGGGAAGGGTAGTCTCCAAGAACAATTCTTGTCAGAACTAAAAGGGATTACGTCAGAGGAGAGAGTTCAATATTTTGGATTCTTGAAACAAGAAGATATCGGACTCGTGTATGAAAAAATGGATCTACTTTTGACATTTGCCAAATCAGAATCTTATGGAATGGCGATTAGGGAAGCGCTATTATTCGGTAAGCCTGTTTTAGGTGTTGAGTCAAAAGGGCTTGGACGCCTGCAAGAAAAAATGGGTCAAGAGTTTGTCAAGTCATTCGACCCAAATGCAGACATTGCAGAAGTCAAATTGGTTATCAAGAAATTGATGTCAAGTACCGTTCCCCCGTCCTTCACGGCAAAATTATTAAAGCTAGACCAGGGTTATTTTGAATCACTCATTGAGAGCTGGGTCTATCTTCTTAATCCAAAGGGTATAGGAAGGAACTAGAGTGACGAGAGATATACTCGTAATCTATAACCTTGAATTAGATCTAGATAGTCATGTACTAGCTACGGCTCATGATTGGGTAGAAGAATTAGCACATCTCTATACCCAAGTGATTGTCTTTGCCACACATGTAGGGCGAACCTCTTTGCCAATAAACGTGCAAGCAATCGAAATTGGTGGTGGAAACTTCCACCAGAAAATGCGTGCTGTTTATAGGATGTTTAAAAGCCTTGGAATTTCGATTCGTAGGCAACAAAGAATTGTTGTTTTTCATCATATGTCAACTAGGTCCTTACTCTTGGTAGGGCCATTTTTAAGGCTTCTGCAAATTCCTCAAATACTGTGGTATTCCCATTCAGTTGCCGATTTACCCCTAAGAATTTGTCAACTTATTCCAAATGCAATTGTTAGTTCGAATGCAAGCACAGTCCCGATAGCAAATAAGCGGCGGGTAAAAGAAATCGGACACGGCATAAATACTGATCGTTTTGGGAATGAAAATGATTTGTTAACGCGAAAAAGAGAAAATATAGTCGCGTTAGGAAGAGTCGTCCGCGTAAAGAAACTTGAGACAGTTTTACATACCTTGCAATCAGTAGATTTCGTCACCAGAAATGCAGTAGGTAAATTGAGATTGATTGGCCCAAATGGAATTGATCTTGATTATGAACGCGAATTGATGGCGTTTGCTACTGCGCACTCCTTGGAGATGCGAATATTAGAGCCTCTGGTTTATTCGGATATTCCAGAACTCTTAGCATCCTCCTCAATGCTTTATTCGGGCACTCCAACAAGCGTGGATAAAGTATGTCTTGAGGGCGCAATGTCAGGATGCTTTATCGTTTCTAATAACGAAAACGTCCTTCAATTAACAGGAATGGACGAAATTTATCTTGACGAAAATATCAAGAGAGATATAAAAAAACAGATTGAATGGATTTCAGAATTATCGGAAATAGAGATGACTGAAGCAAGAAAAAAAATAATGAGAATAAGCAGAAATCGGAATAGTTTGTCCTCCCTTGCTCGACGTATAAAGAACCTATTTGAGGATATTGAAGGCAAGTAAAGTGGATTATTCAAATAAAGTTCGAATTTTATTCAGTAGGATATCTTCATGAAAGAAAACACGTTGCGGATAGGTCAGTGGAGCTTTCTTTCATCTCTTTTTACTCTTCGAGAGAAGTTAAAACTTTTTCTCTTGTTTAGTGCGCAAATCGTACTTTCCTTTTTGGATTTAGCCGGAATCGCAATTTTTGGTCTTTTAGGCGCTCTCGCTGTCAATGGAGTGAGTTACAAGGAACCGGGTTCTAGGCTACTCATGGTCTTAAGAACCTTAAATTTAGAAAGTTTTGATTTCCGATTACAAGCAGCAATTTTGGGAGTTCTTGCAACCATCTTATTGGTGGCCAGAACCGTTTTGGCCGTCTATTTCACAAAAAAGACTCTCAGCTTTCTTGGGTCAAAAAGTGCGAGAGTTTCCGCAAATCTCTTTCAATCAGTTATGCAATCAGATTACCAAAGGATAAAAGGCTTAACCCTAAATGAGTGGGTGGCTGGTCTAACTAAAGGGATTAACTCGCTGATTATTCGCGTGATTGGTGGATTGGTTACGATTGTTGCGGACTTGTTTTTAACGCTCCTAATTCTTAGTGGTTTGTTTATTTATAATTTCCAGATTGCGCTGATGACCGTTTTAATGTTTTCTATCACTGGCTTCAGTTTGTACGCCCTGGTAAGAAATAAGGCCGAGCAAACCGGCTTTTTAGAACAACAAACAGAGATTGAGTTGAATCAAAGAATTTCTGAATCAATCTTGGCATTCCGCGAAATACATTTGAGCAGCGATCAAGATTTCTATTCAAGAAGAATTCGCGATCTTCGCCTTAAGCAAGTAAATAGCCAAACTGTTTCTGCATTTTTCCCACTACTTAGTAAGTATGTGTTTGAAGCAATTTTAATTGTTGGAACCCTTCTGGTTGGGGCAGTGCAATTTTTGTTATTCGATGCGGTTCACGCAGTAGCCTCATTGTCTATATTCATGGTGGCAAGTACAAGAATTGCCCCGGCTGTTATGCGAATTCAACAAAGTGCGGTCATATTAAAATCAAGCTTAGGGTCATCATCAATATCCTTCGGTCTTTTGCAAGAATTTTCTTCAACTAGTGATCGAATTCTCTCAGATTCCCCAGAAGCGGAGCAATTTTTTCCTACGATTGAGCTGAAAAAAGTAGAGTTTCGTCATTCACAAAATGCTGAGCCATTATTTAGTGGATTCGATCTGCATATTGAAAAAGGAAGTGTAGTTGCGCTGGTGGGGCCAACCGGCTCAGGAAAATCTACTTTAGTTGATTTAATCTTGGGGGTTACTAAGAATGACTCCGGCGAGGTATTGATTTCGGGCCAGCCCGCCAGAATTGCGATAAGAAATTGGCCTAGGAAAGTGGCCTATGTGCCTCAAAAAGTTGCTGTATTTAACACAAGTGTCCGCGAGAATATTGCCCTTGGTTCTTCGATCAATTCCACTTCGGATGATGAAATCTGGGCAGCACTCGATAGGGCTGAACTGTCAGATTTTGTTAAATCTTTGCCTGGGATGCTCGATTACAAGATCTTCGACCAAGGGCTCAACTTGAGTGGAGGGCAACTCCAGCGAATCGGGATCGCAAGAGCATTACTCACCATCCCTGAGATACTTGTATTCGACGAAGCGACTAGTGCCCTGGATGGTCAAACCGAGGCGAGTATCTCTAAGACAATCCAAAGCTTGGGTTCGAAGGTGACAGTCCTAATTATTGCCCATCGACTCAGTTCAATTAAGGATGTTAGTCGTATCGTATATTTGAACCAAGGAAAAATTCTTGCAGATGGAACTTTTAAAGAGGTGCGGGAGCAGGTTCCCTCTTTTGACCAGCAATGCAGTGAATTAGGAATTTGAATTTTTGCCCTATACAGCAGCAGATCTGACCAGGATTCTCATGTTCCATGTGGCATATTGGACTAGTGCGTTCAACCAAACATGAGTTCTTAAACCTGATCAATGCCAATTCAAAGGTTCTAGATTTGGGATGCGGGGAGGCAGGTTATTGGGAGTCCATACTTGCGGCACATCCAAACTTGAGGCTTTTTCTTTATGAGCCGGACAAAGCCAGACTTTCTGTGGCCCGCTCTAGAGTTCATGGCAACAACGTTAGTTTTGTATCTGATTTAGGAAAGCTCTCATCAAGTTTCGACTTCATTTTCAGTTTTTCAGTTCTAGAACACGTTTGGGATAAAGATCAATTTTTTAAGGACATCTCAGCGCTCTTGGCCGAGAATGGAGTTGCGGTAATTAATTATGATGATGGACATTTCCGTAGCCATGTCTACCGAAACCGATCCCATTTCTTTCGAATTAAAAATTCTGCCAAAACTAAGCTGGGGGCACTCTGGAAGTTTTTTGGAGTTTATTCAAAGTACCAAAGGCCAGTAAACCCCCAAGAATTAGTTGAATTGATTGAAAAACATGGTTTAGAAATCTCACACCAAGAGTATTCCTTGTTCGAAGACTTTAAAAAATTCGGCAAGAATTTAACTGAGTCAGAACATGACGAAATTTACGAAGCACTTAAACTCCTTGAGTTGACCTTAAACAGGATTTATAACAGTAAAGAGCCCGAGAAGGATTCCCTCAGTATTCACAATGACCTGTGGAAAGTGATGATGTCCCGCACCCTAATTCTTAAGAAATCTAATGATTTCTGAGGCGCCGTTGGTAATTTAGGCTAATCACAGACTCTTCCACGATGCATAAGTCTGCATTCCGTAGGGATCCGCATAAACAACCTCAATGACATCATCAACGGCCCGTGCTTTGGTGGAGAAGAGCCCTTCGCAGGAAAAAAGCAAAAGGCCGGTGAAATGTCCGTTTTGCCCCCTTCCCGCGACAATCTAGGATGGGATTCGTAGTAGTGAATAGAGGCAGCGACGGCTGACTCAGCAGGACCAAACCGGTTAATGAAGGATCAATAAAGTGGCACTTAGCGTACGGACAGTTGCTGAATTGGGAGCTTTTTACACTGAGCACCGTTCAGAGCTACTCGCTCATGCCAATCGAGTATTAAAGGATTCAGCTAAGGCTGAAGAGATTACCCAAGACTCACTTATC
>JACCDX011195159.1_pt1 | contig 28544 bp, 37 predicted proteins | sample 7449681 | NCBI WGS metagenome assembly JACCDX01 (sample SAMN15323450, study PRJNA562643) | freshwater metagenome | isolation source: river surface water | place: USA:Blue River Watershed | collected 2017-08-18
ACTTCTGGAAGCCCTGATGTATTTGCTGGTTGACATCTAAAATAAAATCCTTTACAATTAGCGCATGAATATATACCTAGACATGGATGACGTAGTTGCCGATTGGATTAACTACGCTAAAGATTTTTTAAAACTAAGATGGGATCACGAAGCCGGCGAGCGTATTCCCCAAGATGAATGGAATCGTCTAAAAAACGATAGCCGCTTTTATTTAAACTTGCCACTTAAAGCTGGAGCCATGGACTTAGTATCCTATTGCCGAACTTTGGTAGATACGGGTCGTGCGGAGAGTCTACAGTTCCTGACAGCTTTACCTCATGACTATTCTATGCCTTATGCGGCACAAGATAAAGTTTGGTGGGCTGACCGGCACTTTAAAGGTATACCAGTATTTCTTGGACCATTTAGTCATGATAAATGGCGACATTGTAAACCTGGAGATATCTTAATCGATGACAGGCATAGTAATTGTCAAGAGTGGAGAGACGCAGGAGGAAAGGCCCACGAGTACCGTACGTGGGAATCCTGCAAGCTATGGTTAGATCAGGAGTTTGGACCTGTATGAAAGTACTAGGTGTAAGTCCATGGCACGATAGTTCTGTAGCAGTTTATTCTGAAAAAGGTCTTGAGTTTTTCTGTAAAGAAGAACGAGTTACTGGACAAAAAAGAAAAAAGAATCCTATCAAATCTATTGAGATGGCCATTGCCGCTCATCCCGATATCAATGAAGTTGTAATTGCAAGCCCGGGTAGCTCTGGACCAGAAAACGAATTCATCCGTTTGATCATCGATGCAAAAATACAATGCCCTACTCACGATATCAGCAATGATCATCATTTACAACATGCAAGTCTAGCATTTTATAACAGCGGATTTGATCGAGCTCTAGTATTTGTTATTGATCGTAATGGATCTTACATTGCTAATGGGCTAGCTCGTGAATCTGAAAGTGTCTACGAAGCTACCTATCCCTGTAACTTTAAAAAATTGTTAAAGAACTATTGGGTAAAACATCTAGGCGAAGACACTAGCCCAAACATAGATAGAGAAGCAGAAGCCATTGCCAAAGACAATGATTGTGTAGTCAATACTAGAAGTGCATTTAGTATTGTCAAAGTCTACGAAACCGCAACAGCTCTAATAGGTCAAGGCCATCTTGAAAACGGCAAGACTATGGGGCTAGCTAGCTATGGACAAAGCTCTATTGATGTCCCATTGTTTGTTGATGGCTATCATCCTATTGACTATCACTTTGGTCATGCGTTTAAAGAGTTTGCTGGAAAAATGCCCATGGCCATATCTAGAGACTTAGATAAGTTTTCAGTAACTAAGGTCACTGAAGACAATTATCAACCATTGGCAAACTATGCCAAACATGTACAAGACCAAACACAGGCCGCAGTTCTAGCCATGGTGCAAGAACAAATAGTCAAAACAGGTATTAAGAAAGTTTGCCTAACTGGTGGATATGCTCTAAACATTGTGGCCAATGAGTTCCTAGCCAAGAGCTTACCTGAAGTAGAATTTTATTTTGAACCCTTAGCTGACGACTCTGGTAACAGTATTGGTGCGGCCATGTATCTGTATAGGTCTCGTACAGAAGACACAACGATTCGACCTATTGAACATACATTTATCAATGGTCTCAAATATCCCTTGGATCATATTCAGGGCAAAACAGTTACAGAACAAGACATAGCAGAATTGTTAGTTCAAGGCAAGAGTCTAGCAGTTTATCAAGGTTTAGCCGAAGGCGGTCCTAGAGCTCTAGGCAACAGAAGCATACTCTTTGATCCTAGAAATATTCACGCCAAGGATATTGTTAATAGAATTAAGATGAGAGAATGGTACCGCCCATTTGCGGCCATGGTCTTAAAAGAAGACGCTCAAGACTATTTTGAAATGGGACATATCACAGATTGCCCATTTATGACTATGAGTTTTCCAGTCAAGGAAGATAAAAAGTCCAAAATACCCGGAGTCACTCATGTTGACGGCTCATGCCGGATTCAGACGGTTGACAAGCAAGACGGGGTTATATATACTGTGCTACAAGAGTTTAAGAAATTAACTGGTATTCCAGTTTTACTAAACACTAGTTTTAACTTATCTGGAAAGCCATTAGTGGAAACTCCAAATGATGCAATTTTTACACTAGAAAATTCAACTTTGGACTATGTATGGTTTCCAGAAATTAAACAACTCAAAGACAAATAAGGAGAACATTATGTCAGCAAATAGATTTCAAGATTTTACAAAGATCGTAGAAGCCATGGAAGGTGACTTCGAAAAGTTCTATGATAAAGAAGTAGGTGCCGCAGGTACTCGTGTACGTAAGCATTTACAAGAATTAGCCAAACTTTGTAAAGAAGTTCGTAACGATGTAACAGCCGTTAAGAACGCTAGAAAAGAGGTAAAATAAGGGCTAAATATTAGTACACTCTTTTAAGGAGGTGTACTATGTTAGAAACTTTATTTTGGTTAGCATTAGGTGCATTTATAGGTTGGAACTTTCCTCAGCCTGAATTTGCAAAGACTATCCAAGCTAAAATACTTGGTCTTTTTAAGAAAGGGTAAATTATGGCATATAGAGCAAAAAACAATAGTCCAAAAGCGGCAGCTCGTAGAGCATTACGTAGACGTCAGAAATAATTATGGCTAAGTTTAGAGCACATCATCCGCGATCAGTTCGAGCTACAGCTAAACGTTCGTTAAAGAAACGCAAATAATAGGTTTCAATGGGTTATTGGTCAAGAGACGACACGCAATACTGGATAGCACAACTAGAAAACCGAATAGAAGACATTGACTATTATCTCAATCGTACAGTAGAATGGTGCGAAAACAATGAGATTTTTGATGATGAAATGGTATTTGGACTAGCATTTGTTACAGTATTGTGGGTCTGCCATATGCGAAATGAAGAAGTTAGTCGTCAAGAGATATATGAACTTTTGGGCGTAGAAGATTTTTATGACGCCGAAGATCATGTAATGGAATTAGGTTTGGTACTTTCCGGAATGGACTGGGAAGATATGCTAAAAATGGTTTCACGAAATTTGTCAAAAGACTAGACAAAAACCAAAAGTTGTTATATAATTTAATTATGTGCTTAACTTTGGTGAAAACATATGAGTATGCATTTAGAAGGACCCTGGTTGACTACCACAGGAAAACGCAAGGGTAAAAGAAAATTTAAGTCGGCTGAGGAAGCCAAACGTTCTAGAGAATTAGACGAATCGTGGCAAAAGTTGCTCAAGAAACATGCTACAGAAGCAGAAGAACGTAAAAAGGCCCGAGCTTTATCGTCACCCACAATGTCAGCATCACAGCCATATCGTAGAGATACTGGTCCAAGAATTGCTAGTTTAAACGGCGGAGTAGATATGAGCCCTGCATTAAAGGCTCCAGACAAAGTCTACACCGGTACTAAAATCAAAGGCATTGGTACTATGCATAAATCAAATGCAGTGCCAATCTTTAGCGATGACGAAGCTAAAGATATTGCAAAAATGCGTAGATAACTCTGGTTGTCTGTTTAATAACTAACTATTACGCCAATAAACAGTTATGAGATGCGTGTTGGCTACAGAAGTTTTTAATATTTTTTGGACTTCTGGTGCATTAGAAATAGTGCATTTAACTTAAGGAGAAAATATGGAAAAAATATTACGAGTTTGTGTTCTGGGGATTGGTCTTGTATTAATAGCCGGAATGGTAAAAACTGTAACAGCTCACAAGTTTGCCGCCTTAGAAAGTGGCATGTTCATTGGTTCTACAGATGTAGTTACCATTAGAGATCGTGAGCGTCAATTAGACTGTCTTGCTAAGAATATCTACCACGAAGCAGGCAACGAGCCGTTCGAAGGTAAAGTAGCAGTGGCACAGGTAACACTAAACAGAGCAGAAAGTGGAAAATTTCCAAAAGATGTCTGTGGAGTAATTTATCAAAAGAATGTGTTCTATGAAAAAGTAGTTTGCCAATTTAGTTGGTACTGTGAAGGACACGGTAACGGTAAGCCAATTCGTAGCAAAGCAATGTACGATGAAAGCATGGCCGTGGCAAAGAAAGTTCTACTCGAAGGCTTCCGATTGGATGTTATGAAGAAGGCATTGTACTATCATGCTGACTATGTAAGCCCAGGTTGGAAGAAAGAGAAGATTGGTAAAATTGGTCGTCATATTTTTTACAAGGACTAAAAATGGATCTCAATATCGAAAAGGTTTCAACCTTTGTTAAAGAAAAAGTAGCTCACATCTCTGCAGAGACACTTGGATGGCTAGCAGTAATTCTCATCCATTCGGCTACTATTCCTAGTCTATTGGCCATCATGGCTGGCCTAACTGACAAGATGCCCAGCGCCGATATTATCCTTTTGGGTTGGGCTGGTTTAACCTTATTCTTTGTCAAGGCCGCAGTCCAAAAAGATATGTTGAATCTAATTACAATTGGTTTTGGATTCATCGTCCAGGCAGTATTAATGGTTTTGATATTCTTTAAATAACCAAAACTGTTGACTTTACCAAACCTCTATAGTATACTAATGCTGTAGAGGTTTTTTATTAACACACACAGAAAGGCACTTTATGAAGGCATTTATCGCAGGCACAATTTTTGGTCTGGTACTTGCAACTGTTGGATTTTCCGGCATTGCACGTATGTTGGACAAGGGCGTAGACACAGTTAAAACACAGTCACAGGAGTTGGCAAAATGAAAAAATTAATCTTAATCCCTATCATCGCAACTCTAGCGGCATGTTCGTCGATGAAAGAAATTCCTAATCGTAAGACCTATGCACAACCGTCGTGGTATCAGGATTGTGCCCAAGAAGGAGTCAAAGGTTGGTTCTGGTGGGCAGAAGACTATGTCTATGCTTGCGGTGCAGGTGAATCAGCTTACGCACAAGCCGCAGAAGAGCAAATGGACGCTATCGCAATGAACAACTTTGCCAAACGTATCAACGGCACAGTTAACTCTGAAACTGTAATTGATATCAAAGACGATCGTAAGACTACTCGTACAGTTATCTCTTACAAGGTTCAAGATACTGCCATCCGTAAGCATGTCAAGAGTGAAAAAGGCCACTTTACTATGAATGGACGCCATTACACTTATGTTCGTCTTGAAATGAAAAAGGGTACCTTTGAACAGTTAATTCAAGAAGCTCAAAACAAGCGAGCACAATAATGCATCCGTACAGAGTCAAGGACAGTCTCTGGGTCTTGATACTAGCAATGGTGGTTGTGATATCATTGCTAGCCGGATGTTCATCTACACCTAGAGAACCTATCAGGCCCTATTGCCACACTAGTCAGGAAATTCGAAAACAAAATAACGAAACTGTATCTAGTGAAACAGTGGTCAAATGTAACGATGACCCAGTTGAGCAAATGGTAATTAGAAAAGCCGGAGTTGCAACCAACTGTGGTCAATTCAAAAATCGAATAAACATTAATGGACGCTATCGTGAAGAAATCGGAATTGCTTGTCAGAAGTTCGATGGTACTTGGGAAGTTATGCCTCATCCTAGCCTGCTCCGTTAGTCATGCACAGAGCTGGCAATCATCGACCTATAAAGGTTGGTACCAACACGATGGTGTAGCAGGATTTGTTTACAACCTAAGTAGGCATTTTGCCGCTAAATTAGATAGACAAGACGCGGCTTTTCATTCTCGGGCTGTCTATTTTGCATTAACTAATTCAGAGACTGGTGAGTTAATTGAATGGTATAATGACCAAAATTACAGTCACGGCAAGGTAAAAATAATAGCTACATGGACTGGCAACGGTGACATTTGTCGACGTGTGTATAGCTATGTAATTGCCAATAGGCATAACCATACCTATGAAGACACAGCCTGTTATAATAACACCAGTAAAACCTGGAATTTTGTCGATAAATATTAATCTATGAATGTAAAATTTTCCGATAAGTTTATTGCATGGTTAACGCTGTTCAGCGGTTTAGCCATTTCTGCTGTAGCCGTTTGGTACAGCGTAGCTGGATTGATCAGCATTTTTGCGGCGGCCGTAATCCCAATTGCAATCATGGGTGTAACCCTTGAGTTAAGTAAATTGGTTGCTACAGTATGGCTAAAACAGAATTGGTTCATCGCACCCAGGGCCATTAAGGGTTATTTGTTAATTGCTATTAGTATTCTAATGGTAATTACCTCTATGGGAATCTTTGGTTACTTGTCTAAGGCTCACTTAGACCAAGCAGTGCCTACAAGTGACATTGCGGCTAAGGTTTCAATTATTGATGAAAAGATCAATACAGAAAAGGAGAACATCGATGCGGCTAGACGTGCTCTTAAACAAATGGACGAAGCTGTGGATCAAACTATGGCAAGAAGTACCACCGAACAAGGTGCTTCAAGATCTGCACAACTTAGACGACAACAACAAGCTGAACGAACTCGACTCCAAAAAGATATTGCTACTGCACAGAGCAACATTGGTAAACTCAACGAAGAACGAGCACCAATTGCCGCCGAGCTCAGAAAAGTTGAAGCAGAAGTAGGGCCAATTAAATATATCGCCGCACTAATCTACGGTGACGATCCAGATCAGAATTTATTAGAATCAGCAGTACGTTGGGTAATTATAATCATAGTTGTAGTATTTGATCCATTGGCTGTTATTCTGTTGTTGGCAAGTCAATACAGCTTTCAATGGTTTAGGCAAAAAGAACAAGAAGAAATAGAGCAGGCAGAGCAGGCTAATTCACGTAGCGAACCTTTGTTCGTTGTAGAAAATTTTGAAAAGCCTAGCCAAGAAGATTTGGCAGAGATTGACAAGTCCTACGAGGACTATAAGAAGTCTTTGGAAACACAGGAAGAAAATAATGCCACTACCGATGTCAATGATAATATTACAAGTGATAATAGTAAAAGAAATGACGATGGGGATAGTAGACCTAACACCGTTTTGGACAATGATACTGAGTCAGAAGACCTAGAAGAGTATCGTGGTAAAAGCGAAAGCGAAATCTCTGTAATAAAAGCCGCTAAGGCCAAATGGAAATCGGAAAATCAAAACGATACAATCAAACATCAAGAGCGTTTATATGAGCAAGGTCTAATCAGTCACTTGCCTTGGGACGCAGTAGAACAAATAGAAGATTCTAAATTAAAAAACACAGACACTAGCACAGGAAAAAATACTCTACTTTCTGACATAATGGATCCTGCTACTTTTGAATTAGATGTTGAATCAAAAAAAAAGAGCACCTACATGATCAAGGAAGAGAATCATCAAATCAAGAAGACCAAGGATTAAGCGGATATATACAAAACAGTGAGCAAAATCCAAACTCACTATGGAACAAAATTCGTCATAAAGAACAATAAATGAATCTAGGAAAAATTAATCTTATTACACCTCCGGATAAACTTTTTAATTTGAATCCGGGTTATCTACTAATAAAGCCCAGCACAAAAGTAAAGATGCAGTTTCAGCAGTTGCTGAGTCAAAGTATGGACGATCTAAATGTCTACGTTTATGACACAGACGAAGCTGACATCGAATGGATGCTAAGTGTTAGTCAACAAGCTGACTTTATTATCATAGACATTGATAATTGCGATACAATTACGAAACAATTTGTAAGTCTATTACTAGCACAGCCAAACGCTTATTATCTTACCAATGATGAAATCACTCCTTGGCATCTGATCAGCCGAAATAGGATATATAATTTAGACTGGATTTTAGAGGTCCTAAACAAAGAAGACGATCAAGAAGAAAATGATGAACAGTAAACCCATAGGTACTACAGTTTTTGTTAGAGAAGGCGAAGACATTAATCGTGCAATTCGCCGATTTAAGAATAAAGTTGAAGATGCCGGTACGCTCAAAACTCTTCAAAAGAAAGAGTTTTATGAAAAGCCAACTACTACTCGAAAGCGTAAAAAAGCCGCCGGCAAAGCTAGATATCTAAAGAAGCTCGAAAAAGAACAATTACCTAAAAAACTCTATTGACATTATACTTTCTGTATGCTATAATTAAAGTTCATTAATAATAGAAAGAACTTAAAATGGCACTAACTGATGTAATGATCGATTTAGAAACATTGGCGACATCTCCGGATGCCGCCATTCTTACGATAGGCGCAGTAAAATTTGACCCGTTTGGTGACGATATTAATGAACCAAATTGTCAGAAGTTTTATGTCAAGGTAGATCTTGACAGTTGCGATCGAATCGGATTGGTCACACACGAAGACACTATTAACTGGTGGGCCAATCAAAGTAAGGAAGCCCAAGAAGAAGCATTTAGCCTAGATGGTAGAATTGACATTGTTGATGCTATGAATCAACTTTACAAGTTTTGCTGGGGTGCTAAACGTGTTTGGAGCCACGGTGCTTCTTTTGACGTAGTCATTTGTGAACATATTTTTAAGAAAATTGGCAAGGCAGTTCCTTGGAGTTTCTGGCAAGTAAGATGTACTAGAACTTTATTTGACATTGGTATTAATCCTAATCGACCACCAGTGTTAAAGCATCACGCTCTAGAAGACGCATGGAATCAAGCAGTGGGTGTACAGAATGTGTTTAAAACACTAAAAACATCTACTACCAGTGCCGGCCAATATATTTCACCTTTTGCTAACCAACGATAATCATGAGAATTGAAGACGAGATTAAATTAGATTTTAAAGACGTTCTTATCCGTCCTAAGCGTAGTACATTATCTAGTCGTAGAGAAGTAGATCTAAATCGTAACTACAAATTTAAACATAGCGGTTTAGAGTGGACTGGGGTTCCCATCATGGCCAGTAACATGGACGGTGTAGGAACAACCAGCATGGCCGAAGCTCTTCACGAACATAATCTGTTTACTTGTCTAGTTAAGACATTTACAGAGGATGATGTACTAGATACTGTGAGTAAAATTGGAGCAAAGAATTTTGCTGTCAGTACAGGAACTAGCGATAGAGATTTTGACAAATTAAAAAGAATTATTAATGTTGCTCCAGAGATACAATTCATTTGTATTGATGTAGCAAATGGGTACAGCGAACACTTTGGAGATTTCGTATCAAAAGTGAGACAATCTCATCCCCATGCAACTATTATCGCCGGTAATGTAGTTACCGCGGATATGACTCAGGAGTTAATTTTACGTGGCGCAGATATTGTTAAAGTTGGTATTGGGCCTGGTAGTGTTTGTACTACTAGGATACAAACTGGTGTTGGGTACCCACAGCTTAGTGCTATTATTGAATGTGCCGACGCCGCTCACGGTCTTGGCGGTCATATTATTGCTGATGGTGGATGTACTTGTCCTGGCGATGTCGCTAAGGCTTTTGGTGCGGGTGCTGACTTCGTAATGCTAGGAGGTATGTTCTCAGGTACCGATCAGGGCGGTGGCATGATCATACATGAAGTACACGAGACACCTATAGTCATTGCATCTGAGGATACACATTCAAACCTCGTAGTTCCGAAACAGTTTGTAGAATTTTACGGAATGAGCAGTGATACAGCCATGGAGAAACACCACGGAGGTGTTGCAGATTATCGCAGTTCCGAAGGACGTACAGTTAGAGTCCCTTACAAGGGTGATGTGCGATCCATAGTATTAGATTTACTAGGTGGCTTGCGTAGCACCTGTACATACGTTGGCGCCAGCAGTTTAAAACAGCTTTCAAAATGTACTACGTTTATTCGTGTCAATAGACAGATCAATGATGTCTTTTTGAAATAAATAAATTTATGCGATGCCCAGTTGGGGTTGCATAAACCGGGCGAGTTGCCCAAAACGTTCTTGCTTAATAAAGGAGAAAACTATGAACGCATTAACACGATTTGACACTCAAGCTCTAAACAGAGCACTAGTTGGATTTGATCGATTGTTTGACACATTCGACAGCAGATTCGCTAACCAACTTAACACAAACTATCCCCCATACAACGTAGTAAAAACAGATGACGATCATTACTCTGTTGAAGTCGCAGTTGCTGGCTTTAAAAGAGATGAGATCACTGTTGAAGTTGATGGTGATCAACTAACTATCAAAGGGGAAAGTTCTACATCTAACGAATCTACAGCACGACAGTACCTACACAAAGGTCTAAGTAGCCGTGATTTTGTACGTCAATTTACCCTTGCTGAACACATGATCGTCAAGGGAGCTGAAATCCAGGACGGTATTCTTTCAATAGTAATTGAAAGAGTAATTCCAGAGGATAAAAAGCCTAGACTAATTGACATCGTAGAAGTTAAGTAATATAATAAGGGGAAGGAAACTTCCCCTTTGTAACCCAAAATTGGAGAATGAAAAATGGCGGATCTAGAAGTTAAATTAGACGAAAAAATTAAACAGAAAATTTCTGAACCAAAAAGATGGAAAGTAGTTTTCATAAATGACAACCATACTCCAATGGAGTTTGTAATCTCAGTATTAACTGAAATCTTTAAACACAGCCAAGAAACAGCCAAAGCAATTACTATGGAGATACATACAGAAGGCAGTGGAATTGCCGGAGTGTATAGTTTTGAAATTGCAGAAGTAAAGGCAGTAGAGGCTACAACTCTTGCTCGAAGCAATGGCTTTCCACTTCAAATTAAAGTGGAAGAAGAATGAGTTTAAGAGAAATCACAAAAGACCTACATCACGAGGCAGAAACAACAACATTTGCCAAAATGCTACTAAGTGGCAAAATTGGCAAGGAAGACTACAGAAATTATCTGTACAATCTTCTAGCCATCTATGATCCCATTGAGTGGTACGGCAAGCGTCAAGGATTCTTTGACAATATGCCCGACCTTCCTAGACTAAAAGCTATTGCGGCAGATTTCTGGGAGCTTGATGATGGTGAATACTGCTATCTAACACCGGCTACCTTAAAGTATCAAACCTACTTACACGCACTATGTAACGATCCCGAGCGCAAACATTTAGTCAAAGCTCACTTATATTGCCGTCATATGGGAGACTTGTTTGGCGGACAAATTATCAAGAAACAAGTAGCACATATTAGCAGTGGAAAGTTTTATGAATTTGAAAACGCTGATGTAATGAAAGCGGCTATTAGAGCAGAACTCACAGATGATCTAGGCGACGAAGCTCGTGTAGCATTTGAATTTGCTATTGCTATGATGAGAGACTTGTATCGTGGAGAGTAAAGTTTGGAATTCATTAATTGCTATACAGCAGTTATTAGAAAAGAAGTTTAATGAAACAGGGGTACCTGTTGAAGAGCCCGGAATGGGCCGCTTTAATCAACCAGGCTGGGTCAACAAGGTTTGGAATAGCGAATCTTATCGACGAGCACACATTGACGTAGTTGATGCTCGTGAAACAAAAGGCCTATGGATGATGCACTGTTGCATATTCCCCCATACACATAACTCTGCTCCTATTTTTGGTTTTGATGTTATTGCTGGAAAGAATAAAATGACTGGATGCTTTATTGATTACAGTCCTACAGCAGACAAAGCTCACCCAATGATCGATTACTTTGCAGAAGAAGTTAGCAGATACGAGTGGAACAAACCTAGAGCACTTCCCGAGTGGGCACAGCGTATTTTCAGTTCGCATATGGTTGCCGCCGGCAATGTCAGCGACGACAGTGAGATCTCGCAGATATCTAGCCTTGCTGAAATCTTAATAAATCACTATTTAGAAACAGTGGGTGAAACTAATAACTCAGTAGCAGATACTACCTTTGAGCAGAACTACTACGCACAGAATCAAAAGCAAAACCCTCATACACCTAAAGTTATGGCTAGTTTAGGCTTAGATGAAGAAGATGTAAGAGTGTTTATTCAGGAATGCTTGTTCCCTGAAATACGATAAATATTAAACTATGAGATTTCACGAGTTTAAAATTACAGAATCCCAAGGCGGAATTTTCCGTAGGGCACAAGAGGTTGGTCAAGGCGCAGAAGTAAAATTCAAGAACGCTGAAACTAACAAAGAAATTAGCCTTCAAAGTGCTGAAATGGTCCCACCACAGGGCAATTTTGAAACTGAAGAAGAGATTGATCAAGCCCTACAAGCATACATGGCTGAAAGGGGTGTTGCCATTGCAAATGTAAAATTTTCTGGCAATCCTAAAACAGCTAGAGCCGCACTAGTTAGTGTTTGGAAAGATCTAGAAACTGAAGAACTAATGGCATTCGTTAAACTGGTAAAAAAGCCAGGTACTGGAGCGGCTCCAGTATTACAAACTAATGCAGAGTTTAGAAAAGACTTTGGTTTTGGTGCTCAGGGCAAAACAGCTCAGAGGGCCACTTTAAAGCTCAAACCCAAAGACGTGATCCAAGCAGACTCGTGGCACGAAGCAGGTTCTGTTGCAGAAGCAGTTAGCGGAGTTGTAGCCAACAGAGCAGATCTTGATGATGTTACAAAACAGGGTCTTGTTCAACTAATTGAAAATGTAGCCACTGGTTCAAACACACCAGTAGAAGGCATGGCACAGTATGACACTAGTTTAGAAGTTGACTTTGGTGAGGTTGCCGCACCCGTAGCATTGATCACAGGAAACTTTGTAAGCGGTGACTATCAATCAGCTGAGCAGAATCTTTTAGAACCATTAGGACTTTCCTGGAGCAGTCTAACACAGGTTCTGTATCCTAGTGCCGGTGATGAAAAACTCTACGACAGCTATATTAGATTAGATAAAAATAATAATTTAAAAGTTAGTTCAAAAGACAAGAAAGGCGGCGCTGCCGCTAGTATTACAGGACTTGTTGATACAGTTAATAAGAATCCTGATAAGTTTTCAGATGTTTTTGAAAACAAGAAATTTACTCCTATTTTTGAATTACTAAAGACCATTGCTAACCCAGAAAACAGATACTGGAAGCGTCCTAATAAAGGTGTCAATGGTCCCCTGATCCTTGCTGTTGATCAATTTGCATTTATTGACGACGAAGAAGCAAAAATGATCGTTGATCTAATGGGTCAGAAATTAAATGTTCCTCCAGCGCAGGCCCTACGAAAAGGTTTAATCACAGACAATCTTTTTAAACTAACTGCGGTCAAAGGTGCAAAGTTTGAAGATCCTGCATACAACTTAGGATTTCATTTAATGGCCTGCGTAGCTAAACAGATTGCAAATACAGTAAATCAAGATAATGCTGTAAGTGACTTGTTTAGATTGATTCTAGAAAGATCTAACATGGTTCAGGTAAAAACCACTGTTAGAAAATCAGGCACGGGCGCCGCATTTACTAACTTCACAGTAATCTATCCACCAGTGTTTACAGGTAGGTTCCAAATGGTTGCAGATAATAACTATATGGCTACAAGAATGCCTATTGCACCATTGAGTTTTGCTATTAAGTAAACATTCTTAATTAAACTGTCGCTTATTCATCGATCCTGCGGTATTAAATAGTAATACCGGCTACCGGGAGCGAATCGATGAAAAAAATTATAACAACTTTAAGTATCACCATGGCCACTGTGGCCTACGGTGCAGAATTACAACATAACTTTAATAGTCCTGCCTTCAATGGACAAGGTTATAGTTCTCACGTTCTAACAATAAAGCAGTTAGAAGATCAAGCAAAAGCTTCTAATAAATCTGCGGCTGAAGCACTTGAAGCCAAAGCAAAAGCAGAAGCACTAAACACTCCAACAGCACGATTCCTTGCTAACGTAGAAAGTCGTATCTTTTCACAGTTAGCCAAGCAGATGACTGACAGCTTGTTTGGTGAAGGAAGAACTTGCACAAGTGGTTCGTCATCTAATCCTTGCGGCACTATTAGTAATGTAGGTGGAGAAGATGGAAGCACTATCAGCTGGTGGGTTACAACTAACAGCAGTGGTGTAAATCTTATCAACATCAGCGTTACTGGGCCACAGGGTAGTACTACTATGGTAATTCCGGCTAATACATTCTTCTTCTAAGGAACACTTATATGAACAAGACAATTATATCCTTAGCAGTTGCAACACTAGTATTAACTGGTTGCGCCACAGGATCTGCAATAAAACAAAAAATAACAGGAGAGCAATTTGATGCTCCTGTCATTGAGCAAAGCACATTCTTTGCCAAATCAGAAAATACAATTTTACCACCAAAAGGTGGCCCTATTCCTATAGCAGTTTATAGCTTTAGAGACATGACTGGACAGCGTAAGAGTATGCCTAACGTTGCTAGTTTAAGTTCAGCAGTAACACAAGGCGGTGATGCATATTTGATCAAGGCACTACAAGATGTAGGTGATCAGCGTTGGTTTACAGTTCTTGAAAGAGTTGGATTAGAAAACTTAATTAAAGAACGCCAAATGATTCGACAAATGCGTGAACAATATCAAGGTAAAGATGCCAAACCGTTACCTCCAATGATGTTTGCTGGAATCATTATAGAAGGCGCTATCGTTGGTTATGATTCAAATACTCTAACAGGAGGCAGCGGAGTTAGATTATTAGGTATAGGTGCGCAGACACAATATCAATCAGACACAGTGACAGTTACACTACGTACAGTTAGTGTAGCAACCGGAGAAGTATTAACCACTACCACTGTTACAAAAACTGTTCTAAGTTATATGGATAAATTTGGAGTATTGAAATTTGTTTCAGAAGGCGAAAAGGCAATTGAAGCAGAGACTGGCGCAAGTATTAACGAAAGCATAAACAAAGCTACAAATTTGGCAATTCAAGCCGCAGTGGTGGGAACTATTCGTGAAGGGGTACGCAAAGGTCATTGGAGTTTTAAAGAACCTGAGAAACCAAATCCAGTACCTGTTATTCCACAACAACCTATCACTCCGGTGAGTGAAGTTAAACAAGAAGTAAAAGTAGAAGAAAAGAAAGCAGAAGTAAAGGTAGAAGAAAAGAAAATCGAACCTTCACCTCAACCAACTGTTGTTCAAGAACCAATTAAAAAGAAAGAAGTAGAAGTTAAACCCAACACAGACACAAAAAAAACAGTAACATCTAAAGGCAGAAGCAATGTAAGAGAAAGTATTAAAACTGGTTCAACAATTATAGCTATCCTTGAACCCGGGCAGGAAGCAACTGTTTTAAAAGATGAGTTTGGTCTTTTTTATATAGAAACAGCAAATAATAAGAAAGGATGGATTAGTAAAGATACAGTAAAATAATAAGGTACACTAATAAAAATAATAAAGTACCAAGGAGCGTAAAATGATTAAAAGAAAAACAGGCGATGGTAAGTTGTCGAGAAAATTACTTACAACTCTAGTAGTGTCTGCAATGACATTATCGGGTGTTTCCGTGGCTCAGTCTACGGTAGCAACAGGTCCAAACAAAGTTTATATCGAACAAGTCGGAAGCAGTAATAGAATTACTATAGAACAAGTTGGAGGAACAAATAGTGTTGGCGGAGTAGCAACTGACGCATTATCTGTTGACACCAACGGTCTTACAACTCTTACTCCAACTGCGGCTAGCGATACAAACTATGCTTATATCAATGGAAGTAGCAACCAAGTTACGTTAACTCAAACTGGTAGTGCTAACTCTGCACAGTACAGTATTAGAGGTAGCAACAATGTATATTCGAGTACTGTAACGGGTAATAGTAATAAAACTAAACTAGATGTTGGAACAAGCTCCAACGCTACTAATTTAAGAAATACTATTACAGAAACAATTACAGGCGATAGTAACATTATAATCCAAAATTTAATTGGCAATGACATTACTAGTACTACAACTCTTATTGGTAACTCAAATGAAGTAACTAAAGAACTTAAGAGCACCAATGGAGAAAGTATTTTACACATTACTGGCGGCAACAACGTAATCAATGCTCAACAGATTGATGTAGCTGGTGCTAACGGTCACTATCTAAAAAATGTAATTGTTGGTAGTTATAATAGTATTACTACTCAACAACAAGGATCTAACGACACAACTATCGATATTAATACTAGCGGCAGTCATAACACTATTACTGTAAGAACAAGTAGCAGTGCTATTGTAACACCTGCTACAGCTATTGCGAGGTAAGTTGTGCGTACGATACTAGGCCTAGTATGCTTGCTGGCAGTAACTAGCGCGATGGCAGGTATCGGTGTGGTCGCTGAAAACAAAGGCACGGCCTGCGAAATACAACGCAATAAGAACAAGCTACCAGGACAAAAAGGTTCAGAAATTGAAAGTATGGACACTTACGTCACTGGAGCATGTTCGAGTAATATTACTTTTAAAGATGACACTAAATTAAAAGTAACAGAAAACAGTCGTTTAGTTATAGATGACTTCGTCTATGATCCAAAAAAATCTGATGCTGGAAAACTAGCTGTCAAAGTAGGTATGGGCACAGTACGCTATGCTAGCGGCCAGATCGCTAAGAACAATCCGCAGAGAGTAGCAATCAATACACCCACTGCAACTGTTGCAGTTCGAGGTACTGACTTTACAATGACAGTTGATGAAGCAGGACAAAGTCTAGTAGTTTTAGTTCCAAGTTGCAAAGACGAAAGCGAACAAAAGAAATACGAGCTTGAAGAACAACGATGTCGTGTGGGTAAAATTGAAGTTACAACACAAGCAGGCACAGTTACCCTAGATAAAGCATTTGAAGCAACGTATGTGACTAGTTCAACGGCAACTCCAACTCCTCCTGTAGTTATGAATATCGTTGAAGGCAAGATCAGTAATAATCTAATTCTAGCACACCCAAAAGAAATTGCAGATGCAGTCAAAGAACATAAAAAGTCAAAACAAGATAAAGAACTAGAAGAACTAGAAGCTGATGCTCAACGACAAATGTTACAGCGTATTGAAAAAGCTAGAGAAGAATTGCAAAAAGAACCATTGCTACCATTTACATTTTCATCTGGAGAGAAAGGATGTAATCCTAGCACACAAGTTTGTGTTGCTTGGGAGAAAAACGATTCAGCCGATATGCAGAGTAAGGGAAGAGGAATAGCCTACAGAACCAACGAAGATCATTATGCCGAAGTTAAAACTTCAGGTTATAGTTCTAATACAACAGTGACAATTATTCATGATGATCAATATGCTTCAACAATCATTGGAGACGGCAGTCCGGGCGGCAACATTGTTAACATTAAACAAAACACAGGGGTATTAAGGAGATCGCAATGAAACGGTTCTTGTTACTCTTATTAATGTTTTGTTCTAACGCCTTTGCCGCCATCACTGATGGTAAGTTTGGCATTAATCAAATCTTTGATGTTCAGTATTATTGGAGCGGTACTACATTATATGCTAGCAATTTTATTGCGCCGTATAATAAAAACTTTCAAACCGTTACAGTTACTAGTGGTCAGTATTTTCAATTCTTTGAAAGTACAACTAATCCAGGAAAATATGGATTGAAATTAATGAACAGCAACGGCACACAGCACAGCATTGTTCATGACTACGGTGATATTACGGCTTTAGGAAGCGGTGCTATTTTCTATATTGGTTCGGGATTCTTTGGTAATGTTATTTCAACTGCACAAGGTTATAACTACGGTGCTAGTGCTACCTTTACTAACATGGATACTAGTGTATCTAGTACAGACTTAAACAACTATACATTTGCAAGTACGACCCCACTTGCCGCTGGACAAACAGCCGCACCCGCTGGGCCACCACCGCCAGCGCCAACAGCTATCTATAACAACAGTTCAAATGTCTATATTACCAGAGCAATACCAACAACTAATAATAGCCCATATAGCGAAGGTCCTAACAATGCCTTTGATAATAATGTTGGTACCAAATATTTAAATTTTGATAAAAAGAATGCCGGTGTTACTGTACAATTAAATTCTGGTAGAGTTGTTACCGGATTTACTGTTACTACTGCTAACGACTTTAGCGGTCGTGATCCCACAAGTTATAAACTATATGGAAGTAACGATGGGTCAACATGGACACTTATTAAACAGGATAGTATTTCACTAAGTGAAAGTCGCTATACTACTAGTTCAGTAATTGATGTAGGAAACACAACTGCCTATGCCTATTACTTCATGTTATTCCCAACAACCAAAGCAGGTGACGGTTGTGGGTTAAATTGTGACAGTATGCAGATTGCTGAACTAACCTATTACTATGATGCAAACAGTACAACAACATCAACTGCTACAAATACAACCATCGTTGATCCTGTAACAGCATCGGCCAACACATTATGCTGTGGAGGTAGTTCAGCATCTTTTAATTCTAATGCTGGTTTTTCTTCAAGAGTGCAATCATTTATTGGCAGAACTACTGCTGACAATCAAGTATACATAGAACAAATTGGTAATTCAAATACTATTACAGTTCAGCAAAGCGGCAACAGAAATAACTTTGTAGACTATTATGGTAATGGTAGTTTTAATACAGTAACTATTACACAAATTGGCAATGCATCTACGCAGGCAAATTATATAGAGGCTAGTATAGGAAGTGCCGGGTCGTCATCGAATTCAAATACTGTTAATCTTACACAGTCTAGTACCGGAGGCGGAAAAGGCATGTTGATAAATGTAACTGGTTCGAGTAATACACTATTAATTGAACAGAAAGATTCAGGAAGCCATTATGCTGAAGTTAGCCTATCCGGCGGAAACAAGAACGTAGACATTCTACAACAAGGTAGCGGAAATCACATGGCTAAGGTTAACCTAAGTGGAACCCCAACTGAACTTAGTTTGACTCAAAGTGGCAGTACACAACAATACTACAGTATTACACATACCTGTGCCACAGCTGGCGGTTGTGCTAAAATTACAGTCACTCAGGGTCAGTAATTTTACCCATTATTAGATTTCTTCGTTTTTCTTTAATTTCTAAAGTGAAGCGTTTGTTGTTGTGCGGCATTGTTTTTGTATAAACCAATGAACCGTTTACCCACCTAAGTTGAACTATACGATTAAGCATAGGATATGCAGAAGGTCTACTAGCAGTAATTAATTCTAAATCTGCACCTTGTTTGACCAATCGTAAACATTTTACTAGCCCCGCAGTATTAAAACATCTAGCCTGACGCATTGGGTTAAGTTTCAATTCTTTATACGACTGTACCAAATCCTGTGGCAAGGGCATAGTACTGGTTAAAAATCCAGTGCTAAAGATTGTTAATTTTTTTCTAAATGGAAATTCGTCAGCGAGTACATTAAAGAATAGATGCTTTTGTTGATTTAGTTTTTTTAAATATTCTTCAAGTTCATGATCTTTGAGATCTATAGGATATCGTTGCCCATCTGGTTTATATTCAAATTTTCTAAGTTTAATATAATTTAAATCATTGGGTTGGACTATGTCTAGAGTTGTAATAGGTTTAGAAACTTCTCTAGATAACCAAGGTGTATGATGTCCACCGCCAAGGTCAAAATATTCTTCAGAATCATCCCATGGCATAAAATTTTCAAATTCTCCCTCGTGAGCTCCTAATAACACGTTTCTCCAACCTCCCATTACAGGAATATTAACTTTTTCGTCAGATAGATAATTTGATAATTGTTGTTGATTTTCTAAAAAATTTCTTAGAGTAGTTGCACCTGGATCACTGACGTGATCTAAGTTATTAGAAAATAACTTTTCAATCTTAGGACTAGGACACTGACCTAGAAATAATGATATAATGTTGTTGAGAAAATACTCTAAGTCGGGTATTGGTTGTTTAGACGAAGCAAGAAACTCTAAAAAAAATCTGCTGGCACCGTAGTTGATGTTGGCTAGGTAAAGTAGATAGACCGTTCGTTGTCTTAGAGAACCTATGCTTAACCAAATCCTAAATTTTTTAGTAATCTGTTTGTTCTCATGATTAGCCATTTTATCTACCCAAGTTTCGGACCAGGGCCATTCTTGTGTAACTGACTTATCGGGCATCATTAAAAAGTTTGATACTTTTTTTGCATATTCATAGATATCTGCATCATGCACGTTTTCATCTAGGTCAGTTTCTTTATTGTCTAGCAAAGAAAATATACGATCCCAATCTAAGTTGTGAGTAGAATTCATAAGGTATTTATGGGCTAAATATTCTATGCTGAAAAAAATCCTTCTAAGCCCATGGACTGCTCTACTAACTTTAGCCTTAGTAGTGGGCATACGAGTTGCAGATCCTTCATTTGTTGAAAGCGTAAGATTACGCTATTTTGACACATTAATTACCAGTAAAGAGCCGACTGTCAATAACATAGTTACAGTTAACATAGACGAAGCAAGTCTAGACAAATATGGACAGTGGCCATTGCCGAGGGCAGAGTATGCAAAAATTATTAAAGATCTTTATGATCGTGGTGCTGGCCTTGTTGTGCTCAATGTTATCATGGCTGAGCCTGATCGCACTGGTGGCGACGCTGTTCTCTCAAATGCCTTAAAAAATTATCCTGTAATCTTAGGAAGCGTTCCCAGCGATAAAACAAAGAATACACCTCGTAATCCTGGATCAGCAGTATTAGGCCCAGAGTGGCAAGATCAAATTGTTCAGTATCCTGGATTAATTGCCAACATACCACAGTTAGAAAATTCAGCGGCCGGTATTGGTATAGTTTCAACTATGCCTGAAATTGACGGTGTAAATCGACGACTACCTCTAGTAGTATCAGTTGATGGAAAATTATATCCTAGCATGTCCATGGAAGTATTGAGAGTAGCGGCTGGTGACAATACTGTACAAATCAAACTCAACGAAAATGGTGTTGAGAAAATGCGTATTCCAAAATTTGGTCCAGTTACTACAGACAATCTAGGTCGAGTGTGGATTGACTGGAGTCAAGAACATAGACAGTTTAGCTTACTAGATTTACCAAAAGATTTCATGGGTGCTATTGTTATAATAGGACCAACAGCCGCAGGTATCGCCAATCCACTGCCTACATCAAAAGGAGCAGTATTTCCCCAAGATGTACAAGCATCAGTAATTGGTACAATGATAAACGGTGTAGTAATCCAACGTCCAGACTGGGCCGATGGAGCGGAAATACTAGTAATTCTAGTATTAGGTTTAGTTATTATTTTTATGTCGAGGTGGACTTATGTCGGAATCGCTACAACTGTTGTTGGGATCGCTTCCTGTGTTGGTGCTTCTTATTGGGGTTATGTTAACGGAGCCATCTTGGGAGACGCGACGGCAAGCACGTTTGCTCTTATTCTCGTGGCTCTGCATACTTATGGCGTTAAGTTTGTAAGCGAGTTTCTACAGAAGCAGGCAATCAAGAAACAGTTTGCTGGTTACTGTTCTAAAGAAGTAGTAGAAATGCTACAGAAAGATCCAGAACTTATTAAACGTGGTGTACGCAAAGATGTATCAGTCATGTTCAGTGACTTGCGTGGATTTACTCCTATTGGTGAACACTATGGAGACGATGTTGCTGGCCTAGGCAAGTACATGAACGGTTATATGGATGCTATTAGTCGTCCTATCATGGACAACAAGGGCATGGTTATCAAGTATGTAGGTGATGCAAGTATGCACATACATGGAGCACCTATTGAAGATCCTAACCATGCACGTACTATTGTTGCTGTTGGCCTGCAGATGTTAGACGCTGTAGATGCTTACACGAAAGAAATGGAAGCACAGGGTTTACCACCTGCGGCTATGGGATGGGGTTGTAACACAGGTATTGGCTTTATCGGCGAGATGGGATCAACTGATAGACACAGTTACGACATCTTAGGTGACATGGTTTCAACAGCCGCTCGACTAGAAGCACGTTGTAAAGCCTATGGTGTGTTATGTATCATTGGCGCTGAAACATATAATAGAACCAAAGACGATTTCTTCTACTTGTGTATTGACAACCTACAACCTAAGGGTAAATCTGTAGCAGACTTAATCTATACAGCACTACGTCCTAATGGTGATGACTGGAGTAAAGACCTAGTCAATTATAACGAAATGCAAGCCCTATACAAGGCTAAGAAGTTTGATGAAGCCGCAGAAATGTGTAAGAAACTAAAAGGCACATTTGGCGGACAAATGGACAAGTATTACAAAATTTGGATTGAGCGTTGTGAGTTTATGAAGCAACAAGACCTACCAGAAAATTGGAATGGTGAATTTGTTGCCCACGAAAAGTAACTTTACAAATATGTCAATAGAGTATAAAATAGAAAAATGTATAAGATTTTTTATCTATTGTTGCTTACCATTTTGTACTCCGGACAGGCGTTGTCACAAGACTCTAAGCCAATTAAAATAACTGCTACTAGTTGGTTAGTAGCAGACGAAAACGGCAAAGTTATCCAAGGTGAAAATGTCAGTGAGCAACGAAGCATTGCCAGTATTACAAAGTTGATGACAGCTATAGTTGTCTTAGATGCCAATCAGGATCTAAACGAGCGTATTGGAAAATTCAACCGATACGAACTACTACAAATGATGTTGATAAAATCAGACAACCATGCGGCAGATCTGTTATGTCAACACTATCCTATGGGTAGAGCAAATTGCATCAATGCTATGAACATAAAAGCACAAGAGATTGGTCTACATAATACTCGGTATGCTGATCCAAGCGGTCTTAATATTATGAATATAAGCACTGCCGAAGACCTTATACAACTTGTAATTGTAGCCAGTAGATATAAAGTTATTAAAGATGCTTCAAACACCGCCCAAGGCAAAGCAGTAGCTCAGACAAAGAAATCAAAACAGAACATCTCTTTTAACAATACTAACCCCTTAGTAGCTACTAAAGAATTTATTGTAAGTAAAACTGGTTATATTAGAGCGTCTGGCGGCTGTATTGTTATGATGCTAGATACAAATCTAGGAAAACGTATAGTCGTATTGCTCAACAGTAAAAACACTTATACTAGAATTCCAGAGGCAAAATTTTTAGCCTTTAATATGTAAATGATAACTACTTGTATGATACAAGTAATTGATAATGTTATTCCTCTAAGTCTTCAAGAAGATCTTAAAAAAACAATAATTGCTGAAAACTTTTATTGGTATTTTTATCCATATACTTCTGGTGGAGATAAAAATCGTGGTAACAAGGTAGTTTTTACATACGACGAAAATACCATAGATCGCGGACAGTTAACTCATATGAGTTACGGTAATAGTATGGAGTATTCTAAGTTTACTCTGATGGCATTGCCTATACTTCATATGTGTTGCGCTCAGGCAGGAATAGAGTACAATTCTTTAATTAGGATTAAATTTAATCTGCTCACGCAAACTCCAGGATTTACAGAAAATCATTACAATGTACCTCATGTAGACTTTCCCGAGGGCGGAAAAGTTCTCCTATACTATGTTAACGACAGCGACGGTGATACTTGGTTATTCAACGAGTTCGCTGATCAACAAGAACCTAAACTAACAGTACATCAAAGAGTTAGTCCTAAACAAGGACGAGCTGTGTTCTTTGAAGCAGATCGTTATCACGCTAGTTCTAATCCTATTAACAGCCCTTACAGATACGTAATTAACTTCAACTTCCATTAACTGCTCAGATTACATAAATACTGGTAAGAGCAGATTCTAAGAGCGAAATAGAATCTATTAACCAGGGAGCGATTATGGGCGAGTTTTTTAAATTAGTAGCGGAAGTAGGGTTTCCTATTGCTGCCGCGTTGGCCGGCGGGTATTTTATATTCTTAACACTTAAACTAGTTTTAGGCGGAGTAACCAGCTCTGTCAAAGGTTTAAGTGGTATTATTACAGCCTTAGATAATCGTGTAAAAACAATGAATCACGATGTTATCAGAATTGATGCTGTAGTTTCAAATGCCCTAGGGCTTCGTCCAGATGTAGACCGTATTGCTCGTGCAGACGGCAAGAACGATGCTAGAAGGGACTAATCGTGAAACACTTTGATTATGACTGGGATTTAAATCCTTGGGGAATCTTGTTAGATCAAGAATTAAACACAGACAAGCTAGGTTGGAAGGGTGGCGACTTATTTGAATTTGTCAACGTAGACGGTAAACAGATGTTAGTTAAAGTTGACCCAGTTGTAGCATTTACAAAAGGTTATAAGGTAAACTGTAATGAACAAATATGAAAAATGGTGGAACGATCTAAGTCCACAGACAAAAGAATATCTTAAAAATCAACCCATTTGGTCAGATAAAGATCTGTATAAAGCTGTAGCAGTAGGGTCGGTCATTGGTTTCGTAGTAGGTCTTATGGTTGGTTATGAGTGGGCATGGAGACCTGTTATACAAACATTTAGACCATTAGTTGGATAAGGAGAAATAAATGGATGTAGTAGAGTTAATCAACAAATACGGTTTTCCAATTGTTGCGGCCGCTGGCATGGGCTACATGATATTTTATGTTTGGACGTGGGCTACCAAAGAAGTCAAACCAATCTTATCAGAAGCTAACACAGTTCTAATTGCTCTTATCGATCGTATCCGTATGCTAGACAACGACTTAATTCGTTTGAATCAAAAGGTCAACACAGTCTTACATCTACGTGGAAAGATTATTGAAGCTGAACGTGTTTTGGAACAACAAAAAGTTGAACGAGAAGCAGATAAAAAATTCCAAGAAGGCATGAAGGTTGACAAAGGCGAGAATTAAATATATACTGTAGTTTATTGCTGTATGAAGCAGATAAAAAGGTGTTCAAGACGCGAGTTCGACTCTCGCCTGGTCCACCAAAAGAGGAGTAACACATGGATGATTTGGCAAGATTTGCATTTGGTGTTATGGTAGTGATTATTGTTGGATCGTTAATCCTTTTTTGATGGGCCAGTCATGGTATCGATTGGGCAAAGAGTATTGAAGTGGACAGCAGAGTAGGCGATGACTCTAAATCAAGCAAAACTAGTAAATGCAAACGCAAATACATTTGAGTATTTCACAGTTGACTTCGACGTTACAGCAATGAACGACGAGCAATTTGAAATGGCGGCCTAAGAAACTGCAACTCCGGGGTAGGACTTACCTTGTAAAATAAACAACCATAGGACCTCCGGGTCCTATTTTTTTGGCTAAATTTACAATAAATCGTCTCGAACTTGTGCGTACACGCACATGTTTTGTTAGATAACCTGTGTATAATCGTAGGATCATAAATTGAAAGGAAAAATTATGACTACAACAATTACAATTAAAGATAAACCAATTAATTCAACTTACCAAAATGTTACTGGATTAACTGGTGGCTCTGGAGACGGTGCCGCATTTGATGTTACAAAAACCAACGGTGTTTATTCCGTCGTGTTAGATTCATTAGCCGCAAGTGCAGGTACTGGTTATGCGGCCGGTGACACAATTACTCTTGCTGGTACAGCATTAGGTGGTACAGTTGCCAACAACTTGATCGTTACTGTGGCTACAGTTGGTGCGGCAGGTAAGATTGCTACATTTGGTGTAGTAGGTACAGGTCGTGTAGGTGACGGTACTGTTGACGTTCAGGTTGACGTTACAGGTACTGACAGTATTGATATCTATACTCTAGCAGGAGATAGTTTAGATTATACAATTACTAAGACTGAAGATGAGATTACACTGGCCAGCACTTTAGCTTCTAATGTAACATTCTCTTTGGCAGATCATGAACGTGTAGTTTTTGATGACACTGCCTTTGCATATGATGCAGATGGTCGTGCAGGTGATGTCTATGCTCTACTAGCAGCCGCACTAGGAGAGTCAGATATTACTACAGAATACACCGGTGTGGGTATCCATCTTGCTGATGCAGGTTGGACCAACAAACAACTAGCAGAAGCATTACTAGCCACCGATGTTTACAAAACAGATGCAGGCGGTGTTAGCAATGAAACATTTATCAAGCATGTTTATAAGAACGTTATGGGCACAGATGCCACATTAGCAGATGTTACTACATTAACTAATTGGATGACTGGCAACCAATATAGTCAAGCAGATGTTTTGGTCATTGCAAGCCAATTGGAGGATTTCCAAACTGAAATTGATTTAGTTGGTTTGGCAACAACTGGAATTGAATACACTCCTGTTTAAAAAAGGGCCCAACGGGCCTTTTTTGTTATTGAAAAAACCTATTACGCTTATTAAAAAATATTAGGCAAAATTTATTAAAATCGCTTGATTTATAGGATATATAAATGTACAATAACACACATAGAACGCAATGTTCTAAGACATTAACACACAAGGAGATTTACAATGTCATTAATTAATAAAGCAATCCCAGAGTTCAAAACGCAAGCCTTCCACAACGGTAAGTTTGTTGAAGTTTCTAACGAGTCTGTAAAAGGCAAATGGAATGTGTTCATTTTCATGCCGGCGGCTTTTACATTCAACTGCCCAACAGAAATTGAAGATGCGGCTGATAACTATGCCGAGTTCCAAAAGATGGGTGCAGAAGTTTACATTGTAACTACTGATACACACTTCTCACATAAAGTATGGCACGAAACAAGCCCAGCAGTAGGCAAGGCACAGTTCCCGCTAGTTGGTGACCCAACACACACTCTAACACGTGGTTTCGGTGTACACATTGAAGAAGATGGTCTAGCCTATCGCGGTACATTTGTTATTAACCCAGAAGGTATTGTCAAGACTGCTGAAATCCACAGCAATGAAATTGCTCGTGACGTAAGCGAAACACTTCGCAAGCTGAAGGCGGCACAATACACAGCCGCTAACCCAGGACAAGTTTGCCCCGCCAAGTGGAAAGAAGGTGCTAAGACTCTAGCACCTAGCATTGATCTTGTAGGTAAGATCTAAGGAGAATAGAAATGGCATTAGAAGCAAACATCAAGCAACAACTTGAACAGTATCTAGCTTTAATGGAAGGCGATATCACCATTAAGGTAAGTGCTGGCTCTGATGCCGTATCTACAGAGATGGCGGAGCTCGTTGATGAGATTGCCGCCATGTCCAACAAGATTACGGTAGAGTCTGCACAGCTAGCTAGAACTCCTAGTTTTCAAATTGGCGAGCGTGTAACCTTTGCCGGTGTTCCTATGGGACACGAGTTTACCAGCTTAATTATGGCATTACTACAAGTAAGCGGTCGTAAGCCCAAGGTAGATGATAAAGTCATAGACCAAATTAAAAACATCCGGGGCGACTACAATTTTACCACTTACATTAGTTTGAGTTGCCATAACTGTCCAGACGTTGTTCAAGCACTTAACATTATGAGTGTGCTCAACCCTGGAATCAAGCATACAATGGTCGACGGTGCGGCATTCCAAGATGAAGTCACATCCAAAAACATCATGGCTGTACCATTTGTTGAACTTAACGGCGAGGCCTTTAGTTCGGGTCGTATGACGCTGGAAGAAATTCTAGCCAAGATGGGTAGTCAAGCAGATGTATCGGACATTGACGGTAAAGAGTACGATGTTCTTGTTGTAGGCGGCGGCCCGGCAGGTGCTAGTGCCGCAGTGTATGCGGCACGCAAAGGTATCCGTACAGGTATAGTTGCTGAACGCTTTGGCGGACAAGTTATGGATACCATGGGTATTGAAAACCTCATTGGTACAAAGTACACAGAAGGTCCTAAACTTGTTGCACAACTTGAAGAACACGTTAAGGAATATAATGTAGACATTATGAACCTACAACGTGCTAAGAGCATTACCAAAGGTGACTTGATTGAAGTTGAACTTGAATCAGGCGCTAAGTTGAAGAGCAAAACTGTTATCATTTCAACAGGTGCTCGTTGGAGAAACTTAGGTGTTTCAGGTGAAGCAGAGTTCAAGAACAAGGGTGTGGCCTACTGTCCACACTGTGATGGTCCATTGTTTAAGGGCAAGCATGTAGCAGTTATCGGTGGTGGTAACAGTGGTGTAGAAGCCGCAATTGATCTTGCTGGTATTGTTGGACACGTAACTGTATTTGAGTTCATGCCAGAACTTAAGGCAGACAAAGTTCTACAAGATCGGTTGTACAGTCTACCAAATGTAACTGTTAACAAGAATGTACAGGTAAAAGAAATTACAGGCACAGACAAAGTTAACGGCATTACCTATGTGGATCGTGCTACTAACGAACAACAGCATCTTGAACTACAGGGCGTGTTTGTTCAAATTGGTCTAGTTCCTAACACAGAATTTGTAGATGTAGAAAAAGATCGTTTTGGGCAGATTGTTGTTAATGGACACAATGCTACTAATATACCGGGTGTGTTTGCCGCAGGCGACTGTACCAACGCTGGCTACAAGCAGATCATTATCAGTATGGGAAGTGGTGCTAACGCAGCTTTGGGTGCTTTTGATTACTTGATCCGTAACTAATATACGTAGCGATCTTTAATGATTTTACGTATGACTTTTAGGTGGTTTTATCATATAATAGTATATAAGTAAGTGTGTAGCAGACGTGTTACACATTTATGAAATGAAATCTCAAGTCGGACCTTTGTAGTACAGTTTGTAATGCATCTCCGATGATCTGATTTGTGATTAGAAATAATTTACAAATACAGGAGAAATACTATGTGGACAAAACCAGCAGCAACTGAAATGCGTTTTGGTTTCGAAGTCACAATGTATGTAATGAACAAGTAATTTGTTCCTACAACATTGACTTAGATACAACGTATTAAGTTCAAAAAATGATAAAGCCTCACCTCGGTGGGGCTTTTTCTTGACTATTTTGGATGAAAAATAATCACATTTAAATTGACAGGAAATAAAAACACATATATAATTGTAATAGATTTGTTACATTTTATTACATTTTGTAATAAGTCTG
>JACCDX010217127.1_pt1 | contig 28531 bp, 16 predicted proteins | sample 7449681 | NCBI WGS metagenome assembly JACCDX01 (sample SAMN15323450, study PRJNA562643) | freshwater metagenome | isolation source: river surface water | place: USA:Blue River Watershed | collected 2017-08-18
ACGGCGCGTGGTTTCGCTTGGCGACCGCCGCCGAATCGCCGATGAACGTCCGGCCTGAATCCGACGCCCGATCCCTCCCCTGCCCCCGCGGTCACGCCGCCGGCGGTCCACGAAATCTCCGGCTGGCGTCGTGTGCTCCTTTGGCCTTTCGGCCTGCTCCTGCGGGCCTGGGGCATGAGTTTGCGCTTCGACCTGACCGACGAGGACCGGCGCAACTACATGAAAAACGATGTCCCGGTCGCGATCGTGCTCTGGCACAACCGGCTTTTTCTCTCCGCGGAGATCGTGCGCCGCTTCCGCGTCGGTCGGCCGGCCTACGCCCTGGTCAGCGCGAGTCAGGACGGAGCGTGGCTGACAGCATTTTTCAGCCTGGCCGGGTTGCGCACGGTCCGCGGCTCAAGCAGCCGGCTCGGGCGGGAAGCGGCCAACGCGTTGGTCGACACACTGCGGGCCGGGCACGATATCGGCGTCACGCCCGACGGCCCGCGCGGGCCGTGCTACGAGGTCAAACCCGGCGCCGTGATCGTGGCACGCCGGACCCGCGCGCCGTTGCTGCTGGTCGGCGCGGAGTTCGACTCCGCGTGGCAACTTCGGAGCTGGGACCGATTTTACGTGCCGAAGCCCTTCTCGCGCGTGCGCATGCGGTGCGAGATCGTGCCGGTCGAAGCCTTGGCCGACCGCGACGCCGCGGTGGCGCAACTGCAACAGCGCCTGCTCGCGCTGAACCCGGACCGGCAGACCGGGCCCAGCGCGCGGGGATAGAACCGCGGGGCGGGCGCCCCGTGCGTCAGAATTCGGGCGTGAGCGTGACGCTCGTGCCGCCGGCGACGGTGTAATCCGGGCCGGTATTCCAGCTCAGGTCGTTGACGAGAAACTTGAACACGATGCTGCGGGACGACTCCGGGAGGGTGACCTGCCACAGATCATCCGCGACACAGTCCATGAGCTTGCCCTCATCCCAGCTGAGTCCGGCGCCTTCGCCCCGGATGTGCAGGACGTTGCCGAATCCGATATCGATCCGGGCTTGGATCACAGTCGCGACCGGCTGGCTCGCCACCGGACGGACCACCGGCGCAGGCGCCACCGGCTTGACCGGAGCCGGCGCCACGGGCGCCGCGACCGGCGCGAGCTTGGCCGGAGCAGGCGCGGGGGCCGTCACCTTCTTGATCGGCGACTTTTTGGCGGGCGCCGCGGGTGCGACGGGCGCAACCGGAGCGGCGGTCGCCTTGGCGGGAGCCGGCTTGGACGGTGCAGGCTTGGCGGCGGACTTGGTCGCTGGGGCGGGCGACTTGACGGACTTGGACGAGGATTTCTTTGGTGCGGTCATGATGTGTAAGGACGGAGTTGGCTAACCCCATGGACGCTCCAAGACCTAGCAAATGGGGGGCCAATGCGCCAGCCGAGTTTCATGAAGCGCGCTCATCGTTGCACAATCGTCGAATAGACCGCCGAATCAGTGAGGGAAGAAGCCAACCGACCGGCACTGATCAAGGAACCAAGATGCTCATGATGAGGTGCTTGGAATCGCCACGAGGTTTTTTACAATGACCGGCAACAACCGCGAAAAAATCGGAATCCCCAGAAGTTCTTACGCCACGGGCGGAGGACGATCATTCCTTCGCTCACGATGCGCGGGACTTGCTCCAAATATCGCCGCCCGAGGAAGCCGCCTCGTCCAACGGGCGCGGCATCCACGGATCGACTTGGCGGCCTGCCCGGACGTCAACCGCTTGGCCGGCGCCTGCGGGCTCGCGGCGTGCCTATTTCCGTTGCGGCCGGATCATCGCCTCGGCCGGCTCCGATCCCGCCCCTGAACCGGGACCCGCCGTCGGACCTCGTGAACCGCCACCGCTCGACCGCGCCACGATTCGGCAACCGGAGGCCCTCGCGGGTCACGACCCGGCGGAACTCCCTGCATCGGAATCTTCGATACACCTCCCCGGCAGCGGTGCGCGGCCGCTCGCCCGCCGATTCCGCGGCGCGACCAACGTGCCCCGGTTCCGGCGGCTCGCCGGCGCTGCGGCGTTGACCACCCCGGTGGGCAACCCGACGCTGGTCCGATGAATCCCCCGCCCTCCCCCGAGAAGATCCTCCAGACCGGCCTGGCTTTCTGGCCGGCGAAAACATTGCTCAGCGCGATCGAAATCGGCGTCTTCAGCGAACTGGCCCGGGGACCGGAGAAATTCGATGCCCTCAGCGGCCGCCTCGGCCTGCACGCGCGGGCCGCGCGGGATTTCTTGGATACCTTGGTCTCGCTCGGATTCCTGCTGCGCGAGGGCGACACTTACCGCAATACGGCCGAAACGGACCTCTTCCTCGATCGCAAGAAGCCGTCCTACATCGGCGGAATTCTCGAGATGGCGAACCACCGCCTGTATCCCTTCTGGGGCAACCTGACGGAAGGCCTGCGCACCGGCCAGCCGCAGAACGAGCTCCGCGGCGGCGGCCCGGGCCTTTTCGAAAAGCTCTATGCCGATCCGGCGCGGCTGCGGGAGTTCCTGTCGGCCATGACGGGCGTGAGCCACGGCGCCAACCTCACGATCGCGAATAAATTCCCCTGGCGCGACTACCGGACCTTCGTCGACGTCGGCACCGCCCAGGGCGACCTCGCGGTGCAGATCGCCCTCGCGAATCCCCACCTGCGCGGCCACGGCGCCGACCTCCCGGAAGTCGCCCCGATCTTCGAGGATTACGTGGCGGCCAACGGCATCGCCGACCGCCTCGCCTTCGCGCCGCTCGACTTCTTCAAGCAGGACCTGCCGCGGGCCGACGTCATCACCATGGGCCACATCCTCCACGACTGGGATCTGCCGACGAAAAAGATGCTCATCGCCAAGGCCTACGCCGCCCTGCCCCCCGGCGGAGCGTTCATCGTCTACGAAGCGATCATCGACGACGACCGGTCGAAGAACGCTTTCGGCCTGATGATGAGCCTCAACATGCTCATCGAGACGCCCGGGGGCTTCGACTACACCGGCGCGGACTGCTGCGGCTGGATGAAGGAAGCCGGTTTCACGTCGACGCGCGTCGAGCATCTGGTCGGACCGGATTCGATGGTGATCGGCATCCGCTGAGCCGCAGCGCTCCCGGAGGCCGCGGTTTGACGCAGCGCGGCATGCCGGCGAGAGAAGCGGCGGCGCACCTCTTCGATACCGATTTCCCGCCTCGATGCGGGATGGTGGACCAGATCGGGATCAAACCGACGACCTCATCGTTGCGAACGATGCGCTCTATCAACTGAGCTACTGGCCCGTGAGGGAAGGGAGGTATTGGGAAATCGCCGCCCGCAAGTAAACACCTTTTTTGCTCCGACCGCGTCGCCGGCGTCGACGCCCCCGAATCACGGGCGAAGAAACAGCGCGCCACCCGGACCGAGCGGCCAGCCCAGCCCCATCCAGGCGAGCAAAAGCAGCGTCCAACCAAAGAAGAACGCCACCGAATACGGCAACATCAGCGCCACCATCGTGCCGATCCCCGTGCGCGGCATACACCGCTGCGCAAACATCAGCACGAGCGGGAAATTCGACGCGAGGGGCGTCACGACGTTCATCACGCTGTCGCCGACGCGATACGCCGCCTGGGTGACCTCCGGCGTGTAGCCCAACAGCATGAACATCGGCACGAAGACCGGCGCAAGGATCGCCCATTTCGCCGAGGCGGAACCCAGAAAAATATCCGTCGCGGCGGTGAGCAGCACGAGGCCCACCATCAGCGGCACCGGGCCGAGCTCGAGGGACTTGAGCACCGCGGCGCCCTTGACCGCAACGATCACGCCGACGTTCGACCACGCGAACAGGTTGACGAACTGCGCGATGAAAAACACGACCACCAGATACGGCGCGGCCAGCTCCATGGTCTTTTGCATGCCCTTGTAGACATCCGTGTCGCGGCGGATGGTCCCCGCGGCCAGGCCGTAGGCGAGCGCCGGAAACAAGCCGAAGACGAAGATAAAAAACACCAGGCCGCGGATGACGTAGGAATGGATGAAGCCCGGTTTGGCCGGATCCTGCAGCACGCCGCCGGGCAACAGGCCCGCCACGACCAACGCCGCCAGGCCGAGAAAGACCGCGAGCGCCCACGCCAGGCCGCGCCGCTCGGCCGCGGAGAGCGGTTGCAGCGCCTCGGGCTTCATCTCGCCCGTGTAGGCCCCGAGCCGGGGTTCGACGATGCGTTCGGTCACCAGAGCACCGAGCGCGGTGATGAGAAACACCGAGGCGCCGAGGAAGTAGTAGTTCGCCATGGCGTTCACGGTGTAGGCCTTGTCGATCAGGCGGGCCGCCTCCTGGGTGAAACCCGCCAGCACGACGTCGGAGGTGGAGATGAGCAGGTTCGCCGCGAATCCGCCCGAGACGCCGGAGAACGCCGCCGCAAGGCCCGCCAACGGATGCCGCCCGACCGCGAGGAACAAGGCCATGCTCAGCGGCAGCAGCAGCACGTAGCCGATATCGCCCGCTGTGTGCGACATCGCGCCGCACCACACGACCACCCAGGTGAGGAGCGACCGCGGCGTCGCCTGCACCACCAGGCGCAGGCAGGCGCCGAGCAACCCGCTCGACTCCGCGATCGCAAGGCCGAGCAGACAGACCAGCACCGGACCGAGCGGCGCGAAGTTGACGAAGTTCGGGAGCAGCCCGATCACGAACCGACGCAGACCGTCCGCGGACAGCAGATTGGCGGCGCCGACAAGTTTGCCGGTGGCGGGATGGAGGACCTGGACACCGGCGAGGTGCAGCAGCCAGGAGGCGAGCACCATCGCCACGCAGAGGAGCACAAACAGCGTGGCGGGGTGCGGCAGCAGATTGCCGATCCGCTCGACGCGATCGAGGGCGCGGCGCACGAGCGCCTCGCGGCGGGCCTCGGTGGAAACGGACGGGGCGGCGGGAGCGCTCATACGGAAGAGGTCGGGGAAAGGTCAGCGAGGGTGCGCACCGCCACGGCGGAGGCGAAGCGCGCCAGCGTGGCCTGCAATTTCGCGAAGCCCGCCAGCCTCGCGCCGCGGGATTCCTCGAGATAGAGAGCGCGATTAAGCTCGATCTGCAGGCTGTAGCGGCCCCGCGGCGGGTCGCCGTGGGCACGGACAAGGTCCGCGCCGCGATACGGCCGGTTGATCGCCACGACGAAGCCCTCGCCCCGGAACCACCCCGCGACCCAGGCGGTGAACTCCGGCGCCGCCGTCGTGCCGTCGCGGTCGCCGAGCACGACATCCGGGCGGGCGGCGCCGGCATCGAGGTTCATCGCGTTGCCGCGCGACTTCATGGAATGGCAGTTGAAATGGCGCACGGCGCCGTGCCGCGCATGCAAGGCATCCAGCTCCGCCGCCAGCGCGCGGCGATAGGGCAGGTAATGGTCGTCGATGCGCGCCCGGACCTCCGCGACGCGGAGCGGCCGGTCATACATCGGCACGCCCGGCAAGGCGAAGCGCCGGATCAGCCCCATGCCCCGGCGGGCATGGTCGCTCAGCGTGATCGGAGTCGGCCACGGCTCCGCGAGCAGTTCGGGATCGATGTCGTCGACCGCCCGGTTCGCATCGATATAGGCGCGCGGGAAATGGGCGGCGAGCAGCGTCGCGCCGGCGAGGGTCACCCCGGAGAACAGCTCGTCGACGTAAGCGTCCCACGTGGTGCGGATCGCCTCGCGCGAAGCCGCCGGAGAAAAATCCGCCGGGTAGGCGATGCCGCTGTGCGGCGAGTCGAACAGCACCGGCACCGCGGCCGCGACGGGACGCTCGAGGCGGAACGGAAGCCCGGCAGCCGGCGAAGTCATGCGAACCGGGCGACGCCGCTCAGTCGCGGTAATTGAGCGCCGGGGGCCGGTCGCCGAGCAACGCGGAGTATTTGAAATCCCCGCCGCGCCGCTGGGCGAACTCGGCCTTGGCGGCGGCGATGACGGCGGGTTTGGTGTAGAGGTCGACGAGCGTGCCGGCCATGGCCTTCACCGCGACGTTCATGCCCTTCAGGCCGAGGGTGGTGCCGCCGCAGGCGACGGCCTGCCAGCTGTGGGCCGGCGTCCCGGGCGCCCAGGTCGCGGCCCGCAGTCCCACCGTGGGAACGGTCCAGCTGACGTCGCCGACATCGGTGGAACCGCCGCCCTCGCGGGCCGGGTTGGGATTGAACGGCACGACGAGCGCGGCTGTCTCGGGCGCGGGGGCTTTGCCGAAGACGCTTTGGCCGATCTTGAGCGCGAAGGCCCGCTCCTCCGGCGTGTAAGTCACGCCGCCGACGGCGGACAGGTTCTCGTGCATCGCACGGCCGAGCGCCTCGTTGGGCAGCAGTTCGTGCACCCCGCCGGTGACTTCCCAGTCCACCTTCGTGCCGGTGCCGAGCGCGGCGCCGGTGGCGGCCTTTTCCACCCGTTCCCAGATCTCGCGGACGATGTCGCGGCTGGGACTGCGGACGTAATAATAAACCTCGGCGAACGCGGGGACGACGTTGGGCGCTTCGCCGCCGCGGGTGATCACGTAATGGATACGCGTGGTTTCCGGCACGTGCTCCCGCATCAGATTCACCATCATGTTCATCGCCTCGACGCCATCGAGGGCCGAACGCCCGCGCTCCGGCGAGCCCGCGGCATGGGACGCCACGCCGCGGAAGCGGAACTTGCCGGACTTGTTGGCGAGCGAACTGTTCATCGTGACGCCGTTGCGATCTCCCGCGTGCCAGTGCATCGCCACGTCGACGTCTTTGAAGAGCCCTTCGCGGACCATGTAGACCTTGCCGGAACCGCCCTCTTCCGCGGGGGTGCCGTAGACCCGGAGCGTGCCCTTTTGGCCGGTGGCCTTCATCCAATTCTTCACCTCGACGGCGGCCTGGACCGAGCCGGCGCCGAACAGGTGGTGACCGCAGGCGTGGCCGGCGGCGGCGCCCGGGCGCTCCTTCTTTTCGGGCACCGCCTCCTGCGAAACGCCGGGCAGCGCGTCGAACTCCGCCAACACGCCGATGACGGGCGAACCCTGGCCGTAGGTGGCCACGAACGCCGTCGGCATACCGGCGACGCCGGCCTGCACGGCGAAGCCTTCCTTCCTGAGCTGCTCCTGCAGCAGCGCGGAGCTTTTTACCTCCTGGTAGCCCACTTCGGCGTAGTCCCAGATCTTGAGCGCGATCTCGTCGTAGACCGGCTTGGAGGCGTCGACCCGCGCGAGCAGGTCGGATTTGGAGGATTGCGCGGCAAGCGACGCGGCGGAGAGGGCAAACAGGAGAAGGCGTTTCATACGGATCGGAATTCGGGGCGGACGGGAGCAGGAGGCGGGCCGGCCGATGTCACGGCCGGCCCCCGGCGGAGGCAATACCCGGCGGGCGCGGCGCCGCGGGTCAGAACTGGCGCGTCAATTCCAGGGTCCAGGTGCGGCCGGCAAAGAGCGCGGCGTGCACGGACGCGGAATAACCGAACGCCCCGGACGTGAGCGGCGGCTCCTTGTCGGCAAGGTTCACGACGCCGAGCTTCACCGCGGTGCGCTGCAGGAGCCGGTGGGCGTCCTTGCCGAAGCGGTAGCCGGCGGAGGCGTTGAACGACACGACATCGCGCACCCGGTAGCGATAGAGGTAGGTGCCGCCGTCGAACTGCTTGGAGATGTAGCTCGGGGCACCGAGGCTGGTGTAGACCGCCGCGGTGGTCGTGGCGCCGGTGTCGGCCCAGGTGCCGATGTAGTAGCCGCTGAGGGACGCGGACCAGTTCTGCTTGCGCCACGTGACGGTGCCCGTGCCGCGCCAGCGGGTGGTGCCGCCGACCCCGAGTCGCTCGGCGGTGGTCGGCGCGGAGCCGGAGGGCGAGCGGATCTGGTAGGACTTGATGAGGTAGCTCCAGTCGGTGTTCAGCGTGATCCGGCCGATCGGCAGCGTGGGCAGGAGATAATTGAGCCCCAGGTCGATGCCCGAGACATAACCGACCGCGAGGTTTTCGTAGGCGGTGCTGCGGGAGAGGATCTGGCCGACGACCGGGGACTGCTGGTTGGCGGGCTTGGACGCGTTGGACGCGTTGAATGCCGCGGTGTCCTGCGCGGTGACGGGAAAACGCACGACGGCGGGGTCGCCCTTGTAGCTGGAGGTGCCGCTGCCGAGGTCGATCTGCGCGATGGTGCGGCCGGCGGCGAGTTGCTGCTGGGTGTAAGCGCGGAGCAGTGCGGCGTCGCTGTTGAGAATCTGGGACGCGACGCGGCTGCCGATCTCGTTCTTCTGCTCGATCTGGTAGTAATCGGCAGTGATCGAGAGACCCTTCACCTTCGGCACCTCGATCACCACGCCGGCGCTCTTGCCGGTGGACTCGACCGGCAGCAGGGCCTTGTTGCCGGAGGAATAGGCGCGCTGCACGTAGGCGGCCTCGCCGATGGCGGCGCTGCGGTAGGGGTCGACCTGGCCGGGAGGGCTGTCGACGGTGAACTGCGTGGGCGCGTAGAGCGTGGGCAGGTTGGCGGCGGCAAACCCCTCGTTGTAGGAGGCGCGGAGCATGACGCCCTTGGCGGGTTTCCAGTTGGCGCCGAACTTCGGTTTGGTCGTGGTGCCGAAGTCGCTGTAATTCTCGTAGCGCGCCGACGCGGTCAGCTCGAGCGAGTGGAAGGCGGGCACGCCGTGCGACGGTTGGAGGACCGGGATCACGGTCTCGACGTAGGCGCTGTAGACCTTGCGGTTGCCGGAGGAGTCGGGCTTGGGCGAGGCCTGGACGTAATCGTTGTCGTTCTCGTTCAAGCCGGAGCCCGCCGGGTTCGTGCCGGCATACGGCGGACGTTTGTCGATGAACTGCTCGCGGCGCCCCTCGCCGCCCGCGGCGAGGGAGACGGTGTTGCCCCAGTAGCGGAAGACCGGCCCGGCGAGACGGAGATCGAGGCTGGTGATCGCGCTGAAGCCCTCGCGCCGCCAGAGCTTCACAAACGTATCGGTGACGGACTTCGGGTTGGTGTATTTCTGGTCCGGCACAACGGCGTTGCCGGCGACGCGGAAGGTGTAGCCGAAGGGATTGAAGGCCGTGTTGTCCTGACGCTGGAGGGCGGCCTGCAGGAGGGATTCGCGGACGGCATTGGACGAGATGTCGGAGGTGTAGGCGCGGGTGTAGAGCACACCGGTGTCCCACGTCCACTGGTCGAAGAGCTTGCCGCGCAGGCCGGCGACACCGCGGTAGACGCCGGAGTGCACCTTGATGTTTTCGCCGCCGGCGTCGGCGAGCGTGACGGCGAGCAACGTGACCGGCTGCGGGGTGCCGGTGAGCCGAGCCGTGCCGTCGGCATTGGGCGCACCGGTGGGACTGTAGAAGCGCGAGCCGTAGGGATTGAAGGGGTTGTTGACCGAGAGCGGCGCGAGTTGGTCGGCGCTGGGGGCGTTGATCGGGATCGGCTGCCGGACGAGGTTGGAATTCGAATGGTAGGCGGAGAGATCGACGAACGCCGTGATGCGGTCGTTCAGGTCGTATTCGACGCTGTTGAACCAATTCTGCCGGTCGCTCTTGGTCTGCCCGAGATTCTGATACTGGTTGATGTTGAGATAAAAGTCCGGGCTGCCGGCGCGCGTCGGGGCGGTGGTGGTGAGGACCGGGGCGCCGTTGACGACGCGCAGGTAATTGGTCGCCGTGCCGGTGCCGACGCGGAAGGTCGGGAAGAGGCCGACGGTGGCGCGGCCGTCGAAGGCGGATCCGGCGACGTTGAACGGAGCCGGCGCGTCGGCGCTGTGGTTGGCGCTCGCGGTGCGGTCGCGCTCGCTCATCCAGATCTCCTCGCGGAACAGGGTGTCGAAGGTGGTCAGGTAGCGGCCCTTGCCGCCGGCGAAGTCGCGTCCGTAGGTGAGCGTGACCTGGGCGTTCTTGCCGCCGCCGTGTTCGGGCACGCCGAAACGCGTGCGCACCTCGGTGCCGCGAAAATCGCGGCGCATGATGTAATTGATCACCCCGGCGACCGCGTCGGAGCCGTAGATCGACGAGGCGCCGTCGCGCAACACGTCGATGCGCTCGAGACCCTGGGTCGGCAGCTGGTTGACGTTGACGGAAAACGCGAGCGCGCCGCCGTCGGGCGAGGTCACGGGGTGCGGGGCGACGCGGCGGCCGTTCAGGAGCACGAGCGTATTGCCCGAACCGATACCGCGAAGGTTGATATTGGCGTTGTCGCCGCGGGAGTTGGCGCCGCCGGCGGTGGATTCGTTGAGGGGGACGTTGGTCACCTGCGGCAAGGCGGTGAGCATCTCGACCGGGGTGAGCGCATTGCGCGACTCCATGAGGTCCTTGCTGAAGACGGTCACGGGGAGCACCTGCTCGATGTCGAGGCGCTTCAGGTTGGATCCGGTGACGGTGAAGGCCTCGAGCTTCACGGTGTCGCCGGATTGCGCGGAACCGGCGGTGGCCGGGGCGGCGGGTGCGCTTTGCGCCTGGGCGGCGGCGGCGCCACCGGCGGCGACAATGGCCGCGAGACAGGAACGGACGGGGTGATGACGGGTCATGGTGCTGGATGGAGTTGGCCGCATTTCGCGGGGAGTGCGCCGGAACGCAGGCCGAATGCGACGAAGGTGGGAGGGGAAGCCACCGACGACCGGCAGAGGAGACGAATCCGCCGCGCGACGCAAAGCGGGAAATGCCTCAGGAAAACACCGGAGTCGCGCTAGGCACGGACATACCTAGTGTGCCCCGCCCCGCTCCGGCGCCTGGGTTCCGGGCCGCGAGTTCGGGTCCGATTCCGGCCGCCCCGTCCCGAACCGGCCGCGAGTTCCGCCTGCCGGCAACGGCGGTCGTCCCGTGCGGCGGCGTGTCGCCGCCGGCTACGCCGCGCGACCCGCCGCGCGGGGCTCAGAGCCCGCCGGCGACGTTGGTCCGGCGGGGGTCGGCGTAGCCGGTCAGCGAGCCGTCGGCGTTGAATTCGACGGCGTTGATGCCGCCGAAATACCGCCCGGTGCCCGCCGCCTCGCGCAGCACGACCTTCCAGCCGAGTTCCCGCAATTTCTCCGCCTCCGCGGCGGGGAAAGACTGTTCCGCCTCGAAGGCCTCGCTCTCCTCGCTGCGAAACGGGGCCGACCAATGCACCCGCGTGTCGCCGATCGCCTCGGCCAGCGGCCGGTCGAACGCGAGCCGGTCGAGCAACAGCTGCAGCAAGGCCGTGGGGATGCGCGACGCGCCGGGAATGCCGACGGCGAAGACCGGTTTGCCCCCGCGCAGCACGATCGTGGGACCGATGGTGCTGCGGGAGCGCTTGCCGGGAGCAACCGCATTGATCGTGGAAAGGTCGCTGAACATGAAATTGCTCATCGAATTGTTCATGACCACGCCCGTGCCGGGCGCGACTACACCGGCCCCGAAGTGCAGGCTCTGCGACTGGGTGGCGCAGACGATGTTGCCCGCGCGATCCACGACGATGAGGTGAGTGGTGGCGGCGGCGGCGCTCTCGAAGTGCGCGGATTCGGCCCGCACGAGTTTCTTTTTCGCGCCGGGCGGCCCGAAGGCCTTGCCCCGCAACTCCGCGATGGCATCGGGCGCGAGGAGTTTTTCGAACAGGGCACGCGATTCCGGCGTGTCGCCGATCGAGCGGCCGATGGCCGGAAACGCGGCGCGCCACACGCGGCCGACCTTGTCGAGGTTGGCGGCGGAGCGCAGCGCCCCCTGGAAGGACTCCTCTTCGAGCGCCTTCAAGATCGGCAGGAACAAGGCGGCGCCGCTCGCGGGCGGGGGCGCCGACACCAGGGTGTAGCCGCGAAAGCCGGCCGTCATCGGTTCCCCGATCCGGGGCTCGTAACCGGCGAGGTCCGCGAGGGTCAGCACACCGCCGCCGCGGGTCGACGCGGCCACGATCGCCTCCGCGACGGGCCCGCGGTAAAAGCCGTCGCGGCCCAGCCGCGCCACCGCCTCCATCGTGCGGGCGAGATCTTCGTTGGGCAGCAGGCTCCCGATTTCCGGCAGCGCCCCGCCGGGCAAATAGAGCCGCGCGATCTCCGGGTCACCGCGGCGCAGCTTGCGCTCCTGCTCGGCGAACTGGTCGCGGGATTTCGGCAAGATCCGGAAACCGGCGCGGGCCAGCGCGACGGCGGGCTGCACGACCTCGCGCCATTTGAGCCCGCCCCAGCGTTGGTGCGCCGCCCACAGTCCGGCACCCAGGCCCGGCACGCAGACGGCACCCCAACCATACGAACGATCCTCCTCGGGGCGCTTCACGTAGGCCGCGACGTCCAGCGAGCCGGCGGCGTCCATCGCGTCGACCGCATAGGTGCGGCCGGTCTTCGCTTCGAAATAGAGCAGCATGAGCTTGCCGCCGAGTCCGGAGCCATACGGCTCCGCCACGCCGACGGCGAGCGAGGTCGCGACGGCGGCGTCGATCGCGTTGCCACCCGCCTTGAGCACGGCGACTCCGGCTTCGACCGCCTGGGGATGGGCCGCCACGACCATGCCGTGGCGCGCGGAGACCGGGCTGACCTCCACCGGCACGGCGGCCAAGGCGACCTGCGGGGGGACGCAGGCCAGCGAGACGAGCGCGATCAGGGCAAAAAGCGGACGACGCATGACCCGGCGATTTGGAGAAACTCGCCGCCCAGTGCGAGGGGAGAATGCACGGAACGGGGGAAAACCCGCCGGCGCGGCCGCGCTCCGCCCGCGCATGACCCCGGCCGATCGGCCCGCTCAGAATCGCTTCGAAATCTGGCCGTAAAACGCCCGCCCCCGGGCATTGGTGCCCGCCCCGCGCCGGTAGCCGAAATCCTCGTCGGCCAACGGCGGCTCCGCGTCGAAGATATTGTTCACGCCCGCCCGCAGCGACAGATTGCTGAGGACACTCCCCCGCCGGCGCGGGAAGGCGTAGTTGAGGTAGGCGTTGTGCGTCGTGTAGGCGCTGACCAAGTAGCGGTAGCGCCGGACCCCGCCGGAGTCGTCGTAGACCGAGATGTATTCGGGCTGACCGAGCACGTCGTAGATCTCCTTCGTCGTCGCGGTGCCGGTGTCGACGTAGGGGCCGTAGTAGTTGACGAACCAGCCGCCGGTCCAGCCCTCGACGCGCCACGTCCCGCCCACGTTGCCGCGGAAACGGGTCCGGCCGTCGCGGTTGATGTTGTTCACTTTCGGCGCGCCGGGGGAATCCTCGGTGTCCGCCTGGAGCAGATACGATGCGTCGCCGCGAAGCACGCCTTGGCCGAACCGGGTCTTCGGCAAGCGCAGTTCGAGGCCGAAATCCAGCCCGCGGGTCTCGCGGCCGGCGAGGTTGACGTAGTCGGTCACCACCGAGCGGACACTGCCGACGGGCGCACGCTGCGTTGCGGCGGGCCGGCTCGCGTTGTAGGCGGCATAGGCGGCGAGATCCGCGGGGGTCACGGCGTTGCGGACAACCTTGGGGTTGCCGGCATAGGCGGCGGTCCCGCTGCCGAGATTGACCTGTCCGACCGGAGTGCCTGCGGCGAGGGCCCGCTGCACGGCGCCGTCGAGCAACTCCTCGTCGCGGATCAGCTGGGTGGTGCCGGTGACGTCGTCGATGACATCCTTCTGCCGGATGCTCCAGTAGTCGACGGTGACGGTGAGGTCGCGGTAAAACGGCGCGGACACCGCGAGGCCGGCGGAGAGCGAGCGTGAGCTTTCGGGCTTCAGCCCGGCATTGCCCTGGCGGAAGATCACCGGCACGGCATTGGAGTCGACGTTGAGCCCGGTGACCTCGGAGCGGTAGGGATCGTTGTAGGTGGTGCCCGAACGCTGCAGCGGCGTGGGATTCGATTGCACGAGATTCGGCGCGCGGAACGACGCCGCGGAGGTCGCGCGGAGCATGATCCAGTCGTTGGGCCGGTAGTTGAACCCGATCTTGGGTTTGGCGGTGCGGCCGAAGTCGGAGAAGCGCTCGGCGCGGCCCGCCATCGTCACTTCCAGGGTGCGCACGAATCGGGAGCGGTTGCGCTTGCCGACGATCGGGAAGAGGAGCTCGCCGTAAGCGGAGCCGATCGTGCGCGAGGCGTAGAGGTTCACGTTGGGGCTGACGGCGAGGAAGTCGTTCTCGGCCGGCCCGAAGAACAGGTTGGTCACGTCGTTGGGGTTGCCGTTGTAGGGCGCGCTCGCCGGATTGAGACCGGCGTAGGGCGGACGCCAGTCGCGGTAATCCTCCCAGCGGAACTCGGTGCCGAGCGCGACCCCGACCGGGCCGCCCGGAAACCGGTCGAGGATCGAGCCGTTGACCCGCAGGTCCCAGCTCGCGAGCTGCGTGCGGCCCTCGCGGACAAAGTCGTCGTAGAGCGAATCGGTGAGCGCGGCCGGATTGCTGTAGGGCTTGTCGACCTGGACAAGGTAGGGATTGGCGGTGTTGCCGGGCTGGGCGACGAGCTTGAACGTGTAGTTGAGCGGGTTGAAGGCCTTGGCCGGATCGGAGGTCATGAGCGCGGCGCGGAGGCGGCTCTCGCGGACCGCAAAGTGCTCGGTGTCGCGCGTGCCGTTGCGCGCAAACAGCACCCCGCTCTCCCACTCCCACCCCGAGACGAACTTGCCGCGCAAGCCTCCGACCAACCGGAAGGACCCGGATTCGACGTCGATGCGGCGGGCCTTGAAGTCGCGCGGGATCACGCCGACTCCGGTCAGGAACTGCAGCTCGGCCGGCGTGCCGACGAGGCGCGGACTGCCGTCGGTGTTGGCCAGGCCGGTCGGGTGGTAGAAGCGCTCGCCGAACGGATTGAAGGGATTCGCCGCGCTCATGGTGATGCCATGGTCGGTGGCCACGTCGAACGAGGTCGGCAGACGGCCCGTCGCGGATTTGGCGCGGTAGGCCAGCACTTCGCCGAACAGCTCGAGGTTGTCCTGCAGCCGGTGCCGCAGCATCGCGGTGAAATTGAAACGGTCCGTCTTCGGCAGGATCGGTTTGTAGTCGTTGGGATTCTGATACCAATTGACGGTGAAGTCGTCGATGTTGTGCGACGGCAGCGTCTGGCGGAAACCGACCGTGCCGTCGGCCAGCGGAATCAGGTAGAACACGCCCGCGGTCCCCATCGTGGCGGCGACACTGCCGGAAGTGGTGATGATGCCCCGGTTGCCCGCCGGCCGCGCCCCGACGAAATTGCCGGCGGCGTCGAACGTGCCGCGCACGAACCCGCCGTAGTAGCTCGAATCCGTGCTCAGGCGGTTGTCGAAATCGTTGTCGCGGACGACCGCGCCGGCCGAGTCGGTGATCGGCGCGCCGTTCCAGGGCGGCGGCACGGCGCGCGTCACGCGGATGTCCTGGTTGGAGGAGAATTTCCGCTGGTTCAGCCAGAGGAAATCACGGTGGTAGTAATCGAGGGTGACGAGCAGGTTGCTCTTGCCGCCGTTGAAATTGCGGCCGTCGGTGATCTCGACGTTCCAGTCGTTGCCGCCGCCGTGCTGGGTGACGCTGCCGCGGGTGCGGAACGAGAGGCCGTCGAAGTTGCCGCGGGTGATCGAGTTGATCACCCCGGCGGCGGCGTCGGTGCCGTAGATCGCCGACGCGCCGTCGCGCAGCACCTCGACCCGGGCGAGGGCGGCGGCGGGCAGCTGGTTGATGTTGACGGACAAGGAGGGCACGCCGCTCTCGGCCTGGCTGATCGGATGCGGCGGCAGACGCCGGCCGTTGAGCAGCACCAGCGTGTTGCCCGAACCGATCCCGCGGAGGTTCACGGTGGCATTGTCGCCGCGCGCGTCGGCGCCGAGGGTGTTGCCCTCGTCGAGCGTGATCGGCCCGCCGATCGACAACGTGTCGAACAGCTCGGCGGGCGTGATCGCGGCGCGCAGGTCGAGGTCCTCCATGGTCATCACCGTGACGGGGAGCGTCTTTTCCTCGTCGAGGCGCCGGATGTTGGAACCGGTGACGGTGAACGCCTCCATCATCTGGGTTTCCCCGGCGACGGGGGTCGGGCGCGCGGGCGACGGGGCCGGTGCGGTCTGCGCGCCGGCGGCCGGGAGCACCGCCAAGGCGGCGAAACCGGCCGGAATGAATCGACGGACAAGCGGGGAACGGAGGTGCATGGGTGGGCGTCGGGGCTCAGGGGCGGGCGGGAAAAAGGACGAGGCCGTGCCGGTCCTCGGTCAAGGCACCGTCGACGAGCGCCGGTCGGCCGTTGACGAAAACCCAATTTATTCCTTCGGACATCCGGTGGGGCTGCTCGTAGGTCGCCAGGTCGCGCACCGTCGCGGGATCGAACAGCACGAGATCGGCAAACGCCCCCGGGCGCACGACCCCGCGGTCGCGGACACGAAAGACCTGCGCGGGCAGCCCGCTCATGGTGTGGATGGCGCGTTCCAACGGGAGCACCGGCGTGTCGAAGACGTAGCGCCGCAGCTTGCGCGGATACGGGCCGTAGGAGCGCGGATGCGGCACGCCCTCGCCCGGCACCACCAGTTCGCCGTCCGAGCAGGTCATGGTCCACGGCTGCACCATGAACGCGCGGATGTCGTCCTCCTGCATGTTGAACGACACGATCTGCGCGCCCCCCGCGAGAATGAGATCGATCGCGACATCGACCGGCTCGGCGAGGCGTTCGCGGGCGATGGCATCGAGCCGCCGGCCTTCGAGCGCGCGGTTCGCCGCATGGGAGCGGATCTGGAGATTGGCCGCGCCCGCGCGGCGCTCCAGGTTCTCGAGCATGCCGCGCCGGATGGAGGCCCGCTGCTCCGGGTTGGCCAGCCGGGCCTTGAGCGCACCGGTCCCGCCCTCCTGGGCCCAGGCCGGCACGAGCGCGGCGGCCAGTCCGGTCGACGACGCCTCGTAGGGATACTGGTCGGCCCAGATCTCGACGCCGCCGGCGCGCGCCGCGTCGATCCGCCGGATGATCTCCGCCGACTGGCCCCAGACCCGCGGCCCCAGCACCTTGATATGCGTGACGATGCCGGGGAGCCGGGCGGCCCGCGCGACTTCGATCACTTCGTCGACGGCCGCCACCACTCCCACCGTGTAGTCGCTCTCGTCGCGCACGTGGCTGGTGTAGAAACCGTCGAACTCGGCCGCCACCCGGGCCAGCGCGATGTGCTCGGGTGTCTTCGAAAACGTGCCCGGCGCATAGAACGGACCCGCGGACAGGCCGAACGCCCCCGCCTCGAATGCCGTGCGCACCAGTGCCCGCATGCGGTCGAGTTCGGCCGCGGTCGGTTGCACGTCCTTGGCCCCGAGCACCGCGCTGCGCACCGCATTGTGGCCGATCATCAGCGCCGCGTTGACGCCGGGCCGCCGCGCCTCGATCGCGCGGCGCTGGGCCGCGAGGTCCGTCGGGCCGCCGCCGTCGGGATTCAGCAACACCGTCGTGATCCCCTGCCGCAGCAGCGCCTCGGCGGGCGCGGTCGCGGCGTTGCCCAGCGCCGGCCACGCGTGGGTGTGCCCGTCGATGAATCCGGGGACCAGATACAGCCCGGCGGCCTCCACCGTGCGGGTCGCCGTCGCGCCCGCCAGCCGGCCGACCGCGGCGATGCGGTCGCCTTTGATCGCCACGTCGGCGGCGAACCACGGCGCCCCGGTCCCGTCCACGACCCGCGCACCGCGGATCAGCGTGTCGAAGTCCGGGGCGGACCGGCCGGTCCCGGCGCCGACGATCAGGAGAAGAAACAACGCGCGGAGGGGCATGGTTTCAGCGCAGCCAAGCCAGCCACGCGCCGATGACGGGGGCGTTGGTCAGGTCGATCAGAAACCCGCCCGTCGGCGGCACGAGGGTCATCGCCCGCGGCGCCGGCCCGCGCCGCCGCACGATCGCATCCATCGCCGCGACCGCCGTCGCGGTCGATCCCACGCAGAACCCGACCAGCCCCGCCACCATCACGCCGGCCTCGTGGTCGCGACCCAGGAGCGGCCACACGACCCAGCGGCAGAACGCCAGCGTCGCGACCGTGTTTACGCTGAGGATGACCAGCATCGGTCCGGCCAGCGACGCCAGGTCGGACAGGTTGATCGCGGCGAGCGTCACCGCGAGAAACAGCGGCAGCAGCACTGCCGCGATCGCCGCGATCAACTCCGGCCGCAACCAGGTCCAGCGGCGGTGGTCGTGCCAGGCGCGCACGCCGACGCCGACCAGCAGCGCGCCCATGTAGACGGGCAGCGATGCGCCGACGCGCTCCAGCCCAAACCCCACCCAGGATCCGATCTTGATGCAGGCCAGCACCAGCAACACGTGCCCGGCGGCCGCCCGCCCGCCGCCCGCCAGCCGTCGCACGTCGTCGAAAAACGTCCGCGAACGCGACCCCGTTCCCGCCGTATCCGCCACCGGCCGCGCCGCCGGACCGCCTGCCAGCAAGCGCTCGGCCAGAGCACCCGCGAGCAGGCCGCCGGCGACCAGCCCGAAGGTGGCCGCCGCCGCGCCGGCGGCTGCGGCCGCGGGAAAGCCCGCCGACTCGAACGCCGAGGCAAAACCCAGCGCCGTCCCGTGGCCGCCCACGAGCGTCAGCGCCCCGCACACCACGCCGAGCAACGGCGGGGCCCCCAAGGCCTGGGCCACCGCCACCCCGAGCGCATTCTGCAGGACCGAGAGCAGGGTCGCGCCCCCCAGCAAGATAACCAGCGCCCGTCCGCCCGTCCGGAGCATCCCGATCGGCGCCAACAGTCCCACACAGGTAAAGAAGCCCACGAGCAGCGGCAGGTTCAGTGCCTTCGCCGGCCGCGCCAGCCAGAGCGGCTCGGGTGTCACCCACCACGTCCACCACCCCGCCGTGACGCGCGTCTGCCAGGTGAGCGGGGCGAGTCCGGTCACGTTCAGCAGCCAGACCAACCCGGCAAATCCCAGTCCGCCCGCCACCGCGACCGGCACATTGAACCGCCGCAGCACCGGCCACACCCGCAGGATGGCCTCGCCGCCGACCAGAATCGGCACGGCCGCCGCCAGCAACCACCACGGGGAAAGGGACGTCGGCATGGGAAAGTTTTGGGCAAACGCGCGCGGGGGATGGCGCAAAGCACCGGTTATGCCACCGCGCCCGAACCGCATGCACGCGAAATCACCGGGCCTTCGTCCGCCTCGGGCGTGGCGCATTCCGGCTTTGCTTTCGACCGGGGCGCGGCTTGTTTTCGCCGCCAACCCCTCCCTTGATGCGCCGCGCCCTGCTGCTCGTATTCGCCCTCACCTACTCCGCCTTCGCCGCCCCCGCCGCGAAGCTCACCTCACCCAAGGAGCATTTCGGGTTCGCGATCGGCGACGACTATCACCTCGCGAACTACACGCAGACCGAGGCATATTTCAAAAAACTCGCCGGCGAGTCCGATCGGCTGCGTCTGGTCGACATGGGCCGGACCGAGGAAGGGCGCACGCAGTGGATGGTCATCGCCAGCGCTCCCGAAAACCTGCGCCAGCTCGAGCGCTACAAGTCGATCGCGCAACGCCTCGCGCGGGCCGAGGGCGTCTCGCCCGACGAGGCCGCGCAGCTCGCCGCCGAGGGCAAGGCCGTCGTCTGGATCGACGGCGGCCTGCACGCCAGCGAGACCGTCGGCTCCCACCAGCTGATCGAAACCGTCTGGCACCTTGCCGCCAGCGACGATCCGGAGATGCGGCGCATCCTGCGCGATGTGATCGTGCTCTGCGCGCACGCCAATCCCGACGGCCAGGAACTCGTCGCCAACTGGTATATGCGGGAGCCCGACCCGACGAAACGCGTCCTCACCGCCACCCCGCGCCTGTATCAAAAATACATCGGGCACGACAACAACCGGGACTTCTACTTCTCCGCCATGAAGGAGAGCACCAACATCAACCGGCAGCTCTACCTCGAGTGGTTCCCGCAGGTCGTCTACAATCACCACCAGAGCGGCCCGCTCGGCACCGTCATTTTCGTCCCGCCGTTCCGCGACCCGTTCAACTACAACTTCGACCCGCTGGTCGTCGTGGGCGTCGAGACCTACGGCAACGCCATCCAGAGCCGCTTCCTCCAGGAGGGCAAACCCGGCGCGACCTCCCGCAGCGGCGCCAACTACTCGACCTGGTGGAACGGCGGCCTCCGCACCACGACCTATTTCCACAACATGATCGGCCTGCTCACGGAAATCATCGGCAACCCCACCCCGATGCAGATCCCGCTCGTCGCCCGCCGCCAGCTGCCGTCCAACGACCTCACCGCCCCCGTCGCGCCGCAGCTGTGGCGCTTCCGCCAGTCGATCGAGTATTCGCTCACGGCCAACCGCGCGATTCTCGACCAGGCCTCGCGCCACCGCGAGGTGCTGCTGCGCAACATCTGGCTCATGGGCCGGAATTCCATCGCCCGCGGCCGCACCGATTCGTGGACCCCGCGGCCCGACCGCATCGACGCCGTCGTGCGCCTCGCCGCAAACGAGCGCGCGACGGGCGAGACCGGCGGCGAACCCGACCCGGAGTCGTTCGGCCCGCCCGTGCAGCGTCTGCCCGCCAAATACTGGGACGTCCTGCGCAAGCCCGAGTGGCGCGATCCCCGCGGCTACATCGTGCCCGCGGACCAGCCCGACTTCCCGACGGCGATCAAGTTTCTGAATACCTTCGTGAAGACCGGCATCGCGCTGCACCGCGCGACGGCCGATTTCACCGTCGCCGGCAAACGCTACCCGGCCGGCTCCTACGTCGTGAAGACCGACCAGGCTTTTCGCCCGCACGTCCTCGACATGTTCGAGCCGCAGATGCACCCGAACGACTTCAAGTATGACGGCGGTCCGCCCAACAAACCCTACGATGTCGCCGGCTACACCCTCGCGCTCCAGATGGGCGTCGGGTTCGACCGCGTGCTCGAGGCATTCGACGGCCCCTTCGAACGCGTGCCCTACGGCGAGGTCCTCGTTCCGCCCGCGGGCCGCATCGCCGGCAGCGGCGTCGTCGCCGGCTTTCTCGTCAGCCCCCGCGTCAACGACAGCGTGATTCTCGTCAACCGCCTGCTCCACGCCGGCGCAGAGGTGTTCCGGCTCAAGCAGCCGCCGGCCGACGCCCCCGACTTCGGCGCCGGCACTTTTTTCGTGCCCGATCGTCCCGGCGCGCGCGACCACGTCGAGCGCGCCGCGGCCCGGCTGGGTCTCACCGTGCGCACCGCGACGACCGCCCCGGCCGCGGACACGCTCGTCAAGCTGGCCCCGGTGCGCGTCGCCCTTTGGGACCGCTTCGGCGGTTCGATGCCCTCGGGCTGGACGCGCTGGCTGCTGGAGCAGTTCGAATTTCCCTTCGACGTCATCTACTCGGCGCAAATCGATGCCGGCAAACTGCGCGAAAAATACGACGCCATCGTCTTCGTTTCCGGCGCAATCCCCGGCCCCGGCGTGCGGCCGCCGCCGACCGCCCGGCCCCGCAATCTCCCGCCCGAATACGAAGGCTGGGTCGGCCGGATCACGCCCGACAAGTCCGTGCCCGCCCTCAAGGAGTTCCTCCAGGCCGGCGGCTCGATCGTCGCCATCGGGTCATCCACCAACCTCGCCTTCCAGCTCGCCCTGCCGTTGCAGAACGCCCTCACCGAGCGCAGCCCCGAGGGGCGGCTCCGGGCGCTGCCCGACGACAAGTTCTACATTCCCGGCAGCGTCCTGCAGGCGCGCGTCGACGCCACCCATCCCCTCGCCTGGGGCATGCCGGAGCGCGCCGATTTCTACTTCGACCGCAGCGCCGCCTTCACCCTGCCGGCCGGCGCCGAGGCCGCCGGGGTCCGCCGGGTCGCCTGGTTCGACTCCGACGCCCCGCTCCGCAGCGGCTGGGCCTGGGGTCAGAGCCACCTCAAGGACAAGGTGAACATCGCGTCCGTGAAGGTCGGCGCCGGTCAGCTGCATCTCATGGGCACCGAGATCGCCTTCCGCGGCCAGACCCACGGCACCCTGAAGCTCCTCTTCAACGCCCTCTACCTCTCGACCGCCCGGACGGACCGGCCGTAACGGCCGGTTTTTCGCCGCTCGACCGGTCGTTCTGCACAGCCCGGGCGATCCTCCGCCGGGCCGGCGAACACCGAGGCCCGCCCAAAAAAGAGCCCCGGAAACCCGGGTCTCCGTCACCACTCCGTCGCGGGGCCGCGGGAAATCAGAACGTCGTTCCCGCGGTGAATCGGAACGACAGCGGGTCGTAGTAGCGCACGGCGCGCTCCGGCACCGTGATCTTCTGCGCCCCGGCCGTGGTCGACGCGACGAGAGCGCCCGTCGCGGGCAGGATGAACAACGTGCTTTCCCCGGTCGCGACCTTCTTCCGTTCGTCGAGCAGGTTGTTCACGTTGAGCCGGAGGTTCCAGCGCCGGCCGCCGAAGTCGGCGCGGTAACCGATGCCGAGGTTCAGTTTGTAGTCGGCCTTGAACTTCGGCTTGTAACGCACGTTCTCCACGCCCTCGGTCGTGCGCGCACCGTTGGTCAGGAGGACTTCGCTCTGCCGCTGGCCGTTGAACTGGGCGCCCAACCCGACATCCAGTCCCTTGAACCGACCGGCGCTGAACTCGTATTTGGTCCAGATCGAGAGCTGGTTGCGGGGATTGTCCAGCGTGCGGCGGCCCTGCGTCTGGCCGGAGAAATCGTAGGACGCCTCGTCCAGGTTGGCGCGGCGGGCCTCGAGGGGCACGCCCATGTAGTTCCACCACGAGTCATACTCCGTGCTCTTCGGTTGATCCACGACCCGGAAGCCGCCCGTGACCCACTGCGTGAGATACTGGTAGGTCACGACCGACGAGAGGTTGTCGGTGAGATTCAGATACAGCTGCAGGTCCACGCCGCGCGTCTGGTCGTTGTAGGACGTGTCCGAATTGCGGTTGAGATACGCATTGTTCGCGTTGAACCCCGTCGCCCCGGTGCCCACGGAGGCCGCCTGCAGCGCGGTGAGGTTGTTGGCGTCGCCGGCCGCGGCGTCGAGCGCCCGGCGGAGCGGGTCGGCCGACGCGGCGCCAAGGGAGGCGTAGTCCACGAGAATAAAGCCGCCCTGCTGCGGTGCGCCGGTGACGCGCGGATGGTTGAGATCGGCCGCCGCCACGTAGCTCGCCGGCAGCAGGTAGGTCACCGGCCTGTCGGTCTGGAACGTCGTGTAGCCGGAATTCGTGACCGCATAGGCGCCGGGACCGGTGCCCGTGACCTGGGTGTTGCCCGTGAAACCGGCCCGCAGCGTCGCCTGGTTGTTGCTGCGCGGCTGGGGCGCCCAAAAGAGATTGTAGATCGCGTTCTTCCGCTCGATTTCGAAGCCCGCCACGGTGGCCGACACCCGCGAACGACCCGCGCGATCCTTCCACACGTCGAACTTGAAGCCGATCTCCTTGCTCTTGGTCTTTTCCGCCTGAAAAGGACTGCCCGCGCCGTCGCGCTGGCCGGTGTTGGGAAAAATGCCGCCGGCACTGACCGCATAGAACGAGATATCTCGCGTCAGGGCCACGCTCGCGCCTGCCGTCGGGCTGGTGTCGCGCTGCACCTTGCCGCCGAAGCGGTAGCCGTTCACCACCGGCACGGCACCGGGCGCGCTGTTGAGGCTCGCGGCGTCGGGCGACGCGGGCTTCACCCAATTCGCGACATTGCTGTCCGGCTGCGTCGGGTCGGCCTTCACGAAGGTGTTGTTGTAAGTGCGCACCATGTAGCGGTTCCACCGGACACCGCCGATGGTCGTCACGCGGTTGTGCCACCACTTGCCCTGGTAAGTCGCGTAGTGGCCCGTGTTCCACTCCCAAAACGGAACCTCGCGGAAGGTCCGGGTCTGCTCCCCCGCGTAACGGATGCCGCCCAGGTCGCCGAACGCGATGAACGACCGGTTCGTGCTGCCGGGCAAATTGCCCGTGACCTGCGCCGTCTGCGTATCGGTCTGGTTGATTGTCTGCTCCTGCCGGCCGAGCAGCAGCACCTGCTTGTTGCCCAGCAGCGAAAACTCATACGACAACTCGGCCCGCACCTGGCGGATGAACTTGTGCGTGATGCCCCGGGCCCACTGGTAATTGATCGTCTTCCAGTAGGCCTGGCCGGGCGTGACCGGATTGGGCCCGACGGCGGTCCACATCCCGAGTCCCGCGGGCGCGACGTTCGCCGCGGCCGTGTTGGCGGTCACCACGCCCTGCGAGTCGATCGTGCGGCGCTTCGTCAGCACGTCGGTGTAGTTCGCGCCGAGCACCGCGGTGAGGCCGGGCAGGAGCCGCTGCGTGACCTCGACCGTGCCCGAGAAGTAGTCGTCCTTCGAAAAGGTATCTCCGCCGCTGAGCCGGAAGTGCCGGCTGCGGCCGAACCGGTCGCGGGCGACCGCCGCCGCCTCGTTGAACTCGTTGACGTTTTCGGCCACGCGCAGCCCGAAGCGGTTGATCACGTTGCCGGCGTTGGCGTCGGGGAGATCCTTGAAGCCGGTGCCTTCGCTGCGGAACTTACCGTATTCGACATCGACGAAGACATTCGTGTCCTTGAAGGGCCGGAAATCGATCGCGGGCGTGACGAGGAACCGGCTGCGGTCGTCGTGGTCATCGCGGCTGCTGAGGTTCTGGTAAACGACGCCGACGCCGTAGTTGAGGCTGCGGCCGTCGCGTTTCACGAGCGGACCGGTGTTGTAGGCCTCGAAGCGGTAGAACTCGTCCGAACCGAAACCGACGCGGGCGGTGGAGCGCGGGGTGTTGCGCGGATACTTCGGGGTGATGTTCACGATGCCGCCCAGCGCCGCCACGCCGTAGAGCAGCGCCTGCGGACCGCGCGCGACCTCCTGCCGGTCGATGTTCACGACGTCGGTCACGGTGTCCTGGCGGAAGCCGTTGCGCAGGAACGAGCGCGTATTGAAGCCGCGGATATTGATCTGCACGCTGTCCCGGTTGACGGAGCCCGCGTTGCCGGAGCCCGAGGGACTGAAGGTGAAATTGTTGGCGGTCGTGACCGTCTCCTGGACGATGCCGGCGCTGTAGCGCAGGGATTCCTTCACATCGACCGCGCCGATGTCGTCGATGAACTCGCGCGTGATCACCTCGACGGGCAGCGGGATGTCCTTGATCGCCATGTTCAGGCGGGTGCCGGTCGTCGCGTTGGTCGCCAGGTAGCCGCGGTCCCTTGTCGTATCGACGCGAAATTCGCCCAGCACGACCGGCTGGTCCTTGGCGGGATCGACCGGGGCGGGCGCCGGGGCGTTCTGGGCCGCGAGGGGGCCGAAGCCGAGCAGCGCGCCGAGCGCGGCGAGAGGAGTTTTTCGGGGCATGGATTTGTCCGGAGGTTTTTCGGGTTTGTTGGGTTGCGGCTCGCCCCGCGGCGCCTTCCCGGGACCGGGTCGGACGACAGGGGCGCGCAGAATCATCAGCGCGCCCGTCTGGGCGTCCTCGACGACCGCGAGGGTCGTGCCCGCGAGCAGCCGGTCGAGCGCGGCGCGGGGCGCGTAGTCGCCGCGCACTTCATGGGTGCGCACTCCCTCGACCGCCGCGGCGGGAAAGAGGATCTCCCGCCGGGCTTGCTGCCCGAAGCGTTTCAACGTTTCCGCCGCTTCGCCCGCCGGCAGATCGAAGCGCGTCGGCGCCGGGTCCGCCGCCGACGCGGTGCCGTCGGCCACCGTCGCCAGCCACACGCAGACGACCAGCCAAGCCGGCAAACACCGGATCGGGGAGAAAGCATGGACGAAGGGGAGCACGCACCGACAGCGGGAGGGTTCGCCTCCAAGATGCGCGGCCCGCCGGCTTCCGTTAAAAAAATCTGCGGCCACCGGCTCGATTCGCGGTTCGTCCCGGGGCCGGTCGGTCAACGCGACTTGCGCAAAACGATCTCGCCGGTCGCCCGTCGCTCCGCCTGCGCGCCGAAGCCCGCTTCCAGCAGCCGCACGAACCCGTCGATATTGTCGGACCGGAACGACGCACTGATCCGCACGGCGGCCAGCGCGGGATCGAGCACCACGATCTGCACCGCGTTGCGCCGGTTGAACTCCGCCACGACGTCCGCCAGCGGCGCCGAGCTGAACTCAAGCAGCCGGTGCTGCCAGGCCAGGACGCGTTCGATTTCCCCGGGGGTGAGCACCGCGATCTGCGGCCGGGCCGCGGGCGCGAGCGAGACCACCGCCCGCTGGCCCGCTTCCAGTTGCGGCACCAACGCGGTCAGCTCCGGTCGCGCCCGCACGGGAGACGGCGGCACGGCGCCCGCCGACTCGTCGACGCGCACGCGGCCCTCGGTCACCAGCACCTCGACCGCCCCGCCCTCCAGCCGGACGTTGAACGCCGTGCCGACCGCGCGGACGTCCACGCCGTGCGCCGCAACGATGAACGGACGCGCCGCGTCGGGCGTCACCGTGAAATGGGCCTCGCCGCGCTCCAAGGTCACCCGTCGCTCGCCCGGCGTGAACCGCACGCGCAACGCCGCGCCGCGGTTGAGTTCCACCACCGTGCCGTCGTCCAGCACCCGCCGGACGACCTCGACCTCGGCGGCCGCAAAGGTCGCCGCGGCCAACGGCGCCGGCCGGTCCGCCGATTCCCGGACCTCGTCGGCCGCCAAAAAAAAGAGCGCCACCGCGGCCGCCGCCGCAAGACCCGCCGCCGCCGGCCATAACCGCAGCCATCCGCGCCGCGGCGGCGCCAGCAGGTCGGGATTGGGGCGCGCGCTGTGTTCCGGCCGCCAGTCGGCCAGCAGGTCGAGCCGCTGCCAATGCTTCCGGTGCCGGGCAAGCTGCGCCCCGTGACGGGGGTCCGCCGCCAGCCACTGCGAAAAAGCATCCTGCTCCGCCGCCGAAAGGCCCCGGTCGCACCGCAGCACCCAAGCCGCCGCCTCGTGCGCCGCACGCTCGTCGGCGAACTCATCGGATCCGGCCGCGCTCATCGCCGCCCCCCGCGTTGTCGCTCGATCCGCTCGAAATACTCCGCCAGTTTGCGCAATCCGATCGTCCCCTGCGCCTCGACCGTATGCTCGGAGATGCCGAGTTGGGCCGCGACTTCCTTCTGCGAAAGGCCGTAGATCCGGCGCAAAGTGAGAACTTGGCGGCAGCGGGCGGGAAGCGACTGGATGGCGTGCGTCAGGAGTTCGAGTTCCTGGGCCCGCGCCACGGCTTGCGGCACGTCGGAACTCTCATCGTGGACGCTCAACCCGGCACTTTCCGCTAAAGCAAATTTGTCCGCGACCTGCCGGTGCCGCACCCGCCCGAGCGCGAGATTGCGCGCCGTGGCGAAGAGCAAGGCCTTGGGCGACTCGATCGGCTGCGTCGCATGGGCCTGCAGCACCCGCACGTAGGATTCCTGCACGATGTCGTCCACGTCGCCTTCCTCCCGAAACTGCTGGCGCAACCAAGCCCGCAGCATCCCCTCGTGGGGCTGGACGTGGGCCGCGAACCACTGCGCTTGGGGTGAGCTTTCGGGGGGCACGCCGCGGAATCAGAGGAATTCCCCGAAAATGTCCAACGCCGGCTCCTCCCTGTCGGGCAAGCGCGGCCGCTCGCCGCGTCGGTCGCTCGCCGAATAAACCCGGCCCGCGCCGAAACCGCCGGGTCACCACGCCAGCTTCGGCCCCGGCTCCTTCAGCGGCAGTTCGTCGAGTTTGCCCGCCGCCGCCACGACCTCGTAGGCGGTGCGGAAGTGCAGCTTGGCGAACTCGCCCAGCGCCCGCGCGCCGAAGCGCTCGATGATCGCGTGCGCCTGCGCCTTCACCTGGGCGCTCGCGCCCTTCTGCAGCTTGTCGCCGAATTTCTTGGACAGCAGGTTCATCTGCCGGACGAACTCCGCGCGCGCCACCACCGAGGCCGCCGCGACCACCGGGTCCTCTTCCGCCTTCGTGCGCATGCGCAGCTCGAAATTCGCCACGCCTTTCTTTGCCAGCTCCCGCTGCACCAGCGGCTGTTCGGTGAATTGGTCCAGCAGTCCCCACGGCACGCGCTTCTCCGCCAGCGCCTGGTCGAGCGCGGTCGCATGCTGCCACGCAAGCAGCCGGTTCAAATTCGCCCCCGGCCGCCCCATCAGCTCGTTGTATTTGGGCATGCCGCAAAAACAGGTGCGCACCGCCACGCCGCGCGTTTCGCGGATCATCGCGTCGAGCTGCAGAATCCGCGGCTCGGTGATTTTTTTCGAGTCCTGCACCCCGGCTTTGCGCCACGCCTCGATCGCCGCCTTGTCCGCGATCACCGTCGCCGCGATCACCGGCCCGAAAAAGTCGCCCTTGCCGCTCTCGTCGAGCCCGGCGTGGGCCTCGAACCAGTCGGGATGCAGCACCTCGTCGTAGCCCAGCTTCGGCGCCCCGGTCACCTCGGGTTCGATCACGTCGCGCACGAAGTCCTCCGTGCCCTTGCCGGCAACGACGACCTTGCCGCTCGTGTAGGCGCTGACGTTGACCTTGAGGTGATCGGCCTTGAACGCGAACCGCGTGTAGGCCACCTCGAACGGCGTCCAGCCGCGCTCCGTCAGGATCCCGCGCAGCTTGTCCATCTGCGCGTCGTCGAGCTTCACCGTGTAGGAGGCGATCTTCTTGGGCGCGTCGGCGTCGTCGGAATGGGACTTGGGCATCGCGCCGATTCGCCATCAAACGCGTGCAAAGGACAAAATCATTCTGCTTCGCGACCGCCCGAATTTGCGCCTTTGTGCATCCGTGGCCCCCGCCCTCCTCGCCCGCCGCGCCGATTTCCAAACCGCCCTGCTTGCCTGGTATCGCACCCAGGCACGCCGCCTGCCGTGGCGCGAGGCCCCGTCGCTCTACAAGACCGTCGTCAGCGAGTTCATGCTGCAGCAGACTCAGGTGAAGACCGTCCTGCCCTACTTCGCGCGCTGGCTGGAAGCCCTGCCCGACTTCGCCGCCCTCGCTGCCGCCCCTGAAGCC
>JACCDX010189489.1_pt1 | contig 28527 bp, 42 predicted proteins | sample 7449681 | NCBI WGS metagenome assembly JACCDX01 (sample SAMN15323450, study PRJNA562643) | freshwater metagenome | isolation source: river surface water | place: USA:Blue River Watershed | collected 2017-08-18
ATGATCCTAAGGATATCGCACAATATAAGATTTTGATGAGAAGAGATTTGGGATCTTTGCATAATGAAAAAATGGATCATTTGAATAGGGTTGCCAAGCCTAACCGCTTGCAGCAGGAGATAACTAAAAGACAAGATCCAAAATACGTAGAAAGAGAGATAAGAAACAAGGAATATGATGAATTTGAGCGCCCTTCAGTTCTTAGAGCCGAAAGATTTAAGTTACAAGAAGCGAATTTCAATCCATCTCTTCCTCCTAAGAAAAAAGCATATAGCGCACCTGGTATTGATAATACGATAGTCGGTGGACTTGATACAACGCCTATCAAAAAGAAAAAAGTTGATATTCCCGCTCTTGAAGATAGCTTAAAGAGTAATCGCGAGGAGCTTGCAAAGATTAGAGAAGATTTGAAAACTCTTCCTGGACGTAGTGAGCCGGATGATGCAAAACAAATGGCTGCTGAGATAGCTCACCGTCAAATGAGCTCAAAACGTAGAGAAATTCATAAGACACTTGAAAAAATACAAGATGAAAAGAATAGTGCAAAATATGATACATCGGTACAACGACATAAGGATTTAAAGCATTTACCAGAGGATGTACAAAGAGCGATCGCAACTATGCGCAGGTCCTTTACTAAGACATCTTCACTAGGTCTGACAAAGACTGCTTTAGATATAGACCAAATAAATAAAGTGCTTGGTATCGCAAAGCAACGCGGAGATCTTATAGACCTAAAGGATGGTGATTTAACTAGAAAACGAATAAATGTGTTAAAAAATACGCTAGACCAAAGACTAAAAAATAAAAATATTGGCGGTTCCCTGAGAAAAAAACTAACAAATGATTATGGAAAAGGTCTCGAGGAGTTAAAAGATGCGACAGGGTCCTTGAGCACCGGTAGTACTGGGCGCCAAATACTTGCAGATCTAGCAAATAATGGCGAATTTATAGCGGGGGTTAATAAAAAGACAGGAGAACCTCAGCTTAAAAGCAGAAAGCTTGCCGATGTTACCAAGACTATGCGTTTGGCGCTTTTACAGAAACGAGATAGTTATGCTCCACCAACATCTAACCAAAACGCACAAGATTTATACAGAGGCCTAGTAGGTATGCATGAGCTTAGTGAGTTAAAGGGGGCAAGAAATATTCTAAAAAAGACTCCTGGTCATATATATTCTGCAACGGACGGTACACGATCCTCACATCAGGATCGACAGGTTTTAGAAGATTTAAATAGAGCTAGAGCCTTAAAAGGCAGCGGAGCTTCTGATGCTGCTAGCTCAATAAGACATATGCGCGATGCTGAGATAAATAGAATGATTCAAACTGCGGGCGACGAGTCCGCACATGGTAATATGTTTAAACAGGTAAATCCAAAAAAACCCAACAACCTACAAAAGCTTATTTCGGCTCAAGGGCATGGAGATTTGATTGAAGATGAGGTGTCTGACTTAGCCTTCGAGAATGCTAAACATAATCAAAAGATACTAAGCAAGGTTCCAGAGCGCTTATACAACCATCCAATGGTACAATCACGTCTTAAACCCATGGACTACGACCAAATTTTACAGCATCTGCGTGACACTAAATATAAGTTAAACCGTAAAGGAAGAGACCATGTTTATAGAATACTAGATAGTAGAGCAGAAGCAGCATCTGGAGCAGTTGGGAATACTCATAGTAACAAATCTAATACAGAGCAGGTTAAGTATTGGGAAGACGCGTTTTATCCCAAAAAGTATCCAAAGGATATTCCTAAACCAGACCCAGCTATTTTAAATAGCCCAAAAATTGGTAGCCAAACACGAAAGATGAAGTGAGGTAAATAGCATGTTTAGTAAAATAGCTGCTAACGTTCTATCAAAGAAGTTAATGGTCGAAGTAGACGGAAAAATGATGTCGGTTAGAAATGCTAAACGATTACAGAAACGTTTGATCAATAAAGCATATAAGAATGACCGTCAAGAAAACGCAGACGAATGGGTTAATAAGAACAAGGCTATTTCTGATAGAATAGATACTGCTCTTAGTAAACTACCCAACAATCCTGATAAGGCTAGAGCACAGCTTGGATTTCCTGGCGGTGCATCAGATGTGATTGGTCTTAACACTCCTTTTAACGCTGAGTTAGAACGCCAAGGAAGTGCTGTAAAATGGGGCCCAAGCTTTAGCAACTCGGAGCCTACTTTATTAGCGCGCAGAGCCTACCATAATGCTAGACAAGGTGGTGTAAATAACCCTTTGGTTAAGCAACTTCCTATGACTAAAGTCAACCCTAATTCACTTGCTGATTTAGCAACTTCGGCTGATTTAAAGGTGGACATGACAACATTAAGAAATATGCGGAAGGTACGAGTAGGCGACTTTAAAACAGTCCCAAGATATGGATATGTCGGGCAAGCATCAGTTCCGCATAAAACTGTCGATGAAAGGTGGGAGGATCTTATAAATACTAAAAAGGAAAAAATAAGAAACTCTTTGGGTCAAGCTTACGGAGATTTTGTTATGGATAATCAAAAACCCGTCCCTCCGCCAATTAAAGCTAAAAAGGCATACAATTCACCCGACTTTTCTAAAACAGTAAAGAGCGGTAAAGTACTTCCAAACGACACTGATAAAGCAGCCGTCTCGGATCTTCAGCAAAAGATAGAAGATACTCGTAGCAGTATAAAACAGTTGATAAACGACGGGCAAATTCAACAAGGTGTAAAAAGGCCTGGGCCACAACAAGCCTCAATGAGTACCTATGAAACCACTAAACACATTAATGAAGGGCGTAATTCAATTAACCGAGCACACGGCCAAATAAAGTCATTGCGAGATGGTGATATAGATTCCTTACCTCCAGAAGTAAGAGATGCTATAACACAAATGAGAAAGTCGCTTGTTAAAAAAGCAAGTTATATGAATAAGATTGCACTAGACATAGATCAGATAAATAAAGTGCTTGGTATCGCAAAGCAACGCGGAGATCTTATAGACCTACGTGGTGGCAAGCAATTAAGTAAAAGAATCATAAAGGATACTGCTAAGGCAGATGTCGAATCGCTAAAAAACGAGTTTAGCCCAGCATTTGGTAGAAAGCTAAATAAAGTTATGAAGGGTTTCTATGGAAAAACTAATATCAATGCTGCTGGTGCACAATCTACCGCACCAGAGACGGCATTGATATTACCCAAATTAAACGCGCATGGTGAGTTACAATCACAAGCACTTGCGTTAAAAAATAAGAAATACAGAAAGATAGCTGGAAAAATGGTAAAAGCGTATTTACCAGATCCCACTAATGTGATTAATCACGAGGTGCGTTATAATAAAGACGCTAATGATTTGGTCTCAGGGGTAATAGGTATGCACGAACTAAGCGAGCAAAAGGCCCTGAGAGATATAATTCGAGGTAAGGCACCTGTCGGATCTACTTTTGCAAGACAAGGATTTGACGTACTATCTAGCCATGTTGGTCAGCAAGTGTTGGAAGATCTTAAAAGAGGAAACACTTTAAAGGGGCCTGGTGCTGACGCTGCTAGAAGAAATGTTTTGAAGATGAGAGAGCCAGAGGTTGGGCATATGCTTAGAGTATTGGGTAGAAAGCCAAAATCACGCTATAATTACGGAGATATCCCCAACGAAGCCAATGCAACTCCACTACAAAAGCTAGTATCCGCTCAGCAATCAGATAAGCTTATAGGCCAAGAAGCAACTGATTTAGCCTTTGAGAACGAAGCACACAATCGAAAGATACTAAGTAAAGTTCCTGAACGTTTACATAATCACCCTATGGTGCAGTCTAGATTAAAATCGATGTCTGTTAACGATGCTATAGATGAATTAAAGAACACTAAGTACAAGATGAATAGTAAAATGCGTAATTACGTTTATAAGAAGCTAGATGAAAAGACTCTTCCAGGCGAATCACATATTAGCAAATACACAAACGAGCTTGATCCGCAAAACGCAAACTTAATGGATTTAAGAGCAGACCCCAAGTTATTCAAAAATAATATGGGCGGACGTTCAACGCGTATGAGACGCAAATAAATGTTGAAAGCTGTGTTATAATTGTGTATGTTATATACATCTTAACGAGATTGAAATCAGTCAGAGATAAGATTGCATTTTAATACACAGAGGAGAGTTCTTTACCTTTCTTTGTTCCTCTGTGTATTAATGTGTTCAAAAATCGTTAATTATGAACAATAAACATATAATGTGTTCAAAAATCGTTAATTATGAACATTGATTACGTGCTTGACTTCTTAATCTTTTTATATACACGTCTAGATAAATCGTCTACCTTCCATCCTATAGATTTAAAATACTCTTCATCACGTGCAAAGCACCAAGCAAACTTATTATCATTATATAGCGGTACTAAGTCGTCCCATTCGCAATTGGGGCTAGATATTGACCACGAATCCATTAATAACGGCTCTAGCGAGTCTATTTCTACAAATATATATTTATTATCCTTCATTAAGGATGTTAGACTCATCTTGTTAATCCTACTTTGTACGTCTGCTGTCATGTCTTTCTCTCGAAGCTTTAAGGAATGGGCCCAAACGGGCTTGAACCGTTGACCCGCGGTTTATGAGACCGCTGCTCTAACCAACTGAGCTATAGGCCCTTTTATTATAGGATACTACAATCATATATTGACACATATTGACATATCTTATAAAACTAACATAGATATAACACGATTTCTTTTAAAATCAATGGAGTATTATCATGTCTCACGATAATTTAATTAAGCTTGCCGGACTTTTTGATGTAGTTAAAAAAGTAGGTAGTGATGCGATTACAGCAGGTAAAAAAGTAGTATCTGGCGATTACGGCAGAGATGGTGCCGTTGGCCAAGCTATTGACACAGCTAAAAAAGGTGTGCGTATTGCCAGTGACACTAAGAATTTGGTAGCAAAGCGTATTGCTGATAACGCACCAAAGGCTCAAGAAGCGCTTAGACAAAAGGCTTTACAAGCTAAAAAAGCAGTCCAAGATCATGTCCATAATGTAAAAAACAATCCAAATAGAGGCGGACTTGCAATGCAAGCGTATGATTACGCGACTAAAGATATTCCAAGTGTCGGCAAGTCTTTTGTACAGGGTGCGAAGAATTATAAGGATATAGTACTAGATCCATTACGTAAGAAATAGTCAATTGCTTCTTTAAAACTTAAGGAAGTCCTTCAAGTTCTTGAGGAAGCCTACAAGTACTTCAGTGTCCTCATTTACAATATAACTTGCGATCGCTACCAATACTAATGCAATAATATTCTTCACTTCAATATTATAATGAATTGAAAGTAATACGACATCTACTACCAATGCAATTACGGTAGTGATAAATACGGCCTGCACCATGCCAAGCCCACCGTTCTCGACGGTGTCAGAGATACGCCACCAAGCCTTTAACCCGATGCAATTCGTAATTAGTGAGAATGTAATCCACCATTGCCACCACCCAAAGTCCTTAATGATTGGGATTGCCATATCTTTGGCGCTTGATTTGTAAAAGCCTAGAATACACATTAGTGTATTTAAGAGTAACGCAGTAAATAGAGACATGATACGTATGATCCTTGATAGTTTTGTTCTTGTTCTATATACTTATCCCTAATTAGAGTACACTTTTTTAGGAGTATGTAATGGCAGACAATAAAGATCAAAAGGATCGTACATATCTTGCGGGCATAGCAGGTAGCACAACAGGAACGTTGTTGGGCGGATATCTAGGTACAAAAGAGGGTAAACGTATTAAGGACAGATTAAGATCTACTGCTGACCGCTACGCAAAGCATAAGCAAGACGAGCTATCTGGTATTAACATAGATACTCATTCCGCAAGTAAAGCATACCGAGATGCTAAGGATGAAGCGGCCCAATACCGTGCTGTACTAGGCTCAGAGTTTGCAGGTCCAAGTGGAAAGGGTATACAGAAGTTCGATGTATACGATGACCGCATGAACCAGCCGTACGAACGATTTGGCAATGTTCAACGTGGTGATTTAGTACATCTTGATGATCATATAGAGAAGCCCCCATACACCGCTCTTGCAAGAAAAGTAAGGGACATAGATGATCCAAAGGTAAAAGGTGCTATGGATTCATACGTAAAAGCACAATTAAAAGCAAATGACGCACAAATACATTCTAAAAATATGGAAAATTTGACTGAAATGAGAGATGATCTACTTAAAAGAAATAGAGTTAACGCAAGTACGTTCATGGAACGTGCAGATCATGAGGGCGCCAGAGCATTACTTAAGAAGCGTTTAGCCTACGGCTCAGCCGGAAAGGTGATGGGTGGGTTTGGTGCAATTGGTGCGTATAAACTCTATAAACATTTGAAAGACAAAAAACAGGAGAACTGAAATGTCATTACTTGGACTGATTAAACTCGCAGAAGAGCAAGATAAGAAACGTCGCCCTCTCATTACAAATAAAGAGATGATGCATGCAGGTGCTAAGGTTGGTGCTGGTGGTGCTGGTACAGCAGTCGCAATGGAGGGTCTTGGAAGATTTATTAACCACAGACAAACCAAGTCGCTTGAGAATGAGTTAAAGGGCCTGAATGTACCAGCCCGTAACGTTTGGGATACTAAAAATGATATTCCACTTTTTGACCCGAGGAAGGATCCAACGCTAACAGCAGAAGAAAAAGATTATATCAAGGCTAAAAAATCGCTAAAAACTATGGCGGTAGATAATAAGAATAATATTAATAACGCTAAATTTCAAAAGCTCGTACAGGATTATGAGGACGGACTTAGCAAGGGTACAGAAATCCGAGACAAGATTAATAAGATAAAGAGCGGAGCAGGACTTGGATCTAAGTTTAGAAAAGCGTCAACTATACCAGGTTTAGTAGGTATAGCAGGCGCTACAATCGCAGCGGAGTCTGGTCTCGGGCACTTAGCAGGTAACAAGTACTACGGACGCATGGATCACTAACGCGTCTTATCACAGATTGCTCAAGCTTTCAGCTAAAAACACAACACACTAAAAACAAAGGAACCTAAAATGTCATTACTCGGTCTCATTAAGCTCGCACAAGAGCAAGAACAAAAGCAAAATAAACACTACGGTAAGATCGTAGGCGGTACTGCGTTAGCTGGTGCCGGCGCTGGACTTGGAATCTTAGGTAGTGGGGGTATTCTTGCAGCTAAGCTAGGCAAAGATCTCAAGATGGATGACCCAGAAGTGCTTGATCAACTAGAAAATGCCATGAGAAGAACTAGAAACGCAGGCCTTGCCACTATGGGTGCGGGCACTCTTCTAGGCGGCTACGGCTTATATAAGAATATCCAAGGAAGAAAGGCAAGGGAAGCCTCTGAGAAGACTGCGTCTATTATTGCTAGCGGATTTAGTAAGGATAGGTAACATGACCTACTACAACTTAATTAAACTCGCTGAAGAAAAAGAACAATCTAGTGGACCTAGCGCTAAGGGCGTTATTGGTTCCAGTTTAGCAGGCGCGTTTGCATTATCTCCAGAGCGACTTAGACGCAAGCGTAATCTTGAATACCAAGGAAGAGCTTAGGACGACATTAAAAAAGCTTTAGCGCGAAGAAGGCTTGAACTAAAAGCGCAATCAGCAGTGACACACTAAAAAAAATTCCGCGCGAAGAGAAAAGATGCACCACGCTCATATATAACAATATACTCATACACGCATTATAACACATACTCTTTCGTCCTATTACATATATAAACACGTATACGCTTATATACAATACACACACGCTTAGTAATAGTAATGTCGTAATAGTAGTTATGTCGATAACCATAGTCATTGTAGTCGTTATTATTGTTGTTAAAATAGTGTTGATAGGCGTAGCATTACTAAATAATAATAGTCCCTGTGATTATAATCGTAGTAGTGGTTACGATTATAGTAGTGTCCTAAACGTATACACGAAACCACACTAAACAACACTGCTGTTGGTCATTGATTATTATAGCTAAGAAAAACATAACGCGCTACTGTTAGTTCTTCCGGGCAACGCTTCTCGCGCTCTCCCTCCGCATGCTACTTCTTAATAATCAGTGCTTAGTACTCCACGATCGATAAAACGTTCGAGAGTTTCTTTACTTAGATTATTTCTGATAGCTTGTACTTCTTCACGTGGTAAGCGTTCACTGTAATACACATCATCCTTGTATTTTACTACAAGTTGATATGCATAAGACGTACCGAAAAGACTGCCAGCGAATTGTACTGATGTTTGAAGAGTGTCCATTTAGTTTCTCCTAAGGTATGGATTGTTGTTGTTCTTCGTTCTAAATACTTATCACGAAAATACGCGTACATTTGCACGACTGCTATATCCTTAGGGCTATCCTTATTACCTATAGACGATTAGCGTCAGGACAGTCCTTCTAGCGTTCGGGGAATAGTCGCCCAACACAACTGTTGTCCGTATAAAGATCAAAGAGAAACACCCATACGCGTATCATTCCACTATCATCAGAGCGTATTTAAAATTTTTTAGGGGTATAAAAATAGCTAAGTAAAAACGCGTTTTCATTTTATTCATATTCGGTAGCGTCTAGTTAATTAACTTCTTATTCATAGTTTTTATTATAGCATCTTAGATATTTTCGTCACTGAGCTCTTCAGATGTATCTTCTTCGTATGCTTCCTTGACCCACCCTTCTTGAGGAGCGCTTTCAAAGTCTGTACAGAGATAGTAGCCAATAAGCGCATTGGGTCTATAGACATCTAACGCCTTCATTACAAAGCTTGAGTTCAAACAGTCGACAAAATTTACAACAGGTTCTTGTATTCCCGTTGTTGCTGTTAGAAATTCAGATACCTTGCGGAAAGCGTCGAGTGTAAGTACGCCGCCTCTTTCCCAGTCTTTTCTAGAGAAGTAATATGTATTACGAGTAGTACCGACGACAAAGCTTAAACTTGCGATGATGTACTTCATTTGGTTTCTCCTTATTTGAATAAATCTACTATTTCGATGAATAGTGAAAATGCTGTAACTGCTACTGCAATGGTAGTGAATACAGGGCTTACGAGGGTTAGCGCAACGCTTAATACTGTGAATGTGTAGAGGATCATTTTGTTAGCCTTTCTTGTGCTATGTGTTGTTCTTTGATCTATATACTTATCACACGATATATACGTAAATTTCACTATCACCCAAGCCCAATGATGCTTATTTTCTAGCCAAGGATCTTGCCTTATTTATACTACGTTGAATGTCCGCCTTGTTGAGTTGATGGGAGATTGCTTTTTTCTTATTTGCATATCTTTCTACGGTTGTAGGAGCAGCCTTGATCTTAAATTTCCTATCAAATTCCTTATCGGAGTTGGGGATGGTTTTCACTTTTTCAAGACTTTCCTTAATCGTATTAACTCTCTCTTGCTCGCGTCTATGTACCTCTGGGTTATTATCTAAGATATTTGCCACATGCGACTGCATAGTTCTATTGAGCCTGCCCGACTTTCTTGTCTCTTGTTCCGCCATTTCTCGCAACTGCTCAGCATTAGTTGGCTTAAGGCGTGCTTGAACAATTGGGTTTGAATGCTTATGCTCGGGAACTCGGCTTAGAATCTTTTCATTATGCGCCTTGTTATCTGCTAGCATTTGATCGGCACGATTTGAAATACGCTCCTGGAAGCCCTTTTCTCCCCCAGACATAGGCTCTAATAATCTATTAAGACCTGGCGAAAGGCTTCTCATATCATCAATCTCTCTTTCACGTATGTCTCTAAATATTGCTTGAGCGGTTGGCGCTTCTTTACCTAGTGTATTAATCACATTAAAATCGTTAATAGGCACCTTGCTAGAAGCGTGGCTCGATGATATCATCGTATGACGCCCACCGCCCTTTATTTTTGGGTTTGACTCATTTAATTCGTGGTTAGCGACAATCTGCCTAAACGCCCTTGCGTCCTCTGTATCCTTAAGAAGATCGCCTATTGCTCTACCCCTAGCATCAAGATCAGGCTTATCATTGCCTCTGTTTCGGAACATCTTTTTAACCTTTGCAAAGTCTTCTAGGTCTTCTGGAGTACTGAGGTCTTTTTCACTGTAAGCGTTCAGCACATTTGGAGGTATCCTTAGACTGTTTACCTTAGCCTGCCTCGTGCGATATTCGCTTTCTGAGTGCTTAGGAACTGGAAACTTAATACCAGCCTTCTCAAACGCTTCTCTTGTAGCAGGGTCCATATTTGCTGAGGCAAGTGGAACTTCGTAAAAATTTGAAAAGTCTTCTACGTCTTTAGTAGATCTAACAGTAGCTGGGCGTACATCTCCAAGGCCAATCTCCTGCATTATCTTTTTAGCATCTCGGCGCTTGCTTAGAGGAATATTCTTGATATCTCGTCTCTGCATGCTTCTAATTTGCTTATTATCATAAGCCCTAGTTAGCACTGGACTATCAATTCTTTTTAGTAAAGAGCCAATTTCTGGTGCAGCGTGGCTACCTGGGGTCATAAGGCCGGTAATTTGCGCCTTAGTTCTCTCGTGAGCTAACTGCTTAACCCGATCCGCAAACTTTTGATCATTGCCTCTGTGGGCTGGAATCGCATTTAAAGCTTTTTGCGCAAATTCATCTTCATACTCAGGTAATAAGTTCATATCTAACTTACCGCGCAGTACGGCCCTATTGCTATTATCTTCTAACTGCTTTAAGCTGACAGCAATCTTTATTAAGTTACTAAACGACATGTTATAGGCTCCTTCTTCTAATATGTCTTTAGTCCACAATAGCACGATGATTGTTTAAAATAAACAATCAATAAACAATCCCTTTTAAAAACTCTAAATACCACGGCTTAACCCAACCAAGCATAAGAGTGCTGCCAATACTCGCAGCCGCACACTCGGACAATCCAATAAAGATACGCTCTCTGTTGTTCTTAGCATTAAAAAACAAAAAGGACGCCGTTAACCATCCCAACTGACTGACTGCACCTGATACCATTTGCGTATAGAACCAATCATGCGTATATGCGTAATTATCAAAGGACGATATCATGTCGCATACCAAAACTAAAATAAAGGATCGAATGCAACGTATTCTCAACTCTTTAGTTTCTTTGCTTTCTGTCTCGTAGGAATCCCTACATAGCCATTTAATATCGTCTTCTTCCATGTTATTAACCTAAATCTTTATATTTATTCTCTAGTATTTTTTCTAGGAACCCCGACTTCTTAGTTTTATTGGTATTTAGCTTTTTAGCAAGTCCTTTAAGGCTCCTCAGCCTAACTCTACCCATAGGATCATCAATTAAGTTTCCTGGAGCAACCGTTGAGTGCATGTTAACGTTCTTCTTATAGTCTCTATCAAGCACGTTCCCTACATGTTTAAGCATGTGTCTATTAAGTCTACCCCCCTTATCATGCTCCTTTGTTACAATATCCCTAATGGCATCGAAATCATCAGGTTTAAGACGCGCTTGAACCATAGGATGAGAATGTAAGTGTGAAGGAACTTTTCCCAGAATCTTCCGGTTATGAGCTGTATTTTCGTTCATTCTTTCGACGCTATTACCAATAATTCTCATATCTCTCCCTGCTTGGCCACCAGACATATTTTTCAACACGGGTGAAAGACCGGGAGAATTGCGTAGCATATCACTAACTTCCTTTCTTCGCATATCTCTAACAAATTCTTGAGCCCTTGGGGATTCGTTGCCCATAGTATTAACCATTGTAACATCGTGTAGACCTTGTAAGCCTGCATGCCCATGGGTTTTACCTTGAATAAAGTTGCCACCGTGTCTAAATTTCTTGGAGTTTAGTTCATTAAGCTCATGATTGGCAATAAGAGTGTTTACATCTAAGTCGTCCTGGCCCTTTAGTACATCGTAGAATTCAGGTTTAATCTTTTGGTCCTTTACTGGATCTAAGTACGCTCTTCCTTTTTGATTAACAATAAGCTTTTTAATTTTATTTGCGTGCTCATCCGCTTTGTTAGAAGCGTCCTTATTTACGGCTAATCGCGCTTGTGTGAGTAGTCCTGGGTTTTTAACTATATCAAAGGCTTTTGAGCCAGGCTCACTAGAATCCTTTGGGAACATATTTGTATATTTACCGGCAAGCCTTGAACCAAGGCTGTTAAGATAGAGTTTTGACGTATTTCCCAAAAGTTTTAAAGGATTAAGGGATGGCTTATATTCTATAGATAGGTTAGATGACATATCTTCAAAGTTTTGACGATTCAAAACACTTGAAGATTTAAGTCCCTTGGCCATAGACGGCAAGGCGGCGCTAGTCTGCATTACGCCCGTAGGATTTAAACTAGCTGTGCTAAGCAAACCAGGATATTTAGCGTGTACATTTCTAAGTTCTGAATCACTAAGGCTATTAATAAACTTAGTTGCATCTGCATAATGCTCCCCCGCCTTTGCGGACGCAGCGTCAACGATTTTACCTTGAGCACGCGCTCTATTAATATTCGCCTCTAGCTGTTTAATGCTGACGGCAATCTTTACTAAGTTGTTGTACATACGGAACCCATTTTAGCTAAAAAATAATGACATATAAGACAGTTTTAACACGATTAAAATATATTTTCAACTCACTAGTGATATACTGACTATTTAATTTACTTATAGATAGAGACAACGATCGACCAACTGCATTAGCGATTCTTTTGTTATAAGCACAAATCCGTTCTTAAACGATCTGTAGATATCTGAATGCTCGTCTATCACATCTTTAATATTATATCGAGGATACATGATTACATTTTGATTATTAGGAGCTTTATAAAATCTTCCTGGATGTCCAGATATGTGTACGCATTCCCACCAGGGCATCAAAAGAAGCCCAATTTTATGGAGAACAGAGGATAGGAACTCGGTATCTTTTTTTACAAATAGTATCTTTTTGGGGGATTCAAGATTATCAAGGTCAATAACATCTACATAAATATCTTCCGAGATCTCTCCGAAATTGTAGTTTGGATTATCAATTCCTGGCAATTTGCGTAATCTTTCATATAAAGCAAGCGCGTCGTCTTGGTTTAAGATTGTGTCAGGAAGTGTTATTGTCTTTAGTGGCACTTTTTTTGGTTTTTCTTTCTTTTTACTCATAGTTTTCCTAGGTTGTGATTTCGTCAATAAGACGAAGGATTTCATCTTCTGGTATATCGTTTACATAAACACGCTTTTCAATATGTCTATTTACGCTTACTAAGCACTGCATATATCCAAGTTCCATGGCCATGGCAACCACAAGCTTTAATTCTAGCTTACTCTTTGCAGGGATAAAGTACTCATTTCCGCTTACTGTCTTAATTTTTGGCTGATGATGATAGTTACCAATTGCTTCGTCTAACGACATAATATCAAGATAGCTAAACATAAAACTCCTTATTTTTTAAGGTGTTAGAAAAAAACAACGCATCCGTTGTTTTGACATCGTGGACAAGATTTAGTCGATACTAGATAGGCAACAATTATAAGCTTACTGTAAGCCAGTCATATTCAATTGTTGCACCTTCTGGTAAAGCTGTTGCGCCTTCGGCAAGACGTGGGCCTTTGTATTGACATACTAACGCCTTTGACCCAGCTTCAAGCTTTACTGTCTCACGATTGGCGGGAAGGTGAAAGCCTAGATCTGTGCTGATAACTGCTGCGGTGTCAGCGTGACCAATGAAGGACTTTAAGTGATGTGCAAGAGAATGGCCATCTTCGAGCATATCTCGAAGTACTTCTCGGGTAACGCGATGCCATTTGGCGCTACCGTCAAAGTCGACCATGTTTAATGAGAACGCATTTAGAACATGAACAATCATTATTTATCCTTTACTGTTGTGATTTCTGTGATTTTAATATGTTTAGCTAGAACGTCTGCGCTGATGATTGGTTTACCAATTGCTCTTTCGCCACGTGGGAGAAGCTTTCGGAGCTCTTCGTAATCCATCTCAACCGGAATCCAAATTGCGTTGCCAGGACAATCACAGATTTGGATTTCTCTGCATCGTAAACAGATTTTTGTTTTAACAATCGCCATCTTTATTACCTTTCTTAATGATGTTGATAACTTCGTCTACCTCTTCATTTGTCTTGAAGTAGGCAAGATAACAAGGACCATCGGATGTAACAACGTTTAGAACGTTGTTACTACGCTTATATAGCGCTTTGACATATGGGATCCAACAATGAGCATTACCAACAGTTAAGTCGGCTGTATCGTATTTTGTGCTTTTTGCAGGCATGGTAACTCCTAATAAGGTATGTGTTGTGTGTTTTGTTTGTATATAGTTATCACAACATTTGCGTTGTTTTTGCATTAAAGCTAAAAATTGCCGGCAGGCGTTTTACACTAAAACCATTGATATACAGACTTTATTCTTCTACCGCACTCCAGGTACCATTACGAAATATTGCAAAGTAACCATCGTCCCAACTCGTAAGCATCCTTATTTCCGTATCATCATAATCGTCTTGTAGGGTTTCAAGACACTTTACATCATTATTGAAGGGGGCGTTTAGGTTAAACATAGCACTTAGGTGCATTTCCTTTTCAACGTCATTCATTGCATAGTGAAAGCGGGTATATTCGGGCTCACCTTTTTGATCACCAAGTAGCTTAAAGAGCCCATCTTGCTCCGCGTTACGAATATGACTGATGAGCAACGGATCCGTTGTTCTCACATTAACAATGTAGCTTGCTTTCATTCCTTATCGTCATCCTCTACTTTCTCATCTTCTTCGCTTTCACCTTCAATTTCCACACCTGGTTGCTGATACCCTTTTATTGGATTTTCTGGATCGCAATTAGCACAACGACAATCTTCTTCTTGTGTACAGAAATAGCACTCTGCAAGAGTTTCAAGACATGTGCCACATTCAGCAGCAAATTCAATAGCATCAGCGTCATCTTCGATTAAGCCTCTATACAGACCATCAATTGTTCTTTCTTCAAGATCTCCGTCAACCCAATAGCCGATAAAATTCATGCCAACTTCTTCAAATGTACACTTAACTTGCACCTCTGGATCACGTTCTACAAGTCTTTCAAGCAATGCCTTACATGCACCTGTTGGAGGGCTCCATGCGCTATCAAACGCAACACTGATTGATGATGGATTGTCATTATACACAAAATAACACTCAGTAAATGGCACATCCCACTTTGTGCCCCAGTAGTCGTTATGAAGGCGATACCAATCTTCTTCTACATAATCAGGGATGGGTGCTAGAGTTTCGAGTAGACCCTTTGTATAAAAGCCATTTTCATCCTTTGTAGCTTCTGCCACTTTTAGATCGTTGCGCAATTCCGCAATAATTTCTTTAGTTGACTTAATAGTCAGAATGTTCGAACACCAATTCGGCATGATCATATTCCTTATGTTGTAGGTAAAACATAACAACGCATCCGTTGTTTTCCTGTATACTATTATCCCTAAAGTCGTATATAAATTAAGACCCCTAAAGCATTACATGGTGCTTATGTTTCTTCATCTTCATTTGTTTCATATGGTGTAGGTATCTTATCTTTTGGGGATCCGTTCCTTCAGCTGTAACAACACGTGGTTGTGGGCTGTGATCATTTGCGGGTCGAAGAGCATTTGTGCCTGGTAGAAACTTACCGTAATCTGCATCTACCCTAGACTTCTTTATATCTGACCCGCCGATATAACTATCATCGTTAGCATTAACGGTACTCTTGCTCACATTCAGACCTCGGAACTTATCCTTACTGCTATCAGAGGGGCGTTTTGTATCTGTACCTTCGATATTATTTTTGGCCTCGTTGGCAGCCCTGTGCGCTAGTATTTGATACTGCGCTAGCTTTACTAAATTATGATAAGACATTTTGTTACCCTTGTTGTTGTAGGCGTTGTCTTAGCAAGTATACATTTGTTTCATGATTATTGGCAACAGACATAATAAAGTCGTCAAGCCCGAGAGACATAGTATTGGACTGTTTTAAGTGTGCATACGCATTTGTGAAGGTTTCTTGTAAGTCCTCTTCAACAACCATAGCGCGCATAATTGGGTCGCCACCAGACTTTTGTTCCATCTCTTGAACATGCTGGTTAATAATTTCCGCTTGCTGTATTGGGTCAACTACAGCACCTGTGTATTTAGCAACCATCTTTTCAGCAAGTGTATCAATCTCATCTTCTACTGACTCATAGATACGTTTTAACATTTCATGATCTCCATAAAACATAGGACCACTTGCTTGCCAATGTGATGTTTGGTGAAGAATATAAGCTGATCTTAACATAGCTAACATATGAGCTAAAATTTGAGCGGTTTCATCCATGGATACTTTCCTTATGATAAACTTAAGTTACTTATTATAGTATATATCATGTACTAACTCGGATATCAACGAGATAAACACAATAGCAGCCCCTATGTACGGTAGTCGTACAACAATACTTAGCATAAGTAATGACATACATACGGGAATAATAAGCCCAACAACAATTACCGTTAGGTCATACTTTTCAAGCGCTTTTCTAATTTCATTTGCGTTTCTGACAGTTTTAAAAAATACGATGAATAAGAAAAACATTGCATTGAGTATTGCAAGTTTTTGCTCTACGGTCATTTTTTAGTAGCCTTTCTAGCGCTATTGATAGCATCTATAATATCATCTTGAGATGATCTCTTTGATTTATTCTGCATCATTTGTACCTTTAATGCCTTTGATGCGTCATGAGCTTGTTCGGCAACTTCCTTTCCAACAGATAATGCTTTGAGTATCTTTCCCAAACTTATTCTTTCACCGCCTTCATTATCTTTGGAAGCCTTTTTTGTGAAATGACTGTTCTTGAGATTGTTTAGCGCCTTTAACTTTGCCTGATCAAATTTACGATATTCATTGTTTTTGTCTTTTGATGTTTGACGTAAATCTTTAATCAAGTCATCAATGTGTACAAACTCCGCGCCTTCAAGAGCATCACCTTCGCTACCAAACTTTGAGGTATCACGTTGTCCAGCAGGAGCAGCTACAAAGTGTGAAACTTCTCCGTGGTAATCTCTACCTTTAGCAAGAGCTTGCTGTCTAAATGCGTCATCCCACTTGATCTTTGCACTACCAATGTGATGTGGTTCACCGCTGGTTGTCCAGCCAGCTTCTTCTAGCAATTCCTTACGTGTTGCATCTTGCATTGTTTCGCCTTCTTCAATACCACCACCAGGGAACTTATAATTATTGCTGGGTCTAAGTCCTGATCCAGGCGCTTGTTTTTTTGCTGCAAGAATACGCCCGTCAGGCTGATATAAGAACGCTTGCACTTTTGGACGATATCGCATTTGTTCCGCAGCAGTCTTTTCTTGTTCATTAAGCTCATCAAGTGTATTAAAGAATGAAAGCATCATAATGTCTAACTTACTCATACTAATCCTTTGTTAGTCTTTGTGTTTGTTTATACACTATTATCACAAAACTCGGCATCATATTTTAGCTAAAAAGATAGCATATTTTTACTATCATCAAAAAGTGAAGCAGAGCGTTTCAGAACGATGCTAGGAGCGAGTGGCGCGGAGAACTAGGTGTTAGACTCTAGACCATTGATCAAGAGTCTTCTTTAATTCCTTGTAAGACCATACTTGAAATGCCACAGCAGCAACACCTACTACTGCAAATGCTGTTGGGAAGAAATACATTACTGGAAGACTTACAGCAAGATTAGCAACGACGCGAGCGATCACAACTTTTTGTACACCGTACTTTTGAAAGTAGGGTTGGACTGTTCCGTTCATGACAATGATGAGGGAGCTGAGAATGTAAGAGGCAACAATGAGCAGAATGTCTAATGCGTAGATCATTTTGTTTATCCTTTGTTTTTAGGGGTTATGAGAGTTATAGTTTTCTCTCTTGGGTTCTATATACTTATCACAGCATTTTGTGCATTTTTGCGGATTTACTATCATCAAGTTATAGCTAAAATAAAGCACGCATATATCAGGGGTTTATTATCTTAATTAATAACCAGTTTTAATATTAGTTTAACAACGCCTTTACAAACTTATCCACTAGGCTTTGATAATTCCTACGAACTTCTTCTGTAAACACACCATTTGCGTCTTTAAATACCTTTGTAAAATCATCGCGCGTAATATCATGGTTGTTGACCACTTCACGATTCTTGTACAAATACACCTTGTCCATGTAGGCTTGACTAAATTGGAAATCAATATTCGCTACAGGTATTTTATGCGCTCTACCAATCATATCCAAAATAATCTCACCAAGCAGACATTCTGTACCACGACTGTTTATAAACCATGTGGTAGCTGTGTCTTGCTCAACGCTTAAGCCATCATGAACTGCTGCGGAATAATACGCTAGTAATATCTTTAGGAAACATTCGTAGCGGCTATCTTCCCCATACTCAATATGAGCAAATTCACGTACAACGCAATCATCGATCTCACAATCGGAATTATTGCCAACACCAACACCTGTATAATTTGCGCGTACATCTACCTTGTTTGAGAAATTGTGCTCAACAGTGAGTACCACTTTTGGTAGATGTATCAGAGGAGTCGCAAGGACAAGCTCATTAAAATCATGAACAAGCTCTTCGAGTGCTACTAGTCTTTGCGCTGTAATATCTTCATCAATCTTTTCTGATTTATACCAAGCCACAAACCAATCGGCAATATTTTGAAACGCCATAAACTTAATACTATAAGAGCATTCTGTTGTTGGTAGGCCTTCTTTTATACCACGGAATTGTACATTTGAAATACCATCAGTATCAATGCGCATAACAATTTCTGCATGATTGCCATTTGCAGTGTCAAAGAACTCTACATTGATTTCATTATCAAACGCTAATCCACAACGTCTAGCTGTATAACTTGCAGTAAATCTTTGTGGAGCAACTTCATTAACCTTTTCAATAACACTTAAAGCATAATCATTAAGATCAAGCGCAACGCGTACTCTTTGAAAGATCTCTGAATAGTTATCACTATAAAAGATTTCAAGCGCATTCACAATACGCACATCATCTTCCCAAGTGCTGACATCCATAGTTCCTTGACATAGCACAACAGTTTCTCCCAAGCGAACTGCTTTTACACCACATGCAATCAGGGTATTGACAAGTCTTTTATGAAATTTATCGTCCGGACATACAAACGCATAATACTTGTCAACTGTAGATGAAAGTGGAAACTGAGCGTATGGAAATTCGCGGATCCACGATAAATTATCCCAGGCTTGTGATCGTGAGGTTTCATCTAGAGCATCAAGTTCTTTAGCAGTAAAAATACGCTTGGAAACTTGAGCGACCTTTAAACGTGTTTGTGCTTGTTCAATTACGCTTCTACGTTCTTCGACATTACGAACACATACATCGTTGGTGATATTAAGAGTTACTTTACTCATGGCATACCTTTCTTGGAGTATGATATTAAGAGTTGAGCAGGGTAGTGACAACAGGAGCGTCTGATGAAGCCTCATTGTTTACTCTAACAGTAATATTGTTTAAGAGCGCTTCACCGCAAGGTGTCAAAGGTCTAAACAATAAATGAGGGGTGCCGTCCAGTGACAGTACCCTATCTTTTTTTCCAATAAGCCAGGCACTAGCTACTGCTACAACTGCTGCTGTACCAAAGCCGAGCCAGAACGAATTTTTGTTAAAACCGGTTTTAACTTCGGGTTCCATAGTAATCTCCTTCATTTGTCTGATGGTTGTTTTTGTTCATCCTGGGCAGTACTTTTGGGATCGACAGAATTTGTCATGCAAGTTTGCAAACTGATAAGAAGAGTACTGTCGAGCATTTTTGCTACCCAACAGTCTGTTCCAAGACAATCAATTATTAAACGTGGCACGCGATACCAAAGAGACTTCTTTGGTGAAAGTGATGAGTGAAACATTTTAGACCTCTATAAGTAGACGTAGCCGTCTTGTGTTGTAAGCAATTATCACATAATACTACTGTTATTTTTTACGTTTTAAAATTTCTTTTAGAACTTGCTCAATGACCCAATTTGTCCCTTGTATAATATTTTTGTTGTTCATAGTATCTCCTAAGCAAGGCTATGTCTGTGGCTAAATATCGATAAGACAAGTATACCGATATTTCAGGCACTGATATAAACAAACAGTAAATAATTACAAGTAAAAGTTTTCTCCAAAAAGATGTGGGTATTATCACCCGATCTGGATCAAATGCAATAAGCGCTACAACATGAATTACCCAAAGAAAGATACAAGCTAAAATGCAAACTACGTGTATAAGTGCGAATATCATTTGTAATCTCAAATTTTAAGTATAGATAGTTTTAATTGATATTTTTAGAACGATTGAAGACCGTCAAATATTTTATCTTCTGCGCAATTAACCCATACATCAAATGTCAACGCATCTTCGTCATCTTGTTCCCCAAATTTCCAAGTATCCTTGTACCAGGCATCGCTGTAAAATTCGTCGGAGAATGCTTCACTGTAACCCAGTATAGCAATCTCATAAATCTTTGAGCGCAGTTCACCAACGTTTGTAATCTCAAAGTTGTCCAATAGATCATCAACTTCATCTCCACTTGGGACAAAAGCGCCATAATTGTTTATTCCATTTGCGTCCGCCCAATCCTGAAGACTTTCAAACTTGCCATTACGCTTGGGTTCAAAGAAGTCAACCCACGCATAGAACCCTGTAAGATATTGGTAAAGAAAGCTTAGTGTATGATATCTTGAATGGTCGCAATCCCAAAAGGACTTAAACCAAATAGCGCCACCAGTTTCTGCACAAAAAGTCATTGGTGTATCTTCATGACCTTCGATTGTTACCTCGTAAACATCGCCTGAGAGCCATTGCTCTGAGCCTTCTTTAATCTTAAGAGGGGTATTGAAAGAGCCTAAGAATTGAACGACTTTCTTTTCAAATTCTTCTTTGTCAATTGATCTCATAATAGTATAGCAGGTCATATTAAATCCCGTCGTCTGTGTCTTCTAAAATGTCAATGCCAGAAACATATTCTTTGATAATGTTTAATCCTGGGTACGTTTCTTGTCGAATTGAGTAAAGAGCGTTGTCAAGTCTATATCTGATTTCGTCCTTTGGTAATCCAGCTTCTTCTAAGCATGCTACTATTTCAAAGGCAGTTATCATTAACTCTTCTCGTCTTTTAGTTACGATTTTTCTTACGTGTTCTAAGGCTTCATCTCTTGTCATGTTTATTCCTTTTTACAAACAACGCATCCGTTGTGTTAGTAAGGGTTAATCAGGTTTTTTTGCGTCTTGAAATCTTTTAAATAAAAGTTGCACAAATTCTGTTTCATCAATATCGGGATCGGATGATAGATCTTTGAGATCTTCTTCAATTTGGATTAAATCCCCAACGTTAAATGACTCATCTTGTGAAGCTTCATCTAGCGCTTGTACAAGACGCTTTATGGATCTCAATAAATCTTCTTCAGTAATCACTATGTTTTGGTATCTTTTTTCTGCGGTTACGCTGTTTTTAACATCGGCTTCAAGCATATTACCCATTGAGACAGTGTTTAGATCATATTCAGCAAGTAGGCAGCATTTAACTTGTTCACTAGAATAAGTGCGAAGTTGGTACTTGTTTTTATTACTCTGATCGGATGAATAGACTTTAAAGGTTTCTTGATCTAGGTCGATTTCATACACATACTCACAACTGTAGCCACTAGAAATGAATGACTCTTCGTTACAAAGCTCAATCTTGTCAGTAGAGTTATAAATCTTGTCTAAGACTTCATAGCTTGAATAGCTTAGATGTTCAGAGCCTTCTTCACCATAATCAAACAATTTAACGTTCTTTAGCTTTTCACGAAGAGTGTTTAAATCCATAGACCGTAGTCTTTCAACAAGCTTGACACCTACATAGCTTGGATAACCGTCAAATTGGCCGTATTCAGCAACTTTTAGGCTTTGTTCAGAGATGATTACAATAACGTGTCTTGTTCCCATTTTATTACCTTTATTGGATAGGAGAGTCGTCTGTTGATGCTAGTTTAAAGTCAGCAAGCATTTGTGTAATTGTCTCATCAGACATTAATTCACGTGTTGTAACTAGAACTTCATAAACTGCATCGAATGGAATACCATAGATTGTACGAGATACTTCGTACTGATTAAGTAGGTTTGGTGCGAGATACATGGGGGTAGATGATAGTAATTCAGCAAGCGCAATTCTTGGGAAGGTTTCATGTTTTGCCATAATGACCATAGGACGTGTCCAAACATGACTAGCTGCTACTCTTAAAGCTGGATCCATATTCTCAAAGTATTGTTGGCCTTCACTAGAATGAAAGATCAACGCAACTAATTGGCTACGTACTTCATCTGTGTGCTTACCGCTTTCAACCTTTTCAATGATGTCCAAGATTTGAGATGCGGTTTTTGGGCGCCATGGAGCAGCTTTTACACATGCTGAAATACGATCTGCTTGCCAATCTAAGAGTAAGCCATTTTCAACTGCATGAACAAGTTCTTCGCGAAGGTCTTTAGCTGTTTTACCATACCAACCGAGAAATGCTTTGTATTCGGGAGATGCTTCATTCCCACCACCTGGAGGATTTGCAAACATATTGTTTAACATAGCGCTGATCTTTGGATTGACTGGCTTTGATAGATAGGTTTCGTAATTTGACATGATGTCTCCTTATGTTAGTTAACAACGCATCCGTTGTGTTTGTATCTAGTTATCACAGTTTGTAAGTAAGTATTCTTACCCCTATTAAGTAGGCGATCTTCTATTCATAAGAATACCAAAAGTAGTGCCGTTTTCAGCATAATGAAATAAGGCGGGCTGAGATGACATCCGCTCATGACTAGGTGCTACAAGCATCATTTGCGTTTCAAACCCATTAATACCTTTAAGGACAAGCTTGTCAATATACTCAAGCGTAAAACAGACATCGAGAGATGCGATAGCAACACGAATAGGAAGTATGGTAGTGCTAGACACTTCCTTTTCAGCAGATGAATTAACGTGGATAAACTGCACTGCTAAATCTTCGGAATCTTCAAAGGCAAAGAACCTAATCAATATATCAGACGTCTTTGTACCTTTTAGTATATCTTTACCAAATTGATCGTTAATAAAATCTTTTTGCAGGATGTCATCAAGAATAGAATATGGTATGCTATCACACATTAATTCGCCTTTTGGTATAACAGCCACAATATCAGGCGCATCTTCTGACTCTCGCTCAGATGCGTTGATAACACCAAATTTTAGTATATTGCCAAAAGGATCAACGCCAATAAATTCAAGCCAACTTCGTCCATCAACGATCTTAAAATTTAGCTCAAACCAAGAATCAGACATCCTAGATAAGATGGGCAAGATGTTTGAAGGAACGCCAAAAGTATTTGTTTTACGAACAATATCGGGTGCTGTTTCAGTTGTAGTCCCTAAAGCTGTATAACCATCGGTAGCAAAGAGTGTGCTGTTGCCTTGATGAAAGTTTAACCAGGTCAAGCGTTGTCTACTCATTTCAGTGCCTGTAAATTTATGAGCATTCTTTAGCAAAAACTTGTGTTCTTCAGTAAAAGCAATTACATGATTTTTTTCACTACCAAACACTAAATGATCAATATCAGTAGTATTCTCAACTTGATAAACCTTGTCAGCGTTTATGCTATCTGCTATAATATGATCAATAGAAATAGCAGACACGCCACTAGGCTCAAACCCAAGCGTGTTGCCGACATTGACAGTCAAGTAAGAATATAGTTGTTTTCCATCAGTAGCGAGTATAGCGAGATGAGTATCTCCGTGGTATCTAGTAATAAGAACGTCATTTAGAGAGCTTTTAACGTCAGCCCTTTTCTTCTTGTTTAGCGCAGAGATGTAAGGGTCAAGTACTTTTGACTTTAGTTGTTTTAAGGCGATCATAGCGTACCTTTCGAAAGTTAGTTATAGCGCATCCGCATCTAGTATGTTATCACATTTATGTGAATATTTTAATAACCTATAACACACAATGAGGTGTAATTATGGAACTAAACGATAAGCTGATAGAGGCAATCATTATGTCTGCTACCGTAGGGCAGTTTGGTGGGCAAATTGTGTATGAAACCTTTAAGTTATCAATCGATGAACTTAGCGCAGCAAAGAAGCAATTGCTCACACACATGATTTCTGGTCTAGTAGCCTTCTTTGCATATGTCTTTACACAAGACGCTTTTGCAATTAAAGCTGCGTCATTAGCTTTCTTAAGTGGTATGTTTGCGGAAGCCGCTCTTAAGCTTTTAAAGAAGAAGAACAAAGACACAGCAAACAAGACCGAAGAGTTAGCAGCGCAAGTTATAGACCTTGAACGCCAAGATCGTGAAGCACGAATTAAAGAACTCGAAGCCAAGATCAAGGATATCGAAACCAAGGAAAAATAACATGCCACCAAATCCCGTCTGTCCACTTACTAGCGGAATAATAGAAGACGAGATTGTGGTGTTCAAGTCTGAGAAGGTTGTGTTCCTATTGAAAAGAGAGATATACATGAGTATGGAAGACTTTAAAGAATGCGATCTAGCAGATGGAGTTATTATTCGAATTGGGCTGGCAGATGAAACGCCAACGGACACTCAGCCAACTATACCAAAGCCTAAAAAAGTTGTCCCTGTGGAGCCACTCGATCTGCCAAAGCCCAAGCCCTTTAACGATTCAGACTACGCCAAGCCAGAATATAATCTTACTTTAGATACTACGCTATTCGTAGCAACTACAGTAGAACAAGTACAAGAAACTCCTAAGCCCGAGTTTGATATTCCCGTTGAAGGTATCATAGCAACTGTAGCAATGGCGCTCGCCGTTCTACAACAAGTAAAACAAAAAAAGAATGACGTTGAGTCTAAAAAATGTTGTGCGGAAAGTAAGTTTAAATTTAGCGAATACGACACAAAGATTGAAAAACTAAATGTAAAGATAGACGAGAAAACAAAGCAAGAGTCTAAAACACTACAAGCCGAAATGTACGAGCAGTATAAAGAGTTAAAGGATTTAAAGAGCGATGCCGAAGAGCTTAAAAGCGTTGTAGGAAATCTTTTAACATACATTAAAAACAAAAGTACAAAGGATGTATAACATGCTTACTAAAGAACAAAAACACAACGAACAAGTTACTAACAATTTTAACTTGTCCGAAATGGAATTTTACGATCGTATACCTGAAGATAAACTTGCAGTAGCACGCGATTTACTTAAAAACTTACAAGTGATCAGAGACGCTTGTGGTAAAAGTATCAAAATTATTTCGGGATACAGATCCCCAGAGCGCAACGAAAGTGTTGGCGGAGCAAAGAAGAGTCAACATATGGAAGCTAACGCAGCAGACATTCAAATCAAGGACATGACTCCCAAGCAAATGTATGATTTAGTTGAAAAATTAATTAAAGATAAGAAGATTAAAGAAGGCGGTCTTGGCGTATATCCACGCGAAGGTGGTTGGATTCATTATGATATTCGCGGAAGCAAGGCACGTTGGGAAGGCTGATAATCTTTGATTATTTTATTGTACTCTAGTATGATAGAAATTAGTTTTAACTATCGGAGTACAACATGCCAGACCCACAAGCGACAACCACACAAAACGCAATCAAGCCATTTTTAATTTCAAACGAACACCTTGAATGGATATTTAAGAGCTTAGCCGCAATGGTAATACCAGCGCTTTACTATATTATCCAAATCAACGGCAACTATACTGAATTACAAACGCGTATGAATGTTCTTGAGAAGTCGCATCAGTCTGAAAAGGAACGAACCAACAGTCTTGTTGAGCGCGTCAATGAAACAAATACACAGCTACGAGAACTTAAAATATCAATCGAATTCTTAGCTAAAAATATAACAGATCTAAAAAATGATAATACAAATAAGTTAGCTGATTTAAAAAACGATTTACAAAATATTGGACATCGGCTACAACCAATACCAATGGTATATCCAGACCCTCAAACGTTTGTGAGCCATGGCAAGTAAATTATGCCTATACATATAATGCGAAGAAGAATGGCGTCAGCTTGTATAGGTGTAAGACAGTCTCAATTTTCGCCTATTTCTTGAGACTCTTGTCTTCTAATTTTCTTGGATTGTCGCTTAAGTATTTATTATATTCTTCGCTATCAAATGAGTACTGTGTGTTTTGCATAAACTCTACAATCTTGTCATGCTTAGATAACTCGTCAAAGCTTTTAACACCTCTATACGCTGGCGTAATGTCAATTACGTAATGTACGCTTGCTCTTGACTTTTCGCTTTGTATATAAATTGTACTCGGCGGTAGTGCATAACATAGCTTATCGTATTCACCTGGATAGCTTTCAGCTATATCTGTAAATATTTGAGACAATGCAAAGATGTCTTGGTTTATGCTATCAGACGCTTCTTCTGATTCTTTTAGATTGTTAAATGCGTAATCTACGCATAGTAATCTAAAGACATCAGTTGGTCTTTTAATTGTTTTAAAAGATAATACGGCTTTAAATTGATGAGTCATTTTCTTCCTTCTTGTTTTTTACTATCATCAAAAAATGGAGCAGAGCGTTTCAGAACGATGCTAGTGCAAGTGGGCGCTTTTGTTTTTTATGCTTCTTGCTTATTTCTACGCATTACATAAAGTAGTGGTGGAAACACGCACATGCTTCCTACCATAAAGCATGCATAAGCCTGTGGTACTGCATAAATAATAAGTAGGCCAATAATACTACCAACGATATGAGCGACATTGTCGCGATTTTGCGCTGCTAAGTAGATTTGGTATGGCAATAAAATTACGTATGGAGCGAGCGGGTGAATCGCCCCAATAAGACAACCCAACAAATATGCCACATAAAATAGTGATGCCACAATACATAGGGTGACCCCTAAAACAGTTAAGTTTTTCATATTATTTACCATCCTTTGGTTGAGGTAATACGGAGCAAAATTGCTCCTTTTGAGTTTTGATGAATACGCCATCAAGTTTTTGGCAACGCTTCTTAGACACATTAATGGTTACAAGACCACATTCTTTGTGTTGTTTTGAAGTGTACTTTTCAGGGGTTAAATGAATGTCTTCGCAGGCGATTGACGCGCCTGTGAACGTAATCAGAAATGATAATACTTTGAACATGATAAGCTCCTTTGGCTATGTGTTGTTTTCTTGTTCTATATACTTATCACATGATATATTAAGAGTTTTCACTTGGCCAAAAGTATGGGATATTGTCAGGAACACTAAAGCGTTGATGATAGTAATTGCGATCCTTGCGCATTAGATTAGATTGGTGGGATACATGTAAACGTTCATCGCCTAGCCAATATGGGTACACATCGGCATAACCCATATCTTTGTATATAGAATAGTACTCATTAAACCTAGGTAGCATAGTGTCGTTATAGCCACGTTTAATCCACTCATCCGTAATTGCAATACAGTATTGTATAAGTGATAGCTCGTAGCCCGTCCACATGATGACTGCTGGATGATTTACCCACGCACCCGTGGTTATTCCTGTTTGTCGTCTGCCAAGCGTATTTAATATTTGATAGCCTTCAACTCGTTGTTTGCCTAAACGCTTATAATCAAGAACTCGTGCTGTTTCCTCGTAGCTCGGGTATGGTAAGAAAGTTTGCATTTGTGTGACTCCTGTACAATGGGCCAACAACGTATCCGTTGTCTATATACAATTATCACACAAATACAAACGCTTAATTAATCAGCTGTAGCGATACCGATAGGTTTTTTGATGATGATGTTGAACTATTGCGATGTAGATTGACAATAGCCTCATACTTAGCGTTTTCATAACAGAATTTAAAACGACTTAAGCTGTTTAGAAATGGATTGAATGTGAGCATACGTGAGCTACTAGATAGTAATTCAGGGCTCTTAAATGCGTCAGTTTCAATCAGCCATTCAACAATGTGGCGCGCTGCATCTAAGTCATGTGTGTTAGACGAGTCTCCACCTGTTAGTTCGATGTCATAGCTTGGAACAAAATTCATAGTATATCCTTATTGTACAATAGTGGACATAGGTACGTAGGTTTTTTCGGCGTCTAAAAAGTTGCCATTTGCACGTAAAGAGTTATATCCCAAATCAGATGGAATTAAACCCGTGCAGAGAAGTAATGTATCAAATCTTGAACGACTGGTCAAGGAATTGATGTACGACATATAGACACGATCTGCGTCTACTTTACAAAACAAGCGTATTTCTTCCATGATAAACACGAGATCAGGAAAGTTTTCTTCTGGTGTGTTTGTTAGAAGCTGGTTGATTGCTACACGAGGAAAGCTTTCAATCTTGCATGTCTTAATCATTGGAAATAGCCAAGGTCTGCATAGCTCAATCTTTTCTGCAACTTCTAAACTATCATAGATAGTCTGTGTGCCTTCTTTAAACCAGATAGCTGCTAAGGCAATTGATCTTTGTTTAGTTGAGTACACAGGATCTAACGCAATACCTCTCATTTCATCTGCGATAAAGTTAAAGTCGTATAACTTTCCAAGAACGCTGAGTCTTGCGGTATCTTCTAAATCCAATGATTCATATTCAATAGCGTACTTAACTGACTCTTGAAATTCACGTGTAGTCATGCCCCAGGCTTGTAGAAATGAA
>JACCDX010849211.1_pt1 | contig 28396 bp, 29 predicted proteins | sample 7449681 | NCBI WGS metagenome assembly JACCDX01 (sample SAMN15323450, study PRJNA562643) | freshwater metagenome | isolation source: river surface water | place: USA:Blue River Watershed | collected 2017-08-18
ACACCACCTTCGACTCCTTCACCGTCTACGAGGAGCACATCAAGTCCGGCCGGGTCCGCGCCCTGGCCGTCACCTCGGCGCGCCGCATGGGCGTGCTGCCGCAGGTGCCGACCATCGCCGAGTCGGGCCTGGCGGGCTACGAGGTCTCCAACTGGCTGGGGCTGCTGGCCCCGGCGGGCACGCCCAGGGACATCGTGACCGCCCTGCACGCGGCGACCACCAAGGCCATGGCCGACGCCGGCATGCGCAAGCAGCTGACCGGGCTGGGGATCGAGCCCACGCTCACCTCGCCCGACGAGTTCGGCGCCCTGATCCGCAGCGAGATCCCCAAGTGGGCCAGGATCGTGAAGGCCTCGGGCGCGCAGATCGACTGAAGGCCGTGGCCCCGGCTTTCGCGCACCGGCGCGAGCTGCTCGTGGTGGGCGATGCGCACCTCGATGTCCTTATCGACGGCACCGGCCCGGCCCTGGTGCTGCTGCCCTCGTCGCTGCGCGACTCGCTGGACTTCGATGTCCTGGCCGGCCTGCTGGCACGCGGAGGCTTCCAGGTGCTGCGGCCGCAGCCGCGGGGCATGGGCCGGTCCAGCGCGCCGTCCGAGGGGATGACGCTGGCCTCGCTGGCCGACGACGTGGCCGCCGTGGTCCGTCACTTTGCCGCTGCGCCCGCCGTCGTCGTCGGCCATGCCTACGGGCACTGGGTCGCCCGCATGACCGCGCTGCGCCATCCGGACCGGGTGCGCGGCGTAGTGGCCCTGGCCGCGGCGGCGCGCGTGTTCCCCGCCGGCATCGCCGAATCGCTGGCGGTGGCCTCGGACCCCGGACAACCCGAGGCGGCACGGGTGGCGGCGCTCCGCCATTGCATGTTCGCGCCAGGCAATGACCCGCTGCCTTGGCTGGAGGGGTGGCATCCACAGTGGCGCCGCGCCTACCGCGAGGCCTCCTCCGCGCCGCCCCGGGACAGCTGGTACGCCCATCGACATGGACCGATGCTGGACCTGCAGGGGGCGCAGGATGCGTGGCGGCCGCCCGCCACCCGGCGCGAGTTCGCCGAAGCGCTCGGCGATGACCTGGTCACGATCGACCTCATCGAAGGCGCGGGCCACGCAATGGTGCCCGAGCAGCCCGAGGCGGTGGCGCGCGCGGTGGCGCGCTGGTCACGCCAGATCGGTCACGCGGGCTGAGCGTTCAGTCGGTGCCGGGCAGCGGCCCGCGCGCGAACCGCAGGATGGCCTCGCGCTGTTCGTCCAGCGAAGGCGCGGGCGGCAGCTGCGCCGGATAGCCCTGCGTCGACAGCCGGATCGGCGTGACCGCCGCACGCTGCCCGCCGCCGCCTTCGATCTCGGGCAGCACACCACGGCTTTGCACCTGGGGGTCGGCCATCATCCGGCCGACGTCGTTGAGCGGGCCGGCGGGGATGCCCTCCTCCTCCAGGTGCGCCAGCCAGTGGTCCACGGGCTGGCCTGCCAGCACGGACTCGATCGCCTGCTTGAGGTCGGCATGGTGGCGTACCCGCAGCGCCCGCTCGCGAAAGCGCGGGTCCTCCACCCACTGCGGTCGACCGAGCAGCTTCGCCAGGCGGGCGAACAGGTGGTCGGAGCCCGCGGCGATGACCAGGTACCCGTCGGCGGCGCGGAAGGCATCGAACGGCGCCGAACCCGGGTGGCGCGCGCCGGTCGGCCCCGGCGGCTCGCCATGGGCCCAGGTGTGCGCCACCGCGCCCTCCAGCAAGGCGATCTGCGCCTCGAGCATCGCCACATCGACATGGCAGCCCTCACCGGTGCGCGCCCGCTGCAGCAAGGCGGCCTGGATGCCGTTGCACGCAAACAGCGCCGCGCCCAGGTCGCCGATGGAGGTGCCGGCGCGGGTCGGCGGACCGCCGGGGTGGCCGGTCAGGCTCATCATCCCGCTCATGGCCTGCACCACCACGTCATAGGCGGCGCGCTGCCGATAGGGACCCGTCTGGCCGAAGCCGGAGATGGAGGCCAGCACCAGGCGTGGGTAATCGCGGTGCAGACGCTCCCAGCCCAGGCCCAGGCGATCGAGCACGCCGGGGCGGAAGTTCTCCACCAGCACGTCGGCGCGTGCCAGCAGGGACTCGAGGATGGCCAGGTCGGCGGTCGCCTTCAGGTCGAGCGCGATCGACTCCTTGCCCCGGTTGAAGGCGGCGAAGTAGGCCGACTGGCCCTGCGGCCCCTGGGGCAGGAAGTGGCGGGCCTCGTCACCGCCGGCCGGGTCCTCGATCTTGATCACGCGGGCGCCGAGGTCCCGCAGCATCATGGTGCAGAAGGGGCCGGACAGCACCCGGCTCAGGTCCACCACGACGAAGCCCGCCAGGGGGCCGGCCGAGGCGGGCGTCCCGGGGCGAGGCGAAGGAGAAGATGGCGTGTCGTCCGGTCGCATGCGGTCCTGCTTGTTGTGACGATTGGAGCACTGCGCGGGTCACCTGCCTTCGTCCCGGCGACAAAGCTGCTTTGCCATCCGGCCCCGCACCGCTCCTTAGAATCGGCGCACCACTTTCCGAGGCCGCAACGACATGCGCTGGTACGAAGAGGGCAAGGACCCCGATTACCGATTCTCGCTCGCCAACGAGCGCACCTTCCTGGCCTGGATCCGCACCGCGCTGGCCATCCTGGCCGGGGCGATCGTCCTCAAGCAGTTCGCGGCCCACCTGCAGCCCGCGGGCCTGTGGCTGTGGACCGCCCTGGGCCTGGCGGTTCTGGCTGGCGCCATCGGCTGCAGCGCCTACTTCCGATGGCGCGGCAACGAGCACGCGATGCGGCTCGAGAAGTCGCTGCCGCGATCGCTGATGCTCCCCATACTCGCCGGCGCGCTGGCCCTGGTGGCCGGCATGACCGCCCTGCTCGCCTTCTGGCCGTGGTGACACCGGCGCGCGACCCGGGCCTGCAGCCCGAACGCACCGCCCTGGCCTGGTCGCGGACCATGCTGCTGATCGCGGCCAACGCAGGGCTCTTCGTGCGAAGCGGGCTGCTGGCTGGCGACAGGTCCATCCTCGGCTTCGGCATCGCGCTGGCGCTGGTGGGCGCCTGGATCGGGTGGCTGGCGCACCGCCGCCGCTTTGCGCTGGCCAACGCCGGCTTCTACCGGGTCACGCAACTGTCCGTCGGCCTGGTGTCGGTGGCTACGGTGCTGTCGGCGGTGGCGGCGGTCTGGGTGATCTGGCGCTGAAGCTTGCCGCCCCGCGGCATCTGGCGGGTGGGGCCCGCCACCTGAGGAAGCAGGGCCACCCCGCGACCGGCATACCTGCTTTGCCTGCCCGTGCAGTCATCGCCTGTGGCCGGCCGCTAGCATGACTGCACCATGAGCCTCGGAAAAGTCCTGATCACCGCCGCCTCCGTCAAGGGCTGTGCCCCGGCCCTGCAGATGATGCGGGACGCCGGCTGCGAGCTGCTGCTGGAGAACCCGCCCCAGCCCCTCACCGAGGCCTGGCAGATCGAGAAGGTGCGCGACATCGCCGCCCTCGTCTTTGCGATGGAGCCGGTCCCGGCCCGCATCCTCGAGGCAGCGCCCAAGCTTCGCATCATTGCCCGCCCCGGCGTCGGCTACGACACGGTGGACATCGCCGCCGCCACCGCCCGCCGGGTGGTGGTGACGGTGGCCGCCGGCACCAACGACCAGGCCGTCGCCGACCACGCCTTCGGGCTGCTGCTCATGGCCGCCCGCGGCGCAGTGACGGCCGTGAACAGCGTGCAGGCGCATGGCTGGGACCGGCCCACCGGCGTCGACGTCTGGCGCAAGTCGATCGCCGTCATCGGCTACGGCCGCATCGGCCAGGCCATTGCCCGCCGCGCCCGTGGCTTCGACATGCGGGTGCTGGTGGTGACGCCCAGGCCCGGCACAAACACAGACGGCATCGAGTTCGTCTCGCTGGATGAAGCCCTGGCCCAGGCCGACTTCGTCTCGCTCAGTGCCCCACTGACCCCCGCCACCGAGAACATGATCAACGCGACCAGGCTGGCCAGGATGAAGCCCGGTGCCATCCTGGTCAACACCGCCCGTGGCGGCCTGGTCGACGAGGCCGCCCTGGCCGAGACGGTGCGCTCGGGCCACCTGGCCGGCGCCGCGGTCGATGTGCTGCGGCAGCAGGGCGCGAATTCGCCCAGCCCCCTGATCGGCGTCCCCGGCATCCTGGTCACCACCCACATGGGATCGCTGACCCGCGAGACCATGCAGCGCGTGGGCCTGTCGGTGGCCACCAGCGTGATCGCCGCCCTGCGCGGCGAGCGCCCGGCCCATGTGGTCAACCCCGAGGTCTACGATGGCCATTGAGTCCGCCACCCTCAAGCGCGTCACCGCGCAGCTCTTCGACCGCTCGCTGCGCGGCATCCCGGGCGACACCCGGTCCGCGCTCGAGCGCGCCGACCAGGCCGAGACCAACGAGACCGCGCGCCACACCCTGAAGCTGATGCTGCAAAGCGCCGACGCTGCGCAGAAGGCCAACCACTTCATCTGCTCGGACGCCGGCGTGCCGGTGTACTTCGTCAAGGTGGGCGCGCAGGCGCAGTTCGCAGGCAATGTGCGGCAGGCCATCACCGAGGGCTTCGCCGAGCTCGTCGCCAGCATCGACCCGCCCCTGCTGCCTCACGTCACGCACCCGCTCACCCTGGAGCGCGGTTACGCCGGCAAGGGCATGCCGATCGTCACCTTCGACCTGGTCGACGACTGCGACTACGTCGAGATCACCTGCTCGCCCAAGGCCCTGGGCTCGGGGCGCTGGGCGGCGCTGGAGATCTTCAGCTTCCCGGACCTCGCCACCATCGAGGGCTTCGTCATCGACACCGTGATCAAGGCCGGCGCCCAGGCCTGCCCGCCGGTGGTGGTGGGCGTGGGCATCGGCGGCACCTTCGACTACGCCGCCAAGATGGCCAAGGAAGGCACGCTGCGCCCCATCGGCCAGCGCCACCCCGAGCCCATGGTGGCGGCGATGGAGCAGCGCCTGACCGAAGCCGTCAACCAGACCGGCTTCGGCCCCATGGGCACCGGCGGCAAGGCCACCGCGATGGCGGTCCACGTCGACTACTGCGCCGGCCACGGCTTCACCCCGGTGGCGGTGGCCTTCAACTGCTGGATCAACCGCCGCACCCGCGCACGCCTCTTCAACGACGGGCGCGTGGAGGTGCTGGAGTGACGGCCATGCATGCACCCACCGGCATCCGCACGCACCGGCTGAAGTTCCCCCTGTCCGAGGCCGATGCCCGCAGCCTGCGCGCGGGCGACCAGGTGATCATCGACGGCGAGATCGTCGTCACCGCCGGCCTGCCCACCCACCAGCGCCTGCTTGGCTGCCTGGACGGCCAGGAGCCGCTGCCCCTGGCGCTGCAGGGCGCCAGCCTGTTCCACATCGGCAGCTACAGCGTCGATGAAGGCGGCCGCTTCGACGTCCTCTACATCAACCCCACCACCAGCACCCGCTTCAACCCGCACATGCCCCGCCTGATCGAGGGCCTGGGCCTGCACGCTGTCGGGGGCAAGGGCGGGCTGGATGCGGCCAGCGCCCAGGCCATGGCCCGCACCGGCTGCGTGTACCTGTCCTTCCTGGGCGGCGGCGCCACGCTGCTCACGCAGGCGGTGAAGGAGGTGCTGGAAGTCGGCTGGCCCGACATGCTGACCCACTACCGCCTGGTGCGCCTGCGGGTCGAGGGCCTGGGCCCGGCCACCGTGGCCATCGACGCCCATGGCCGCAGCCTCTACGACGAACAGACCGCCTCGGCCCAGGCCCGCCGCGACGAGATCCTGGCCGGCCTTGCGCAGGCACGCAAGACAGCGTTGCCGCCTTCCCCCTAGTCCCGCCGGCCGCGCGCCGGAACAATCTCCCCAACAAAACCGGAGAAGCCTTCATGACCGCTTCGCAGGGTCCCCTGTCGCACGTGCGTGTGCTGGACCTCAGTCGCATCCTCGCCGCCCCCTGGGCCGGACAGATCCTGGCCGACCTGGGCGCCGAGGTGATCAAGGTCGAGCGCCCCGGCGCCGGCGACGACACCCGCGCCTGGGGCCCTCCCTTCCTCAAGGACGCCGACGGCAAGCCCACCCGCGAGGCCGGCTACTACCTGGCCGTCAACCGCGGCAAGCGCTCCATCACAGTGAGCCTGGAGAAGCCCGAGGGCCAGGAAATCGTCAAGCGCCTGGCGGCCAAGGCCGACATCGTGCTGGAGAACTACAAGTGCGGCACGCTGGCGCGCTACGGTCTCGACGAGGCCAGCCTGCGCAAGATCAACCCCCGCCTCATCTACTGCTCGGTCACCGGTTTCGGCCAGACCGGCCCGCGCAAGGACCAGGTCGCCTATGACTTCCTGATCCAGGCCATGGGCGGCCTCATGAGCGTCACTGGCGAGCGCGACGGCCGCCCGGGCGGCGGCCCGCAGAAGGTGGGCGTGCCCATCGTCGACCTGATGACGGGCATGTACACCGCGGTGGCGGTGCTGGCGGCCCTGGCCCGCCGCAACGAGTGCGGCCGCGGCGACTACATCGACATCGGCATGCTCGACGTGCAGGTGTCGACGCTCGCCAACCAGGCGATGAACTATCTGGTCTCGGGCAAGGTGCCCCAGCGCAATGGCAATGCGCACCCCAACATCCAGCCGCAGGACGTCTACCGCTGCAGCGACGGCGACGTGATCCTGGTGGTCGGCAACGACGGCCAGTTCGCCAAGCTGTGCGAGACCCTCGGCCACCCCGAGTGGGCGCAGGACGAGCGCTTTGCGGTCAACGCGCAGCGGGTACGCAACATCGGCGTCCTGTCGGAGATGCTGCACGCCGAGTTCGGCCGCCGCACCCGGGCCGAACTGATCGACGCCCTCGACGCCGCCGGCGTGCCCTGCGGCCCGATCAACTCGGTGGCCGATGTCTTCGAGGACCCGCAGGTCAAGGCCCGCGGCATGCTGCGCCACGTGCCGCACCCCAGCGGCGTCGACGTGCCCCAGGTGGCCAGCCCGATGCGCTTTGCCGAGGCCGCCCTGCCCGAGCGCGAGGCCCCGCCCCTGCTGGGCCAGCATAGCGCCGACATCCTGGCCGAGATCGGCTATGACGCTGCTGCCATCGCGGGCCTGCAGGCCGCCGGCGCCATCTGAGGTGCAAGACCCATGACGACGCCCCAGGACCTGATGCCCCCGCCCCCCTTTCCCGGCCAACATGCCGATCTGCCTGGCGTGCGCCTGTGGTACGTCGACACCGGCGGCACCGGCCCTGCCGTCGTGCTGCTGCATGCCAACACCAGCACGGTGCGCTCCTGGGACCGGCAACTCGTGGCGCTGCACGAGGCCGGCCTGCGCGCCATCGCCTTCGACCGCCGCGGCTGGGGCCAGAGCATGGCCGACCCCGCGACCGGCCCGCAGCCCGGCTCCATCGCCGAGGACCTGGAGGCGCTGGCCAGGCACCTGGGGCTGGAGCGCTTCTCGCTGGTGGGCATCGCCGGCGGCGGCTTCGCGGCGCTGGACTACGCCGCCTGGCAGCCGCAGCGTCTCGAGCGCCTGCTGGTGGCCGGCAGCAACGGTCAGTTCAGCGAGCCGCAGATGCAGGACTTCTACACCCGCATCGCGGTGCCCGGCCTGACCGGCCGCATCGAGGTGCGCCCCTATCTCGAGGTGGGGGTGGCCTACCGCGCCGAGGACCCGGAGGGTTTTGCCCGCTTCATCGCGATGGAGCATGCCGCCCGCCAGCCCGACGCTCCGGCCCAGCCCCTGCGCACGCCGAACACCTTCGCCAAGGTGGCCACCATCCGCACGCCGACCCTGGTCCTCATGGGCGGGGCCGACCTGCTGGCGCCACCGGCCCTGATGCGCACCTGGGCCCGGCACCTGCCCGATGTCCGCTTTGCCGAGATCGGCGACGCCGGCCATTCCATCAACTGGGAACGGCCGGACGACTTCAACCACCTCATGGTCCATTTCCTCAAGCACGGGTGAGCCCCGACAACACACACAGGAGACATGCGATGAACCACAAGACATCTGCCGCCCCCCGCCTCACCCGCCGCCTGCTGCAGGCCGGCGCCGCACTGGCCCTGGCCGCCTCGGCCCTGGGCGCCCATGCCCAGGCGGTGACCCGCGTGATCGTGCCCTTCGCACCCGGCGCGTCGAACGACGTGATCGGCCGCATGATGGCCGAGGCCATGGCCCGCAAGACCGGAACCAGCTGGATCGTCGAGAACAAGCCTGGCGCCGGCTCGATGCTGGGTGCAGAGTTCGTCGCCAAGTCCGCGCCCGACGGCAACACCCTGCTCCTGTGCGCAACGGCCAACATGGGCATCCTGCCCTCGATCAACAAGACGGTGCGCTACACGGTCGACAAGGACTTCACCTTCCTCACCCGCATCGCCACCAGCCCCTTCGCGCTCACGGTCAACGCGCAGCTGCCGGTCAACAACTTCGCCGAGTTCGTGCGCCTGGCCAAGTCCAAGCCGGACAGCATCCGCGTCGGCTCCGCCGGCGTCGGCGCGCTCGACTACATGGGCGCGTCCCTGCTGCAGTCCATCATGGGCATCGACCTCAACGTCATCCCCTACAAGGGCATGTCCCCCGCCCTCAACGACCTGCGTGCCGGCCATGTGGATGCGGCCATCGTCAGCCCCGGCACCATCCGCCCGCTGGCGCAGGAGGGCAAGGTCAAGGTGCTGACCGTGTTCGACACCCAGCGCAGCGAGGTCATGCCCAATGTGCCCTCCTCGGTCGACGTCGGCCAGCCGCAGCTGATCGTCGCCAACTGGTGGGGCATCTGCGGCCCGGCGCGCATGCCGGCCAACGTGACCGCCAACCTGCGCAAGGCGATGAACGAGGTGCTGGCCGACCCCGCCTTCATCCGCAGCCTCAAGGACAAGGGCTTCGACCCCGCGCCCCAGTCGGGCGAGGAGTTCGCGCGCTTCGTGGCCGCCGACATGGCCAACTGGAAGGAAGTCGCCCGCAAGGCCAACATCACCCTGGACGAATGACCCGATGACCGACACCCTCACCCTGCACTGGTCCCCGCGCTCGCCCTATGTACGCAAGGTCATGGTCTGCGCCCATGAGGTGGGGCTGGTTGATCGCATCGAGAAGGTGCGATCGGTGGCCGCCATGCTCAAGCCGAACGCCGCACTGATGAAGAACAACACGCTGTCCAAGATCCCGACGCTGGTGCGCGGCGACGGCCTGGTGCTGTTCGACTCGGTGGTGATCTGCGAGTACCTCAATGACCTCGGCGGTGGCTCGCTGTTTCCGGCGAGCGGCGACGCCAAGTGGCACGCGCTGCGCTGGCACGCCTACGGCGACGGCTTCCTCGACGCCCTGATCCTGTGGCGCAACGAGCGTGAGCGCGAGCAGCCGCTGGCGCCGCTGATGGACGCCTTCGCGCTCAAGGCCGAGGCCACCCTGGCCCGCCTCGACGAGGAAGCCGCAGCCCTGGACCAGGCGCCGTTTTCCATCGGCAGCGTGGCGATTGCCTGCGCGCTGGGCTACATGGATTTCCGCTTCGCCGACTACGGCTGGCGCGAGCGCGCGCCGCGCCTGGCCCGCTGGCATGCCGCGGTGAGCCAGCGGCCCTCGATGCAGGCGACGCTGCCGGTCGACGGCTGAAGCCACGCCGCGGCGCCTAGTGCGCCTTGGGCGCCGCGGGCCTTCAGGCGTACAGGGCCTGCGGGTTGTCCTTGAGGACCCGCTCGGCCAGCGCCTCGCTGCCGCACCACTGCCGGCAGCGCGCCAGCAGATCGGCCACGTCGGGCACCGGCGTGATCCGCAGGTGCGGCCAGTCGCTGCCCCAGACCAGCCGCTCGGGGTTGGCCTGCAGCAGCCGCTCCTGGAAGGGGAGCGCCAGCTCCGCGTCCACGCCCACCGTGTTGCGGTAGGCCGAGAGCTTGACCCACACCTTGCCGCTGGCCACCAGGTCGGCCAGTACCCGGAACCCCGGCTGGTCGGGCCCCGCCTTCGCATCAAACCCGCCCAGGTGGTCGATCACCACCGGGAAGGGCAAGGCGCGCAGCACCGGCGCGATGTCCGGCAGCACCTGGCAGTCGGTCCAGAGCTCGGCATGCAGGCCGGCGTCGGCGAGCGCGGGCGCCAGCGCCTGCAGGTCCTCGATCGAGGCGCTGCCCGCAAAGTTGGCCCCCGCGCCGCTGCGGTGGCTGAAGCGCGCGCCGCGCACGCCCCGCGCGCGCAGCCTGCCCAGGCTCGCCATGAGCGGGCTGCCAGGCCGCACCACCACCACGCCCCGCAGGTGCGGGTGGGCGTCGAGGGCGGCGAGCAGCCGGCTGTGGTCGTCGCCATAGGCGCTGCCGTGCACCAGCACCGCATGCGACAGGCCCTGGCGGGCCAGCATGGCATGGTGGCCATCCTCCAGCGCCTCGGGCGGGGTGTAGCTGCGGTCGGCCGCCAGCGGGAAGCGGTCGTAGGGGCCGAACAGGTGGTTGTGGCAGTCCCAGCCCAGGACCGGCATGGCGCCCGCGCTCATTTCAGGTCGTCGTGCTGGGGCAGCGGGAAGGCCGGGTCCACGCCCTCGGGCAGCGGGATCTCGTGGCAGTTGAGGGTCATCGCGACCATCGTGTAGTAGCCGATCAGGGCGGTCAATTCGACGATGGCCCGCTCGCCGAAGTGCGACAGCGCCAGCTGGTAGGTGGCGTCCGAGACCGAGCGGTGGGCGTTGAGTTCGACCGCGTACTTCCACAGCGCATGCTCGGCGGGGGCCAGCCCCTCGGGCTCGCGCTGGGCCAGCAGGGCCTCGATCACCGGCGTCTCGATGCCGGCCTTCTCGGCCTCGATGCGGTGGGCGTACCACTCGAAGGGCGAGCGGCAGGCGCGGCCGGTGACCAGGATGGCGATCTCGGACTGGCGCGGCGTGAGGCTGGTGCGGTACCGCAGCAGCGCGCCCAGGGCCGACCACTTGTCGGCCAGCTCGGCGTTGTGCAGGGCGGCGCGCAGCGGCCCCTGGATCCGGCCGCGGGGGCCGGTGACGATGCGGTCGTACACGGCCCGCTGCTCGGCGGACATGGTCTCGGGGTCGGGAAGGGTGATGCGTGGCATGGTGCGCCGAGCTTACCCAGCCCGCCGGGCGCGCCCTGCGCCCGGGCCGGCAAGGCTGCTATGCGGCGGCGGGCAAGCCCCCGGGCTGCCACATGCCGCGGCGCGCGCCGTCGTCGACGATGGACTGGATCTCCGCCGCCACCACCGACACCGCCCGCGCCGGACCCTTGGCCCGCGCCAGCTCCATCGACACCGTGCGCTGCATCACGGGCGACACCAGGCGCGCGGCCTGCAGACGGCCCTCCTTGACCTCCTGCCACACGGTGTGGATCGGGAGCACGGTGTACATCTGCGCCTCGGCCACCATGGACCGCATCACCGGCAGCGAGTCGGCCTCCAGCAGCGGCTGCAGCGAGATCTTCTCCTGGCGCGAGAGCGAATCGAGCGCGGTGCGCAGGCCGTTGGGCGCGGCCGGCAGCACCAGCGGAAGGCCGTCGAGCGCGGTGAAGTTGACCTCGGCGGCCTGGGTCAGGCGATCGCCGGGCGGGCCGATCAGGTAGCTGTCGACAGTGGCCAGCGGCTGCTCCTGGCTCGACATCGACTTGCCGTAGCGATAGAGGATGGCGATGTCGACACGGGCGTCGGCCATCCACTCCTCCACCTGCCCGCTCGAGCCCTCGAAGAGGCGCAGCTGGATGCCCGGGTGCTTGGCGCGCAGGCGCAGGAAAAGCTGGGCGACGATGGCGTTGGTGATCGAGGGCAGCGACCCCAGCACCACCTGCCCCGCCGGCTCGCGGGCCTCGCCGCGGATCTCCTGCTCCAGGCCCTCGGCGTTGCCAAGCAGCGCGCGCACCTGCGGCAGGATGCGCTGGCCGACATCGGACAGCGTGACGCCGCGGCCGGTGCGGGTGAAGAGGCGCGCCTTGCAATCGCGCTCCAGCGCATTGAGCTGGCGGCTCAGGAGCGACTGGTTGCTATTGAGGAACAGCGCCGCGCGGGTGAGGCTGCCCAATTCGGCAATGGCGAGAAACGCCCGCCACTTGTGCAGTTCGGCGGTGAGTTCGAGTCGGATCTGGGTCGGCTTGCTGGTGGGGCTCACGGGCGCGATTGTGCCCGGGCGGCGGTGGTCCCTGCCACCGCATCAACCCGGGGGCTGGCCTCACTCGACGGTGATCTTGCCGGCCCGGATCAGGGGTCCCCACTTGCGGTTCTCGCCCTCGATGAACTGGGCGAAGTCCGCGCCACCCAAGGGCAGCGGGGTCATGCCCAATTCGGACAGGCGGGCCTGCATGTCGGGCGCATTGATGATCGCCTGCATCTCGGCCTGCAGCCGTTGCGCAATTGGCGCCGGCAGGCGGGCCGGGGCGGACAGGCCGAACCAGGCGCCGCCAGTCACGCCGGGCACCACCTCGGCGAGCGTGGGCACCTCGGGGAAGGCCTTGCTGCGCGCGTCGCCGCTGACGGACAGCAGGCGCATCCGGCCGGCCCGCACGTGACCCGTGGCCGTGACCAGGCTCTCGAACATGCCATCGAGCTGGCCTCCGAGCATGTCGTTGATCGCCGGGGCCGAGCCCTTGTACGGCACGTGCACGATGTCCACGCCAGCCGCCTGCTTCATCAGCTCGCCGGTGAGGAAGCCCGCGCTGCCCAGGCCGGCCGACGAGTAGTTCATCTTGCCCGGGCGGGCGCGGGCCATGGCGATGAATTCAGCCATGGTCTTGGCTGGGTGATCGGCGCGGACCACGAAGCCATTGGGGAAGGTGCCCCACAGCGCCAGGTGGGTGAAGTCGCGCACCGGGTCATAGGGCATGCTGGTGCGCATCAGCGGTCCGGGCGCGATCGCCGGATTGGCCGAGACCACCAGGGTGAAGCCGTCGGGCGCCGCCTTGGCGACGAGGTCGGTGCCCAGCACCGATCCGACGCCGGGCTTGTTGTCCACCACGACCTGGGTCTTGAGCGCATCGCCCAGGCGCTGGGCCACCATGCGCGCGATGACGTCGGTGGAGCCGCCCGGCGGAAAGGGCACGACCAGCTTGATCGGCCGCCCCGGCCAGGCCTGCGCCGCGGCGCCTGGCAGGGCCACGGGCAAGGCGCCCAGCAGGCCTGCGGCCATCAGAGCGTGGGCGAGACGTCGGCGGGATGGATTCATGGTCATGGGGTCAACTCCTGTCGAAGTGGGCGGGCACCAATCCCAGGCGCTTGAGGCCCTCGCGGGCCAGCGCCAGGTTGGACGAGAGCACGGGCATGCCGAAATGCGCTTCGGCACGCTCGATGATCGGCAGGCTCGGCATGCCGGTGCCCGAGAGCACCAGCGCGTCGGCCCGGCCGAGGTCCAGCGTCTGCAGCACCGCCCAGGCATCGGCGGACTGCAGCGTGTAGATGTTCACGGTGTCCTCGGAGTGGATGTCCACCCCACCCTGGTGCACCACCTCGTAGCCCTGCGCGTTCCACCAGCGCACGGCGGCCTCCATCAGCGCGGGCGGGTACGGTGACACCAGGGCGATGCGCCGGGCGCCCGCCGCATCAAGCTGCGCCTGCAAGGCAGCCGGCGCGGTGATCACCGGCGCGCCGAGCACGGCCTCGGTGGCGTCGATGGCGCGCTGGCAGGTGGCCGCATCCAGCAGGTACAGCGACGAAGTGCACGCCAGCAGCAAGGCATCGACCTTCATGCCCGCGAACTGCCGCACCTGCTCGGGCAGCTCGGTCAGGTAGGCCCGCAGGCGCGTGAGCGGGTCGGGGCTGGCGCAGGTCAGGCGCAAGGTGACGTAGTCGACCTCGAAGGGCAGCAGCCGGCGGACCTCGGCCTCGACGGTCGGATTGGCCTGGGGGGTGCCGACGCCCAGGCGGCCGGCGCGGGCATAGTCGGCAGGAGATGCGGGCACGGGCGCTGTCATCGCGACGGGATTCAGGTGACGGCGGCGGCCCGGGCCAGGCCGGAGATCATCGAGCTCTTGAGAAGGTGCTCGCGGTGCGTCACCGGGTCGGCGATCATGGCCTGCAGGCGCGCCATCTCGGCATCGCGCCAGGCCGGGTCGCGCTTTTGCATGCGGGTGCGGTTGGCGTGCGACTGCGCCAGGATCTCTTCTTCCGCCACCGGCCGGCGCTGGCGGGTGTAGAGGTCGAACAGTGAGTCAGAGGCGCCGTGCTTGATCACCGCGATCAACTTGTCGCTCAGGTTGACCGCGTCGTGGATGCCGCCGTTCATGCCCATGCCACCCGAAGGGCTGGTGAGGTGAGCGGCATCCCCCGCAAACAGCACCCGGCCGGCGCGGTAGTCGTCGATCAGCCGGCGGTGGATGCGGTAGGGGCGGATCTCGATCACCTCATACGGCACATCGCGCGGAACGATCCGCTGCAGCTTGCGCTCGATGGACGCGGGCTCCAGGGCCTGCTCGATCGACTCGTCGGGGTCGGAGTAGAGCGAGCAGCGCCAGATGTCGGGCAGGCGCAGCAGGGAGAAAGTGCCCTGCTCGCACCAGACGTAGTTGACGTTGGACAGCCCCGGCAGGTGGTCCTCGAAGCGGAAGGGCGTGGTGGCGAGGATGGTGGTCTCGGGGTAGGTCTCGCCGGTGAAGGTCATGCCGGTGAGCTTGCGGCAGGCGGAGCGGGCGCCGTCAGCGCCGATCACATAGGCGGCGCGCAGGGTCTCGGGGCCGTTGGCCGTGGACAGCGTCACCGTCACGCCGGAATCGTCCTGCGCCAGGCCAGTGAGCTCGACGCCGTAGCGCACCTGCAGGTTGGCGGTCTTCTGCGCCAGGCCGTCGGCCAGGCGGGTCAGCACCCGCTGCTCGCACTGCAGGCGGTAGGGGTAGCGTGTGTCCTTGGCCAGCACCGAAAGGTCGAACAGGGCCTTGTCGTGCGTCTCATGGCGGCGGATCTGCCAGGTGGGGGAGACAAGGCCATGGTCGATCAGGCCCTGGGTGAGCCCGAGCTCGTCGAGCATCTCCAGCGTGGGCGGGTGGAAGGTGGAGGCGCGGAAGTCCTCGCTGACCCCGTCCGCCTTGTCGACGACCAGGGTTTCAATGCCGGCACGCGCCAGCCGAAGCGCGGCAACCAGGCCGACCGGGCCGGCGCCGCACACGAGAACAGCTACTTGCTTCACGTTGCTCCCAGGTTGGGGGGATCGGCATGGCGTCGGCCCTGCGGAATCCCACATCACCATGATAACCAGCGAGCTTTTGGGGTTTATCCGCATTTTGGTGATGACTGTCATGTCCTCCAAGTGATGGGCGCCGGGCCGGCATGGGCACGAGCAGACGGCCTCATTGGGTTACAGTCCGCGCCGATCGATCACGTCCAGCACACCTGCGCCATGCCCTCCCCCGCTACGCACGACACCGACATCGCCGTCCTCGGCGCCGGCGCCGCCGGCATGTTCGTGGCGCTTGCCGCACAGGCCCGGGGCCTGCGCGTTGCGCTCATCGAGCCGATGCCGCAGACACCGAACAACTTCGCCATCAGCGGTGGCCTGTTCCCCGCCGCGGGCTCCGCACTGCAGCGGGCCGCGGGCGTCGCCGACGCCCCCCAGGCGTGGCTCGAGGACCTGCGGGCCTTCGCCCCGGGGATGGTCAATGAGCACATCGCCGAGGCGGTGGCCGAAGCCCTGCCGGCAGCCACCGACTTCCTGGTCAATTCGATCGGCGGCCCGCTGCATTTCCTGGCGGATGTCGTCGCACCCGGCCATCGCGTGCCCCGCTTCCACTGCGTGGTGCCCGCCTCGGGCGCGGCGCTGCATGCGTGGTTCCGGGAGGCGTGCCTGCGGCAGGAACGAATCCAGTGGCTGCCGCACCGCGCCGAAGTCACGCGCACCGCCAGCGGCTTCGAGCTGCAGACGCCCGAGGGCCTGCTGCGGGCGCCGCGCCTGGTGCTGGCCGGTGGCGGCTTTGGCGGCAACGCTGACCTGGTCGCGCGCTTCATCCCCGGCATGGCGGGCGCGCTGCACAACGGCTCTCCCACCCAGGACGGCAGCGTCCTGAGCCTGGGCCTGGCCTGGGGCGCGCAGGTCTGGGGCATGGACGGCTACCAGGGACAGGGCCACACCAACCCCGGCGGCGTGACGCGCCTGGGCATGTCCATCCCGACGCTGGGCGGCATCCTGGTCAATCGCGCGGGGCAGCGCTTTGTCGCCGAGGACATTGGCCCCTCCGCACTGGCGCCGCACGTGCTGGCACAGCCAGGCGGGCAGGCGCTGGAGGTCTTCGACGCCGCCATCGAATCGCGCCTGGGCAACCACGGCGCCTACCAGGACGCCGTGCGCGCGGGCTGCGTGATGACCCACGACACGCTGGAGGGCCTCGCGGCCCTCGCCGGCGTGGATGCCGCCGGACTGCGCGCCTCGGTCGACATCGCCGCACGATGCGCCGCAGGCGACGCGCAAGACCCGCTGGGCCGCAGATCGTTTGCCAAGGCGCTGGCCGCCCCATTCAAGGCCTCGTGGGTGACGGGCGCGCTCTCGCACACCCAGGGCGGGCTGCTCACGCGCGCGGATGGCGCCGTGCTGCACACCTCGGGAGAGGTGATTCCCGGCGTGTACGCGGTGGGTGGCTGCGCCGCCGGCCTCTCGGGCCGGGGGGCCGATGGCTACTTGCCCGGCAACGGGTTGGCCCAGGCCTTCGGCCTGGGCTGGCGTGTGGCGCAGGCGCTCGCCGCGGGCTGAGTCTTCAACCCGTGGCGGCAGGCGCCGCCTGAGACGGTCTTATTCGGCCTTCGCGCCCGAGATCTCGACGGCGCGCTTGAACTTCGCCATCTCGTTGCGCTGGAAGGCCAGCGCCTCGGCCGGCGTCGACACCACGATGGTGGCGCCCTGCGCATCGAGCTGCTGCTTGACGCCCGGGTCATCCATCGCCTTCTTGACCTCGGCCTGGATGCGCGCCACCACGGCCGGCGGCGTGCCTGCCGGCGCCATCAGCAGGATCCACGCCGTGGCGTCGAAGCCCGGGATGAACTCGGACGCGGCCGGCACCTGCGGCAGCTGCGGCGAGCGCTTGAGGGAGGTCACCGCCAGCGGCACCACGGCACCGGACTTGATCTGGCCTACCAGCGAGGGCAGGCCCTCGACGCCCACCTGCACCTCGCCGGCCAGCACCGCCTGGATCGCCGGCGCGCCGCCGCGGTAGCCGACATGCGTGAGCTTGATGCCGGCGTCGGCCTTCACCAGCTCCATCACCAGGTGAGAAGTGGTGCCGGGACCGGAGGACGCATGGGCCAGCTTGTCAGGCTGCGCCTTGGCGGCGGCGATCATCTCGGGCACGGACTTGAAGTTCTGCTTCGGGCTGGTCACGATGACCTGCGGGAAGGACACCAGCTGCGTGATCGGCACGAAATCCTTCAGCGCGTCATAGGGCAGCTTGGCGAACAGGTAGGGGTTGATGGCCATCGTGCCGGGCGACCCCAGGAGGAGCGTGTAGCCATCGGGCTTGGCGCGGGCCGCGAACTCGGTGCCGATGTTGCCGCTGGCGCCGGTCTTGTTGTCGATCACCATGCCCTGGCCGGTGTTGGCCGACATCTTCTGCGCGATGATGCGCGCCACCACGTCCACCGCGGAGCCAGCGGCGAAGGGGTTCACCCAGGTCACGGGCCGGTTCGGCCAGTCATTGGCCTGCGCCTGCGCGCCCAGGGGCGCCAGCATCGGCAGGGTAGCCAGGGCAGCGACGGTGAGTCGGCGATGAAGGGAAGTTCGGGTCATGGTCGTCTCCTTGTTGATGTTCGTCTTCACGCGTGCGTCCATGCGGGCACGCAGCCTCATATCGTAGAGCCAAGGGCAAACCCCTGCGCCGTGGCATGCAGGGCCTCGCCCGGCGCCAGGCAGTCGCCCACGCGATGCACGGGCCGGCCGGTGGCCTGCAACGCCGACCACAGCGCGAGGTTGGGTACGCGCGGGGTGGCATAGGTCACCAGCGCGATGTCGTCGATCCAGTACGGCGCGCCGCCGAACACGCTGCGGCAGGCCAGTCGCGCCTCGTCCTCGAAGCGATCGTTCCATTCCAGCTGCGAGAGCGTGTGCACATCGACACCTGCCAGGTGCAGGCGCCGCAGCACGCCCTGGCGCGTGACCAGGCTGCAGTCACTGGCCACCTGCTCGCGCGGCGTCACCAGCACCACGCGCTCGAACAGCGTGGCCAGGCGCTCGACCACCGCGTAGGTGGCGGTGACCGGGTCCAGGTCCCACACCAGTGCGGTGCCCGGCTGCCGCTCGGTGAGGCGCTGCAGCTGCAAGGCCAGCGTGGGCAGGTCGGGCACCAGATCCCAGGCGCGCAGGGCCTCGGGCAACTCCAGCGGCCAGTGCGGCGTGCCGCCAGTGGCCAGGATGAATTCATCGGCCTTGAGCGTCGCGACTTCATCGGGCTCGACCGGGCGCCCCAACTCGAAGCGCACGCCCTGCGCCTGCGCGCGCTCGAACTGGTAGTCGTAGATGCTGGAGAGCGCGTCGAGCGCCGGCAGCGACGCCGCCACGCGCGCCTTGCCCCCCACCTCGGCAGACGCCCCCCGCACGGTCACCCGGTGGCCGCGGGCCGCGGCCACCCACGCGGCCTCCAGGCCGGCGATGCCGGCGCCGATCACCAGCACGTGCTTCGGCGTGGTGGCCCTCGCGAGCGGCCGGCCCTCGGCCTGAGCCGCCAGCAGCGGGTTGTTGTCGCAGGCAATCGGCCGGTCCTCGACGATCGTCTTCCAGCACGTGTTGCAGGACACGCAGTAGCGGATCTGCCCCGCCTGCCCCGCCTCGGCCTTGCGGGGCCAGTCGGGGTCGGTGATGAGGGGCCGCCCCAGGCCGGCGAGTGCCAGGGTGCCGTCCTGCAGCAGGCCCTCTGCCTCGGCCGGGTCGGTGATCCGGCCCAGGGCCATCACCGGCACGCCGCGCGCGTGGGCGGCCAGATGGCGGGTCAGGTCCGCATAGGGCATGCGCGGCCCGGCGGCGTCGGGCAGGTGCAGGTCCAGGCTGCGCGCGTGCGCGCCTTGTGCAAAGGCCAGGTAGTCGGGCCGGCACTGGTCCAGCAGCGCCTCCAGCAGCCGCTGCGCCTCGGCGGGCGGAATGCTGTCGGCCAGGCCGTCGTCACCGGGCATCTTCACGCCGACGAAGAAGCCCTCGCCGCAGGCCTGCCCGATCGCGCGCACCATCTCGGCCAGCCAGCGGCTGCGCCCGCGCGCATCGCCGCCATAGTCGTCCTCGCGCCGGTTGGCGCGGGGCGAGAGAAAGAGGTGGAACAGGTGCCCGTGGCAGGCCGAGAGCTCCACACCCGAGAAGCCCGCGCGCTGCAGGCGGCGGGCTCGCTCGGCCACCATCTCGACCCAGTCACGCACTTCCTGTGTGCCCAAGGCGCGGGGCATGGTGCCGCTCAGGTCATCGGGCAGCGCGCTGGGCGCCAGCGCCTGGCTGCCCCGGCCGGGGATGTGGCGGCCGCGCCCGGGGTCCTGCACTTGCGCCACGAGCTGGCAGCCATGCCCACGCACCGCATCGGCCAGTCGCTGCAGGTCGGGAAGGTGCGCATCGTCCCAAGCAGGCAGGCGCATCGGGTTCTGCCACGGCCCCAGGCCCACCGGCTCGGTGACCAGCATCGCCGCACCGCCGCGCGCGCGCGCTTCGCAATAGCGCAGGTAGCCCTCGCCCAACGCGCCACGGGCACCCAGTCGGGTCGAGATCGAGGCGTGGACGACGCGATTGCGAAGCGGCACTCCACCCAGCACCAGGGGCGCGAACAGATGCGGATACGGACTGGCGGGCGTCGGCAGGGACATCAGCGTGACGGCATCCGGGCGCCGGGCACCCGGTCAAACCCGGGCATTCTAGGGGCGCTCGCCGGTGAAGTTGAACATGCCCTCGCGCATCAGTCGCGAGAACTCGGCCTCGATCATCTCCTGCATCACCGGCAGGGCGGCCTTGCCCTCAGGCTCCAGCCGGGTCGCCAGCACCAGCATCCGGGTCAGCTGGATGCCGGTGATCTGCGACATCATCACCCACTCGGACTCGCCCACTTCCTTGAACACCGACACAGGCATGATGGTCGCCCAGGCCCGCGTCTGCACCAGCGCGCGGATGCTGTCCACCGAGTCGAGCACCGCCTGGATATTGAGCGTTTTGCCCATGGGAAGCAGCTGGCGCTCCACCAGGTCGCGGTGCAGGCTGGTCATGAGGAGGGGCACCTTGGACAGCTGCGCCAGCGACACGATGGGCCCCAGCCCCAGCGAGCGGTTGGACACCAGGGCGAAGGGCTCACCAAGCAGCGGCTGCAGCAACAACGGCAACCCGATGTCGGGGTTGGTGACCACCGCCATGTCGACCACGCCGCGCTCCAGCCAATCGAGCAGCTCCGGGGTGAAGGCCTCGCGCGAGCGCAGCTCCACGTCTTTCAGCGAGCGCAGGCAGTGCTCGAACAGGCCTGGCAACAGCACTCGCGACAGCGTGGGCGGCACGCCAAGGACGATGGTGCTGCGCTTGTCCCCAGGCTTGCGCGCCAGGCGCTGGCGCACGCGCTGGGTCTCGCCCAGGATCCGCTGCGCCGATTCATAGAGGGTCACCCCTGCCTGGGTCAAGCGCACGCCACGCGGCATTCGGTGGAACAAGGTGGCGCCCAGGTCGGCCTCGAGCTCGCGCAGCTGCCGGGTGAGCGCGGGCTGGGCGACCGAGATGGCCGCTGCCGCGGCCGTGAGGCTGCCGGCATCGGCAATGGCCACGAAGTAGCGCAAGGCGCGGAGGTTCATGCACGAGGCCTCTTGAACATCAATATCGAAATGATATGGCAACGCCTGATTTCTGTATTGGACAGGGAATACCCAGCTCCCTAGACTGCGCCGGGATTGCAAGATGCATCGTCGGCCAGACGGGCATTCCATCGTCGTTTCACACAGGCCTTCATCGATACCTGATTGAGATTCCTGCGACGCCGTGTCCTCCACCCCACGCCGCAGGGCATCTCACGCCAACCAGCGAGCCCGCCCTTGAACGCCCCCCTCCCCTTCATCCACGTGCGCACGGAGAAGCTGCGCCAGTTCATTGAAGCCGCGTTCGTGAGCCAGGGTCTGCCCGAGGCCGACGCGCGGCAGGTCGCCACGCTGATGGCCGAGGCCGACCTGCAGGGGTCCGACGGCCACGGCGTGATCCGGCTGCCGCAATACATCAAGCGTCTGCGCGCCGGTGGCGTCAACAAGCGGCCCGACATCCGCGTGGTGCATGAGCGCGCGGCGATGGCGGTCGTCGACGGCGACAACGGCATGGGGCACCTGGTGGTCTCGCGCGCGGTCGACATCGCCATCGAGAAGGCGCGCGAGAGCGGTGTCGCCTGGGTCAGCACCCGCTACAGCAACCATGCGGGCCCGGCCTCGCTGTACGCGCGCAAGCCCCTGCAGCACGACATGCTGGGCCTGTACTTCGCGGTCGGCAACGCCAACCATCTGCCGCCCTGGGGCGGCATGGACATGCTGCTGTCCACGAACCCGATCGCGGCTGGTATCCCGGCGGGCGACGAGCCGCCGGTGGTCCTGGACATGGCGACAACCGTCGCCGCCTACGGCAAGGTCAAGGCCAAGGCCAAGCGCGGCGAGATGATGCCCGAGGGCTGGATGATCGACCGCCAGGGCAAGCCGCTCACCGACCCGAACCGCGCGAGCGAGGGTTTCCTGCTGCCGATCGGCGACTACAAGGGCTACGGGCTCGCGCTCGTCGTCGGTCTGCTCGCCGGAACGCTGGGCGGCGGCGCGATGGGTAAGGACGTGGTCGATTTCAACGCCGACCATGTGAGCGTCACCAATACCGGCCAGGCGATCCTGGTGATCGACCTCAGCGCCTTCGGCGAGGTGTCGCGCTTCAAGGGCGCGGTCGACACCTTGGTGCGCGACATCCGGGGCAGCGCCCGCCTGCCCGGCGTCGACCGCATCTGGCTGCCCGGGGAGCAAAGCCACGAGCGCCGTCAGCGCTACGAAACCAGCGGCATTCCGATCGCGGCTGGCCTGGTGCAGGACCTCGAGGGACTCGCCCGTGAGCTGGGCATTGCCCCGCTGGAGACAGGCGCATGAGGGCCTTCGCTTCCGCCAGACACGGCCCCTGAGGATCCCATGCCACCCCCGGCACGCGCTGCGCAAGACGGCCGGCCGCCCATTCAACGAGAGTAGGAGACACACCATGATCCGCAGAGACTGCATCCGTGTTCTGGCTTCCACGGCCCTCCTGGCCGGCCTCGCTGGCCTGGGCACTGCCCATGCCCAAGGCGACTACCCGAACAAGCCGATCAAGTTGATCGTGCCCGCCGCCCCTGGCGGCGCTGCCGACTTCTTCGCGCGCCTGGTCGGCCCCAAGCTGGCCGAAGTCATGGGCCAGTCGGTCGTGATCGAGAACCGAGCAGGCGCCTCCGGCACCATCGCCGCGGACATGACCGCCAAGTCGCCGGCCGACGGATACACGGTGCTGATCGGGCAGTCCACCAGCATGGTGGTAGCCCCGCACATGTATGCCAAGCTCAATTACGACACCAACAAGGACCTGGCCCCCGTGACCCTGGTGGCCGAGATCCCGAACGTGCTGGTGGTGCACCCGAGCGTTCCGGCCAACAATGTCCAGGAACTGATCAACCTGGCCCGCGCCAAGCCCGACACCTTGAACTACGGCTCCTCCGGCAGCGGCGCCCCCACCCACCTGGCCGGCGAGATGTTCGAGATCGCCACCGGCGGCAAGATCCGCCACGTCCCCTACCGAGGTGCGGGCCCTGCCACCAACGCCCTGCTCGCCGGCGAGGTCCAGCTGATGTTCGGCCCCGCCGTGGCCGTCATGCCGCAAGTCCGCTCGGGTCGCATCCGCGCGCTGGCCGTGACCTCCGCCGCCCGCTCGGCGGCCGCCCCCGAGCTACCCACCCTCGCCGAGTCCGGCCTCAAGGACTTTGAGATCACTTCCTGGTTCGGCCTCTTCGTGCCGGCCAACACGCCGCCGGCCATCGTCGACCGCCTGCATCGCGAAACGGCCAAGGTCCTCAAGATGCCCGACATCCAGGAGCGCCTGGCCAAGGAAGGCGCCGCCGCCGGTGGCAACCCGCCCGCAGCCTTCCGCACCTTCGTCCGCGCCGAATTCGACAAGTTCGGCAAGCTCGTCAAGAGCAAGGGCATCACCGCCGACTGATCACGCACACGCTTCACTGCCACCGGTGTCCCCCCCCATGAACAAACCCGAACTCTCGACCCTGCGTCCCCGCGCCGACCAGCCCATGGCGCACAACATGAAGCTGATCTCGCACAACGAGCTCCAGGGCTTCGGCGGCATGGGTGAAGGTATCGCGATACAGCTGGCCGACGACGGCCGGCGCATCCTCTGGATGGCGCACGAGTCCGCGCCCAAGAACTTCACAGGCGTCGACGTCACCGACCCGCGCAACCCGCGTGTCATCGTGCAGACCGAGCTGCCGCACATGAAGATGCGCTCCAACTCGCTGGACGTGGTGGGCAACCTGATGGTGGTGGCGCACCAGGTCAAGGAGCTCGGTGCCAAGCCGGCCGGCATCAACATCTACGACATCAGCAAGCCGGAGGAGCCGCGCCTGCTGTCGCACTTCGACTGCTCGGGCCCCTACTCGCGTGGCGTGCATGCGGTCTGGTTCGTCGACGGCAAGACGGTGCACATGGCCTCGGGCGCGCCCGACTTCCAGCCCCGCAACCCCAAGGACGACCAGATCTATCGCATCGTCGACATCTCCGACCCGACCAAGCCCTACGAGAAGGGCCGCTGGTGGTACCCGGGCACCCGCGAGGGCGACAAGGAGCCGCCGCCGCCGCGGCTGCCCGCACAGTTCGACACCGGCTTCCGGGCTCACAACACCAACGTCTTCCCGCAGCGCCCGGACCGCGCGTACATCGGCTACATCGACGGCGGCGCCATCGTGCTGGACATCGCCAACCCCTCGGACATCAAGGTGGTGTCGCACTGGAACCACTCGCCGCCCTTCAACGGCTTCACCCACACGGTGCTGCCGCTCTTCGATCGCAACCTGTGGATCGTCTCCGACGAGTGCGTGCAGGACGACGGCAAGGACTGGCCCAAGCTGGTGTGGGTGGTCGACTCCCGCACCGATGGCAACCCGCTTCCCATCGGCACCTTCCCGGCTCCGCCCTATGACACCTTCGCCAAGCGCGGCGGCCGCTTCGGCGCGCACAACCTGCACGAGAACCTGCCCCTGCCCTGCTCCTTCCAGTCGGAGACGCTGTTCATCGGCACCTTCTTCAACGCCGGCGTGCGCGTCTACGACACCAGCAATCCCTACCAGGTTCAGGAGGTCGCCTACTACGTGCCGCCGACGCCCGCCCTGTCGCCGCGCGGCGCGGTGCAGCTCAATGACGTCTACGTCGACGAGAACCGGCTGGTCTACACCGTCGACCGCTTCACCGGCGGCCTCTACATCCTGGAGATGAATGTCTGATTGGTCTGCCCCGGGTGGCGGGCGCGACGCGCTCGCCGGCAAGATCCCGGTCACCCTGGTCACCGGTTTCCTCGGCGCCGGCAAGACGACCCTGATCGGCAAGCTCATTCGTCACCCGGAGATGGACCGGGTGGCGGTCGTGATCAACGAGGTCGGCGAGATCGGCATCGACGACGACCTCGTCAAGATGTCGACCGAGAACGTGAGCCTGCTGGCCAACGGCTGCCTGTGCTGCAGCGTGCGCACCGACCTGCAGGACACGCTGCGCGAGCTCTTTGGCGAGCGCCGCGCCGGCGTCATCCCCGACTTCGACCGGGTGATCATCGAGACCACGGGCCTGGCCGACCCCGGCCCCGTGATCCAGACCCTCTCCAGCGACACCATGCTGGGCGCGCACTACCGGCTTGACGGCGTGGTGGCCCTGGTCGACGCGGTCAACGCGCGCGACCAGCTCGCCAGCCAGCCCGAGTTCCAGCAGCAGGTGGCGCTGGCCGACCGCATCTTCATCACCAAGTCCGACCTGGCTGCTGCGGATGCCATCACCGCGCTGGAATCAGATGTGGCCGCCATCAACCCGCGCGCCGACATCCGGCGCTGCCACATGGGCGAGCTGCACCCCAGCGAGCTCAAGGGCCTGGGACTCCAGAGCGCCCGCGCCAGCGCCGACACCCTGCGCTTCCTGGGCGAGCTCAAGTCCTCGGAGGACGGCGCCGGCTACCTGGGCACGCGCCTGCCCGGGCGGCACCATCCCTCGGTGCGGACGCTCTCGCTGCGCTTTGAGGAGCCCTTTGCCTGGGCCGCCTTCTCGGCGGCCATGGAGCTGCTGCTGGCCCTGCGCGGGCAGGACATGCTGCGCGTGAAGGGCATCGTCAACGTCGAGGACAGCCCGGTGGTGGTCCAGGGCGTGGGCCATGTCTTCCACCCGCCGGTGACGCTGGACCGCTGGCCCAGCGAGGACCGGGGCTCGCGCATCGTATTCATCACCCGCAACATCGAGGCCGAGCGGCTGCGCGCCCTCTTCCAGGCGGTAGGCGCGATCGGCGCTGCAGCGCCGGCCTGAGACCTGGCCTGGGCCCGCCGCGGCCCGCCCCCAATGAGGCGGGCGACGCGATCGTCAGGCGTCAAGATCGAGCTTGCGCTCGCGAGCCACCTTGCTCCAGCGCTCGATGTCCGCCTTCACATAGGCGGCAAAGGCATCGGGCGTCATCGGCCGCAGGGCCACGGCTTCGGCCGAAAGCTTCTCCTGGAAGTCCGGCTGTGCCAGCACCGAGCCCAGGGCGTCCACCAGGGTCTTGACCACCGGCGCCGGCATTCCGGCCGGGCCCATGATCCCGTACCACTGCTCGCCGTCGAAGCCCTGCAGGCCCGACTCGGCAAACGTCGGCACGTCGGGGAAAAGCGGGTGGCGCCTGGCGCCGGTCACCGCCAGCGGCCGCATGCGGCCGGAGCGGATGTGAGGAGCGGCGCCGGCGAGGCTCGGGAAGGACGCCTGAGTCTGGCCCGCCATCAGGTCCACGTTGGCCGGCGCCACGCCCCGGTACGGGATGTGGGTCATGAAGGTGCCGGTCTGCAACTTGAACAGCTCGCCGACCAGGTGGGTCAGCGTGCCTGCGCCAGCCGAGCCATAGGCCAGCTTGCCAGGGCGGGCGCGCACGTAGGCGATGAAGGACTTGACGTCCTGCACAGGCACGCTGGGATTCACCACCAGGATGTTGGGCGCCGTACCGATCATGCCGATCGGGGTGAAATCCTTGATCGCGTCAAAGGGCAGCTTGCGGATGGCGGGCGCGGTGCCGTGGGTCGCCACATAGGACTGGATCAAGGTGTAGCCATCGGGCTGGGCGCGCGCCGCCGTCTGCGAAGCGATCACGCCGCTGCCGCCGGCGATGTTCTCGACAACGATCGACTGCCCCAGCACCTTGGCCATGCGCTCGCAGGTCGCCCGCGCGATCATGTCGGCGCCGCCGCCGGCGGACACCGGAACGATGTAGCGGATCGACTTGGCCGAGGGGTAGGCGCCTTGCGCCCAGGCCGAGGGCGAGAGGAAGGGTGCAGCCGCGACAGCGGAGGCGGTGGCAAGGAAATTCCGGCGCTGGGTATCACGCATGGTGTTGTCTCTTCGTTGTTGTGGCGGGAATGGAACTTTTGGATCGTAGCAACAGCCACCGCCCACCACCAGCCCGGGCCACAAGCCCCCCGCGGAACGTGGGGGCTTCAGTCCCGCCCGAGCGATGACCGGCAGGACCGTCGGCCCCTTTCACTCCAACCGGTTCGCCAGCGGCGTGAGGTCATACCCTGCAGCGCCGGTTGTCTCGAGTATCGCGGCCGGCGGCATCTGACCGGCCTGCGACAAGGCCCACATCGTGGCCGAGCGCAGGCCGGAGCGGCAATACGCAAGCACCGGCTGCGGCAGCTGCATCATGAGGGCGCCGAAGGCCTGGCCCTGGGCATCGCTCACCTTGCCCGTCTCGGCGGGCAGATAGCGCGCCTGCAGGCCCTGTTCGGCGCAGGCACGCTCGATGGCCTGAAACGCGGCCTGATCGATCGCCTCACCGTCGGGCCGGTTGCAGATGACGCTGCGAAAGCCCGCCTGGGCCAGCGCCGGGACATCGGCGGCCGAGATCTGGGGGGCCACCGACAGGGCGGGGGTGAGTTGACGGATGTCCATTGCCGATCTCCCTTTCATGGTTTCTGGCAGACGTTGACGGGTCGGTGAGATCCGGGCGTCAGAGCGCGTTGATCGGAATCTTCACGTAGGCTACGCCGTTGTCTTCCTTGGGGGGCATCTCGCCCGCGCGGATGTTGACCTGCACCGCCGGCAGGATCAGCACCGGCATCTCCAGCGTGGCGTCGCGCTTGGTGCGCATCTCGACGAACTGGGCCTCGGTGACTCCGTCGTGCACGTGGATGTTCTTCGCACGCTGCTCCGCGACGGTGCTCTCGAAAGCGACCGGCCGGTTGTTGGGCGGGTAGTCGTGGCACATGAACAGCCGGGTCTCCGGCGGCAGGCTCAGGAGCTTGTGCACCGAGGCGTAGAGCGTCCTGGCGTCGCCGCCCGGGAAGTCGCAGCGCGCGGTGCCGACGTCCGGCATGAAGAGGGTGTCACCCACGAACACCGCATCCCCCACCTGGTAGGCCACGCAGGCGGGCGTGTGGCCAGGCACCGCGATCGCCCGGGCGGTGAGGTCGCCGATGCGGAAGGTCTCGTCGTCCTTGAGCAGCACGTCGAACTGCGAGCCGTCCATGCGGAACTCGGGCTCCAGGTTGAAGATCCCCTTGAACACCTTCTGCACCTTGGTGATCTGGTGGCCGATGGAAATCTTGCCGCCCAGCTGCTTCTTGAGGTACGGCGCTGCGCTCAGGTGGTCGGCGTGGGCGTGCGTCTCCAGGATCCACTCCACGCTCAGTCCCTGGGCCTTGACGTAGTCGATCACCTTGTCGGCCGAGGTGGTGCGGGTGCGGCCGGACTTGGGGTCGTAGTCCAGCACGGAGTCGACGATCGCCGCCGCCGTGCCCGGTCCGTTGTGGACCACATAGGTCACGGTCCAGGTGGCCGGGTCGAAGATGCCGTGCACTTGGGGGTTCAGCGCGGGGGTGCTCATGGATGGCTCCTTTCGATTGGTTCTTCAATATACTATTGACAGATAGATTGTTTGTCAATATATTATTGACATCCCAGTTCCCGAGGGCCCTACGCGGATCAACCCCATGCTCACCGACACGCTCGATCTCCAGGACATGCACGCCGCCGCCGGCCGCGCCTGCGACCTGATGAAGGTACTGGCCAATCCGGACCGCCTGCTCATTTGCTGCCAGCTCGCCCAGCAGGAAATGTGCGTGAGCGATCTCGAGGCCAGCCTCGGCATCATGCAGCCGACCCTGTCGCAGCAGCTGACCGTGCTGCGCAACGCCGAGCTCGTCGCCACCCGGCGCGAGGGCAAGAACATCTTCTACCGGCTCACCAGCGGCCCCACCCTCGCCGTGATGCAAACCCTCTACCAACAGTTCTGCGCAACCCCCGACACAAGGAGCAAGAAATGACGATCGACTGGACGAACTTCAC
>JACCDX011021814.1_pt1 | contig 28392 bp, 23 predicted proteins | sample 7449681 | NCBI WGS metagenome assembly JACCDX01 (sample SAMN15323450, study PRJNA562643) | freshwater metagenome | isolation source: river surface water | place: USA:Blue River Watershed | collected 2017-08-18
AGCTGGTGGACGACCTCGAAGTCGTTTTTGCACCAGTCGCGGATGTTGACGAGGGTGTAGGAAAGCGGAGTGCCGTCGTCGCGGGTGAAGTCGTTTTTCTCGCGGAGGCGGACGGAGCTTTTGAAGACGTCGGGCGAGACGAGCTCGTCGAGCAGGCGGGCGAACTCGGCGTCGGTGAGGCGGACGCGGTTGAGGGTCTCGAACTTTTGGCGGAAGTTGGCTTCGAGCGAGGCGCGGTCGTGGATGTCCGGGCGGTCGGTGTATTTGAGGTCGCGCAGCTTGGCGATGAACGCGTCCTCGATGCCTGCCTCATTGAGCGCGGACGAACGGGAGCCGTGATCCTGATCGTAGGTGGTGTCTGAAGGCATGGGCGGAAACGCTTTCGAGTGGGATAGATGCGTCTGAGCGGGCGGCAAGCGGGGATAGGGGGGACTACCGGGTTTAAATTTCCAGCGACTAAGTAAGTGGAGCAGCGAGGGGCAGCGGGCGGATCGAAAAAACAAAAAAAGCCCGACCGGAGATCGGTCGGGCTTAGGAGGGAGGGCCGGGAGGCCCGGGAGGGTCGCTTCGCTCAGCGGCGGTTGAGCTGCTTGGCGCCGATGTCGCGGCGGTAGTATTTGGTCGTCCACTCGACGCGGTCGCAGGCGGCGTAAGCGGCGTCGGCGGCTTGGCGGAGCGTCGATGCGAGGGCGGTGACGCCGAGGACGCGGCCGCCGGAGGCGACGAGCTGGCCGGAGGCGTTGCGCGCGGTGCCGGCGTGGAGGATGCGGACGCCGGCGGGGAGCGGCGAGGGGAGGCCGATGAGGTCGCCCTTCGGGTAGGCGTCGGGATAGCCTTGGGTGGCGAGGACGACGCAAAGCGCGTGCTCGGGGAGCTCGGCGGCGCGGCCGCGGGTGTGGAGCTGGCCGGTCGCGGCGTTCCAGAGCAGGGCGAGAAGGTCGTCGCGCAGGCGGGGGAGGACGACCTGCGTCTCGGGGTCGCCGAAGCGCGTGTTGTATTCGAGCACGCTCGGGCCCGAGGGCGTGAGCATGATGCCGATGAAGAGGGTGCCGCGGAACTCGATGCCCTCGGCGGCGATCGCCTCGACGGAGGGGGCGACGATCTCGTTCTCGATGCGGTCGAGGAGGGCGGGGGTGACGACCTCGGCGGGCGAGTAGGTGCCCATGCCGCCGGTGTTGGGGCCGGTGTCGCCGTCGCCGACGCGCTTGTGATCCTGCGAGGTGGGGAGGATGGTGTAGTTTTTACCGGATACGACGACGAGGATGCTGGTCTCCTCGCCGAAGAGGCAGTCCTCGATCAGGACCTGGGAGCCGGCGGAGCCGAATTTGTTGCCCGCGAGCATGTCCTTCACGGCGGCCTCGGCCTCGGCGAGGGTTTGCGCGACGATCACGCCCTTGCCGGCGGCGAGGCCGTCGGCCTTGACCACGATGGGTGCGCCGCGCTGGCGGAGGTAGGCGAGGGCGGGTTCGACCTCGGTGAAGATGCCGGCGGGGGCGGTGGGGATGCGGTGCTTGAGGAGGATCTGCTTGGTGAAGACCTTGGAGGCCTCGAGGCGGGCGCCGTCGGCGCGGGGGCCGTAGGCGGGGATGTTTTCCTTGGCGAGGGCGTCGACCAGGCCGAGGGAAAGGGGGACCTCGGGGCCGACGACGACGAATTGGACGTGTTCGCGCTTGGCGAGGGCGACCAGGGCGGCGACGTCGTCCGCGGCGACGGGGAAGCAGGTGACCTCGGCGGCGATGCCGGCGTTGCCCGGGGCGCAGAGCACGCGGGGACGGGCGGGGGAGGCGAGGAGCGACTGGACGAGGGCGTGTTCGCGGCCGCCGGAGCCGACGACGAGGACGGAGCTGGGGAGGGACATGGGCGTAAGCGTCCAATGACCAAGGTCCGCGGGCCGATGGCGAGCCCGGAGTTTTCGCCGACGGGAGGCGTGAACCGGCGAAGGGCGGGCGGCCGGGCCGGAAGGCGGCGAGCCGGGCGCGCCCGGCTCAGAGCACCTGGAGTTTTTTGCGGTAAAACTGGAGGGCCTCGTCGGCGTCGTCGGTGAAGAGGACGTAGTCGAGCATCCAGGCGGGGGCGCGCTTTTCCTGGACCATGCGCTGGAGCTGCTGGCGCAGGGCGGAGAAGTAGGCGCGGTCGAGGAAGACGTAGGGCACGCGCGGGCGGATGCCGAGCTTGAGGTTGCACATCTCGATGCCGATCTCCTCGAGGGTGCCGACGCCGCCGACGTTGAAGACGCAAAAATCGGCGACTTCGAACCACTTCTGGCGGAAGTGGCGGGAGGTTTCCTGGAAGGTGTTGAAGAAGTCCACGCCGAGCTCGGGGGGCTGGGCCTCGAGCTCGAGGTAGCAGGCGCCGGTGAGCGCGCCCTTGTCGCGGGCCTGGTCGGTGGCGAGGCGCATGACGCCGCCGCCGCCGCCGGTGAGGACGCCGACGTTGGGGCCCATGAAGCCGGCGAGTTTTTCGAGGAGGCTGGAGATGCGCGAGGTCTGGGCGGCGTCGAGGCCGACGGCGCTGCCGTAGAAGGCGAGGATGGTCGATTCGGCGAAGCGCTTCGCCAGCTCCTCGCGAATGAAGAAGCCGTGGCCCTTCTTGTAGGTGTGGAGGTAGAGGTCGCCGAGCTCGGGGTTGAACCAGTAGACCTTGATCCCGAGGTTCTCGAGGGTGTCGAGGCGGGCGTGGGCGTTGCTCGACAGGAAGAAGCCGTGGGTGCGGGAGGGACGGCGGAAGACGAGGCGCTTGAGCGGGATCTTGCCCAGACGGGTGAGGAGCTCGGCGTGCTCGAGGAGGTTGGGGAAGTAGTCGATGAGCAGGGTGTCGGCGCCCTCGGGGGCGGCGTCCATCGCCTGGATCATCGTGGGGTGGCCGGTGGTGCGTCCGAGGACGGAGGCGGCGGGTTTTTCGCGCAAGGCGGCGAAGGTGGCCGAATCGACCAGCAGGCCGTGGTTGGCCATGGTGCCGGACTGGCCCTTGACCGTGATGTGGGTGCGGGGGCGCGGCGAGCCGGAGTCGGGCGCGATCGGGTTGGCGTCGATGCAGTGGAAGAGGGCCCGGGCGGCGGTGACGTCCTGGCGGCGGCGGCGGGCCTGGTTGCGCGCGGGGGCGGCGTCGGGCTCGGGGGCGCGGTAGACGGCGACGGAGACCATGGGGTTCACCACGGGGTGTTCGCCGTGGTTGTAGATCTCGAGCATGATGTTGGTGCCGGCGGTCTTCACCGGGTCGAGGAGGACGGCGCCGGTGTGGATGCCGAAGTTGCCCTCGCCGGGATTGAGGACGACGTAGTGCTCCTTCAGATACATGGAGCAGCTGGTGAGGATGCCGGAGCGCGGGGCGATGGTGATGGGGGTGGCCTCGTGGCGGACCTGGACCTTGTCGAGGAAGCCGCGGCCGGCGTCGCCGAAGACGAGACGCTCGAAGGCCGGGCGGGTGAGGCGCGGGTTGAGCGTGTAGGTGAGGGGGTGGGGGGTGAGGAAGACCTGGCCGTCGCGGTCGATGCTGATGGTGTTGGGCAGCTTGATGCGGTTGGTCTGGATGGCGGACCAGATCTGCGTGGAGGTGAGGCGGGCCTCCTGGGGGGCGTGGAAGAGGCGGCCGACGGGCACGCCGGGGCGGAGGAGCTGCTGCCAGTAGGAGGCGTTGGGGAAGCTGTCGTCGTAGAGGAAGGCCTCGGCCTCGAGGACGAGGCGCTTGCCCTCGGCGCGCGGGGCGCCGTGGGTGATCATCTCGATGCCGATGCGGGCGAGGGTGGAGCGCTCGGTGAAACGCAGGACCGGCGCCTGAAGGCGCATGAAATCCCATTCGGCGGGGTTGCGGGCGGAAAAGGCGAGGGTGAGGACCAGGGTGCGCGGGTCTTTGCGGCGGAGGGAGAGGATATGGCCGTCGCCGCTGGTCCAAAAGGCGTGGGGATTCATCGGTCGACCATGGATAATCGGCCCGCGGACGGGCTCAAGCGCGCGGAGCGGAAGTGCCAGACCGAGGCCAAGTATGGGTTTGCCAGAGGAGAGGCGGGGCCCGCAGCGTGGGAACCTTGTCCGGCCGGCGGGGACTCCCTGTTGGTCGCAAACACCCTACCCATTACCCGTAACCCATGAAATTCGTCCGCATCCTGCAGGCCTCCGCCCTCGCCGCCGTCGGCGCCGTGTCTTCCGTCAACGTCTTCGCGCAAGACGCCGCCGCCCCCGCCGCTCCCGCCCCGGCCGCCGCCGAGGCGCCGAAATACACCGATGAGCAGGTGTTCGAGGCTTTCGGTTATCTCGTGGGCCAGCGCATCGGCATCGCCGACCTCGGCGTTTCCGACGCCGAGAAGGCCGCGGCCATCAAGGGCCTCGAGGCGGCCTTCAGCGGCGTGAAGGGCAAGTTCGCCGCCGAGACCTTCGGCCCGGAGATCCAGCGCGTGCTGGGCGGCCGTCAACAGGCCGCTCAGGCCAAGGCCGCCGAGAAGGCCAAGGGCGAGTCCGCCAGCTACTTTGAGGAGCTGAAGAAGAACCCCGCGATCAAGTCCACCCCCTCGGGCCTCTACTACGAGGTGATCGCGGAAGGCACCGGCCCGAAGCCGAAGCCCACCGACACCGTCAAGGTGCACTACACCGGCAAGCTCGTCGACGGCACCAAGTTCGACAGCTCGGTCGATCGCGGCGAGCCCGCCGAGTTCCCGCTCAACGGCGTCATCCCCGGCTGGACCGAGGGTCTCCAGCTCGTCGGCGTGGGCGGCAAGCTCAAGCTGCACATCCCCTCCCAGCTCGGCTACGGCGAGCAGGGCGCGGGCGGCATGATCCCCCCGAACGCCACGCTCGTCTTCGACGTCGAGCTCCTCGAGATCAAGGCGCCCGAGCCCAAGGCCGAGGCGGTCACGCCCGCGCTGGGCGTTCCCGACGCCAAGTAATCGCACGCTCCCGCCAGGGAGTCGCGTTAGGAAAACGAGAACCCGGCCCGCTTCGGCGGCGCCGGGTTTTTTGTCGTGTGGAGGTGGCGAGGAGGCGGAGTCCGCGGCGACGCGTTTCGTCGGGGTCAGGCCAGCGCCGGGGCCTTGGCGGCGAGGCCGAGGCGGGCGCGGACCCGGGCGAGCATCTGCGCGGGGGCGAGGCCGTGCTGGGCGCGGAGCTCGGCGACGGAGGAGGCGTGGCCGACAAAGGTATCCGGCCAGCCGATACGCTCGACGGGCGTGGCCGCGCCGGCCTCGGACAAGGTCTCGAGGACCGCGCTGCCGAAGCCGCCGGTGGCGACGGCGTCCTCGAGGGTGACGACGAGGCGGGCGTCGGCGGCCTGGGCGAGGAGCAGCTCCTGGTCGAGGGGCTTGGCGAAGCGGGCGTTGACCACGCCGACGGAGAGGCCGTCCTCGGCGGCGAGTTTCTCGGCGAGGGCGAGGGCGTCGGCGACCATGGATCCGAGGGCCCAGAGCTGGACGTCGACGCCGGCGCGGACGACCTCGGCCCGGCCGATGGGCAGCGTGGCGGGGGCGGCGAGGGCGGCGGGCTCGGGGGTGCCGGTGGCGGCGCCGCGCGGGTAGCGGATGAAGGCGGGGCCCTCGTGGGCGACCGCGGTGCGGAGCATGGCCTGGAGCTCGTGCTCGTCCTTGGGCGCCATGACGACGGCGCGGGGCACGCAGCGCAGGTAGGCGACGTCGAAGAGGCCGTGGTGGGTGGGGCCGTCGTTGGCGGAGAGGCCGGCGCGGTCCATGCAGAAGGTCACGGGCAGGTTCTGCAGCGCGACATCGTGGATGATGTTGTCGTAGGCGCGCTGGAGGAAGGTCGAGTAGATGGCGACGACGGGGCGGATGCCCTGGGTGGCGAGGCCGGCGGCGAAGAGGACGGCGTGCTCCTCGGCGATGCCGACGTCGAAGAACTGCTTCGGAAGCGCGGTGGCGAGGTGGTTGAGGCCGGTGCCGGAGGGCATGGCGCCGGTGATGCCGACGATCTTGGGGTTCGCCGTCGCGAGGCGGACGAGCTCGTGTCCAAAGACGTCCTGGTAGTTGGGCGGGGTGCCGGGCGCGCCGCCCTTGGCCTCGCCGGTGACGGGGTCGAAGGCGCCGAGGCCGTGGAACTTCTCGGGGTGGGCGCGGGCGGCGTCGAGGCCGCGGCCTTTTTCGGTGATGACGTGGAGAATGACCGGCGTGTCGGTGTCGCGGGCGAACTCGAGGTTCTTGATCAGCTCGTCGAGGTTGTGGCCGTCGATCGGGCCGACGTAGCGCAGGCCGAATTTCTCGAAGAGGGAGGACTCGACGAAGAAGTCCTTCGTCTCGCGCTTCCACTTCATCCAGACGCGGTGCATGTCGTCGCCGCCGGGCAGACCGCGGAAGAATTTCTCCAGGTCGTGGTGGACCTTGTTGTAGGTGCGGTTGGTGGAGAGCTTGTTGAGGTATTTGGCGATGGCGCCGACGTTGCGGGCGATGGACCACTCGTTGTCGTTGAGGATGACGACGAGGCGCTTGGTGGAGCTGACGACGTTGTTGAGGGCCTCGAGGGTGATGCCGCAGGTGAAGGCGGCGTCTCCGCAGAGGGCGACGACGTGGTCGTCGGTGCCGGAGAGGTCGCGGGCGACGGCCATGCCGAGGGCGGCGGAGAGGGCGGTGCCGGCGTGGCCGGCACCGAAGGCGTCGTGCGGGCTCTCGTCGCGGGCGAGGAAACCGGAGGCGCCGCCGGTCTGGCGGACCTTCTGGAAGGGGGCGAGGCGGCCGGTGAGGAGCTTGTGGACGTAGCCCTGGTGGGCGACGTCGAAGACGAACTTGTCCTTCGGCGTGCTGAAGACGCGGTGCAGGGCGATGGAGAGCTCGACGACGCCGAGGTTGGGGCCGACGTGGCCGCCGTTGCGGGCGGTGACGCGGATGAGTTCTTCGCGGATCTCGGCGGCGAGCTGCGGGAGTTGGGTGGCGGAGAGGCCCTTGACGTCATCGGGCGAGCGGACGTGGTCCAGCAGGCGCGGCGTGGAAGAGGGGGCGGAGGTGGCGTCGGAAGCGGGCACGGAAGGGAGAGTCAGAACGTCGGAGCGACAGCGGACAGATCGACAGAAGGGGGACGGAGAGGGCGGATTGGATGAACGCGAGCTTAGGCGAGGCCGAGGTCGGAGCGCTCGCCGACGGGGAAGGGCGCGACGGCGAGCGAGCCGTCTTTTTGGCGCTTGAGCTGTTCGATTTTGAGTTCCGCGGCCTTGAGGCGGGTCTCGCAGGCGGCGAGCAACCGGCTGCCTTCCTCGTATTTGGCGAGCAGGTCGGAGAGGGGCACGTCGCCGGCTTCCATGGCCTCGACGATGGTTTCGAGACGCTGCATCGCGTCCTCGAAAGAGGGTGCGGGAGCGCTGGCGGCGGCGGCGTTGGATTTGGTGCCCACAGTGAAAACCGGGGAAAGTTGGACCGGGCCGCCCGCTTTTCAATCCCCGGTTTCTTTTCCGGCCGGCCGCGCCGGACCGACGGGACGGACGCGCGGGGAAAGACACCGCTTTCGCCGGGACAAGCGGCTAAAAGACAGGTGCTTGCGCCGTGGGGAGCGAGGTCGGCGGACCGGAGGCGATCAACTCGCCACCGCGACGGGCGCGGGAGCGGGAGCCACGATGGCGAGAAGCGCGTCGCGAAGATCGGAAAGCCGCCGGGTGTCGGAAGCGTGTTCGGGACGGGCGTTTTCGATGTAAAAACTGTCGATGGCGACGTCGCGCTCCGTGCCGATGCGGGCGAAGGTGATGTCGAAGCCGTGTTCGCTGATCACACGGGCGAGACGGAAGAGGAGGCCGATCTCGTCGCGCGCCTGGATTTCCACGATGGTGCGCTGCATCGAGAGCTCGTGGTAGACGTCGACCATGGGCGGGAAGCTGGCGTGCGGGGCGACGGCTTTGTCCAAGCCGTAGCGGGAGCTGCGGACCTTTTTGGCCTGGGCGACGATGTCGGGGTAGAGGTCCTTGTTGGTGACGAGGGCCTCCTCGACGGTCTTGGCGAAGATCTCCTGGGCCTTGGCGGATTGGACGACGCCGCGGCCGGGCTCGACGACGTAGAAGGTGTCGATGGCGATGTGGTCGTTGCGCGAGATGACCTTGGAGGAGAGGATGGAGAGGCCGGCGACGGAGAAGGCGCCGGCGAGCTTGTAGAAGAGGCCCGCGCGGTCCCAGGTGACGATCTGGACGACGGTGAGGGAGCGGTTGAGGTCGTCGTGCCACTCGATGACGGGCTTGAGGCTGCTTACGGCATCGGCCTGCGAGATCGAGGTGAGGAGGCGGTTCACCATCCGGATGTGGAGGGCGATCTCGTCCGCGTCGGTGTGGATGAAGTAGCGCTCGGGCAGGAGATGAAAGTGCGCGGTGATCTCGTCGGCGCTGATGCCGGGGATCTTCTTGGCGACGAGGTCTTGGTAGGTGGACTGCATGCGGGCGGTGTTGCGGTCGGCGATGCGAACGGCGCCGTGGGTCAGGTGGTCGAGCGTGGCTCGATAGAGGGTGCCGTGGAGGGTGTCCTTGTAGCTGTTCCAAAGCCCCGCGGCGGTGCCCCGCGCGTCGCAGAACGTGTGGACGTAAAGGTAGCGGAGCTTGTCGGGATCCGGGACGAGTTCGGCGAAGGCGCTGGCGGATGCGGGGTCATCGACGTCCCGCTTTTGCCAAAAGCGTGCCATGATCAGATGGTTTTTGATGATAAAAGTGACAATCTCCTGTTCCGCGGGGTCGACCTCCATGCGGGCGAGCAGGGGCAGGGCGATGTCGACGCCGAAGTCGGCGTGGCCCTTGATACCGCGGGCCTTGCCGATGTCGTGGAGGAGCAGGATGAGGTAAAGCAGGGTGGGGTTGGCGGTCTCGTGGAGGATGTTGCGGTATTTTTGCGCGACGGGGTCGCTGCCGGAAAACACCAGATCGAGTTCGCGAATCGCGTTCAGCGTGTGGATGTCCGCGGTATAGCGGTGATAAAACTCGTGTTGAACGAGGCAGGTGAGGCCTTGGAACTCGGGGATGAATTTCGCGAGCACGCCGAGCTCGTGCATCAGGGCGAGGGTGGGGTGGACGGCGCCGGCCTCGCTGAGGATGGCCTTGAAGCTGACGTTCGCGTCGCGGTCCTCGGTGACGCGCCGGGTGATGAGCGGGAGGGATTCGCGGATGAGGGACTGGAGGCTGAACTCCGGCTGGGCGCCGAGCGACTGGCAGTGGCGAAAAACGCGCACCAAGCGCGAGGGGTCGTCGCGAAACACGTCGGCGTTTTCCGCCATGAGCTCGGTGCCGCGGAGAACGAAGCCGTCGATGCGTTTGGAGCGCACATGGCGGTGGGCGCGGACGATCTCCAAGAAGGAGAATTTTTTCTCCGACGTGGCGTCGAGGGTGAGCGCGAGGCGGTTCTCGACCAGTTTGGAGGTGCGATAGATGGTCTGCGCCGCCCGGTAGTAGTCGTGCATGAACTGCTCCACGCGTCCGAGGGTGTCGTGGTTGGTGTAGCCGATGCCGAGGGCGATGCGCGGCTGTGCCTCGAGATCGAGGAGGTCGGTGGGGCGCTTGCTTTGAAAATGGAGCTCGTTGCGGACGCGGAGGAGGAACTCGTAGGCGCGTTTGAAGTCCCGCAGTTCGTTGCGCTTCAGGTAGCCTTGGTCGACGAGCTCGTCCATCGCGTCGAGGCCGAGTTTCACCCGGGCCATCCAGAGGGTGTTCTGGTAATCGCGAAGGCCGCCGACGCCGTTTTTGATGTCGGGTTCCTGGAGGAAGACCGAGTCGCCGTATTTGGCGCGGCGCGTGGCCTGGTCCTCGAGGCGGGCCTTGATGTAGCCCTTGGCGTCCTCCTGCGTATAGTAGCTGCGATAGGCGGCGGCGAATCCTTCGAAGAGCAGCTGCGTGCCGGCGATCAGGCGGGCCTCCAGCAAGGCGGTCTTGGTCTGGATGTCCTTCTTCGCCTCGACGAAGACGTCGTCGATGGTGCGCGTCGAGTGGCCGACCTTGAGGCCGCAGTCCCAGAGGACGTAGAGCACCTCGTCGATCAGGTGCTGTTGCAAGGGCTGGATCGTCGCGAGGCGCACCTTGGACGGAAACAGGAACATGATGTCGATGTCGCTCAGCGGGCTGAGTTCGCCGCGTCCGTAGCCGCCGAGCGCGAGGAGGGCGCAGTTGGCGGGGAGCTTGCCCTGCGTGCGCTCGAAGCCGGCGATCGCGTGGTTGAACAGGTGCGCCAGCATCACGTCGACCATGGCCGCCCGCGCCTCGGCGACGGCCAGTCCGGACTCGCCGCCGTCGTGGCGCATCCGGATCATCGCGCTCTCGAGGCGGAGGAAGGTCTTGCAGGCGGCGAGGCGCTCGGCGCGAGGGGCGTCCGGGGCGAAATCGAGGCGTTCGCGGGCGTGTTTTTGGATGCGGCCGATGAAGGGGGCGGTGCTGGACATGCGCGGAGCGGGCGTGCGGAAGCCGTCAAGGTGGGGGGAAAGCCGGCCTCGCGCAAAGCGCGAAACGCCGGCGTTGCAAAGCGCGGGTCGGCCCGGGGCGCCTTTCGACAAGCCCGCCCGGCACGCCGCCCGACGCCCCGCCCGCGGGCTTGCTTCGCCTCCCGGGGAGCGGTTGGCTCGACGTTTTCCGAACTTTTCCACGCCCATGTCCGAGATTTCCAAGAGCTACGAACCCCGTGACGTTGAAACCAAGTGGTATGCCGCCTGGCAGGAGGCAAAGTGCTTCGCCGCGCCCACGCCGGCCCCCGGGCAGGAGCACTACACGATCGTCATCCCGCCGCCCAACGTCACCGGCATCCTCCACATGGGCCACGTGCTCAACAACACCCTCCAGGACGCGCTCATCCGTCGCGCCCGCCTCGAGGGCAAGGCCGCCTGCTGGATCCCCGGCACCGACCATGCCGGCATCGCCACGCAGACGATGGTCGAGAAGCACCTCAAGAAGACCGAGGGCAAAGGCCGCCGCGATCTCGGCCGCGAGGAGTTCCTGAAGCGCGTCTGGGCCTGGCGCGGCGAAAAGGGCGACCACATCCTCAAGCAGCTCCGCGAGCTCGGCTGCTCCTGCGATTGGGACCGCACCCACTTCACGATGGACCCCGGCTACAGCCGCGCGGTGCTCTCGTCGTTCATCAAGCTCTTCGACCAGGGCCACATCTACCGCGGAAAACGCATGGTCAACTGGTGCCCCGTCTCGCTCACCGCGCTCTCCGACGAAGAGGTCGAGATGAAGCCGACCAAGGGCCACATCTTCCGCCTCCAATACGAGTTGGTCGAGCCCTCCACCACCAAGGACGCCGAGGGCAACACGATCCCGCTCACGCACCTCATCCTCGAGACGACCCGCCCCGAGACCATCGCGGCCGACGTCGCCGTCGCCGTCCACCCGGACGACCCGCGCTACACCCACCTCGTCGGCAAGAAGGTCTGGCGCCCGCTCGGCGAGCGTATCCAGATTCCCATTATCGCCGACAAGGCCGTCGATCCCGCCTTCGCCGCCGGCGCGCTCAAGGTCACGCCCGCGCACGACAAGGTCGACTTCGAGATCGGCCAGCGCCACGGCCTGCCCGTCATCGATTCCATCAACGCCGACGGCACGATGAACGAGTTCGCCGGCCCCGAGCTCGCCGGCATGGAGCGCTTCGCCGCCCGCAAGAAGGCCGCCGAGATCCTCCAGGAGCGCGGCGCCCTCATCGAGGCCAAGCCCTACGAGAACAACGTCGGCTACTCGCAGCGCGCCGGCGTGCCCATCGAGCCGCGCCTCACCCAGCAGTGGTGGCTCCGCTACCCGCGCGTCGAGGAGGCCAAGGCGGTCGTCCGCGACGGCCTCATCCAGATGCACCCCGAGCGCTGGTCGAAGGTCTACCTCAACTGGCTCGAAAACATCCAGGACTGGTGCATCAGCCGCCAGCTCTGGTGGGGCCACCGCATCCCGGTCTGGTATGCCAAGGGCGTCGATCGCGAGAAGCTCACCGAGGCCGATCTGCGCGACCCGAAGAAGATCCATGTCTCGCTCGACGGCCCCGCCGACCCCGAGAACTGGACGCAGGAGGACGACGTGCTCGACACCTGGGCCTCCTCCTGGCTCTGGCCCTTCGCCACGCTCGGCTGGGACAACGCCGAGGAGCAGGCCAAGGCCGGCTTCTCGCACTTCTACCCGACCACGACCCTCGCGACCGGCGCCGACATCATCTTCTTCTGGGTCGCTCGCATGATCATGGCCGGCCTCGAGTTCGCCAAACCCGGCGCCTCGATCCAGGAGCGCATTCCCTTCAAGCACGTCTATTTCAACGGCATCGTGCGCGACAAGCAGGGCCGCAAGATGTCGAAGACCCTCGGCAACTCGCCCGACCCGCTCGACCTCATCACCAAATACGGCGCCGACGGCCTGCGCTTCGGCCTGCTCCAGATCGCTCCCCTCGGCCAGGACGTGAAGTTCGACGAGGACCGCATCGAGAGCGGCAAAAACTTCTGCAACAAGCTCTGGAACGCCTGCCGCTTCCGACAGATGAGCGGTCCGATGAGCGACAACTCCTCGCTCGCCGCCATCCTCGCGCGCCTCGACGCCACCAAGCTCGACGACGACGACCACGCGCTCCTCGCCGCTCTCCTCGAAGTGCAGGCGCTCCTCGAAAAGTGCTTCGCCGACTTCGAGTTCGCGAGCGCCACGCAGGGCCTCTACACCTTCTTCTATTCCGACTTCTGCGACTGGTATGTCGAAGTCGCCAAGGCCCGTCTCGCCGATCCCGCCGCACGCGACCACGTGCTCGCCGTGCAGGACCTCGTCATCCGCCAGTTCCTGCTCCTCTTCGAGCCCTTCGCCCCCTTCATCACCGAGGAGCTCTGGACCCTGCTCGGCTACAACACGAACGGCGCCGACGGCGCGGCGCCCTCCAAGTTCATCCAGCAGGCCCGCATCGGCACCGCCGAGGATCTCCGCGGCGCGCTCGCCGGCCGTAGTGTCCACATCGATACGGCTGCGGCCGGCCGCGTTGCCAAGCTCAAGACCACCGTCACCGCCGCCCGCCAGCTCAAGGCCGACAAGGCCGTCGCCCAAAAGCGCGACGTGCTTTTCTCCGTCCTGTCGGATGACGCCACGTGGACTGCGCTCGAGTCCGCCTCGGCGAAGTTCACCCGCCTCGCCGGCGCCGCATCGCTCGCACGCGTGTCCTCCGCGCCCGCGCTGCCCGCCATCGTCACGCCGCTCGGCACGCTCTACCTCGACACCGGCGTGAAGGTCGACGCCGGCGCCGAGCGCGTTCGCCTCACGAAGGAACTCGAGGCCGTGACGAAGCACATCGCCGGCACCGAGTCCCGCCTCAACAACGAGGCGTTCACCAGCAAGGCCCCGCCGGCCGTGCTCGAAGGCGCGCGCAAGCAGCTCGCCGACCAGCAGGCCAAGCGCGCCGAGCTCGAGCGCCTGCTCGCCGCGCTGGGCTGAGTCGTCCGGCTGCCCGCATAGGGACTTCCGTCGAAAGCGCTCCGAGCTTCCGCTACGACCGAGCCCGGCGTAGCGGAGCGGCGGAGCCGTTTCGTCAGGGAGACCGAGATCGGCCGGCCGTAGAGATCGCGGGACCCGCCGGCACCCAACTTAAAAAACAGCCGACCTATTTCTTCGGCTTCGTGTCCGGCGGCGAAAACTCGTCGAGCCGATGGTGCGTCCACGAATTGTCGTCGGTCTGCACGACGATCGTGCCTTTTTCGAGCTGCTGGATCCAGTTCGAGCTGTTGCTGTTTTTGATGTAGGTCTCGCCCGCTTCCTGGCCGAGTTTTGCGTAGATGTTCTGACGGGCTTTGTTGGCCATTTCCTTGAGCGCCGCCTCCTTTTCCGCGCGGCTCAGCTTGGCGTCCTTCGCCAGGGCGAGCGCGGTGTCCGGCACGGTGCGACGCTGGTCGTAGATCTCGTTGACGTCCGCCTTGGGCAACTGGAGGCGCGCGGCGAGCTGGGTCAGCTGGCGGTAGTCGTAGTTTTTGGCGCGGATATAGTCTTGGTAGCGATCCTCGCCCATCTGCTGGCGCAGGGTTTCGTTGAGACGCTTTTCGGCCGCGCGACGCCGGTCCCAGTCCTCGGAGGTGTAGCTGTTGTCGGCGTTTTTCGAGAGCTCGGGATCGGACTCCTTGAGCTTGTGGATAAGGATGAATTCGTCCTCGGACGGTTTGAAGGCCGACAATTCCCAGCGCAGGCTTTGCGCGGTTCGGGAGGTGCGGAGCTGGTTGGCCTCGAATTCCTCCGGACTGAGAAGCTCGCGCAGTTCCTTGTCTTTCTCGGCGCGGAGATACTCCAGCTTCTGTTTGTCGGAGGCCAGGGTCATGCCGCGGCTCTCCATTTCGATCTGCTGGATCATCGTGTCGTAGTCCTCGTTGATCCGGCGCGCCGCGTCGCGCTTGGCCGGCGGGATCGGATTCCGATCGTCGGCCTTGGGTGGCTCCTCGCCCAGGAGCGAGACGCGGAGGGCGTCTTTCTCCCGGCGCAGGTCGAGCCGGGCCAGTCGCCGCTCCAGCGAGTCGCCGGCGTTTCGCTCGTAGTAGTCGTCCGTCTCCCAGTAATTCGCGGGAGCCTGCTTCGGCTTGAGCGCGTCTTCGCGGGCCTTGAAGCGCTCGTTGATCTCGGCGTTGACGATGGCCTTGACGAGTCGGTCGGGCAGGCCGGTCGCGCGCAGGTTCTGCGTCAGCGTGGGAAGGTCCTCGGAGTAGGCTTTTTCCCAGACTTCGGGAGGAAGCGCGGACGCCTCGGCGCCTTGGCCCGCCCTCGCGATGGAGCGCGCGGAAGCCGACTCGCGGCGTGGGGATGACGACGTCTTCGCGGCGTCGACGTGGGAGAAGCCGCCCCGGCCGAGGATCACGGCGTTGGCGGTCACGGACACGGCCAGAAGAATCCAAGGCACAAGAAGTCGCGGGGTGCTCATGCGGGGTTTTGCCGAGCCTTGCGGGCCGAATCCAGCCCGGCAAGCCGAGCTTGGCCGCCGGGGCGTTTTGCATGGTGCGTCCCGGCGATCGACCCACCGCCGAGGTCGAGCGAATGACCCTTCCCGATTGCGGCGAACGGATCCGGGTTCGGGATCGAAGCGCGGTGGGATCGGCGGGCGAACGACGGTATACTCGCCTTCGCATCGAGCGGAGTTGACGGTTCGCCGGTGGAGTCGGCGCGTCGCTGATCAAAATCGTTCACTGGGTATCGATGTCCTTAATGCCATGCCGCGTTTACGCGGGACCAGTCCCGTTTCATGTGTCGCTAAGTGCGACATAAGTCGGTGCGGAGGGCGGGTTTGGTTGTCGCTTAAAGTAGCAATTTCGTCTGCCGGTCTTTTGTCGATGCCCGCGATGCGTTGTCCCTAAGCAGGTTATGCGTTAATCGAGGGACTGGCACAATCGTCGCTGAAGTGGGGGTGTCTGTCCTCCGTCCGAGAAGGGCGGTGGCAGAGAGCAACCAACCCAACCAACCAGCCACGCATGAAATCCCGCCTGAAATACGCCGGCCTCGGAGCCGCCCTCGCCACCGTTGCCACCAGCCTCCAAGCCGAGGTCAAAATCAACGACATCTTTTCTGTCAGCGGCTATGCTGTCGCCGCCGGCACGATGACCGACCCGGATTCGGGAAAGAACAACTACACCCTCGCCGATTCCGGTTCCTCGAATTTCGACTCCGCCAAGTTCGCGATCACGGGCAAGAAGGACGCGCTGTCCGGCAAGGCCAGCCTCTTCTACGTGCCCCAAAGCGGCACCTCCACCGGCGATGCCGGCATTCTTGACGCCTACGTCAGTTACACCGCGGGCGATGTCAGCGTCACCGCCGGCAAATACCTGAGCTATCTCGGATACGAGGCCTTCGATCCGATCAACATGACCCAGCTCTCATATGGTTCCACGATCTTCGCTATTCCGGCCTACCACACCGGCGCCAAGGTCGATTACACCGGCAAGGGCTTCAGTCTCGGCTTCTCCGCCACCGACTCGCTCTTCCCCGGTGACGGCTTCTTCCAGGGCGACGGCGACTTCTCCGATGACCTTGGCTACGAGGCCATCGCCACCTTTACGGGCATCGAAAAGCTCACCGTTTTCGCCGGTGTGGGCTACGAGGACACCGATGCCGCCGCGGACGACACCTTCGTGTTCGACCTTTGGGCCAGCTACGCGCTCACCGATACCGTCACCATCGCCGGTGAATACGATTACCAGGACGACGTGGCCCAGGGCTATCTCGCCTTCGTGCAATACAAGTTCTCGGAGAAAGTCTCCGCCATCGCTCGCGCGAGCGTGAAGGACCTCGACAGCGGAGACTCGGGCACCTTCTTCACCGTCGCCCCGACCTACGCCTTCGACGCCAACTGGAGCCTCCGCGCCGAGGTCTCTTACGCGGACAGTTCCGAGGCCGGCTCGCCCGTCGGCGACAAGGGCTTCTTCTACGGCGTCCAGGGCATCTTCAAGTTCTGATCGGACGCCTCGCCTCGGCTTGTTTCTTCTCGGGCCGGCGTCCCTGAGCGGACGTCGGCCCCTTGTTCCGGCTTCAGGTCCGCATCGTGACCATTTTCGCACCGCCTCTCTCTCCTCCCTTTCCCTCACCCATGCTTAAAAAGCTCACACAAACCCTCGGGGCCGGCGCCATCGCGCTCGGCGCCTTCGCCGCCTCCGCCCTCCATGCCGCCGACACCGTCAAGGTCGGCGTGCTCCACTCGCTCTCCGGCACCATGGCCATCTCGGAGACCTCCCTCCGCGACGTGCTCCTCTTCACCGCCGACGAGATCAACGCCAAGGGCGGCGTGCTCGGCAAAAAGATCGAGCTCGTGATCGTCGACGGCGCCTCCGACTGGCCCACCTTCGCCGAAAAAGCCAAGCAGCTCACCGAGCAGGACAAGGTCGCCGTGACCTTCGGCTGCTGGACCTCCGTCTCCCGCAAATACGTGCTGCCCGTCCTTGAGAAGAACAACGCGCTGCTCTTCTACCCCGTGCAATACGAGGGCGAAGAAGAGTCCCAGAACGTGTTCTACACCGCCGAGGCCGTCAACCAGCAGGCCACGCCCGCCGTCGACTACTACCTCGCCGAGGGCAAAAAGAAGTTCTACCTGCTCGGCACCGACTACGTCTACCCGCAGACCACCAATCTCGTTCTCCTCGAGTATCTCCTCTCCAAGGGCGTGCCGCTCGAGAACATCGGCGGCGGCTTCAAGAAGGACGAGTCCGGCAAGATCATCGCCGCCGGCAAATACACCGGCTTCGGTCACACGGACTACCAGCAGATCGTCGCCGAGATCAAACAGTTCGCCGCCTCCGGCGACGCCTGCGTGATCTCGACCCTCAACGGCGACACCAACGTTCCTTTCTTCAAGGAATACGCCGCCTCCGGCCTCACCGCCGAGACCTGCCCGGTCGTCTCCTTCTCGATCTCCGAGGACGAGTTCCGCGGCCTCCCCGCCGACAAGCTCGTCGGCCAGCTCGGTTGCTGGACCTACTTCCAGTCGCTCGACACCCCGGCCAACAAGAAGTTCGTCGCCGACTTCAAGACCTGGCTCGCCGGCACCTCCGTTCCCGGAGTCGTCAAGGAAGGCCGCGTCACCTGCTCGCCCATGGTGCTCAGCTATGACGGCATGTATCTCTGGAAGGCCGCCGTCGAGAAGGCCGGCAGCTTCGAGGTCGACGCCGTCCGCGCCGCGCTCAAGTCCGGCATCTCCTTCGCCGGCCCCGGCGGCACCGTCACCACGCAGAAGAACATGCACCTGACCAAGAACGTCTACATCGGCGAAACCAAGGCCGACGGTCAGTTCAAGATCCTCAAGTCCTTCAAGGACGTCTACGGCGAGCCCTGGCTGAAGGGTAAGTTCAAGTAAGCCGCGACCCGATGTTTCGTGCGACGCCGGCGGGAACGATTTCCGCCGGCGTCTTTTGAAAAATTCCGTTTCCCGGTCCCGCGACCTCGCCGAGCTCCGCTTGGTTCGGCACGTCTATCCTCATTTTCCACGGCGCCTCTGGTTAAGGTGCGCGTGTCTGTTTGTATCGTATTTTGTGGTTTGTCGGGGCGGGTCTTCGCGGACCCGCCCCGTTTTTTCGGCCGAATTTCTTTTCGTATGAAAGAAATTTCTCCACCCGGCCCGCCTCCTGCTGACGCCTCCGCGTCCGCCGCGTCCATGCTCTTCCGACTTCTTCGCTTTATCTTTCTCCTTTCGCCGCTGGTCGCCGCCCTTTCCGCCGCCACGCCGCGCGAGACCATCGCCGCCGCCGCGCTCGAGGAGAGCTCGGCGAAGCAGCGCGAATTGCTCGCGTCTTTGGTCGGGCAGGGCGACGAGGCCATCGCCCCGCTCCTCGCCGCCTGGCGCCAGGACGCGCTCTTTCTCTACGCGCCCTCCGAGGGCGGGAAAATCCCCGTGACGCTCACGGGCGACAAGGACGCCGCCGGCGCCCAGTCCGCCACGCGCGTCGCCGACGGCCAGCCTTTGAAAGGCCCCGACGGCCAGCCGCTCCGGCTCGTCGCCTCCAATCTCACCGCCGCCGAGCACACCTCCGCGCTGCGTCGCGCCATGAAGTCGGTGCTCGACGTGATCGACCTCGCCGCGCCTTTGCCCGCCACCCGGATCAAGGCGATCCAGACGCTCGGCCAAAGCCAAAACGCCGACCAGCTCCCCGTCCTGAAAACGCGGCTCTCCGTCGAAAAAGACGGGAACGTCGTCGTCGCGTTGCGCGAGGCGATCGCGCTCATCGGCCTCAAGTCCGCCGACTCCGCGACGAAGCTCGCCGCGCTCAAGGAACTCGACGAACTCCACACGCTCTCCAGCGCCGATTTTCTCAAGACCGCCCTCAAACAGGCCGAGGCCGCCGACAACAAGGAACTCGTCGCCGCCGCCCGCTCCGCGCTCAAGGCGGTCGAATCGCACCGTTCCTTCGTCGACTTTTTCGGCACGCTCTTCCGCGGCCTGAGTCTCGGCAGCATCCTGCTCGTGCTCGCCCTCGGCCTCGCGATCACTTTCGGCCTGATGGGCGTCATCAACATGGCCCACGGCGAGATGATCGCCGTCGGCGCCTACACGACCTACCTCGTGCAAAACATCTTCGGCGCCGGGATCGTGATCCCGTTCTTCGGTCTCAGCCTGAGCATTCCCGGGATGAACCTGAGCGGCTGGGCCTACCAGTGTTACTTCATCGCCGCCGTTCCGCTGAGCTTCCTCATGGCGGCCCTCGTCGGCATCGGCCTCGAACGCAGCATCATCCAGTGGCTCTACCGCCGCCCGCTCGAAAGCCTGCTCGCCACCTGGGGCGTGTCCGTCGTCTTGCAGCAGGTCTTCAAGCTCATGTTCGGCTCGAACAACGTTCAGGTCTCAAGCCCCGTCTACCTCAGCGGCAACTGGACGGTGAACGACATCATCTTCGGCTGGAACCGTGTCTTCGTCGTCGGCTTCGCCCTCATGATCGTGTTCGGCGTGTGGCTCGTGCTCACGCGCACCTCCCTCGGCCTGCTCATCCGCGCCGTGATGCAGAACCGCCAGATGGCCTCCTGCATGGGCGTGCGCACCCAGCGCGTGAACATGCTCACCTTCGGCCTCGGCAGCGGCCTCGCCGGACTCGCCGGCGCCTTCCTCAGCCAGATCGGCAACGTCGGCCCCTCGATGGGACAAAACTACATCGTCGACTGCTTCATGACCGTCGTCGTCGGCGGCGTGGGCAACCTCCCCGGCACCGTCATCAGCGCCTTCGGCATCGGCCTCGCCGACCAGTCCCTCCAGCAGATCCTGCTCGATCCCGTGATCGGCAAGATCGTCGTCCTCGCCTGCATCATCCTCTTCCTGCAATGGCGCCCCGCGGGCATCTTCGTCACCCGCAGCCGCAGCCTCGATTGATCCGAACCAATGAGCGCCTCCGCCTCTTCCACCCGCAAGATCGAGTTCATCTCGGTCGCCGTCATCGCGCTGCTCCTGATCGTCGTCTTCCCGCTGCTCAACGCCCACGGGCTGGTCAGCAACTTCACGATCAACCTCTGGGGCAAATATCTTTGCTTCGCGCTGCTCGCCATCTCCGTCGACCTGCTCTGGGGATACACCGGCCTGCTCAGCCTCGGCCAGTCGCTCTTCTTCGCGCTCGGAGGCTACATGCTCGGCATGCACCTCATGCTCATGATCGGCGACCAGGGCGTTTACGCGCAGGCGGGCAAAAACCCGAACCTCCTGCCGGACTTCATGGTCTTCCTCGGGCACACCTTCCTGCCGACTTTCTGGAGGCCCTTCTACTCGCCGTGGTTTTCCGCGCTCATGGTGTTTGTGGTGCCGGGCTTGATCGCCGCCGTGTTCGGCTTCCTCGCCTTCCGCTCGCGCATCAAGGGAGTGTATTTCTCCATCCTCACGCAGGCACTCACCTATGGCGCCGCGCTGCTGTTTTTCCGCAACAGCATGCTCATGGGCGGCAACAACGGCTTCACGGACTTCAAGCTCCTCCTGGGCTCCGATCTTCGCGACCCCGCCACGCAGCGCGGCCTCTTCATCGCCACGGCGATCATGTTGCTCGTCGTCTACGTCGGTTGCCGCCTGCTCAACGAAACCAAGTTCGGCCTCGTGCAGCGCGCCATCCGCGACGGCGAGAACCGCGTGCTCTTCAGCGGCTACGCCACCGCCCACTTCAAGCTCTTCATCTTCACGCTCAGCGCCGCCATCGCCAGCGTCGGCGGCGCGCTCTACGTCCCGCAGGTCGGCGGCGTGAACCCGAGCGTGATGACTCCGGAAAAATCGCTCGAAGCCGTCGTCTGGGTCGCCGTCGGCGGCCGCGGCACCCTGCTCGGCCCTATCCTCGGTGCCATCGCGATCAATGCGCTCAAAAGCTGGGCGACCAAGGAATTTCCCGACTACTGGCTCATTCTCCTCGGCGGCTTGTTCATCCTCGTCGTGCTCTTCCTGCCCGGCGGACTCGTGAGCCTGCCATCCCGCCTGAAGGCCGCTTGGGCGAAGTTCCGCAAGCCCGTCGCGACCGACGCCGCCACCGACTCGAAACCCGCCACCACCACGACCTGATCCGACCAGACCATGCCACGCGCCCTGCTCACGGTGGAGGATGTCTCCAAAACCTACGATGGCTTCAAAGCCATCTCGAACCTCAATTTTTATCTCCAGGAAGGCGAACTGCGCACCGTCATCGGCCCCAACGGCGCCGGAAAATCCACCTTCTTCGATCTCATCACCGGCCGCGCCCAGCCCGACAAAGGCAAGATCGAGTTTGGCGCCGACCCGCTCACCCATCGCGACCTCACCTCGCTCAACGAATACGAGATCAACCGCCTCGGCGTCGGGCGGAAATTCCAGACGCCCAGCGTCTACGTCGAGCACAGCGTCTGGGACAACCTCGTGCTCTCGCTCAAGGGCCCGCGCGGCGTCTTCGCCTCGATTTTCCGCCGCCTCTCCTCGGCCGACCGCGACCGAATCGACGAATTGCTCAAACTCGTCCGTCTTGACTCCAAGCGCCACTGGAAGGCCGGCCAGCTCGCCCATGGCGAGAAGCAGTGGCTCGAGATCGGCATGCTCCTCGCCTCCGAGCCGAAGCTCCTGCTCATCGACGAACCCGCCGCCGGCATGACCGACGAAGAGACGCACCGCACCGGCGAGCTTCTCATCAGCCTCTCCGGCAAGCACAGCATCGTCGTCGTCGAGCATGACATGACCTTTGTGAAGCAGATCGCCCGCGACGGCACCGTGACCGTGCTCCACCAGGGCACCGTCCTCTGCGAGGGCAAATTCGACGAAGTCCAATCCAACCAAAAAGTCCGCGAGGTCTATCTCGGCCGCGGCAAACACGGCACCCGATGAGCGCGCTGCTTCAACTTACCAACGTCGAGACCGACATCGGCGGATCCCGCATCCTGCGCGGCGTGAACCTCGAGGTGAACTCCGGCGAGGTCGTCGCCCTCATGGGCCGCAACGGCGTGGGCAAAACCACGACGCTCAAGTCGATCACCGGCGTGCTTCAGGCCCGCTCCGGCTCGATCACCTTCGACGGCAAATCGCTGCTCGGCCTCTCCATGGACGCCCGCGCCCGCGCCGGCATCGGCTACGTGCCGCAGGGCCGCGACATCTTCCCGCACCTCACCATCGAGGAGAACCTCCAAGTTGGTCTCGTCGTCCACAACCGGCGCGGCGCCGAGGCGAAGCGCATGCTCGACCGCGTCTTCAGCCTCTTCCCGGTGCTGAAGGACATGCTCTCGCGCAAAGGCGGCGTCCTCTCCGGCGGCCAGCAGCAGCAGCTCGCCATCGGCCGCGCCCTCCTCACCGACCCCAAGCTCCTCATCCTCGACGAGCCCACCGAGGGCATCCAGCCCTCCATCATCGACCAGATCGGCGACACCCTCAAAAAGCTCAAAGCTCCGGCCGCTCCCGCCGCCGCGCTTGCCGAGGCCGACCACGCCGTCGACGAGATCAAGCAGGCCGTGAAACAACTCTCCTCCGAACGCGCCCTCGCCATCCTGCTTGTCGAGCAATACGTCGACTTCTGCCGCGAGGTCTCCGACCGCTTCTACGCGATGGACCGCGGCGCCGTCACCATCAGCGGCCCCGTCGCCGACCTTACCGACGAAGTGGTTCAGAAGCATCTCCAGGTTTGAAAGTAGCGCAGACTTCCCGTCTGCATCCTCGCTCACTCTCATCGCATGCACCTCACCCCTCGCGAACGCGAAAAACTCCTCGTCGTCACCGCCGCCGACCTCGCCCGCCGTCGCCAGGCGCGAGGGCTCAAGCTCAACTATCCCGAGGCCGTCGCCATCATCACCTACGAGATCATGGAAGGAGCCCGCGACGGCCGTAGCGTCGCCGACCTCATGAGCTACGGCACCACGCTACTCACCCGCGACCAGGTCATGGAGGGCGTTCCCGAGATGATCCACGACGTGCAGGTCGAGGCCACTTTCCCCGACGGCACCAAGCTCGTCACCGTCCATCACCCCATCCGCTGAGCGATTCCGCCATGATCCCCGGAGAAATCATCGTCGCCCCCGGCGCCGAGCCCTTCGACGCCAACGTCGGCCTCGCCACCAAGCCCCTCGTCGTCGCCAACACCGGCGACCGTCCCATCCAGGTCGGTTCGCACTTTCACTTCTACGAGACCAACTCCGCCCTCCGTTTCGACCGCGAGGCCGCCCGCGGTTTCCGGCTCAACATCCCCGCCGGCACCGCCGTCCGCTTCGAGGCCGGTGATTCCAAACAGGTCGAGCTCGTCGCCCTCGCCGGCACCCGCGAGGTCTGGGGCCTCAACGCCAAGATCAACGGCCAGCTCTGAATCCAAAACCGCTAAAGAGCGCTAACTCTCGCTAAATCAGAAGTCGGCTTCCTCCGGTTTAGCGACCGTTAGCGAAATTTAGCGGTTCCCTTCTTCCGACTTCATTTCCCCATGCCCCTCCGCCTCACCCGCCGCCAATACGCCGAGATGTTCGGCCCCACCGTGGGCGACCAGATCCGTCTCGCCGACACCGAGCTCTTCATCCAGGTCGAGCGTGACCTTGTCGCCGAGGCCGGCGGCTACGGCAACGAGATCAAGTTCGGCGGCGGCAAGGTCATCCGCGACGGCATGGGCCAGTCCGGCACCGCCACCGACGCCGAGTCCCTCGACCTCGTCATCACCAACGCCCTCATCCTCGACGCCAAGCTCGGCGTCGTGAAAGCCGATATCGGCATCAAGCACGGACTCATCGTCGGCATCGGCCACGCCGGCAACCCCGGCATCCAAAACGGCATCGGCTCCGTTTTCCCTGATCCGAAAACCGGTCGCGCCAACCCCATGATCGTCGGCGCCTGCACCGAGGTTCTCGCGGGCGAAGGTTGCATCATCACCGCCGGCGGTATCGACACCCACATCCACTTCATCTGCCCGCAGCAGATCGACGAGGCCATCAGCTCCGGCGTCACCACCCTGCTCGGCGGCGGCACCGGTCCTTCGCACGGCACGCTCGCCACCACCTGCACGCCCGGCGCATGGAACATCCACCGCATGCTCCAGGCCGCCGAGGCCTACCCGGTGAACCTCGGCTTCATGGGCAAGGGCAACTGCGCGACCCCGCAGCCGCTCCGCGACCAGGTCGTCGCCGGCGCGCTCGGCCTCAAGCTCCACGAAGACTGGGGCACCACGCCCGCCGCGATCGACACCTGTCTCGGCGTCGCCGACGAGCTCGACGTCCAGGTCGCCATCCACACCGACACCCTCAACGAGGCCGGCTTCGTCGACGACACGCTCGCCGCCTTCAAGGGCCGCACCATCCATACCTTCCACTCCGAGGGTGCCGGCGGCGGCCACGCCCCCGACATCATCCGCGTCTGCGGCGAGGCCAATGTCCTCCCTTCGTCGACCAACCCCACGCGTCCCTTCACGGTCAACACCATCGACGAGCACCTCGACATGCTCATGGTCTGCCACCACCTCGACAACAAGATCCCCGAGGACGTGGCTTTCGCCGAGTCGCGCATCCGCCCCGAGACGATCGCCGCCGAGGACCGCCTCCACGATCTCGGCGCGATCTCCATCATGTCGTCCGATTCGCAGGCCATGGGTCGCATCGGCGAGGTCATCCTCCGCACCTGGCAGACCGCGCACAAGATGAAGCTCCAGTTCGGCAAGCTCGCCGGCTCGTCCCACCCCGCGGCCGACAACTTCCGCGCGCTGCGCTACGTCGCCAAATACACGATCAACCCCGCGATCGCGCAGGGCATCGGTCACATCGTCGGCTCCGTCGAGGTGGGCAAACTCGCCGACCTCGTGCTCTTCAAGCCCGCGCTCTTCGGCGTGAAGCCCGAGCTCGTGCTCAAGGGCGGTTTCGTCGCCTGGGCCAACATGGGCGACCCGAACGCTTCGATTCCCACGCCGCAGCCCACCTTCTATCGTCCCATGTGGGGCGCGGCCGGCGGCGCGCTCACCGCGACCAGCCTGACCTTCGTTTCGCAAGCCTCGCTCCAGCTCGGCAAGCTCGCCGACCTCGGCCTGCGCCGCCGTCTCGAGCCCGTCTCGAGGTGCCGCGGCATCGGCAAGCGCGACATGGTTCTCAACGACGCCATGCCCGTGATCAAGGTCGACCCCGAGACCTACCACGTCACCGCCGACGGCGAACACCTCACCTGCGAGCCCGCCAAAACGCTCCCCATGGCGCAGCGTTACTTCCTGTTCTGAGGATCAATCCATTTAGCCGCAAAAGAACGCAAAGAGCGCAAAGAAAAGACTGAGCCTCTCCGTTCCCTCTTTGTGCTCTCTGCGTTCTTTCGCGGCCAAAATCTCCGAGGTTTTAAGATGACTCTTCGCCATCCATCGCTGTGGCTCCCTACGCGGCCGCAGAACTCGATCTAAAACCATTTGGCCACAAAGAACACAAAGAGCACAGAGAAGGCGTGGATTGGTCTTTGTGCTCTCTGCGTTCTCTGCGGCTAATTTTCTGAGCTAGTATGCTCCTCATCCACGCCCCTGTCTCCGCGCCCGACGCCGCGCTCTCCGTCATAGAGCTGCGCAGCGATCGCCGCACGCTCGCCAAGCGCCTCTGGCGCGGCGTCGCCGCCGACGGCGTCGAGTTCGGTTTTCAGCTCTCCAAGCCGCTTCAGCCCGGCGATACGATTCATCAGACCTCGACGGCGCGCTACGTGATCGTGCAAGAGCCCGAGCCGGTCCTCGAGATCGCGCTCGCGGGTCTGCCACCCTCCGCCACCGCCGGCATCGGCTGGGCGGTGGGAAACCTCCACCTCGATTTCAGCTCCGAAGCCACCCGCCTCCTCGCACCCGACGAACCCGCCGCGCGCCGCCTCTTCGAGCGTATCCAGATTCCCTACACACCCACCACTGCGGTCTTCCGCCCCGGCCGCTTCAAGCGCAGCGTGGTCACACCCCAAGTCGATGAGCTCGGCCCCAGCCATAAGCACTGAATTTTGCCGCGAAAGAACGCAGAGAAGCCCGGTTCCGATCTTTGTGCTCTCTGTGTTCTTTGCGGCTAAATCTCCGAGGTTTTAAAAATGAAGCCTTCTTTACCACACCGCCGTGGAGCCATCCAAGAGAGCAAGCCCGGAGGCCAAACCATATTGGCCACAGAGAACACAGAGAACGCAGAGAGAGACCCCGCTCCGATCTTTGTGCTCTCTGTGTTCTTTGCGGCTAAATCTCCGAGGTTTTAATGACGCCTAGGCTCCTCAATAATTTGGCTCCCTTCGCGCCCGTCGGTTCGGATCTCGAACCTATTGACTACAATGAACACAGAGAGTGCAGGGGGTTGGAAGCTTTTCTCTTTGTGCTCTTTGCGTTCTTTGCGGCCTATTCTTCGTCATGAAACCCATCGAAGATCTCGTTGCCCACGTTCGCCAGGTCGCCTACGATATTCACGTCTATCACGGGCACGGCCATTTGGAGAAAGTCTACGAGAACGCGCTCACCCATCGGCTCCGCTTGGCTGGCTTCGATGTGAGGCAACAGCATCCGGTTCAGGTTCGAGACGAAGATGGCACCGTCATCGGTGAATACTTTGCCGACGTGATCGTCGAAGGACGGCTGCTGATCGAGCTAAAGGCTACCAAGGCACTCGCGGACGAACACGTCGCCCAAGTGCTCGGCTATCTCAAGTCCACCGGTCTGGACCACGGTATGCTGATCAATTTCGGCTCCTATAAATTCCAGGTCCGAAAGTTCATCCGCTCCACGCCGTCCGCGCCCATCGCCTCCTGGCTAGCTCCCCTCTTTGCGCTCTCTGCGTTCTTTGCGGCTAAATTCTGATGTCCGACCTTTCCTCCACCGCCTGGCTCGTCGGCCTGCTCCAAGCGGGCGATTCCTTCTACCCGACGGGCGGCTACGCGCACTCCTTCGGACTCGAGGGCTTGGTCGAGCTCGGCGTCGTCCGCGACCGCGATACGCTTTCCTCCTTCTTCCGTCTTTCCGTCCTGCCCACGCTGCGCCACGCCGAGCTTCCGCTTGCCGCCCACGCCTACGCCGCGCTCGACCCCGCCGCGCCCGATTGGGCGCGCGTCGCCGAGCTCTGCACGCTCGCCCACGCGCTCAAGAGCCCGCGCGAACTCCGCACCGCCACCGAGAACATCGGACGCCAGCGCGCCGAGCTCGCCTTCCGCCTCCACGCCCATCCCCTCGGCGCCGACTACCTCGCCCGGGCCGCCGCCGGCGCCTGGCCCTTTTCCGCCGCCGTCTCCGCCGCGCTTGAGGGCCGTATCCTCGGCGCCCCCCGCGATGCCGTCCTCGCCGGCATCTGCTACTCGACCCTCTCCGCCACGCTTGCCGCCGCGATGAAGCTCCTCCGCATCGGCCAAAACGCCGGCCAGGCCGTGCTCACCGAGGCGCTCGGCCAGAGTCCCGTCATCATCGCCGCCGCGAACGAGGTCCCGCTCGACGAGATCGGCTGGTTCAACCCCTGGCTCGACATCGCCAGCGCCCGCCACGAGACCGCCGACGCCCGCATGTTCATCTCCTGAATTTGAAACCGCTAAATGACGCTAACGAACGCTAAAATCGAGCCGCTCTACTTGTTCCGGTTTAGCGGTCTTTAGCGAAAGTTAGCGGTTCGCTCTCTCCTTTATCATGTCCCTCAATCGTCCCCCTCGCATCGGCATCGGCGGCCCCGTCGGCTCCGGCAAGACCATGCTCTGTCTCAAGCTCTGCCAGAAGCTGCGCGAGCGTTACTCGATGGGCGTCGTCACCAACGACATCTACTGCTCCGAGGACGCCGAGTTTCTCATCCGCCAGAGCGCATTGCCCGCCGAGCGTATCCGTGGCGTCGAGACGGGCGGCTGTCCGCACACCGCCATCCGCGACGATACCACGATGAACGAGCAGGCCTGCCAGGCGCTTGAAAAGCAGTTCCCCGACCTCCAGCTCGTGCTCGTCGAGAGCGGAGGTGACAACCTCACCGCGACCTTCTCGCCCGAGTTGGTCGATGCCTTCATCTACGTGATCGACGTCGCCGAGGGAGAAAAGATCCCCCGCAAAGGCGGCCCGGCCATCCGGCACAGCGATCTGCTCATCATCAACAAAATCGACCTCGCCCCGCTCGTCGGCGCCGACCTCTCGGTCATGGACCGCGATGCCAAGGTGCAGCGTGGTCAGCGCCCCTTCCTCTTCTGCGACCTCAAGCGCGAGCACAACCTCGACCAAGTCATCGCCTGGATCGAGAAGCAGGTCCTCTTCGCCACCCAGCCCCGCGCCTAATCAAGCCACGGAGGTCGCCGCCCACGAGTTCGCCGCTGATCCGCCCTCAAACCAATTTGCCACAGAGAACACAGAGAACGCAGAGAAAAGCCTGCTCCGATCTTTGTGCTCTTTGCGTTCTTTGCGGCTAAATCTCCGAGGTTTTAATATGGCCGATTCGCCACCCATCGCCGTGCCGCCTTTCGCGGTCGCCGGACTCGAACTCAAACCAATTGGCCACAAAGAACACAGAGAACGCAGAGAAAAGCCTGTTCCGATCTTTGTGCTCTTTGTGTTCTTTGCGGCTAAATCTCTGTTTCTCCTCTGATGGCCGACTTTCACGGACACCTCTCGCTTCGCGTCGCGGCTCGCCCCGAGGACGGCGTGACCGCGCTCGCCG
>JACCDX010518533.1_pt1 | contig 28390 bp, 25 predicted proteins | sample 7449681 | NCBI WGS metagenome assembly JACCDX01 (sample SAMN15323450, study PRJNA562643) | freshwater metagenome | isolation source: river surface water | place: USA:Blue River Watershed | collected 2017-08-18
CCTGTCGCGCCGCATCGTGGACCTGGCGATCACGCTGGTCGGCCACAAGCGCGGTGGCCTGGGCTTCGTCGCGATCCTGGCCGCGGTGATGATGGCCGCGCTGTCGGGCTCGGCGGTGGCCGATGCGGCTGCGCTGACCGCGCTGCTGCTGCCGATGATGGTCAAGGCCGGCCACGACAAGGCCCGCAGCGGTGGCCTGATTGCCGCCTGCGGCGTCATTGGCCCGATCATTCCCCCGTCCATCGGCTTTGTCATCTTTGGCGTGGCTGCCAACGTGTCGATTTCCAAGCTTTTCCTGGCCGGCATTTTCCCGGGACTGCTGCTGGCCGCTGGCCTCTGGGTCACCTGGTGGTGGCTCACCCGCAAGGAGCAGCTCACGCCACCGCCGCGCCAGCCCATGAGCGAGGTGATGGCGGCGCTGCGCCGTGCCACCTGGGCACTCATGCTGCCCGTCATCATCCTGGTCGGTCTGCGCATGGGCGTCTTCACCCCCACCGAGGCCGCCGTGGTGGCTGCCGTGTATGCGCTGTTCGTGGCCGGTGTGGTGTACCGTGAACTGAGCTGGAAGCAACTCCTGGATGTCTTCACGGCCTCGGCCAAGACCACTGCGGTCGTCATGTTCCTGGTGGCGGCGGCCATGGTGTCGGCCTGGATGATCACCGTGGCCAACCTGCCCGACCAGGTCATCAACTTGCTGCAGCCCCTGCTGGAGAGTCCCAAGCTGCTGATGTTCGCCATCATGGTGCTGTGCATCATCGTCGGCACCGCGATGGACATGACGCCCACCATCCTGATCCTGACCCCTGTGCTCATGCCGCTGGTCAAGGCGGCGGGCATCGATCCGGTCTATTTCGGCGTGCTGTTCATCATCAACAACGCGATCGGGCTGGTCACGCCACCGGTGGGCACCGTGCTCAATGTGGTGGCCGGTGTGGGCCGCATGCGCATGGACGATGTCACGCGCGGTGTCATGCCCTTCATGGCGGTGCAGTTCCTGGTCATGTTCCTGATGGTGCTCTTTCCCGGGATCGTCATGGTGCCGGCGCGCTGGCTTTACTGATTTATGACGCTGGCATCCGCCCGGGTACGCCGGGTGCCAGCGGTTCTGGTTGGCGTACGTCCTTCAATCCGGAGACAAGCATGAAACGCATCTTCCTCAAGACCCTGATCGCATCCGTGGCCCTGGCTGCCGCCGGCGTGTCGCTGGCGCAGGACAAGACCATCAAGTTCGCCACCCAGAACCCCAAGGGCCACCCCATCGTGCTGGGCATGGAAAAGTTCAAGGACATCGTCGAGTCCAAATCCGGCGGCAAGATCAAGGTCAACCTCTTCCCGGGGGGCACCCTGGGCAGCGACCAGGCCAATGTGTCGGCCATGCAGGGTGGCACGCTCGAGATGGTGTCGATGAACTCCGGCATCCTCGCCTCACAGGTCAAGGAATTCGCCATCTTCGACTTCCCCTTCATGTTCCCCAATGAGGCCATTGCCGATGCCGTGGTCGACGGCCCCTTCGGCCAGAAGATGCACGCCAGGCTGCAGGACAAGGGCCTGGTGGGCCTGGGCTACTACGAACTGGGATTTCGCCAGATCACCAACAGCAAGCGCCCGGTCAACAAGGTGGAAGACCTCGAAGGTCTCAAGCTGCGCGTGATCCCCAACCCGATCAACGTGGACTGGGTCAGGGCCCTGGGCGCCAACCCTACGCCACTGCCTTTCCCCGAGGTGTATTCCGCGCTGGAGCAGAAAGCCATCGACGGTCAGGAAAACCCGCTGACGGTGATCAACGCCAACAAGTTTTTCGAAGTGCAAAAACATGTGGTGATCTCCAACCACCAGTACAACCCGCAATCGGTGCTGGTCAGCAAGAAGTTCTGGGACGGTCTGAGCGCCGACCAGAAGAAGATCATTTCCGATGCGGTCGCGGCCTCTTCCAAGCACCAGCGTGAGCAGGCCCGTGGTCTGGTGGCTTCCGCCCTGGACAACATGAAGAAGAACGGCATGCAGGTCACCCAGTTCTCTGACGCCGAACTGGGCAAGCTGCGCGACAAGCTGCGCCCGGTGACCGCCAAGTACGGCGTGACCGTGGGGCAGGATCTGGTCAAGGAACTGCAGGGCGAGATCGAAAAAGCCGCCAGCAAGAAGTCCGCCAAGTGAAGGTCGCCAGCACCGCTGGACAAGCGCCTGCGGTGTTGCTGCGCCCCGTCTGCGGGGCTGACCTGCACTTGTTAATTGGAACCGCCTGCGCCCGTCATGATAAGCGGCCCCACCGAAATCATCGCCCACATCGGCTACCCGACGCACACCTTCAAGTCGCCGATGATCTACAACCCCTACTTTGAAGCCGCGGGGATCAATGCGGTCGTGGTGCCGATGGGCTGCCGGCCCGAGCACTTTGCGCCCTTCCTCCAGGCCATCTTCTCGCTGGACAACATCCGAGGCGCGCTGATTACGATGCCGCACAAGGTGTCGGTGGTGCAGCTGCTCGATGAGGTCACGTCCACGGTGCGTGTGGCCGGGGCCTGCAATGCCGTGAGGAAGCTGGCCGATGGCCGGCTGGTGGGCGACATGTTCGATGGCGCCGGTTTTGTCCGTGGCGTGCAGCGCAAGGGTGTTGACCTCGCCGGCAAGCGCGTGCTGGTGGTGGGCACCGGCGGTGTGGGCAGCGCGATTGCTGCCTCACTCGCCGGTGCGGGCATCGCCGCCATCAGCCTGTTCGATGTGAACGCCGCAGGCTGCGAAGCCCTGGCACAGCGCCTGCGGGACCATTACCCCCAGATCGGGGTGCAGACCGGCAACAACGACCCCGCCGGTCACGACCTGGTGGTCAATGCCACCCCCATGGGCATGAACGAAGGCGACCCCTTGCCGATGGACGTTTCGCGCCTTTCGCCTGATACTTTTGTGGGCGAGGTGGTCATGCGTGCCGAGACCACCGCCTTTCTGGCTGCGGCGCAGGCGCGCGGCTGCCGCACGCAGGTGGGCACCGACATGCTCTTCGAGCAGATCCCGGCCTACCTGGAGTATTTCGACTTGCCCAGCACCACCGCCGAAGCACTGCGCCGTGTGGCCCGATTGAGTTACTGAACACGAGGGGAACGCCATGAACCTGCGCACCGTCCACCGCGAAGCCGTGCCCGAGGTGCCCAACCGCCTGGGCATTGCCGGTATCGAATTCATCGAATACGCCACCAGCCGCCCGCAGGCCCTGGGCCAGGTGCTGGAGAGCATGGGCTTTCGCCCGGTGGCGCGCCACCGTTCGCGCGAAGTCACGCTCTACCGCCAGGGCAGCATGAACCTGGTGGTCAATGCCAGTCCGGACGACGCCCGCGTCAGCGCTACCGTGGACGGCCAGCCCGTGATTTCTGCCGTGGCCTTCCGCGTGCAGGACGCCCTCAAGGCGCACACCCGCTGCCTCGAGCTGGGCGCCTGGGGCGTGCCCAGCCAGGCGCAGGCCATGGAACTGCACATCCCGGCCATCCATGGCCCGGGCCGCAGCCGCTTCTATTTTGTCGACCGCTGGCAGGAGTTCTCGATCTACGACATCGATTTCAAGCCCATCCCCACGGTGGACCAGCACCCGCCAGCACTCTCGGGCATGGGCTACTTTGGCGTGGTGCAGTACATCGGTGCCGGCCGCAGCGCCGACTGGCTGACCTATTTCGAGCACATGTTCGACTTTGTGGCCATCCCCGATGAGCAGCGCTTTGGCATTCTGCCGAAGGGCAAGCTGATGAAGAGCCCCTGCGGCAGCTTCCTGTGGCAGCTGATCGAACCCGATCCGTGGATGGAGTCGGGTGACGACGGTCCCGAGTGCCTGCAGCGCATCGGCCTGGGTGTCTCCGATGTCGGCGAAGCGGTCCAGGCCCTCAAGGCCCATGGCGTGGAGTTTGTCGAATCCAGCCGACTGCACCCCGAAGACCGTGGCGCGCTCACGCGCAGCGTGCTGGGTTCTGTGGCCTTTGAACTGGTCCACAAGACATGGGAGAGCACGAGATGAACCTGCTCGACGGTTACGGGATGGACACCATCACCCTGGCGGGCTCGCTGGAAGCCAAGCTCGACGCCATGAAACGCGCGGGTTTCTCGCAGGTCATGCTGATGGCGCGTGACCTCGTGACCCATCCTGGTGGCGTCAGCGCTGCCGTGGCGGCCGTCCAGGCCAGCGGCCTGCGGCCCACCGGCTTTCAGGTGCTGCGCGACTTTGAAGGCCTGTCGGGCCACCTGCACGACTACAAAGTCGACATGGCCAAGGCCATGCTGCAGATGTGCGCGGCCACCGGCTCCAAGGTGCTGCTGGCCTGTTCGTCCACTTCGCGCCATGCCACACAGGACCTCGACCAGATCGCGGCCGACCTGAAAAAACTGGCCATGCTGGCACTGCCGCTGGGCATCCAGGTGGCCTACGAGGCCCTGTCCTGGGGGCGCACCGTCAATGAATTCCCGGTCAGCTGGGATGTGGTCTGCCGCGCCGATTGTCCCAACCTGGGCATTGGCCTCGACTCCTTCCACATTTTTGCTGCCAAAACACCGATGGAGGCGATCGAGGAGCTTGACCCCGACAAGATCTTCCTGGTGCAGCTCTCGGACTTCATGTGGCAGGAAACCCCCACCTTTGAAGAGCGCATGACGACCGCGCGCACCTTTCGCGTGTTCCCGGGTGAGGGTGTGCACAGCGAACAGCTGGCCGACCTGGTCATGCGCCTGGACCGCATCGGTTACCGCGGCGACTACAGCTTCGAGGTCTTCAACGACGACTACCAGCAGCTGCCGCTCGACACCGTGGCCGAACGCGCCCGCCGCAGCGCGGTCTGGCTGCACGAGAACGTGCTGCACCGTTCGGCACCGCTGCCGGCCTGGACGCGCCAGCGCGGCTGATCGGCTTCAGGCCGGCTCGCCAAAGCGCATGCCGATCTGACCCAGCGCACCGAAATCGGCCAGCACCTCGTCACCCTCCGTCAGTTCCAGCGGAGGCATGCAGGTGCCGGTGGTGACAAACTGGCCCGCCTGCAGGACGATGCCCTGTGCCACCAGCTCGTTGACCAGCCAGGTCAGGGCCAAGCGCGGATCGCCCAGAACCGCCGCACCGCTGCCCGGCCGCGCCCATGTCCTGCCGTCCGCGTGGGTCACGCGGGCGGCCACGGGGTGGCTGGCCAGGTCCAGGCTGCGCCAGCCCTCCGGTGCCTGGGGCCCGAGGATGAACTGGTGGGCGCAGGCGTTGTCGGCCAGCAGCTGGGCCTCGCCGGCGGCGGTGAACACGGCAAAGCGCGAATTCGGAATTTCGATCGACGGGTGCAGGCTGGCCACCGCCTGCATCACCTCGTCCATGGCATAAGGCCGGGCGCGGACGGGCAGGTCACGCGCGAAGCGGAACGCCATTTCCGGCTCGGCCACCCGCATGCGGTTGCCTGTACTGGGCACGTTGGCGTCCGGGGCAAGCACCTGACCGGACAGGATGCGACCGGCCAGCGGGCCTCCGACGTTGATGTGCTGCTGGCCGGCGCTGCTGGTGGCAGCGATCTTCCAGCCCAATACTTCTCGCCCTGAGGCCTGCGGCAGGCAGGCCTGGGCGGCATAGCCTTCTGCCCGGGTGTGCGGTCGGCAGTCCTGCGGCAGCGTGTCCAGGCTGTCGCCCGATTGCCAGCGTCGCCAGAGGAGTTGGGCTGCGGTCATGGCAAGGTCCGTCGAGAGGGTCATGGCAGTGGCTCCTTTTTCAGCGTGGCGGGCCATCGTCCAGGCGCAGTTGCAGAAAGGCCAGGTCGAGCCAGCGCCCGAACTTGCTTCCGACCTGGGGCATGAGGCCGGTCTGCTCGAAGCCCAGACGCTGGTGCAGACGAATCGAGGCGTTGTTGCCGGCCTCGATGGCCGCGACCATGACGTGGAGCTTGAGCGACCGGGCCCGTTCAATCAGGGCCTGCATCAAGGCCTGGCCCAGGCCCTGTCCCTGGTGGTCCGGATGCACGTAGACCGAATGCTCGACCGTGTTCCTGAAACCGTCGAACGCCCGCCAGGGGCCGAAACTCGCATAGCCGAGCACCTGCGCCTCATGCACCGCCACCAGCACCGGAAACCCCAGGGCCTGCCGGTCGGCAATCCAGTGGCGCCGGTTGGCCGCGTCCACCAGTGTCTCGTTCCAGATGGCCGTGGTGTGGGCCACGGCATGGTTGTAGATGGCCATGATGCCCTCGGCATCGCTGGGCGTGGCGTCACGTGTCTGCATGGTTGGGCGCTCCTCAACGCATTGTCGCCGACAGTGCCACACCTTCGCGATACCTCGGGGCATCCACGATGGACAAGGCACGTGCAGCCAGAATCAGGCGCACAGCAGCGTGCTGAGACGGAGTGTCCTTGATGAGCTCTCAGACCCGGAAATTCGCGCTGTCCATGACCGTCAGATCACTGGCCAACCGTGGCTGGAACTCCATCTGAGCGAGCACATCGCGCTGCAGGTCAACGCCTGGAGCGATCTCGAAAACTTCAATGCCCTGAGCTGTGAGGCGGAAGCTCGCGCGCTCGGTCAGGTAAAGCACCTCTTGCCCGCGCACCAGACCTTGAGGGCCTGAAAAGGTGATCTGATCGACTTTCTTGACGAGCTTTTTAACGGCGCCTTGCGCGAGGACACGCATCTGGCCATCGCCGGTTTGCAATTTGACGCCTTTGGCCGCCAGGGTGCCACAGAACACCACTTTGCGTGCGTTCTGCGCGATGTCGATGAAGCCACCGGGACCGACCGTGACGCCGCCCAGGCGCGAGACGTTGACCGAACCTTCTTCGTCGAACTCGCCAAAGCCCAGGAAAGCGATGTCCAGGCCTCCACCTCCGTAAAAGTCGAACTGTGTGGCAGCATCGAGCATGGCGCTGGCGTTGCGGGCGTAGCCAAACAGCATGCCGTCCATGAGCGTGCCACCGTAGGTGCCATGTTCGATGGTCTGGTAGATCCGGTGCTGCTCGTTGCGCGCAGCAATGAGCTTGGCCACGGCATCAGGTACGCCGACACCGTAGTTGATGACGGGTCTGGCTTTGCCGGTGTTGAACAATTCCTGGTAAGCGCGTCGCGCCACCGCCTGGCGCTCGCTGAAGGCTTGCTGTGCGGCTGCGACTTCTCGTGCGTGGTCCAGGGCCTCGCTGGCCATGCGTTCGGCACCGGTCAGCTCGCCACTGAATGCAGGGTCAAAAGTTATGGCGTAGCTGGTGGATTGCTGTGGATCAACCACGATCGCATCCACCCAGGCCGAGGGGATGCGCACCTCACGGGCCTTGAGTGCGCCTTTGGGCAGGCGTTCCTTCACCTGCACGATGACTTTGCCTCCGCTGTTGTGCGCCGCCAGGGCGAGTGACTGGGCATCGAGGTTGGCGGCTTCGTGCTCAAAGCTGATGTTGCCATCCTCGTCGGCGCTGCTGGCACGCACGATGGCGACATGGATCGGGAAGGGCTTGTAGCGCAGGTACTCGCGCCCATCGATCTTGATGACATCGGCCAGATCATCTTTGGCAGCATCGTTCATGCGACCGCCGCCGTGACGCGGGTCACACACCGTTCCCAGACCCACATGGCTGATGAGGCCTGGACGCCCCGCGCCGATCTCCCGCATGAGTTGACTGCTCACGCCGCCGGGCAGGATGTAGGCCTCGATCTTGTTGGACAAAGCCAGTTGCTGCATGGCCGGCGACCAGACCCAGTGACCCCCAATGACACGCTTGACCAGGCCTTCGTGTGCCAGGCAGTTCATGCCTTTGGTTTTTTTATCCCCAATGCCCAGGGCGTGCATGACGGTGAGGTTGCGAGGACGCTGTGTCGTGAGGAAGCGTTCCTGTATGGCTTCGAACATGTGGGTGGCCTCCATCAAGCCTCCACCGCCACCCATCAGACCCACGGTGTCGCCGTCATTGATCAGTTGCGCGGCCTCGTGTGCGGTCATGAATTTGGTTTGCATAAATCAGTCTCTTGTGGTCTGTTTGCTGGCAGGCTGGTGGTCTGCAGAGTGATCAAACGCCTTGGTGCTTCGGTATTCATCCATTCCCAACCCATTCACGCGGCCTTCGAAATAGGCAAATCACACGCGCACAAAAGGTCAGCGGTTTACATCAAACAGCACAGCGCCTTTTTTCATCGCACTCTTGGCGATCACGCCGCGATGAATCTCGCTGGTGCCGTCGTAAATTCGATAAATACGGGCATCGCGGTAATAGCGCTCGATAGACAGTTCCTTGCAAAAACCCATGCCACCAAACACTTGAACAGCACGGTCCACCACGCGGCCCAAAGTCTCTGCGGCGTGCACCTTGACCATGGCGATTTGCTCGCGGGCGTCCAAGCCCTGGTCCAGCATCCAGGCGGCGTGGTAGACCATCCAGCGTGCGGCATTGATCTCGATCACGCTGTCGGCAACCATCTGCTGGACCATCTGGAAATCGCCGATCTTGTTGCCAAACTGCTTGCGCTCATTGGCCCAGTCCAGCATCAGCTCGCACACATGGGTGGCCTTGCCCACGGCGCGTGCACCCACCTGGGCCAGGCGCACCACATTGAGCGCGCCCATGGCCAGTTTGAAGCCTTGTCCTACTTCGCCCAGCAAGGCAGCGTCGTCGAGTTGCACATTGTCAAAGAACAACTCCAGGTGCGGCGTGCCGCGCAGGCCCATCATCTTCTGGTCTTTGCCCACGGTAAATCCGGCCAAGCCTTTGTCGACCATGAACATCGATATTTCTTTTTCGCCGGTCTTGGCCGACACCAAAAAGAAGTCGCTCCACTCCCCATCGCTGATGAAGTGCTTTGTCCCGTTGAGCACCCAGCCTTGGTCGTTTTTCCTGGCGTTGGTCTTGATGCCTGCCGCGTCAGAGCCTGCACCCGGCTCAGTGATCGTGATGGCACAGGTGCGTGTGCCCGCCACAGCAGGCTTGAGCCAGCGTTCGATCTGCTCACCCTTGCAGTGCAGCAGCGGTTCGTAGACGTTGCCAAAGGCGCGGCGGATAAGGATGTCGGTGGTGTGTCCAAACTGCTCTTCGCAGAGGATGCGGTCGACGTTGGACAAGCCGCCACCGCCCAATTCGGCGGGCATGTTCATGCCGTAAAGGCCCAGGGCCTTGGCTTTGTCATGAATGGCCTGGGCTTTGCTGTTTTCCAGGAAGCCTTTGTCTTCGATCTCGTCTTCGAGGGGCTGGAGTTCTTCGGCAATGAAACGGCGCACCGTCTCGATCATCATTTTTTGCTCGTCGCTGAGTGAAAAGTCCATGGGGTGTCCTGTTTTGAATTTCTGTCGGTGTAGGGTCGGCTCCTGGCCAGGCACTCGGCAGCCCAGTCCTGAGGAGAGGTCTGGGCTTCACGGCCAAAGTTCACCACCTCAACGCTGACGGGCAGGTCGGCGGGCAGGGCGTCAAACAGGCCTTTCACATCGATCGTGCCGTCGCCAGGCAGCAACCGTTCGCAGCGGGCGGTGTGGATCATTTGCTCCGTCGAGAAATTCTGCCCAGCCTGGGCATCGCAAATTTGCGCGTAGTGCAGCAGTTCTCGCGGGATGGCTCGGATGTCCTCAAGGGGGGTGGTGGAGCGGCCAAAGTGCAGCGCATCGACCAGGATGCCTGCGTTGGCGGGGCTGCCGGCGTTTTGAACAATGCGCAGCGCCGACTTCGCATTTTTCACCGCTGTCCAGGGCATGAATTCCAGATCGGCGGTCATGCCGAAGGGCGCCATCACCTCGCACAGCCGGGCGTAGTGGTCGGTCAGGCGTTCTTCGTTGGCGTCGTCGCCAGCCACCAAAATGGCTTTGGCCTTCAGGGCCGCGCCCGCGTCGAACAAGGCGTCCCATGTGTGCGGGTCAAAGCTTTCGCCGATTCGGATGATCTCCAGATCGAACACGCCCACGCCCGTGTCGCGCTGTACGGCCAAGGTTTCGCGCAGGGCTTGAGGCTGGTCCAACAGGTGTTGCTGCGGTGCGCCGGGCGCGTTGGGCCACAGTCGCAGGCCCACAAAGCTGTAACCTGTTTGCGCGGCGATCCGTATGGCCTCGGCCGGCGTGCAGCGGTGCGAGCTCAGGTAGGCGAGAGAGTAGGAGCGGGACATGGATGGTGCTTATTTCAGTGGGGACACTGCTGTGGGCATCGCGATGGTCGAGACCATGCTCGTCGTCAGGTGAGCAGGGCCGCCTTTGGGCGGCCAGATGCCCTGGGCCACCGCTTCAGCACGAATCTGGCTGCGGGCATTGAGGCTGTCATAGGCCCAGATATTGGTAAAGCGCAGCGGGCCATCGAGGGCCACCATGGCCACCACACAGGGCGAAAGCTTGTCGCGTGCGGGCACATATTGCTCCCACAAATCGATGGTGGATTGCACACCACCCGTCTTGATGCCATAGGTGCGGATCTCGTAAACCGGGCCGGCGATGCCACTTTCTGCACTGGGACGTACAGGCTTCATCCAGGGGAAGCCTTTGTAGCTGTGTTGCTCGAGGGTCAGAAAAATCTCGCCGCACCCAAAGGGACTGCGGTGTTTCTGGGTGCGTTCGCGTTCGGCTTGCAAGGCCTCGAGCGTGGAGAAGCCGCGCAGCACGATCATCTGGTTGAGTACGCCAATGTCGGTGAACCAGCAGCCCAGCAGCTCACCTTGGGCTTCAGGGGCGCTGGCAAAAGCCTGCACGTTGGTGGCGGCTTGCCCCGCGGTGCCAAAGGGCAGGGTCACGGTGGCAAGTTCGTAGTACATGGTGTTTTCTCTCGAGGTGTCGTTGGATGTGTTGGAAATGGGGTATGCGCAAGTGGCCGCCGGGTCGCGGCCGGCGGCGTGGTGTGCGGCAATGAATCCGAAAGTCATGGCTGGGCCGAGCGTGATCCCTCCCGCCGGGTAGTGGCCGGCCATCATGCTGCTCAGGTCATTGCCACCGGCATACAGGCCTGGGATGGCCTGGCCTTGTCCATCAACGACCTGCGCGTGGTCGTTCACACGCAAACCGGCAAAGGTGCCCAGGCTGCCCATGACAACCTTGACAGCATAAAAAGGGCCATGTTCGATGGGGCCCATGCAGGGGTTGCGCAGACCTCGCCGCGTGGCGTTGATCGCATCGCCCTGGATGCGGTTGTAGGGCGTTTGGCCTTTGCCAAAGTCGATGTCTTTGCCTTCCCGTGTCAGGGCGTTGTAGCGCTGCACGGTCGCTTGAAGGGCCTGCGCATCGATCCCGCAAGCAGTAGCCAGCGCAGCCAGAGACTCACCGCGCTGGAGGTAGCCGTTTTTGAGCCAGGGGCCCATCGGCATGGGAGCCGGTTTGACTGCACCCAGACCGTAGTAGCGGATGAAGGCGTGGTCGCAAACCAGCCATGCTTCAGGCTTGTGACCGGCGGGTGTGGCGGCCAGCAGGTCTTGCATGAAGTCATGGTAAGAATTGGCTTCGTTGGCAAATCGCTGTCCTCGCGCCGTCACAGCAATCAGGCCGGGCTTGGCGCGCTCGATCAGATGTGGAAAGTGCGCCACGCTGCCGTCTTGGCGGGGCACCAGGGATACAGGGGCCAGCGCGGCGGCTTGCACCAGGTCGCCCGACACCACACCGCCAGCGGATTCGCCCATGCGCAGGCCATCGCCAGTGTTGCTGCGGTTACCTGCAGACCAATGCTCGTGGCCCCTGGGCGCATGGGGCAGCAGTTCTTGCTTGCGCTTGGGGTCATGCGGAAAGCCGCCGGTGGCCAGCACCACGCCGCAATGGGCATGGACGCTGGCTTCGCCTTGCGGTGTCTGGATGACCGCCCCCGTGACACGAACGCCGTCCTGCAGCAAGCGCAGCGCAGGGCTGTTCACGCGAATGTCAACGCCCAAATCGAAAGCCGATTTGGCCAGTCCGCCAATCAAGGCATTGCCATTGACCAAACGCGTGCCTCGGCGGTGCACCAGCAGGTCACGCCAGTGGCGCAGCACCAGCCGGGTCACGTACCAGAACGATGCGAGCTGGTGCAAGGCATTCAAAAAGTGGCGGAGCTCCGCACCTGAGGCGATGCCCATGCCCCACAGCGTGTTCTCGTGCAGCGGCGGTTTCAGGTCGTGCAGGCGCTCGCCCAGTTGGCGGGCATCAAACGGCGCAGCGCATATCGACCGGCCGCCAGTGGACGCATCGATGGTGTCGCCATGAAAATCGGGAATGGCGTTGCCATCAATGAACTGCAGTGCGGAGTTCTTTCTGAAAAACTCGACCATGCGCGGCCCGTTTTCCAGGAAAGTACGTGCCCGGGATTCATCGAACTTCTCACCCAGTTCGCGGCGCAGATAGGACAGCGGTTTGTCGATGCGCTCGACGATGCCCGCTTCGACCGCCAGGGGGTTGCGCGGCACCCACATCCAGCCACCCGACCAGGCGGTGGTGCCGCCATATTCAGGGTCTTTCTCCACCACGATGACTTTGAGGCCCAGGTGGGCGGCAGTCACGGCGGCCGACAATCCGCCTGCGCCAGATCCGACCACCAGCAGATCGCAGTGTTCGGGTGTGGCGTGGGATGCGCTCATGGATTTGTGCATTTCACGCCGCGTAAATCGGCTTGCGGCCATCGGGTGGCACAGATTTGCCCGTCTCTGCCGTGAGGCTGAAGAAGGGGGATGCGCCACTCAATGCGGCCAGTTGCTGGGCAGTGCTGATCAGCTCTGGCGCGAGCTCGGTCATTTTTTCTGCGTTGAAGCGCACGTTGGGACCCGCGATGGTCAGCACGCCAAAGGCGGGCTGACCTGCAAAGCGCACCGGTGCCGACATGGCCGACAGGCCTGCGGTGTAGGTGTCGGTGGTCAAGCTGTAGCCGCGCTCGCGGGTTTGTTTCACAGCGTCCATGACCGCTTGCAAACTGGTGGGCGCAGCAGGACCGAATTGATCGGGCAGGCCCAACCCTTGTCTGGCCACAAGCGCCAGTGCCTCGTCATCGCCCAGCGTTGACAGGAGTGCCCAGCCTGACGAAGAGCAAGACAGGCGTGCGTCGCTGCCCATGTCCGGGTCATAGCGCAGGCCTTGGCGTGCACCTTGGGCGCGGGCCACCCAGGTCAGGCGTTCACCATCGACCACCGACAGGCGCACCAGCTCACCCGAGACCTCGGCCAGTCGGTTAAGCAGGGGCTGCGCGATGTCCACGATGCCGGTGTTGCTGAGGTAGCTCAGGCCCATGGAGACGAGTTTGGTGGTCAGCAGGTAGTCGCCATGGCCGCGCACCTGGCGCACATAGCCCAGCCGCACCAGATCGACCAGCAGCCGATGCACAGCACTGCGGGGGATGTCCAGCCTGTCCGCGATGGCGGCCAGTTCCATGCCCTCGCCATGCTGCGTGAGCAGCTCCAGGATGCCCAGGGTTCTTTCGAGTACACCGTTCATGTCAGTCTTTCGGTTCGGCCGTGCACGGCTGCCTCGTGCACGGCCAGGGTGGCTTGCAGGGTGCGCAGGCCGTCGAGTGCGCTGCACAATGGCTCGGTCTGACCAGCGATCAGGACTGCAAAGTGTTGCAGCTGGCGGGTGTAGGCATCGGCCCCTGCGCTGTGGGTGTGCACCCGTGTTTCTTCGTGTGAGAGTTCAGCATGCCAGCTGCGCTCGCCGCGGTACTGCCACAGCCCCAGGTCCGGCAGTGAAAGCGAGCCGTGCGTCCCCATGATCTGGTGCGAGACCACATCCTGGCGCGGGTACTGGCCTTGCTCGCCGGCGCACATGTCCCAGCACCATGGCGAGGTGGTGGCGTCCGAGACGATCACGGTGGCCAGCGCGCCGCTGGCAAAGCGCAGCACGGCAGCAGCAGTGTCTTCCACCTCGAATCCCCGCACGGCATGGCTGTCCATGGCCTGCACCTCGGTGATCTCTCCGAGCAGGAAGCGCAGCATGTCGATGTCGTGGATCAGGTTGATCAGGATCGGGCCGCCACCGGTGTGCCGGCGCCATGGAGCCTCGAAATACGGGTCCGGTTTCAGGAAGGTGGCCAAGGCCGTGGCGCTGACGATGCGGCCCAGCTGGCCGCTTTGGATCATCGTGCGGGCGCGTTGGTTGATGGGGTTATGGCGGCGGTGGTGACCTACCAGCACCGGCACACCCGTACGGGCTACGGCATCGACCAGCTTCCGAGCCTCGTCCACCGTGTCGGCCACGGGTTTTTCGACCAGCACCGGGATGCCTCGTCCCAGGCATTCGAGCGCGGCCGGCACGTGCATTGCATTCGGCGTCGCCACGATGGCGCCTTCTGCATGGACCTGGTCGAGCAACGCAACAGGCTCGGCGCTCCAGCGCACGCCCAGATGGTCGGCCAGCGCCTTGGCGGCGGGGGCGGGATCGGCAATGCCCACGAGATCCAGTTCGGGGTGTTGCTGGATGCGGTCGATGTGGGTCTTGCCGATGGTGCCGGCGCCGATCAGGACCAGACGGGGGGAGGGCATGCGGCGTCTCGCTGAAGTTTGAATCGGTGGCCCAAGTGTAACTGTATTTGGAATTAAATTCAAAAGTTGAATTTAATTCCAAATATGGGTATGATGCGCCCCATACCCGGTTCCCGCTGACCACGTCCATCCCCGCAGCAGATCGAGAACAGCATGTCCCAGCCTTTGAGCGGTGCCACCCGTGTCCATTTCATCGTGGGGGACCCGATCGCCCAGGTCAAATCCCCTGCCGGGGTAACGCAGGCCTTCCATGACGCCGGTCGCAATGCGGTCTGCATCCCGGCCCATGTCTCACCTGCAGACCTGAGCATCTGGGCTCAGGGCGTGAGCAAGGCTCAGAATGTGGACGGCATCATCGTGACCGTGCCGCACAAGTTTTCCTGCTTTGAGCTGTGCGCGAGCACGTCGGATCGGGCCGCATTCCTCCAGGCGGTCAACACCCTGCGCCGAAACGCGGACGGCAGCTGGCATGGCGACATGTTCGATGGCATGGGTTACGTCCAGGCCATGCGCGCCCAAGGCTGTGAGCTCCAGGGCAAGCGGGCCTTGCTGGTGGGGGCGGGTGGGGCAGGGTCGGCCATCGCGTATTCGCTCGTCACGCAAGGGGTGCGCGAGCTGGCCATCCATGACCCGGACACCCTGCGCCGTGACCAGCTGATCGCACGCCTGGGCGGTCTGGGGCTGGGCAAGTTGTCGGCTGGGAGCAGCGACCCGACAGGGTTTGACATCGCCCTCAATGCCACACCGGTGGGCATGCAAGCCGGCGACCCGCATCCGATCGATTCGAGTCGGTTCATTGCAACGCAATTCGTGGGCTGTGTGATCACCGCGCCTGCAATCACCCCCATGATCGCTGCGGCCCGCGAAAAGGGTTGCGGCACCATCACCGGAGCCGACATGTTTGCGCGTGTGCGCGACTTGATGGTGCAATTTCTGCTGGAGGTCTGACGATGCGGATCCTGCGCAATGGCCTGACAGGTCTGGACGACCCCGGCGCCTTTGATCTGGTGGTCATCGGTGCCGGTGGTGCCGGCATGGCTGCTGCCTTGTTTGCCGCGATGGAAGGTGCCAGCGTCCTGCTGGTCGAACGCACCGAATACGTGGGCGGCACCACGGCCTGGTCGGCAGGCACCAGCTGGCTTCCTGGCTCACGGCATTCGGCCAAGGTCAATCCGAACGACACCTTGGCCGAGACTGCACGCTACCTTGACAACGCCGTGGGAGAGCGCACACCCAGGGCGATACGACAGGCTTTTCTGGACAACAGTCCTGCCGCGGTCGACGAAGTCGAGGAACGCTCCGAACTGAAGTACCGTCCTTACCCCAAGCACCCGGACTACATCTCTGACCTGGGCGGCTCGACCTTGAATGGTCGCGCGCTGGAGCCGGTCCCTTTTGATGGCCGCCTGCTGGGGCATGAGCTCTTTGGCTTGTTGCGTCCGCCCATCCCCGAGTTCACCGTGTTGGGCGGCATGATGGTTGACCGTACCGACATCAACCACCTGCTGGCGATGACCAAGTCCTGGGCTTCGCTCCAGCACGCCGTGAAAATCCTTGTGCGCCATGCGCTGGACCGACTGGCCTGGCCGCGTGGCACACGCCTGGTGATGGGCAGCGCTCATGTGGCGCGCCTGCTGTATTCGCTCTCAAAGCGCGAGAAAGTCACGATCGCGATGGACACCACGGTTGAGCGTGTGGTGCGCGGTGGCCAAGGCATTGAGCGTGTGGAACTGCTGAGTCATGGCACAAGGCGCACAGTCAAAGTGAACAAGGGGCTTGTCCTGGCCAGTGGAGGCTTCAACCGCCATCCCGAGCTGCGCGCACAGATGCTGCCGGGCGTACCGCCCGAATGGTCGCCTGCGGCCCCCGGCCACACCGGCCAGGCCCATGACCTGGCCAGGCATGTCGGAGCGGTCTACGGGCAGGGTGGTTTGTCACATGCCTTCTGGGCGCCCGTGTCCATGCGCAAGCGCTCAGATGGGAGCACCGCCGTGTTCCCGCATTTTGTGATGGACCGCGCCAAGCCCGGGATGATCACTGTCAATGCGAATGGCGAGCGCTTTCTCAACGAAAGCACCTCTTACCACCTCTTCGGTCTGGCCATGCAGCAGGCGCACCAGAGCGCGCCGAGCATCCCCGCCTATCTGGTGTGTGATGCCGAAGCCTTGCGCAAGTACGGCATCGGCATGGTGCGTCCGGGGGGCAAGGGCCTGGCGCCTTTCCTGGCCGATGGCTACCTGACCGAAGCGACAACGTTGGCCGCACTTGCAGGCAAGCTGGGCATGAATGCGCAGGCCTTGCAGCGCAGTGTGGCCCAGATCAACCGTTGCGCCGAAGAGGGTACGGACCCCCATTTCCACAGGGGTGAGACGGCTTACCAACAAAACCTGGGGGATCCGATGTGGGCGGGCAAAAACCCCAACCTCGGCCCGATCAAGACAGCGCCTTTCTATGCCGTCAGGCTTTACCCTGGCGACATCGGTGCATCCACCGGCTTGGCCACCAACGAACACGCCCAGGTGCTGACAGCCGATGGTTCGGCGATCACCGGTCTCTACGCCGTGGGCAATGACATGCATTCGATCATGGGGGGCACATACCCGGCGCCGGGCATCACCATCGGGCCAGGCCTGGTGTTTGCACGCATCGCGGCACGGCACGCCATGTCAAGGGGACAGCCCGGATGAGGGATAACCCTTTAAACGTTCGTTGATTGAACAGTATTGTACGTTTCGTGAACTCAGGAAAGTCAAAAAAAACCTTGTCCACGGTTCTGTCCGCCTACAGTTTGCTCACCCTGAGGCGCAACCCGGGCTAAGCATGCTTTTTCCAACCCCGGGCTTGACCTCGCCCGATTTCTCATTAAGGAGACAACCTTGAAAGCAACCCTGAAAACCCTCGCCGCCTGCGCGGCACTGGCCCTGTCCGGTCTGGCACAGGCCCAGGACATCAAGATCGCCAACATTGTCGAACTCTCGGGCCCAGGCACCACCGCTGGCACCCTGTTCAAGAATGGCGTCGAACTGGCCATCAAGGAAATCAATGCCAGCGGCGGCATCCTGGGAAGAAAAATCAGCTCCACCACGGAAGACACCCAGACCAACCCTGGCGTGGCCAAAGGTCTGACGCAGAAAGCCGTTGACAACGATGTCTTCGCGATCTTCGGCCCCGTGTTTTCCGGCTCCATCATGGTGTCGATGGCCGAATCGCGTCGCGGCGAAGTGCCCAACTTTACCGGTGGCGAGGCAGCATCCGTCACGCAGCAAGGCAACCCCTATGTGTTCCGTACCGCCTTTGGACAGAACATTTCCTACCCCAAACTCGCCAAATTCATCAATGGCAAGTACAAGTCCCTGGCCGTCATTTATGCGAACAATGACTTCGGCAAAGGCGGTCGTGACACCATGACCAAACTGCTGGAAGGCTCGCCCACCAAGGTGGTGGCCGATATTTCGACCGATGCCGGCGCCGTGGACTTCTCCGCTGCGGTACTCAGGGCCAAGCAAGCCGATGCCGACGCCATCTTCATCGTGACCAACGAAGAAGAGTCTGCACGCATCTTGCGCGAGTTCCGCAAGCAGGGCGTGAGGAAGCCCCTGATTGGTGAAACCACGCTGATTGGCCAGAAAGTGATCGAATTGGCGGGTGATGCTGCCAATGGCGCATTTGGCCATGTCGGTCTGACGGTGGAAGCCGCCCCGATCAAGGCCTTCGGCGCCAAATACAAGGCCGAGTACAAGTCCGAATCCGATCACAACGGCATCAAGGGCTACACCGGCGTTTACGTGCTCAAGGCTGCGATCGAGAAGGTCGGCAGACTCGACCGCAAGGCAGTGGCTGCGGCGATCCGTGGCAGCTGCTTCAGCGCCAAGCAGACCCCTGGCCTCCTGATGGACGTGTGTTTCGATGACAAGGGCGACCTTGACCGCGACAGCTTCATGGTGGAAGTGAAGAACGGGCAGCAGGTGGTGACGGCGACGCTCCCGCCGGTCGGCCTCGTCAAGAAGTAATCAGCGCTTGTGTCCAGGCGGACCCGTGAGGGTCCGCCTTTTTTGAGTCTCTGCGCCGCTGCGCGCTGGCTACGGGGTGACCCATGACCGATTTCCTCCAGCTTTTCTTCAGTGGCATGGCCACGGGCAGCATCTATGCACTGGCTGCGCTGGGCTTCACTCTGCTCTGGCAGGCTTCAGGCACGATCAACTTTGCCCAGGGCGAGTTTGTGATGCTGCCGGCCTTCATGATGGTGGTGGCCCTGCACAGTGGTATTCCACTGACCATGGCCTTTGCCATGAGCGTCATTTTGTCGGTAGCCGTTCTGGGCTGGCTGTTCAAACGCGGCCTGGTCGATCCCCTGTTCAAGTACGGGATGATGCCCATCGTCGTGGCCACCATTGGTCTGTCGATCGCCATGCGCAATGGCGTACGTGCGGGCTACAGCGCCGAGCCCCAGCCCTTTCCTCTGGTTTTTCCCGACAAGGTCTACGAAGTGATGGGCGTGACCGTGTCCGGCAGTGACATTGGCACCTTTGTGTTCGCCATGTTGCTGGTGCTGGTGATCCAGACCTTTCTCAACAAGACCGTGACGGGTCGGGCGATGCAGGCAGTAGCGCAAAACACCGAGAGCGCTTCGGTGCTGGGCATCAATGTCCCGCGCATGATCTTCTACACCTTTGCCATCAACGCCTTGCTGGCTGCGGCAGCCGCACTGCTCGTGACGCCCACCTATCTTGCCAAGTTCGACATGGGCGAGGGGCTTGGGACCAAAGCCTTCTTTGCCGCCATCATCGGAGGCTTCAACAATTCCCGTGGCGCCTTGCTCGGTGGGGTGATCGTGGGCGTGTGCGAGAACCTGGCCGCCGCCTACATCTCTCCCGCCTACAAGGATGCCGTCGCCCTGGTCATCTTCGTGGTCGTGATCCTGTTCAAGCCGCAGGGTCTGCTTGGCCGCAAAGAGGAGCGCAAGGTATGAAAAAACTCCACCTCATCGTCACATTGGCGGTCCTCGCTGTCTTCCTGGTGGTGCCGAGTTTCCTCAAGAACTATGGCATCCACATCTTCACCACCTGGCTGGTGTTCATCATCGCCACCATGGGCCTGAACCTCACGGTGGGGTATGCCGGTCAGAAGTCCTTGGGGCATGCCGCATTCTTCGGCATTGGAGCCTACACCGTGGCGATCCTGCTCAAGGCGGGTTTCAGCTTCTGGCTGGGGCTGCCGGTAGCTGCCCTGATCTGCTTTTTCACAGGTCTGGCATTGGGTTTTCCCGCTCTGCGTGTGCAGACGATTTACCTGGCTTTCGCCACGCTGGGTTTCAACACAGCGATGTGGCTGGTGATGCGCAACGAAGAGTGGCTGACAGGCGGCACTTTCGGCATCAACAACATCGCGCGTCCGAGTCTGGGCGGCATCAGTTTTGACGGCAATCTGGCCTACTATTACCTGGTGCTCGGCTTCACTGTGGTGCTGGCGCTCTTGCTTTGGGGACTGCTGCGTTCGCCCTGGGGCAAGGCCTTCACGGCATTGCGTGACAACCCGATCCGTGCCGAAAGTCTGGGCATTGACACCCGTGGCTATACCCTGCTGAGCTTTGCGATCGGCGCCGTCTACGCCGGCATCGCAGGCGGCCTCTACGCTTCACAGGTGCAGTTCATTGACCCGGCCCCTTTTACTGTCGGCGCGTCCATCATGATGTACCTGATGGTGGTGGTGGGAGGTCCTGGCTATTTCCTGGGTCCTGTTCTGGGTTCGGCAGTGGGTGTGGTGCTGCCCGAATGGCTGCGCTTTGCACAAGCATGGTACCTGTTCATCTTTGGCAGCGCCGTGGTGATGCTCATGATCTGGTTGCCTGACGGACTGCTGTCCATTCCTGATCGCCTGGCTGCACGCCGTCTCTCGCGTGAAGCTTCGGCAGCACGTGCGGCATCGGCCAAGGCGGCTTCACAAGGAGTCAAAGCATGACCCAACTGCAGCACGAACAGCGCCTGTCTTCAACGAAGGACGAACCTTTGCTCAAGGTCACCGACATGAAGAAGGCCTACGGCGCGATCCAGGCGGTTGGAGGCGTGTCTTTCGAAGTGCGCCCCGGCGAAATCTTCGGTGTGATCGGTCCCAATGGATCGGGCAAAACCACGTTGTTCAACTCCATGCTGGGCCAGATCACGCCCGACAGCGGCAAGATCGTCCTCAAAGGCGAGGACGTCACGCAGCTGGGACCGCTCGAGCTCAACCGCCGTGGGGTGGGCCGCACCTTCCAGACCCTGCAGGTCTTTGGCAAGATGACCGTGCGCGACAACCTCATCGTGGCCGCCCAGGAGCATCAGGGCAGCATGTTCAGCCGCATGTTTTCGCCCGGAGACTCCGGCCTGGGCGCCAAGGCGGACGCATTGATTGACCAGTTCCATATCCGGCATGTGGCGCACAAAAAGGCGGGCGAACTCTCCTACGGACAGCAAAAGCTGGTGGACATTGCAATGGCATTCATGAGTGAGCCGGATCTGGTTTTGCTCGACGAGCCCTGTGCAGGCGTCAACCCATCGCTGGTGGGGGGCATCAGCACGCTGCTCAAGGAACTCAACCGCAGCCGTCGCGGCAGTTTTGTGGTGATTGAGCACAACATGGATTTCGTGATGGACCTGTGTCACCGCATCATGGTGATGGTCGAAGGCAAGGTGCTGGCCATCGGTACGCCTGAGGAGATCCGCTCGAACAAACAAGTCCTGGACGCCTACCTGGGGAATTGAGATGACCGCACAAGCCATTCCATGCATCGAATTCCACGACGTGGTCGCCGGGTACAAGGATTTCATGATCCTCAACAACCTGTCGTTCAGTGTTCAGTCCGGCTCCATCACGCTGCTGATCGGCCCCAATGGCGCAGGCAAGTCCACCGTACTCAAAACCTTGTTTGGACTGCTCAAGCCACGCCAGGGACAAGTCCGTCTGAACGGTCAGGAAATCAGTGGTGCTTCACAGAAGTCACTTCTGGCGCAGGGCATTGCATTCGTGCCGCAGGGCCGCAACCTGTTTGGTCAGTTATCGGTGTTCGAAAACCTCGAACTCGGTGGCATCACCCTGGGCATGAAGACCACGCACGAGCGCATTCCAGAGGTGCTTGAGTTCTTCCCGCGGGTCAAGGAACGCCTGCACTCGCGCGCGGCATCGCTGTCAGGAGGGGAGCAGAAGCAGCTCGAAATCGGCCGTGCACTGCTGTTGCGCCCCAAGGTGTTGCTGATTGACGAGCCATCGATCGGTTTGTCACCCATCGTGGTGCAGGATGTCTTCAAGCTGTTGCGCAAGCTGGCCGATCAGGGCACCACGATCCTCATGGTTGAACAGAACGTCAAGAGTGCGCTCAAGTACTCGGACGATGCCATTGCGCTGGAGTCAGGCCGCCTGGTGCTGCATAAACCGGCAGCCGAGATTCTGGCTGACCCTCAGATGGACCGCTTGTTCCTGGGCGGGGCACACACCACCAGCGCAGCCGCGCATGCTCTGCCCGAGTCGGTTTGATCGTCAGAGCAGCGTCCGAAGATTCTTGGCCGCTTCCTGCAGGACCGGCAGCACCCGCATGAGGGCGTGGTCGGTCTCTTCACGGTTGATGGGCATGGTGATGCTGATCGCGCCGTGGACCAGGTTGTGGCGGTCCAGCAGCGGGACGGCCACTCCTCTGTAATTGAGTTCGAGTTGCTGTTCAGACAGGGCCCAACCTTTTCGTCGTGAGTTCACCAGCGTTTTGCGCAGACGTTCGGGATCGGCGAGTGTGTACGAGGTGAATGCAGGCAATTCACGGTCCTGGAGCCAGGCATGCATTTCGGTCTCTGGAAGGCTGGCCAGAATGGCCATGCCTGCAGCAGTGACTTGCGCCTGAACGCGTGTTCCAGGCCAGTAACCTCCAGCCGTGTGGCGCGGGCTGCCACTGCGTGCCAGGAAGATCGTGTCATCGCCATCGAGGACTCCCAGGTACGCCACCTCATCGGTGCCGCTGGTGATGCGCTGCAGGTAAGGCTGCACCAGTCTGGGTAACCTGGCCGATTCGATGTAAGCGTGTCCCAGACGCAGGATGCGGGGCATGAGCCAGTACTGTTTGCCATCGGTCCCCACATAGCCCAGATGGGCCAGTGTCTTGAGGTAGCGACGGGCGGCCGTGCGGGTCATGCCACAGCGCTCTCCGGCCTCGGTGGCAGTCATGCGCGGATGGTGGGCATCAAAGGCCTCGATCACCGTCAAGCCTTTTTCAAGGCCGGCGATCCATTCATGGGGCTGCAAGGGCGGGCGGCTGTCGGTCATCGGTCATCCAGGGATGCACCGATTATCAGACGCTCAGCCCGGTGCGCTCAAGTGCCTGTACAGGCTGATGGCGACCGGTCCGAGCATCACCGTCAACAGGGCCGGAAAGATGCAGAAGACCAGTGGGAAGAGCAGCTTGACCGGCAGCTTGGCTGCGGCTTCCTCGGCCCGCAGGCGGCGCTGGCTGCGCAGGGCATCGGCATGCACCTGCAGCGCATCAGCCATGCGGGTGCCAAAACGGTCGGCCTGGATCAGCATGGTGACCATGGCGTCGATCTCGGGCAAGCCCACGCGCTCGGCCATGTGGCGCAGCGCCTGGGCCCGGGAGGCGCCCGCGCGCAACTCCAGTCCGGTCAGGCGCCACTCGTCCGAAAGGATGGGACTGGCCAGCCGCATTTCGCGCCCCACCCGTTCGATGGCGGCATCCAGCCCCAGGCCGGCCTGCACGCACACCCGCAGCAGGTCCATCGCATCCGGAAAGGCCATGAACAGGGCATGCCTGCGCCGCGCCAGCTGCCAGCGCAGGACCAGATCGGGCATGAGATAGCCCAGGCAGGCCGCCGCCAGCAGCGCGACCCACCAGGCCTGGCTGCCACTGTGCAACCCCAGCAGCCAGGACATCGAGGCCAGCAGGGCTGGCAGGAGCAGCAGCAGCACTGTCTTGGCGCCGCCATAGACCCACAGGGCATGGCGCGAGCGCCATCCGGCCTGCAGCAGTTGCAGACCCAGCGGGCTGCCCGCCGCAGGCAAGGGCACCTGCTCGCCCTCCTGGCGTGCAGCGGGCGCGTCGGCCAGGCTCCAGCGGCTCAGCCAGCCCAGGGTGCGCAGCACCTGCGGCGGCAGACGTTCTGGCCAGCGGGCGGGGTGACGGGCACGTGGCTCGCCTCCCCCCGACAGGCGCTTGACGCCGGCATCGGGCCACAGGCGCTCGAGCACGGTCCAGGCCGCAGCACTGGCAGCGGCAAACACCAGCGCGCCCAGCAAAACCATCCATATGGTCATGGGAGTCTCCAGGTTCAGGGTTGCACGCGCGCCATCTGCCACATCCACAGCGTCCCCAGCACCATCAGTGCCAACGCCATAAGGAGCAGCCGCTGCCCCAGCGGATCGGTCCACAGCTGCGACATGAAGGACGGGTTGAGTGTGGTCAGCAGACCGGCCAGTACAAAAGGCAGCAAGGTCAGGACCACTGCCGAGATGCGGCCCTCGGCCGAGAGCACCCGCACCGCGCCCCGCAGTTTCTGCCGTTCGCGGATGAGGGCCGCGGTCTGGTGCAGCAGTTCGGCCAGATTGCCGCCGGTCTCGCTCTGGATGCGTACCGCGATGACAAAGATGCGCACATCCTGCCCGGCGACCCGCTCCGCCCAGCGACCCAGCGCCTCGTTGGCGCTCTCGCCGTACTGGATCTCGCTGAAGACCGCGCGCAATTCGCTGCCCATGGGCGAGGGGCTTTCCTCGGCGGCTATCTGCAGCGCACTGCTGAAGGCATGGCCCGCCTGCATCGAGCGGCCAATCAGGGACAGGGCATCGGGCAGCTGCTGCTCGAGCTGTCTTGCGCGGTGCTGGCGTCGCCACGCCAGCGTGGCTTGCACCGCCGTCATGGCGGCCAGGGCGGCCAGGCAGGCGGCCATCCAGGGCAGGCCCGGCAGGGTCAGCAGCACCAGCGTGCCCAGGCCCAGTGCCAGGCTGCCCAGCAGCGCCTGTGCCGTGCTGACGGGCCAACCCGTCTGCCGCAGGAAGCGGTCATAACTGGCGATGCCAGGCAGGCGGGCCAGCCACCGTGCCAGCCAGGGGCTGGCACTCAGCCAGCGCGTGTCCACCTGCAGGCGCTGGCTGCGGCGGGTGTCGTGGCCAGCTTGCCATCTCGGCAAGCGTTGTGCGCTGCGTTGCTGCTGGCGTGCTTGCCACCATTGGGCCAGCGCACCCATGACCAGCATCAGCGCGAGCAGGCCGAGTGTGAAAAACCCCCAGAAACGGACATCCATCATGTTCATGTCAGGCTCCAGCTGGCCGGCTCAAACAGGCCATCGGGCAAGGCGATGCCGCGCGCATCCAGACGCTGGGCAAAGCGGGGCCGGATGCCGGTAGCGACAAAGCGCCCCTGCACGCGTCCCTGCGCATCGACTCCGGTCTGCTCGAAGCGGAAGACTTCCTGCATGCTGACCACATCGCCTTCGGTCCCGGTGATCTCCTGCAGACTGACCACCTTGCGCTGGCCATCGGAGAGGCGCGAGACCTGGATCACCACCGTCAGGGCCGAGCCGATCTGCTGGCGCATGGCGCGGGTGTCGAGTTGCAGACCGCCCATGCCCAACATGTGTTCCAGCCGGGTCAGGGCATCGCGTGGCGAGTTCGCATGCAATGTCGTCATCGAGCCATCGTGGCCGGTGTTCATGGCCTGCAGCATGTCCAGTACCTCGGCGCCCCGTACCTCGCCCAGGATGATGCGGTCGGGTCGCATGCGCAGGCTGTTGCGCAGCAGCGCACGCTGCGAGACCTCGCCCTCGCCTTCGATATTGGGGGGGCGCGATTCCAGACGCACCACATGGGGTTGCTGCAGCTGCAGTTCGGCCGCATCCTCGATGGTGATGATCCGCTCGTTGGCCGGAATGTGCGCCGACATGGCGTTGAGCAGCGTGGTCTTGCCGCTGCCGGTGCCACCCGAGACCAGCACGTTCAGCCGCGCCTGCACCAGTGCCCCGATCAGCGCCGCCATGGCCGCAGGCAGGGCCTGCAGGCGCACCAGTTCCTGCAGGGTCATGGCCTCGCTGCCGAAGCGGCGGATCGACAGCGAGGGGCCATCGATGGCCAGCGGCGGGATCACCGCGTTCACCCGCGAGCCATCGGGCAGGCGGGCGTCGACCATGGGGCTCATCTCGTCGATGCGTCGGCCTACCCGCGAGACGATGCGGTCAATCACGCGGCGCAGATGGGCATCGTCGTCAAAACACACCGTGCTGCGCTCGAGCCGGCCGCGCCGCTCGATCCAGGTCTGGTGCGGGCCGTTGACCAGGATGTCCGAGATGCCTGGATCGGCCAGCAGCGGCTCGAGTGGACCCAGGCCCAGCATTTCGTGCTGGATGCCCTGGATCACCTGGCGGCGTTCGCTGTCGTTGAGAGCGATCTTGAGCTCGTCCATGAGCTGGCCCGCCAGCCACTGGAGCTCGGCACGCAAGGCTTCGGGCGACATTCTTTCGAGCTGCTGGAGGTCCAGCCGGGCCAGCATTTCACGGTGGATGCGTGTGCGCACCGGCTCGAGCGCACTGCCAGCAGCCACAGGGGCAACAAGGGTCTCTTGGATCACGGGGGCACTCCGGTCAGGCAGGGGTGGGGTGAGCGGACTTGCCCAGCCAGCGGCCCAGCCAGCCTGGTTTGTCGGGCATGGGCAATTGCAGGGCCTGGCTGGCCAGCTGGCGCAGGTCGCGCAGCACCGGACTGCCCGGGGCGTGCGCGTGCAAGGGCAGACCAAGGTGCACGCAGCCTTGCAGGGCAGACGGGTCATTGGCCACCCGGTAGGCGATCGGGCAGGGCATGGCCCTGGCGATGGCCTGGGCATCGAGACGGGCGCTTTCGCCTTCGCGGTTGAGCAGACCCTGCAAATGCTGCGGGCCCACCCCGTTGTCCTGCAGGACACGGATCAGGCGCTGGGCGTTGCGCACATCGGGCACCCGGTGGCGCAGCACGATGAAGACGGTGTCGGCCAGCTGCAGGGCCTGCAGTGTGAGCGCGTCGAGCTGCCGCGGCAGATCCAGCACGACCACCTGCTGGTGCTGGCGCGCCAGCGTGAGCACACGGGCCAGTGCCTGCGGGCCCATGGCCCGGGTCAGGCTGGGCAGGGCCGGACTGGCCAGCAATTGCAGACGCGGATGGACCGGGTGCAGGCTGCTGCGCAGCAGTTGCCAGTCCAGCCGCTCGCCTTGCCGCAGCAGCTGGTCGATGCTGTGCTGGGCCTGGCCGCCACCCAGATAGAAGGAGGCGTCGCCGTAGGCCAGGTCGAGGTCGGCCAGCACCGTGTCGCGGTCGAATTCGGTGGCCAGCAGCCAGGCCAGGTTGCTCGCCAGCTGGGTGCTGCCGTTGCCCCCCTTGCTGGAGATGAAGGCCAGCATCGGCGCGAGTGTCGCGGCAGGCGCCGGGGTCGGTCCGCCCTGGGGTGCCAGGCGCTGCAGCGTGCGCACCAGATCGGCCGGCTCCGGCGGCGAGTCCAGCACCTCGCGCACACCGCAGCGCATGGCCTGCAGCAGCAGGGCTTCGTGCCGCCGGGCCGACAGCAGCAGCACCTGCAGGCCACTGTGTTGGCGGGCGAGCTCGCCCAGCCAGTCCAGCGGGCTGCTGTCTTGCCCTTCGCCTAGATCCAGCACCAGACTGGCCTGCGGCTGCCGCAGCAATGCCGCTTCCAAGGCGGCCGCATCGGCCACCTGTTCGATCTCGTCGCTGCGCCAGCCCGCCGCCTGCAGCGTGCCCTGGATCAGCTGCAGGTGCAGGGCGTTGCTGCCCATCAGGTACACAGGCATGCGGACTCCTCAGCGCGGCAGGTTGGACGGGCTGCCGGACGCTGTGCCGGCCTGCAGGTTGAGCACATTGACCGGTGCGGGCGGCCGTTGGTAGGACTGCTGATAGCGTTCCACACCGTGCACCGCGATCACGCCATCGGTCTGTTGCGCTGCACGCGCGGCGGGCGCAGGCAAGCTCTGCTGCTGCACCGCCAGGCGCACACTTTGGCCCAGCGACTGCTCCAGTGCGGTGGGTGTGCTGCTGCAACCGGCCAGGGCTGCCAGCAGCAGTCCGGCGGCGATCGACAGACGATGCAGCCGTGCAGGGGGGTGTTGTGTGGTCATGTGGAACTCCGATCAGGGTTGGCTGCGGTGAGCTGGTGGGGCCGGCTCGCCGGCTGGTGCGGCTGGTGCGGCAGGGCGCCCTTCGAGGCGACCTTCGAGGAAGATTTCGCTGCGGCTGGGCGGTACAAAGCCCTCGGTCGGCAGTTTGGGCAGGCCGTTCACCGGCCGTGCCAGGTGCGGCGTGACCACGAACAGCAGCTCGGATTTCTGCGTCTGGAATGAGGTGCTGCGAAACAGCGCCCCCAGGATCGGCACCTCCCCAAGCACCGGGAAAGCCTTGATGGCTTCGGTCACATTGCTCTTGATCAGACCGCCAATCACAAAGCTCTCGCCATCGCGCAGTTGCACCGTGGTCGAGGCACGCCGCGTGGTGATGGCCGGCAGCAGGCTGGTGACGTTGTTGGCACCGCGGATCAGGGTGCCTTGCTGCGAGAGCTCGGACACCTCGGGCGTGACCCGCAGGTTGATCAGGCCGTCCTCGAGGACCGTGGGCAGAAAGCGCAGCCCCACACCGAACTCCTTTTCTTCCAGGGTGATGGTGGTGGCGCCCGAACTGCTGGTCTGTGGCACCGGGATGTAGATGCGGCCACCGGCCAGGAAAGACCCCTCCTGGCCATGGATGGCGGTGATGGTCGGTTCGGCCAGGATCTTGACCAGGTCCTTGTCGGCACGTGCGGTGAGGCTGCCGTCGGTGCGTGCCGTGCCGCTGGTGCCCTGCAGCAAACCGCCAGGACTCTGGCTGTTGCCGGTGCCAACGGCAGTGCTGACCAGCCGGGTCAGCAGCCGGAGCGTCGAGTCGCCGGCTACCCGGGTCACGCTCAGGTCGACACCGAGCTCGTCGAGCAGGTTGCGCGAGATTTCGGCCACCTTGACCTCGAGCATCACCTGCTGGGCACTGCCCACC
>JACCDX011418839.1_pt1 | contig 28389 bp, 29 predicted proteins | sample 7449681 | NCBI WGS metagenome assembly JACCDX01 (sample SAMN15323450, study PRJNA562643) | freshwater metagenome | isolation source: river surface water | place: USA:Blue River Watershed | collected 2017-08-18
CGCGAACTCGACCTGTTCCACATCGACGACCACGCGCCCGGCCTGGTGTTCTGGCACCCCAAGGGCTGGACCGTGTGGCAGCGTGTGGAGCAGTACATGCGGCGCGTCTACCGCGACAACGGCTACCTGGAAGTCAAAGGCCCGCAGATCATCGACAAGAGCCTGTGGGAAAAGACCGGTCACTGGGACAAGTACCGCGAGAACATGTTCACCACCGAGTCGGAAAAGCGCGATTACGCTTTGAAGCCGATGAACTGTCCGGGCCACATCCTGATCTTCAAGCAGGGCATCAAGAGCTACCGCGACCTGCCGCTGCGCTACGGCGAGTTTGGCCAGTGCCACCGCAACGAGCCCTCGGGTGGCCTGCACGGCATCATGCGTGTGCGCGGCTTCACGCAGGACGACGGCCACATCTTCTGCACCGAAGACCAGATCCTGCCCGAGTGCGACACCTTTACCAAGGTGCTCAAAAAGGTCTATGCCGATTTCGGTTTCACCGACATCCTCTACAAGGTCTCGACCCGTCCGGCCGCCCGCATCGGCTCGGACGAGTTGTGGGACAAGGCCGAAAAGGCCCTGATGGACAGCCTGCGCCATTCGGGCTGCGAATTCGTGATTTCCGAGGGCGACGGCGCCTTTTACGGCCCCAAGATCGAGTACACGCTCAAGGATGCGATCGGCCGCGAGTGGCAATGCGGCACGATCCAGGTGGACTTCAACCTGTCCGAGCGCCTGGACGCCGAATACACGGCCGAAGATGGCAGCCGCCAGCGCCCCGTGATCCTGCACCGCGCCATCGTGGGCAGCCTGGAGCGTTTCATCGGCATCCTGGTCGAGCAGCATGCCGGCGCCTTGCCGACCTGGCTCGCCCCTGTGCAGGTGTCGGTGCTCAACATCACCGATGCGCAGGCCGATTACTGTCGCGAAATCGCCGAAAAAATCCAAAAATCACTGCCAAATCAAGACCTTAGGGTCGATGTGGACCTGCGCAACGAGAAAATAACGTATAAAATACGCGAGCATTCCATGCAAAAGCCGCCCTATATCCTTGTCGCTGGCGATAAAGAGAAGGCGGCAGGTACCGTTGCGGTGCGCGCCCGAGGCAACAAAGACCTCGGTGTGATGTCCCTCGAAGCGTTCATCGAGCGCCTCGCTGCGGACGTCGCTTCCAAAGCCTGAAGGTGTCTTCACCCCAAGCTTGGCCTGCGGGCACAAGGCGGAGTGGCTGCTGCATGCAGCTTGTTTGTTGAAGGATTGAGACCATCGCTACCGAATTTCGTGACCGTCGCCAACGCGAGGAGCGCAAACACCGCCTGAACCGTGAAATCACGGCCCCCGAGATCCGTGTCTCGGGCCCCGACAACGAGCCCATGGGCATCATGTCGCTGGCTGAAGCGCTGCGCATGGCGGGTGAACTCGATGTCGACCTTGTGGAAATCGCCGCCACCGCCAGCCCGCCCGTGTGCCGGCTGATGGATTACGGCAAGTTCAAGTACCAGGAGCAAAAGCGCGCTGCCGAAGCCAAGGCCAAGCAGACTGTGATCGACATCAAGGAAGTCAAATTCCGCCCGGGCACCGACGACGGTGACTACAACATCAAGATGCGCAACATCCGCCGTTTCCTGGCCGATGGTGACAAATGCAAGATCACGCTGCGCTTTCGTGGCCGCGAGATCACGCACCAGGAGCTGGGCATGGCCCTGCTGCAGCGCATCCGCGATGAGCTGGCCGATTCGATCGTGGTGGAGCAGTTCCCCAAGCTCGAAGGCCGCCAGATGATCATGATGATCGCGCCGGGCAAGAAAAAGCCGGGCGGCGCCAAAGAGGCTGCGCCGCAGGCGGCGCCAGCCGAGCAAGGCTGACAAGAGGAGTTTGGCCGCCTTTCGGGGCGACCGATCCCGCAGACGGTCAAAGGTCTGCGGTTTTAAAAGTGACTCGGGGTCAACAAGGCTGCAAATTCTTTGCAGACACCTCACGAGCACAAACAAAGGAGCATGGAAATGCGCAAGATGAAGACCAAGAGCAGCGCGAAAAAGCGCTTCCGTGTTCGTCCCGGTGGGACCGTCAAGCGCGGTCAAGCCTTCAAGCGTCACATCCTGACCAAGAAGACCACCAAGAACAAACGCCACCTGCGCGGTGCAGTGGCTGTGCATGAGACCAATATGGGTCACATGGCGCAGATGCTGCCGATGGCTGGCCTGTAATTCACTGACGAACAAGGAGAACTCATATGCCTCGCGTCAAACGTGGTGTCACGGCCCGTGCCCGTCACAAGAAAGTCCTGGCCCTGGCCAAAGGTTTCCGCGGTCGCCGCGGCAACGTCTTCCGCATCGCCAAACAGGCGGTGATGAAGGCCGGTCAGTACGCCTACCGTGATCGCCGTACCAAGAAGCGTGTCTTCCGTCAGCTGTGGATCGCCCGTATCAACGCCGCCGCGCGTGAATTGGGCATGACCTACAGCCAGTTCGCCAATGGCCTCAAAAAGGCCGCCATCGAAATCGACCGCAAGGTGCTGGCGGACATCGCCGTGCACGACAAGGCCGCTTTTGCTGGCATCGTTGCTCAGGTCAAGGCCAAGCTGGCCGCCGCTTGATGCAACAGGCGACGCAGGCCTTCGGGCCTGTGGCGCGCTTGTCAAAGGGGTTGGGGCTTGCAAAGGCTTCAATCCCTTTTTTATTGAATCTTTCCGACACCGCACGCACATGAACGAGTTGGACTCCCTGGTTGAATCGGCGCGCCAAAGCTTCGCGCAAGCCGCAAACCCCGTGGACCTCGAAAACGCCAAGGCCCAGTACCTGGGCAAGGCCGGCCGCATCACCGAGCTCATGAAGGGCATGGCTGCCCTCAGTGTCGACGACAAGAAAACCCGTGGCGCCGCCATCAACCAGGCCAAGCAAGCGATCGAGGCGGCCCTGACCGAGCGCCGCCAGGCGCTGGCGGATGCCGAACTGCAGGCCCAGCTCAAGGCCGAGGCGCTCGACGTGAGTCTGCCCGGTCGCCGCGGCGCGGTGGGTGGCCTGCACCCGGTCTCGCTGACGCTCGAGCGCATCGAGCAGATTTTTGGTTCGCAGGGCTTTGAAGTGGCGCAGGGTCCCGAGATCGAGACCGACTGGTTCAACTTCACCGCGCTCAACACGCCCGAAGACCATCCGGCGCGCTCCATGCACGACACCTTCTACGTCGAAGGCGGTCACCTGCTGCGCACCCACACCAGCCCCATGCAAATCCGCCATGCGGTGCAGCACGTCAAACGCTACCGCGCCCAGCTGGACGCCGGCCAAGGCATGCCCGAGATCCGCGTGATCGCGCCGGGCCGCACCTACCGCGTCGACAGCGACGCCACCCATTCGCCCATGTTCCACCAGTGCGAAGGCCTGTGGATCGGCGAGAACGTGAGCTTCAAAGACCTCAAGGTCGTGTTCACCGATTTCTGCCGCACCTTCTTCGAAAGCGAAGACCTGGTGCTGCGCTTTCGCCCCAGCTTCTTTCCCTTCACCGAGCCCAGCGCCGAGATCGACATCCAGTTCCAGACCGGACCGCTGGCCGGCCGCTGGCTCGAGGTCGCAGGTTCGGGCCAGGTGCACCCGAACGTGGTCCGCAACATGGGGCTGGACCCCGAGCGCTTCATCGGCTTTGCCTTCGGCATGGGCCCGGACCGCCTGACCATGCTGCGCTATGGCGTCAACGACCTGCGCCTGTTCTTCGATGGCGACATCCGCTTCCTGAGCCAGTTCCAGTAATTCCCGTTCCAGCCATTCCCGAGAGCGAGACATGCAATTTCCCGAATCCTGGTTGCGCGAATTCTGCAACCCGCCCCTGAGCACCCAGCAGCTGGCCGACACGCTGACCATGGCCGGCCTGGAGGTCGAAGCGCTGCAGCCGGTGGCGCCGCCGTTCACCCGGATCGTCGTCGGTGAAGTCAAGGAGGCGGTGCAACACCCCAACGCCGACCGCCTGCGCGTGTGCCAGGTCGACGTGGGGCAGGGCAAGCTGCTGAGCATCGTTTGCGGCGCGCCCAATGCGCGCGTCGGCATTCGCGTGCCCTGCGCCCTGGTGGGCGCCGAGCTGCCGCCGGGCGAGGACGGCAAGCCTTTCGTGATCAAGGTCGGCAAGCTGCGCGGCGTCGAAAGCCAGGGCATGCTCTGCTCGGCCAAGGAGCTGCAGATCGCCGATGACCACGGTGGCTTGCTCGAGCTGGCGCCCGATGCGCCGCTGGGCCAGGACATCCGCCAGCACCTCCAGCTCGATGACACCCTGTTCACCCTCAAGCTCACGCCCAACCTCGCGCACTGCCTGAGCGTTTACGGCATCGCGCGTGAAGTCTCGGCCCTGACCGGTGCGCCGCTGCTGGCGCCGGCCTTCCCTGCGGTGCCCACGCAGATCGCCGATATCCTGGCGGTCAAGGTGCTGGCCACCGAGCTGTGCGGTCGCTTCAGCGGCCGTGTGCTCAAGGGGGTCAACACCCAGGCGAAAACGCCGCAGTGGATGGTCGATCGCCTGGCGCGCTGCGGCCAGCGCAGCGTGAGCCCGCTGGTGGACATCTCCAACTACGTGATGTTCGAGTTCGGCCGTCCTTCGCACATTTTTGACCTCGACAAGATCCACGGCGGCCTGCAGGTGCGCTGGGGCCAGCCGGGTGAGCAGCTCAAGCTGCTCAACGGCAACACCGTGACGGTGGACGAGAAGGTCGGCGTGATCGCCGACGGCCAGCAGGTCGAATCGCTGGCCGGCATCATGGGCGGCGACGCCACCGCCGTTTCGGACGACACCCAAAACATTTATATCGAGGCCGCGTTCTGGTGGCCCAGCGCGATTGCCGGTCGCTCGCGCCGCTACAACTTCTCCACCGACGCGGGTCACCGCTTCGAGCGCGGCGTGGACCCGCAGCAGACGGTGGAGCACATCGAGCGCATCACGCGGCTGGTGCTCGACATTTGCGGCACACCCGACACGAAGGTGGGCCCGATTGACGACCAGACCCTGAACCTGCCCGCGGCCAAGCCGGTGACCTTGCGGGTGGCGCGTGCCAACAAGGTCATCGGCATGCCGCTCACGCAAGCGCAATGCGCGAACGCCCTGCGCGGCCTGGGCCTGCAGGTCACGGAAGGCGAGGGCACGGTGACGGTGACACCGCCGAGCTTCCGCTTCGACCTGCAGATCGAGGAAGACCTGATCGAGGAAGTCGCGCGCATGGTCGGCTACAACAGCCTGCCGACCACGCCGCCGCTGGCGCCGATCACCGCCAAGATCCAGCCTGAGAACACGCGCAGCCCCTTCGCCGTGCGCCGCCAGCTGGCGGGCCTCGGGTACCAGGAAACCATCAATTTCAGCTTCGTCGAGGACAGCTGGGAGCGTGATCTCGCCGGCAACGCCGAGCCGATCCGTCTGCTCAACCCGATCGCCAGCCAGATGAGCGTGATGCGCTCGAGCCTGATCGGCTCGCTCTTGCAGGGGGTCAAGTTCAACGCCGACCGCAAGGCCGAGCGCGTGCGCCTGTTCGAGCTCGGCCGCGTGTTCAAACGCGATGCCAACGTCCAGGGCAGCGACAGCACGGTCGAAGGCTTTGACCAACCCATGCGCGTGGCCGGCATGGCCTGGGGGCCCGAGCAGCCGCTGGGCTGGCAGGGCAAGGCGCGTGTGGTGGACTTTTTTGATGTGAAGGGCGACGTCGAGGCGCTGCTCGCGCCGCGCAAGGCCACCTTCGTGGCCGCCGAGCACCCGGCGCTGCACCCCGGCCGCTCGGCCCAGGTGCTGCTGGACGGCGTGGCCATTGGCCATGTGGGCGAGTTGCACCCACGCTGGCGCCAGGCCTGGGACTTGCCGAGCGCGCCCGTGGTGTTCGAGCTCGCGCTCGATGCGGTGCTGGCGCGCGTGGTGCCCATCGCCCAGGGCGTGGCCAAGCAGCAACCGGTCGAGCGCGACCTCGCGCTCATCGTGGCCGAGGCCGTGACGCACCAGCAACTGATGCAAGCCATCCATGCCGCGCCGACCGAAGGCCTGCTGCAGCACGCGGTGCTGTTTGACATCTACCGGCCCAAGGCCGATGCTGTGGGCAGCGCGCTGGCCCCAGGCGAAAAGAGCCTGGCCGTGCGCCTGACCCTGGGCAGCGCCGAGGCCACGCTGAACGATGCCCAGATCGACGCCGCCTTGCAGGCGATCATCGCCCACCTGGCCCAACAACTGGGCGCACGCCTGCGGGCCTGAGGACCGGACCATGGAAATCTCGGTGGAAAGCCTCGAAACCCCGGCCTTGACCAAGGCCCACCTGGCCGAATTGCTGTTCGAGCAGATCGGCCTGAACAAGCGCGAATCCAAGGACATGGTCGATGCCTTCTTCGACCTGATGGTCGACAGCCTGATCCGCGGTGAGGACGTCAAGATCTCGGGCTTTGGCAATTTCCAGATCCGCACCAAGGCCGCGCGGCCCGGGCGCAACCCGCGCACCGGCGAGCTGATCCCGATCGAGGCGCGCCGTGTCGCCACCTTCCATGCGAGCCACAAGCTCAAGGACGCGATTCAGGGCCCGACCGAGGCGGGCAAGCCGGGTTCACCCTGAACCCCCATTGGGGAGTTGCCCATGCTGTTCAAGTTCAAATCCAAGGCCAGTGCCGACCTGATCATGCTGGAGGCCGATGGCCGGCGCCTGCTCAAGGCCATGATCGGTGACGACCCGGTTCAGGGCATCGTGCGCGCCGCAGACCTGCCTGCTGCCCTGGCCCGGCTGGAGGCGGCAGTGGCCGAAGACGAGGCTTTGCGCAAAGCCCGGGCCGAAGAACAGTCCCTCAAGTCCCCGCAGGACGAGGCGCCCGAGCCTGCCCTGCCGGCGATCCGCCTGGCCCAGCGCGCCCTTCCCATGCAGCAGATGGTCCGCCGCGCGATCGCCGAAGACGCCGACCTGCTCTGGGGCGTTTGATCAGCGCTGAAAAGGCGTGCCCGCCAGCTTGGCGCCGGCCTGCAGCTGGCGTTTGGCGAACCAGCCCTGGTTCATCTCCAGCACAAAGCGCACCGGCTGACGCGAGCAATGCGATTCGTCGCTTTGCGGTTTCATGTCCGCGAGGTTGATGAGGGTGCCATCGTCCGCGATGAAGGCCGCCGTCAGGGGGATCAAGGTGTTGCGCATCCAGAAGCACTGGGTTGCGGCTTGTTCAAACACAAACAGCATGCCCTCGTTGGCGGGCATCTCGCGCCGGAACATCAGACCGATCTGGCGCTCCTGCGGGGTTTGCGCGACCTGCACGTCCAGCAGGTGCATGCCGGCACTCAGTTTGATGCGCGGCAGGTGCAGCTGCGGGGTTTGCGCCTGCACGCCCCAGACGCTGGCGCACAGCAGCAGCAACAGGGCCCTGCGCCAGGACCCCCAGTGGCGCCAGGTGAAACGGGGAATCGACATGCCAACAGCCTCCAGTGCTCGGGCCCCGAGCATAACCGCAGCAGGGTCAGGGGCCTGCGCCTTCGGAGGGGGCCGCCGGCGTGCTGGCATGGCGGATGTTGAGCGCCAGCAGGCCCTTCGGTCCTTGCGACAACTCAAATTCAACCCGCGAGCCTTCCTTGAGGCTTTTGTAACCGTCCATCTGGATGGCTGAAAAATGCGCAAAGGCATCGGGGCCGCCATCGTCGGGCTGGATGAAGCCGAACCCCTTGGCGTCATTGAACCATTTGACCGTACCGCTGGGCATGGTTGTCTCCGTCTCGTTTTGCACCAATTTGAGGAGCCGTTGTTGAATTTGTCAATGTCAGGTTTTCCCCATGCACCGAAGGCCCAGGGGTCTCTTCTGACGCGCCCGCCGGGGGTGGCGGGCGCCTATAGAATGAATCCATGGCAACGAAAAAACCTGCTGCACCCACGCTGCCCCCGGATTTGACAAAAACAACAGACGGCGGCGACGCCGTCGTGCTCGAACGCCGCGCCCAGCGCATCCAGCCACCCCAGATGTACCAGGTCGTCATGCTCAACGACGATTTCACGCCGATGGAGTTTGTGGTGGTGGTGCTGCAGGAGTTCTTCAGCAAGGACCGCGAAGCGGCCACGCAAATCATGCTCAAGATCCACCTGGACGGCAAAGGCGTCTGCGGGGTCTACAGCAAGGATGTGGCCCACACCAAGGTCGACCAGGTGCTGGACGCGGCGCGCCAGGCCGGCCACCCCTTGCAATGTGCCGCCGAGCCCATTGAATAAAGTGCGCGCGGTGCCACCTGTATCCCACGTTTCAACCACAGCAAGGCAAAAGGAAATCACATGATTGCCCAAGAACTGGAAGTCAGCCTGCACATGGCCTTCGTCGAGGCGCGCCAGCAGCGCCACGAGTTCATCACGGTGGAGCACCTGCTTCTGGCCCTGCTGGACAACCCCAGCGCCGCCGAGGTGCTGCGCGCCTGCTCGGCCAATATCGATGACCTGCGCACGGCCCTGAGCAATTTCATCAAGGACAACACGCCGCAGGTGGGGGGCACCGAAGAGGTCGACACCCAGCCCACCCTGGGTTTCCAGCGCGTGATCCAGCGCGCCATCATGCATGTGCAGTCCACCGGCAACGGCAAAAAAGAAGTGACCGGCGCCAACGTGCTGGTCGCCATTTTTGGCGAAAAGGATTCGCACGCCGTGTACTACCTGCACCAGCAGGGCATCACGCGCCTGGACGTGGTCAACTTCATTGCCCACGGCATCCGCAAGAGCGACCCGCCCGAGCCCAGCAAGTCCGCCGAGAACCCCGCCAGCGAAGGCGAGGAGTCCGGCGGCAATGGCGGCGAGCGCAGCGAGAAAGCCTCGCCGCTGGAGCAGTACACCAACAACCTCAACCAGGCGGCCAAGGACGGCAAGATCGATCCGCTGATCGGCCGCGAATACGAGGTCGAGCGCACCATCCAGATCCTGTGCCGCCGCCGCAAGAACAACCCGCTGCTGGTGGGTGAGGCCGGCGTGGGCAAGACGGCGATTGCCGAAGGCCTGGCCTGGCGCATCACCCAGGGCACGGTGCCCGAGATCCTGGCCGAGGCCCAGGTGTACTCGCTGGACATGGGCGCGCTGCTGGCCGGCACCAAGTACCGTGGCGATTTCGAACAGCGCCTCAAGGGCGTGCTCAAGTCGCTCAAGGACAAGCCGCACGCGATTTTGTTCATCGACGAGATCCACACCCTGATCGGCGCGGGCGCCGCTTCGGGCGGCACGCTCGATGCGTCCAACCTGCTCAAGCCGGCCCTCTCGAGCGGCCAGCTCAAGTGCATCGGCGCGACCACCTTCACCGAGTACCGTGGCATCTTTGAAAAAGACGCCGCGCTCAGCCGCCGCTTCCAGAAGGTCGATGTGGTGGAGCCCACGGTGGCCGAGACGGTGGAGATCCTCAAGGGGCTCAAGAGCCGTTTCGAGGAGCACCACAACGTGAAGTACGCCAACGCCGCGCTGCAGGCCGCGGCCGAACTGTCGGCCAAGTTCATCAACGACCGCCAGCTGCCCGACAAGGCCATCGACGTGATCGACGAGGCGGGGGCCGCGCAACGCATCCTGGCCGCGTCCAAGCGCAAGAAAACCATCGGCAAAAGCGACATCGAGGACATCGTGGCCAAGATCGCGCGCATCCCGCCGGCCAATGTGTCCAACGACGACCGCAGCAAGCTGCAAAACATCGAGCGCGACCTCAAGGCCGTGGTGTTCGGTCAGGACAAGGCGCTGGAGGTGCTGTCCTCGGCCGTCAAGATGGCCCGCTCGGGCCTGGGCAAGCAGGACAAGCCCATCGGCGCCTTCCTGTTCTCGGGCCCCACGGGTGTGGGCAAGACCGAGGCGGCCAAGCAGCTGGCCTACATCATGGGCATCGAGCTGATCCGCTTTGACATGTCCGAGTACATGGAACGCCACGCGGTCAGCCGCCTGATCGGCGCGCCTCCGGGCTATGTGGGCTTTGACCAGGGCGGCTTGCTGACCGAGGCCGTGACCAAGAAGCCGCACTGCGTGCTGCTGCTCGACGAGATCGAGAAGGCGCACCCGGACATCTTCAACGTGTTGCTGCAGGTCATGGACCACGGCACGCTGACCGACAACAACGGGCGCAAGGCTGACTTCCGCAATGTGATCATCGTCATGACCACCAACGCGGGGGCCGAGACCATGAACAAAGCGACGATTGGCTTCACCAACCCGCGTCAGGCGGGCGACGAGATGGGCGACATCAAGCGCCTGTTCACGCCCGAGTTCCGCAACCGTCTGGATGCGATCGTGAGCTTCAAGCCGCTCGACGAGCAGATCATCCTGCGCGTGGTCGACAAGTTCCTGCTGCAGCTCGAGCAGCAGCTGGGCGAGAAAAAAGTGGAGGTCACCTTCACCGACACGCTGCGCAAGCACCTGGCCAAGAAGGGCTTCGATCCGCTGATGGGTGCGCGCCCGATGCAGCGCCTGATCCAGGACACCATCCGCAAGGCCCTGGCCGACGAGCTGCTGTTCGGTCGACTGACCGAGGGTGGCCGCCTGACGGTGGACCTCGACGACAAGGGCGAGGTGTTGCTGGACATCACGCCGTTGCCCAAGAAGGAAGGCAAGGGCGCCCGTCCCGAGCCCGAAGAGGCCACGGCCGACTGAGGCCCGAGCGCCCAAGGCCGCGGCGTCTTCAAGCAAAGCCCTTGCCGCCCTGTGCGGCAAGGGCTTTTTTGCGGGCGGGCGTACCGGCCGCTTCAGGCAAACCAGCGCAGAAAGGCCGCGGCCGACAAAGCCATGGCCGCCAGCACGATCAGCCAGTTCCAGACCACCGCTTGTCGGGGCTCGGACCAGCCCGGGGTGCATTTCAGATAGAGCGCGGTCAGGGTGAAGCCCAGCACCACGCAGGCCATCTTGATCAGCAGGGCGGCCAGCGCCACCTGGGAGATGTCGGGCAACTGGCCATGCAGTCCCATGCTCAAGGCGCCGAAGATGGTGCCGCTCAGGCCCTGCACCACCCAGCCCGCCAGCACCCACCAGGCGAAGCGGCGCCGCACGGCGGCCTCTTGCGGCAGCGGCCAGCGCGCCAGGATGGCGCCGCCCGCCACCGTCATGGCGCCGAAGTTGTGCACCACCTGGTTGAGGGCATACAGCAGGTCCTGCGGCACGGTGGCCTCGTTCATTTCACCATCACTTTGCGGCAGTCCTCCATGCCCGTGAGCACATGGGCCTTGGTGACGGCTTTCACGCACAGCTCATGGCTGCCGGCTGGCAGCGCTCTGACCATGTGCGTGCCCATGGCTTCGCGGATGATCGCGCTTTGCCGGCCATCGACATAGAGGTGGATGTGGTCGACCATGGTGCCCTGCACCACCTCGAAGGCCAGCGCCACCGGCCGGTGGCTCTCCAACATGGCCCCCTCGGCGGGCGAAACCACCTTCACCGAACCGGTCTGTGCGCAGGCTGCGGCCGCCATGCCGAGCGTGGCGAGCAGCAGGCCCGTTTTGAGCAGCGTTCTCATGTGTTTCTCCTTGCTGTGACGTTGACGAGCGGACCGAAAGCCCATCGGCCATGACCGATGCCAGCCCGTGGCATCGATTGCAATGCAAGCCCGGAGGTCCAACAGTCAGGGGATTCACAGTCGGGCGCGGGGCTTTCGTGCCCCGCGAGACCCAGCGCACGCCCAAGGCCGTGGTCAGCGGCCGGCCGCCATGGGCCTCAGCCGCGCCGCTTGCTGCCGCCCAGCAGGCTGCCCAGCACACCGCGCACGATCTCCCGCCCGATGGCCGAGCCGGCGGTGCGCACCGCGCTTTTGACCACCATTTGTGCGATGCCGTCGCGCTGGCCGCCGCGCGGGCCGGTGCTGCCCAGCAGCAGGTCGGACACGGCGCCCATGAGCCCGCCCTGGCCGGGCTCGGCGCTGGCGTTGCCCTGGGCATGGGCGGTGATGTTGGCCTTGAGCACCTCGTAGGCGGATTCGCGGTCCACCGCCTGCTCGTAGACGCCCGCCACCAGCGAGTTCTGCATCAGCACCTGGCGCTGCGCCGCGCTGATCGGCCCGATCTGGCTGCCTGGCGGCAGCACGAACACGCGCTCGGTCTCGCAGGGCCGGCCTTTGGCGTCCAGCAGGCTCACCAGGGCTTCGCCCACGCCGAGTTCGGTGATGGCGGCGGCGATGTCCAGTCCGGCCTTGGGCCGCATGGTCTGGGCCGTGGCCTGCACGGCCTTCTGGTCGCGTGGGGTGAAGGCGCGCAGCGCGTGCTGCACACGGTTGCCCAGCTGGCCCAGCACGCTGTCGGGGATGTCCAGCGGGTTTTGGGTGACAAAGTAGACGCCCACCCCCTTGGAGCGCACCAGGCGCACCACCAGTTCGATGCGCTCGACCAGGGCGGCTGGCGCGTCCTTGAACAGCAGGTGGGCTTCGTCAAAGAAGAACACCAGCTTGGGTTTTTCGGGGTCGCCGATCTCGGGCAGCTGCTCAAAGAGCTCGGACAGCATCCACAGCAAGAAGGTGGCGTACAGGCGCGGCGCGTTCATCAGCTGGTCGGCCGCCAGGATGTTGACCACGCCCAGGCCGCGGGCGTCGGTCTGCATGAAGTCCTGGATATTGAGCATGGGCTCGCCAAAGAAGCGGTCGCCGCCTTGCTCTTCGATCTGCAGCAGACCGCGCTGGATGGCGCCGATGCTGGCGGCGCTGATGTTGCCGTATTCGGTGGTGAACTGGCGAGCGTTGTCGCCCACATGCTGCAGCATGGCCCGCAGGTCCTTCATGTCGAGCAGCAGCAGGTGGTTGTCGTCGGCGATTTTGAAGACCAGGCTCAGCACCCCCGCCTGGGTGTCGTTGAGGCCGAGCATGCGCGACAGCAGCAGCGGGCCCATGTCGCTCACGGTGGCGCGCACCGGGTGGCCTTGCTGGCCAAACACGTCCCACAGCGTGGTGGGGCAGGCCAGGCTCTGGGGCAGATCGATGCCGCGCTCGGCCAGGACCTTGGACAGCTTGTCACCGATCTGGCCAGGCTGGCTGATGCCGGTCAGGTCGCCCTTGACGTCCGCCAGGAAGACCGGCACGCCGATGCGCGAGAAGTTTTCGGCCAGGGTTTGCAGCGTCACGGTCTTGCCGGTGCCGGTGGCGCCGGTGATCAGGCCGTGGCGGTTGGCCAGGCCGGGCAGCAGCTCACACTGGCTCTGGGCGTTGCGTGCAATCGGCATCGGATCGCTCATGTTTTCGGTCTCCCATGCATCCAAAAGTAAAATCCCGGGCAGATTACACCAAGCACAAGGATTTTCGATGGCCGGCCACAGCAAATGGGCAAACATTCAGCACCGCAAGGGGCGTCAGGACGAAAAGCGCGGCCGCGTCTGGACCCGCATCATCCGCGAGATCATGGTCGCGGCGCGCACCGGCGGCGGTGACCTTGCGGCCAACCCCCGCCTGCGTCTGGCGGTCGACAAGGCCAAGGCCGCCAACATGCCGGCCGACAACATCAAGCGCAACATCGACAAGGCCACCGGCAACCTTGAGGGCGTGAACTACGAGGAAATCCGCTACGAGGGCTACGGCATCGGCGGCGCGGCCATCATCGTCGACACCATGACCGACAACCGCGTGCGCACTGTGGCCGAGGTGCGCCACGCCTTTTCCAAGCACGGCGGTAACCTGGGCACCGAAGGCTCGGTGGCCTTCCAGTTCAAGAACGTGGGCCAGCTGATTTTCGCCCCGGGCACGAGCGAAGACCGGGTCATGGAAGTGGCCCTGGAAGCCGGCGCCGAAGATGTGATCGCCGACGAGGAGGGCGCCATCGAGGTGCTGACCGCGCCCGCCGATTTCGAGGCCGTGAAAAACGCGCTCGAAGCCGCCGGTCTGGTCCCCGAGATGGCCGAAGTCACCATGCGCTCCGAAAACACCATCGCGCTGGCCGGTGATGACGCGGCCAAGATGCAAAAGCTGCTCGACGTGCTGGAAGACCTGGACGATGTGCAAAACGTCTTCCACAACGCCGAAATCGAAGGCTGAGGACCGCGCATGAAAGTATTGGTGATTGGCGGCGGTGGCCGCGAACATGCCCTGGCCTGGAAATTGGCGCAGTCGCCCAAGGTGCAGCAGGTTTACGTGGCCCCGGGCAACGGGGGCACCGCGCGTGACAAAACGCTGGTCAATGTGCCCATTTCTGACGTGGTGCAGCTGCGCGAATGGGCGCAGGCCCAGCAGATCGGCTTGACCGTGGTCGGCCCCGAGGCGCCCCTGGCGGCGGGCGTGGTGGACGAGTTCCGCGCGCATGGCTTGCGCATTTTCGGCCCCAGCAAAGCGGCTGCCCAGCTCGAGAGTTCCAAGGCTTTTTCCAAGGCCTTCATGGCGCGCCACGCCATTCCCACCGCCGAGTTCGAGACTTTTTCTGACCCCGTTGCCGCCCACGCTTATGTGGACCGCAAGGGCGCCCCCATCGTGGTCAAGGCCGATGGCCTGGCCGCCGGCAAGGGCGTGGTGGTGGCCATGACGCTGGCCGAAGCGCACGAAGCGATTGACTTCATGCTGGTGGACAACACCCTGGGCGTGACGCACAACGCCGGTGGCGCGCGCGTGGTGATCGAGGAATTCCTGCAGGGCGAAGAAGCCAGCTTCATCGTGCTGTGCGACGGCAAGAACGTCACGGCCCTGGCCACCAGCCAGGACCACAAGCGCCTCTTGGATGGCGACGAAGGCCCCAACACCGGTGGCATGGGCGCGTATTCGCCCGCACCCGTCGTCACGGCCGATGTGCACGCGCGCGCCATGCGCGAGGTCATCCTGCCCACCATCCGTGGCATGGAAAAAGACGGCATCCCCTACACCGGTTTCCTTTATGCCGGCCTGATGATCGACGCGCAGGGCAAGCCCAAGACGCTCGAATTCAACTGCCGCATGGGCGACCCCGAGACGCAGCCGATCCTGATGCGCCTGAAGTCCGACCTGTTCGACGTCATGATGGCCGCCACCAGCGAAGGCCTGGACACGCTCGAGCTCGAGTGGGACCGCCGCGTGGCCCTGGGTGTGGTGCTGGCGGCCGCGGGCTACCCCATGAACCCGCGCAAGGGGGACGCCATCGCCGGCCTGCCGGCCGACAGCCTGGACGCCATGGTCTTCCACGCCGGCACCGTCGAAAAGGACGGGCAGATCCTGACTGCGGGCGGCCGCGTGCTGTGCGCCACGGTGCTGGCCGATTCGGTCAAGCAGGCCCAGCAAAAGGCCTACGAGCTCACGCAGGGCATCACCTTCGACGGCATGCAGTACCGCCGCGACATCGGCCACCGCGCCATCCGGCATTGAGCGGTTCGCGCATGGGGACCCCACATCCGGTGCAGTTCCGGGGCTCGCGGCTGGCGCGCTGGCTGCTGGCGCGCGCGGGCTGGCGCATCGCCTTCGAGGGCCTGCCCACGCTGCAGGGCGTGGCCGTGGTCTACCCGCACACCAGCAACTGGGATTTCATCGTCGGCATCCTGGCCAAATGGGCCATCGGCATCCCGGCGCATTTCTGGGGCAAGGACTCGCTGTTCAAGCTGCCGCTGTTTGGACGCTGGCTGCGCTGGGTGGGCGGCTTGCCGATCGACCGCAGCGCCGCGCGCGGCGCCGTCGGGCAGATGGTGGAGACTTTTGAGCGCCATGCGCGCGAAGGGCGCCTGCTCTGGCTGGGCCTGGCCCCCGAGGGCACGCGCAAGCACACCCCCGGCTGGCGCAGCGGCTTCTACCAGGTGGCCCAGGGGGCGGGCGTGCCGCTGGGCATCGTGCGGCTCGACTGGGGGCGGCGCGAATTGCGTTTTGTGGACTTCATGACCCTGAGCGGCGACGAAGCGGCCGATTACGCGCGGCTACAGGCCCTGTTTGCCGATGTCCGCGGCTACCATGCGGGGCAGGGCAGCCCCATCGTGCCCTGGCGGCCTTCCAAGGAATCCCGATGAACGACAAAATTGACCTGGCGCAGGTGCGCGACTACCTGGTGGGCCTGCAGGCCCGCATCACCGGCGCCCTGAGCGCCATCGACCCCACGCCTTTTGTGAGCGATGCCTGGGAAAAGCCCGCTGGCGAGACCTTGCAGGGCCGTGGCATCACCAAGATCCTCGAAGGCGGGCCCGTGTTCGAGCGCGCGGGCTGTGGCTTTTCGCACGTGACGGGCCCCAAGCTGCCGCCCTCGGCCACGCAGCACCGCCCCGAGCTGGCCGGTGCGCCTTTCGAGGCCATGGGCGTCTCGCTGGTGTTCCACCCGCGCAACCCTTATGTGCCCACGGTGCACATGAACGTGCGCATGATCGCGGCCAAGCCCGCGGGCCAGGACCCGGTGGCCTGGTTCGGTGGCGGCATGGACCTCACGCCCTACTACGGCTTTGACGAGGACGCGGTGCACTTTCACCAGACCTGCAAGGACGCGCTCGCCCCCTTTGGGCCCGAGCTGCACCCGCGTTTCAAGGCCTGGTGCGATCAGTACTTTTGCAACAAACACCGGGGCGAACAGCGCGGCGTGGGTGGCGTGTTCTTCGACGACTTCGCCGAACTGGGCATGGCGCGCAGCTTTGCGATGCTGCAAAGCGTGGGCGACGCCTTCTTGCCGGCCTATCTGCCGCTGGTCGAGCGCCGCAAGGACCTGCCCTGGGGCGAACGCGAGCGCGACTTTCAGCTCTACCGCCGCGGCCGCTACGTCGAGTTCAACCTGGTCTGGGACCGCGGCACGCATTTCGGCCTGCAATCGGGCGGCCGCACCGAATCCATCTTGCTGTCCATGCCGCCCGAGGTGCGCTGGTCCTACCAGCGCCAGGACCCGCCGGGTTCGCCCGAGGCGCGCCTGCTGAGCCACTTTCTGGTGCCGCAGGACTGGGTGTGAACGCCGCGCGCCGCATCGGCGTTTTCGGCGGGGCCTTCGATCCGCCCCACCTGGCCCATGTGGCGCTGGTGCGTTCGGCCATCGCGGCCCTGCGGCTCGACGCGGTGCGGGTGCTGCCGACGGGGCAGGCCTGGCACCGGCCGGGCCCGCTCAGCGATGCAGCCCACCGCCTGGCCATGGCGCGTCTGGCCTTTGCCGAATTGCCGCAGGTGACGGTGGACGAGCGCGAAATCCGCCGCGCCGGCCCCAGCTACACGGTCGACACCTTGCGCGAGATCGCGGCCGAGCACGCCGGTGCGCAACTCTTTTTGTTGATCGGTGACGACCAGCGCCGCAGCCTGCCGGGCTGGCACCAGGTCGATGAAATCGCCCGGCTGGCTATAATTTGCGCCGCTGCGCGCGACCCGCAGGTGGCCTCCTGGCACCGCGAGGCGTCCCGCGCCGCCGAGGCGCCCGGGCCCGACATCCAGCCTTTGCCCATGCCGCTGATGCCCATCAGTGCCACCGAGATCCGACAACGCCTGTCCCAGCATCGGCCCGTCACCGGGCTGGTCCCTGCTGCGGTGGAGCGCTATATTCACGACCACCACCTCTACGGCCCTGAGCCCAGAAAGCCCCCGCGATGACCGATACCGCCGCCAAGAAAGACGTCCAGAAACTGCAACGCGTGATCGTCGATGCGCTGGAAGACGTCAAGGCCCAGGACATCCAGGTCTTCAACACCGAGCACCTGTCGCCGCTGTTTGAGCGCGTGATCATCGCCTCGGGCACCAGCAACCGCCAGACCAAGGCCCTGTCGGCCAGCGTGCGCGACAAGGTGCGAGAGGGCGGCTTCGGCAAGCCCCGCATCGAGGGCGAAGACAACGGCGAGTGGATCATCGCCGACTGCGGCGCGGCCGTGGTGCACATCATGCAGCCGGTGATCCGCCAGTACTACAACCTCGAAGAAATCTGGGGCGACAAGCCGGTGCGCCTCAAATTCGGCGCCCCCAAGCCCGCCGCCCCGGCGAAGGCCGTGGCCGAGAAAAAGCCGGCCGCCACGGTGGCGGCCAAGAAGCCTGGCAAGCCGGGCGCGGCCAAACCGGCCGCCAAAGCCGCCGCCCAAAAGCCTGCGCTGAAGGCCCCGGCCAAGAAGGCCGCCGCCAAGGCACCGGCGAAAAAGGTCGCGACCAAGGTGGTGGGCAAGCCGGCCGCCAAACCGGCGGCCAAGAAAGCCGCGCCGGCCCGCAAGCGGGTCAAGCCCGCCGCCCGCAAAAGCGCTTAAGCCCGCATGAAGCTGCTGATCGTCGCGGTCGGTCAGCGCGTGCCCGATTGGGCGCAAACCGCCTGGGACGATTACGCCAAGCGCTTTCCACCGGAGCTCAAGGTCGAGCTCAAGGCCGTCAAGACCGAGCCGCGCGGCTCCAAGACCCTCGAGGCCTTGTACGCGGCCGAGCGCCAGCGCATCGAGGCCGCGATCCCGCGCGGCACCCGCATCGTGGTGCTGGACGAGCGCGGCAGCGCCTTGCGCACCCAGGCCCTGGCCGAGCGCCTCAAAGACTGGCAACTCGGCGGTGACGATGTGGCCCTGGTGATTGGCGGGCCCGACGGGCTGGAACCCGCCTTCCGCGCCGCCGCGCACGAGCGCATCCGCCTGTCCGACATGACCTTGCCGCATGCCATGGCGCGGGTGCTGCTGATCGAGCAGCTCTACCGCGCTTGGTCGATCAATGCCCACCACCCTTACCACCGTGAGTGACGTCCTGTGAGCAACTTCCTCTATCTGGCTTCGCAAAGCCCGCGCCGGCGCCAGCTGCTCGAGCAGATTGGCGTCGCGCACCAACTGCTCCTGCCCGACCCGCAGGAAGACGCCGAGGCGCTCGAAGCCCTCCAGCCCGGCGAGGCCCCGGCCCGCTATGTGCAGCGCGTGACCGGCCTCAAGCTCGACGCCGCGCTGGCGCGGCTGAAGGCCCAGGGCCTGCCGGCCGCGCCGGTGCTGTGCGCCGACACCACGGTGGCGCTGGGCCGCGAGATCCTGGGCAAGCCGCAGGACGCCACCGAGGCGCGCGCCATGCTGGCGCGCCTGGCCGGCCAGACGCACCGCGTGCTGACCGCGGTGGCGGTGCAAAAAGGCCGCCAGCGTCTGGCGGCGCTGTCCGTGTCCTGGGTCCGCTTTGCGCCCATGACGGCGGCGCAGATCCGCGCCTATGTGGACACGGGCGAGCCCATGGGCAAGGCCGGCGCCTATGGCGTGCAGGGCCGGGCGGCGTCGCACATTGCACACATCCGCGGCAGCCACTCGGGCATCATGGGCCTGCCGCTGTACGAGACCGCCGAGCTGCTGCGCCAGCTGGGCATGCGCTGCTGAACCCACGGGGCCCCATGCAACAAGACATCCTCATCAACTGGTCGCCGCAGGAAACCCGCGTCGCCGTCATCGAAGCGGGCGCGGTGCAGGAGCTGCACGTCGAACGCACGCAGGGACGCGGCCTGGTCGGCAACATTTACCTGGGCAAGGTCGCGCGTGTGCTGCCGGGCATGCAGTCGGCGTTCATCGACATCGGTCTGGAGCGCGCCGCCTTTTTGCATGTGGCCGACCTCTGGCAGCGCCAGGAGGGCGGCGAGCCGCCCGCACAGGCGCGCACCGGACAGGCGCCGGTGCCGATCGAAAAGCAGGTGTTCGAAGGGCAGGCCCTGATGGTGCAGGTCATCAAGGACCCGATTGGCACCAAGGGCGCGCGCCTGTCCACGCAGATCAGCATCGCGGGCCGCCACCTGGTGTTTTTGCCGCAGGACGACCACATCGGCGTGTCGCAAAAAATCCCGGCCGAACAGCGCGACGCCCTGCGCGCGCGCGTGCAGGCCCTGGTCGGCGAAGCCGCGGGGGGCTTCATCCTGCGCACCAATGCCGAGGAGTCGAGCGACGCCGAGCTCGGCGAGGACATCGCCTACCTGCGCAAGACCTGGGGCCGCATCAAGGACGCCTCGATGCGCCAGCCGCCCAAGTCGCTGCTGCACGAGGACCTGACCCTGCTGCAGCGCGTGCTGCGCGACCTGGTGGGTGAGACCACGCAAAGCATCCGCATCGATTCGCGCGAGCAGCACGACAAGCTGCTGGCCTTTGGCCGCGAGTTCATGCCCAAGGCGGCCGAGCGGCTGCAGCTCTACAAGGGCGAGCGCCCCATTTTCGACCTCTACAGCGTCGACGAGGAAATCGCGCGCGCGCTGGGCCGCCGGGTTGACCTCAAATCGGGTGGCTACCTGATCATCGACCAGACCGAGGCCCTGACCACGGTCGATGTGAACACCGGCGGCTATGTGGGCGCGCGCAATTTCGAAGACACGATTTTCAAGACCAACCTCGAGGCGGCGCAGGCCATCGCGCGCCAGCTGCGCTTGCGCAACCTCGGCGGCATCGTGATCGCCGACTTCATCGACATGGGTCGCGCCGAGCACCAGGAGGCGGTGCTGGCGGAGTTGCGCAAGCAACTCGCGCGCGACCGTGTCAAAACCATGACCGGCGGCTTCTCGCCGCTGGGCTTGCTGGAGATGACGCGCAAGCGCACGCGCGAATCGCTGGCCCACATGCTGTGCGAGCCCTGTCCGAGCTGCCAGGGCAAGGGCATCGTGAAGACGCCCCGCACCGTGGCTTACGACATCTTGCGCGAGATCCTGCGCGAGGCGCGCCAGTTCAACCCGCGCGAGTTTCGCGTGGTGGCCGCGCCCGCGGTGATCGATCTGTTGCTCGACGAGGAAAGCCCCCACCTGGCCGGCCTGTCGGACTTCATCGCCAAGCCGATCTCGCTGCAGGCCGAGGGCGGTCTCGGGCCCGAGCAGTTCGACATCGTGCTGCTCTGAGCGGGCTCAGGCACTGGCCGAGGCCGGCGGCGCGTTGAACTCGCCGCGCTGGTGCAGCCGCGCGTAGGCGCCGCCGGCGGCCAGCAGCTCGGTGGGCGCGCCTTGTTCGACGATGCGTCCGCACTCCATCACCACCACGCGGTCGGCGTGCTCGATGGTCGAGAGCCGGTGGGCGACGATCAGGGTCGTGCGCCCGCGCATGAGCACCCGCAAAGCCTCTTGCACCAGGCGCTCCGATTCGTTGTCGAGCGCCGAGGTCGCCTCGTCGAGGATCAGGATCGGCGCGTCCTTGTAGAGCGCGCGCGCGATCGCCAGGCGCTGGCGCTGCCCGCCCGAGAGCTGGCTCGCGTTGTGGCCGATCAGGCTGTCCATGCCCTGGGGCAATTGCGCGATGTGGGCCCAGAGGTTGGCCGCTTCCAGGCAGGCCTGCACGCGTTCGCGCTCGAGCGGCAGGCCCAGCGCCACATTGGCCCCGACCGTGTCGTTGAGCATGACCACGTCCTGGCTGACCATGGCGATCTGGCGGCGCAGCGCGGCCAGCGACCAGTCGGGCAGGGCCACGCCGTCGAGCAGCACCTGACCCGCGGTCGGCAGCACAAAGCGCGGCAGCGTCTGCACCAGGGTGGTCTTGCCCGCGCCCGAGCTGCCCACGAAGGCGACGACCTCACCCGGGCGCACCGCCAGGTTCACCTCGTCGAGCGCGGGCGCGCCCTCGGGCTTGTAGCGCAGCGTGACCGCCTGCCAGGCGATGCGGCCCTCGGCGCGGTCGGGCGCGTGCGCGCCGCCGCGCTCTTCGGGCGTGTTGCCCATCAGGTCCAGGCCGCGTTCCAGCGCCGCCAGGCCACGCGTGATCGGGTTGAAGACGTCCGAGAGTTTGCGGATCGGCGAAATCAGCATCAGCATCGCGGTGATGAAGGCCACAAAGCTGCCCACGGTCGCGCCATTGGCGCCCTGGCGCGACTGCACCAGCGCGAGCACCACCACCAGCGACAGGCCCAGCGCCGAGATCAGCTGGGTGAGTGGCGTCATGGCGGCCGAGGCCACGGTCGACTTCAGCGCGAGCCGGCGCAGGCGCTGGCCCAGCGCCGCAAAGCGGTCGACCTGGGCGTCCTGCGCGGCATGCAGGCGCACCATGCGGTGCGCGAGCACGTTTTCCTCCACCACGTAGGCGAGGTCATCGGTGGCGAGCTGGCCTTCGCGCGTGAGGCGGTAAAGCCGGCTCGAGAGCTTTTTCATGATCCAGGCCAGCGCCGGCACCACGGTGAGCACGAGCAGCGTGAGCTGCCAGTTGAGCCAGAACAGGTAGCCGAGCAGGGCGATCAGGGTGAAGCCGTCGCGCAGCACCTCGGTGAAGGCGCCCACCAGCAGCAGCGCGCCCGACTGCACCTCGTAGACGATGGCGTTGGACAGGCTGCTGGCCGACTGGCGCGAAAACAGCGCGAGGTCGGCGCGCGTCAGGCGTGTGAACAGCTGCTTGCGCAGGCGCTCGACGCCGTCGTTGGCGATGCGCGTGAGCGCGTACTGGCCGACGAAGTGGGCGCTGCCGCGAAACAGGAACAGGAGCACCAGGGCAAACGGGATCATCCACAGCGGAAAACCGTCGGGCTCAAAGCCCTTGTCGAGCAGCGGCTTGAACAGGGCCGGGATCAGCGGCTCGGTCAGCGCCGCGGCGATGCTGGCGAGCACCGCGAGCAGCGCAAAGCCCCAGGACGGGCTGAAATACGGCAGGATGCGCTGCAGCCGAGGCCAGAGGGGAGAGGAGGGGGTGTTGCTCACGCCGGCCATTGTAAGCAGCCGCCCCCGCGCGCCCGCCGGGCATTGTGCGGCGGTCACGCGGGCCGTCCTGGCGCCGCCCCGGCCACAAATGCATGCAAATCGCGCCCGCCACCGGGCAAAGTGTCACGGTCCACGGTGTAGGATCGCGGTTTGTTTCAACGCCGGCTCACCAGGATGGCTCCTTTGCAGCTTTTTCGACTTTTCACCGCAGCCCTGATGCTTTTGGCCGTGCCGGCCATGGCCCAGTTCCGGGTCGAAGTCACGGGCGTGGGCATGACGCAAATGCCGATCGTGCTGGCCCCGCTCAAGGGTGAAGCCGCGAGCCCGCAGAAAATTGCCGCCATCGTGCAGGCCGACCTCGAGCGCAGCGGCCAGTTCAAGGGGCTGGACGCGGGCGGTGCCCCGCTTGACGAATTGAGCCGCCCCGACTGGTCGGCCTGGCGCCAGCGCGCGGCCGACGCCCTGGTCGGCGGCAGCATGCAGCGCCTGGCCGATGGCCGCTACGACCTGCGCGTCAAACTCTGGGACGTGGTCAAGGGCCAGGAAAAAGGCGAGTGGCGCGACACCGTGCCCGCCCCCGACCTGCGCCAGGCCGCGCACCGCCTGGCCGACTGGGTTTACCAGCAGCTCACCGGCACGCCCGGGGCGTTTGCCACGCGCATCGCCTACGTGACCAAGGCCGGCGGCCGCTACAGCCTGTGGGTGGCCGACTCGGACGGCGAGGGCGCGCAGGCCGCGCTCAGCAGCCCCGAGCCCATCATCTCGCCCTCCTGGTCGCCCTCGGGCAGCCAGCTCGCCTATGTCTCGTTCGAGAGCCGCAAGCCGGTGGTCTATGTGCACGACATCGCCACCGGCCAGCGCCGCGTCGTCGCGAATTTCCGCGGCTCCAACAGCGCGCCCGCCTGGGCGCCCGATGGCCGCAGCCTGGTCGCCACCCTGAGCCGCGAGGGCGGCTCGCAACTCTTTCGCGTCGACCTCGGCTCGGGCGAGGCGCGTCGCCTGACCACCTCGGCCGGCATCGACACCGAGCCCGCCTTCTCGGCCGACGGCAGCGCGCTGTATTTCGTCAGCGACCGCGGCGGCAGCCCGCAGATCTACCGCATGCCCGCGCAGGGCGGGCCGGCCGAGCGGGTGACGTTCACGGGCAACTACAACATCTCGCCTGCGCCCAGCCCCGATGGCCGCTGGCTGGCCTATGTGAGCCGCATCGGCGGCCAGTTCAAGCTGCACGTGATGGACCTCACGACCGGTCAGGCCAGCGCGATCACCGACACCTCGGCCGACGAGCGCCCCAGCTTTGCCCCCAACAGCCGCCTGATCGTCTACGCCACCGTGGCCCAGGGCCGCGAGGCGCTCATGACCAGCACGGTCGATGGCCGCCTCAAGGCCCGCCTCTCGGGCCAGGGGGGCGACATCCGCGAGCCCGACTGGGGTCCGTCCCGTCCCTGATTTTTTTTCGATTGTTTTTTGGAGAACACGATGCGCAAAACCCTCTTGATCACCACCGTTTTGGCCGCCCTGCTGGCCGGCTGCGCCTCGGGCGTCAAGCTCAATGATGTGCCGGTCGAAGACAAGGGCGCGAGCACCGGCGCCGTCGGCAGCGGCCAGGACAACAGCAGCGCCGGCGTGGCCAACGTGCTGGCGCCGCGCACCGGTGCCGGCACCGGCCCGGTCAACACCGCCCACGTGGTGTTTTTTGATTACGACAGCTTCGTGATCCGCCCCGAAGCGCGCCCCGTGATCGAGGCCCATGCGCGCTTCCTGCAGACCAACAAGCAACGCAAGGCCATGCTCGAGGGCCACACCGACGAGCGTGGCGGCCGCGAATACAACCTCGCGCTGGGCCAAAAGCGCGCCGAGGCCGTGCAACGCGCACTGGTGCTGCTGGGTGTGGCCGATGGCCAGCTCGAAGCCGTGAGCTACGGCAAGGAAAAGCCGGCCGAGCAGGGCAGCGATGAGGCCGCCTTCGCCAAGAACCGCCGCGTCGAGTTCAAGTACTGAGCCGCGCCATGCCCCGCCTGCTCCAAGCCACCGTGCGCGCCGGCCTGCTGGCGCTGTTGCTGGGCGCCCTCGGGTCGGCCCAGGCCGCGCTGTTCGAAGACGGCGAAGCGCGCCGCGCGATCCTCGACCTGCGCCAGCGCCTGGAGGCCGCCAACAACACCGTGCGGGCCCAGGCCGAAGACATCGCGCAGATGCGCGGTGTGCTGGTCGACCTGCAAGGCCAGATCGACGCGCTGCGCGCCGAACTCAACAAGGCCCGCGGCAGCCAGGAGCAGCTCACGCGCGACGTCTCGCAGATGCAGCAGCAACAGCGCGACGTGCAAACCGGCCTCGACGAGCGCCTGCGCCGCTTCGAGCCGGTCAGCGTGAAGGTTGACGGCCTGGAGTTCCAGGCCGAGCAAAGCGAAAAACGCGACTACGAGGCCGCGCTTGAGCTGTTCCGCAAGGGCGACTTCGCCGCAGCCCAGGCTGCGCTGCAGCGCTTTGTGCAGCGCAATACCAAGAGCGGCTACCTGCCCTCGGCCCTGTTCTGGCTCGGCAACGCCTCGTACGCGACCAAGGACTACAAGGACGCGCTGGCCCAGTTCCGCCAGATGCTCAACCTCGCGCCCACGCACCTGCGCGCGCCTGAGGCCATGCTCGCGGTCTCGAACGTGCAGCTCGAGCTCAAGGACAGCAAGGGCGCGCGCAAGACGCTCGAAGACCTCGTGAAGGCCCACCCGCAGTCGGATGCGGCCCAGGCCGCCAAGGACCGCTTGGCCAAGCTGCGCTGAAGGACCTGCGCCCGTGTCCATGAGCGAACTCGAGGCGCTGGGCCGCCTGGTGCTGGGCCTGGCGTTCGCGTTGGGTCTGGCGCTCGGCTGGCTGATCCAGCGCAGCCATTTCTGCACCATGGGCGCGGTCAGCGACTGGGTGCTGATGGGCGACGCGCAGCGCCTGCGCCAGTGGGCGCTGGTGGTGGCCGTCGGCATGCTCGGCCTGGCCGCCATGACGGCGCTGGGCTGGCTCAGCCCCTTGGACAGCATTTACGCCGCCGAACGTTTTCCCTGGTTGTCCTATGGGCTGGGCGGCCTCGTCTTTGGCGTCGGCATGGTGCTGTCCTCGGGCTGCCCGACCAAAAACCTCGTGCGACTGGGCGCGGGCAACCTCAAGGCGCTGGTGGTGCTGCTCTTCATGGCCACGGGGGCGCTCGGTGCATTGCGCGGCGCACCCGCGCTGCTGCGCGGCGACTGGCTGGACCCAGTGACTGCGGGTGTCGCGACGGGCCCCTTCGTCGGCCAGGCCCTCGCCAGCCTGCTGGGGCTTGCGCCAGCGCAGGGGCTGCTGCTCGCGGCCCTGCTCGTCGGCGCGCTCTTGCTGTTGTGGGTGCTGCGCGACGCGCGCATGCGCTCGGCCGCGCCGCTGTTCGCGGGCCTGGGCATTGGCGCTGTGCTGCTCGCGGCCTGGGCGGTGACGGGCGTGCTGGGTTTTGTGCCCGAGCACCCTGAGACGCTGGAGCCGGTGCATGTGGCCACCGGCAGCGGCCGCATGGAGGGCCTGAGTTTTACCGCGCCCTTGGCACAGTGGCTGGACTGGTTCGCCCACGCGGCCGACCTGCGCCCGCGCTGGACCTTTGGCATGGCGCTGGTACCGGGCGTGGTGCTGGGCGCGGCCCTGAGCGCCTGGCAGCGCGGTGAGTGGCGCTGGGAGGGCTTTGCGCGCACCGACGATCTGGTGCGCCACCTCGTGGGCGCGCTGCTCATGGGCATGGGCGGCGTTTATGCGATGGGCTGCAGTTTCGGCCAGGGCATCACCGGCGTGTCCACCCTGAGCTGGGGCAGCCTGCTGGCCGTGGCCGCCATGGTGCTGGGCAGCTGGGCCACGCTGCGCTGGCAGCTGTGGCGTGCGGAGCGCTCGGTCTGACATGGACAAAGCCCTGCGCGAAGCCGATGAGGACCGCCGCTTTGGCGGCCTGCAGCGCCTGTATGGCGTACAGGCCGCGCAGCGCCTGCGCGCGGCCCATGTGGTGGTGGTCGGCATCGGCGGCGTCGGCTCGTGGGCGGCCGAGGCGCTCGCGCGCAGCGGCATCGCGCGCCTGACGCTGATCGACATGGACCACATTGCCGAGTCCAACATCAATCGCCAGATCCACGCGCTGAGCAGCACCCTGGGCCAGGCCAAGATCGAGGCCATGCGCGCGCGCATCGCACAGATCCACCCGGGTTGCCAGGTGGATGCGGTCGACGATTTCGTCTCGCCCGAGAACTGGCCCGCGCTGCTGCCGGCGCGCCCCGACGCCGTCATCGACGCCTGCGACCAGGTCCGGGCCAAGCAGGCCATGGCCGCCTGGGCGCTGCGCGAAAAGCAGCCCCTGGTTTGCGTCGGTGCGGCCGGCGGCAAACGCCTGGCGCACCGCGTCGAGATCGATGACCTCTCGCAGGTCACGCACGACCCCTTGCTCGCGCAGCTGCGCTACCGGCTGCGCAAGCACCATGGCGCGCGCAAGGACGGTCAGCGCATCGGCGTGCGCTGCGTCTTCAGCCGCGAGCCCGTGGCGGGCCCCGACGCCTCGTGCGAACTCGAGGGCGATGGCACGCTCAATTGCCATGGCTACGGCTCGCTGGTGGGCGTGACCGCGACCTTCGGCCTGTGCGCCGCGACCGAAGCCATGAATATGTTGGTTCAGGCCCAGAAAGCCCCCAAAATCACGCTATAATTTGAGGCTCAGCAGCAATGCTGAGAGGCGTGGGACGTTAGCTCAGTTGGTAGAGCAGCGGACTTTTAATCCGTTGGTCACAAGTTCGAATCTTGTACGTCCTACCACTCCTTTTTCGCCCATCCGGGTGATTTTTTTTGCCTTCGGCGCCCTGTCGCGCCGCAGGCGGTGTGGGACGTTAGCTCAGTTGGTAGAGCAGCGGACTTTTAATCCGTTGGTCACAAGTTCGAATCTTGTACGTCCTACCACCCCTTTTCAAAGCCCGATGCCAGCGCATCGGGCTTTTTTCATGCCCGCTTCTTCAGGCCTGCATCTGCTGCAACTGCTCGGACAGCACCATCCAGCGTTCTTCCAGCGCGTCCATTTCATCGGTGAGCGCCTTGAGGCGGCGGCCCGCTTCGGCGATCTCGGCTGGCGGCAAGGGCGCGCTCAGCTGGGCCTCGAGCGCGGTTTTTTCCTGCGTGATCGCGGCCATGCGCTGCTCGTTTTGCTCGAGTTCTTTCTTCAGGGGCCGGGTTTGCGCGGCCAGCTGCTGGCGGCGCTGGGCGTCGAGCTTGCGCTGTTCGCCGGCGTTCAGGCCCGGCGCCGCAGGCGCAGCCGGTGTGACCGGCGCGGCCACCACCGCCGCGGGGGCGGGCTCGGGCATGGCCTGGGCCGCGCCTTTGGCTTCTTCGCGCAGGCGCTTGGATTCTTCGAGCAGGTAGCGTTGGTAGTCGTCGAGGTCGCCGTCAAACGGCGTGACCTGGCCACGCCCAACCATCCAGAACTCGTCGCACACGGCGCGCAGCAGCGCGCGGTCGTGGCTGACCAGCATCACCGTGCCTTCGAACTCGTTGAGCGCCATCGACAGCGCTTCGCGCGTGGCCAGGTCCAGGTGGTTGGTCGGTTCGTCCAGCAGCAAGAGGTTGGGGCGCTGCCACACGATCATGGCCAGCACCAGGCGGGCTTTTTCGCCGCCGCTCATGGTGCCCACGGCCTGCTTGACCATGTCGCCGCTGAAGTTGAAGGTGCCCAGGTAGTTGCGCAGGTCCTGCTCGCGGCTGGGTTCGCCGCTTTGCGGGCCCAGTTCCTTGGCCAGGCGCACCATGTGCTCGAGCGGGTTGTCCTGCGGGTGCAGCACATCGAGTTCCTGCTGCGCGAAGTAGCCGATGTTCAGGCCCTTGCCTTCGGTGAGCGTCCCGGCCAGCTGCGACATGGTGCGGGCAATCGTCTTGACCAGGGTCGATTTGCCCTGGCCGTTGGCGCCCAGGATGCCGATGCGCTGGCCCGCCAGCACCGATTTGCTCACGCCCTGCACGATGGTCTTGGGCTGGCCATCGACCATGTAG